>WBZY01000073.1_pt1 | contig 109390 bp, 99 predicted proteins | sample 5204191 | NCBI WGS metagenome assembly WBZY01 (sample SAMN12344363, study PRJNA552823) | activated sludge metagenome | biome: Activated sludge suspended growth; feature: Anammox Sidestream; material: Wastewater; isolation source: activated sludge from anammox sidestream of wastewater treatment... | reverse complement strand
GGAATGGTGAGATTGAGAGAGAGGGGAATCCATATGCATCTTCGACGCTCGGCCGCCAGAGCGGGCAGACCGATGCGGCGGGGTTCGTCCAAAGCTATGGGTATGACCCCAACGGCAACCGCACGGGACTGAACCTGGTCGGCACCGGGCTCTTCACCTACATCTTCGACTCTCTCAACCGCCTCGCGAGCGCTCAGAAGCCGGGCAACGCGCTGTACACGATGATGTACGATGCGGACTCGCGAAGAACCACGATGATGCTTGGCAACGGGAGCAAAAGGTTGTATGATTATGATATGCGCTCGCAACTGACGACGCAAGTGGAACTGAACTCCTCGAACGTTCCGATCGTGACGTTGATCGACAGCTACGATGCGGTCGGCAATCGCATGACCCGTAGCGTCAACGGGACGGTTGCGACATGGAGCTACGACGACCTCTACCGGCTGACGGGGCAAGTGAAGCCGGGCCAGGCCAGGGGCAAGGCCGGAAAATGAAAAACCTGTGGATTGGTGGAGGTAGCCGGATTCGAACCGGCGACCCCCTGCTTGCAAAGCAGGTGCTCTCCCGCTGAGCTATACCCCCACGCTTTGGAAGCGCTTGGAATCCGCATTATACCGACGGCCCCCGAAGGCTTCTGGGACCTGGCGAGCCTCGGCGCGCTCGACTCCCGGTACACTCAGCTTCCATGACGCCCAGGCTCGCGTTCGCCCTCGATGCGGCCCATCGCGCCGGCCGCCGAACGCTCGCGTACTTCCAAACGGGCGCGCCGATCGAATACAAGCAGGACGGCTCGCCGCTCACACGGGCGGATACGGAAGCGGAGCGCGAGATCCGCGACCTCATCTCCCAAGAATATCCCCGCGACGACGTCTTGGGGGAAGAAGAGGGCGGACGGCTCGAAGGGGGAACCGGTTGGGTGATCGACCCGATCGACGGTACCAAGTCCTTCGTCTGCGGGGTACCGCTCTATGCCACCCTCCTCAGCTTCGAAGAATCGGGCGAACCCCTAGTCGCAGTTTGCTACTTGCCGGCCCTTGGCGAAGTCGTGTACGCCGAGAAGGGGGCGGGCGCATTTTGGAACGGCAGGCCGTGCCGGGTGTCGAAGGTTCGGTCGATGGAGGAGGCGACCTTGAGTTGCGGCAGCCATGCTTCGATGGATGCCCAAGGGAGAGCCCAGGGATTAGCCCAACTCGCCCAAGTCTGCCGGGCAACGCGAACCTGGACGGACGCCTACGGCCACGCCCTTGTGGCAACGGGTCGGATTGAGGCCATGATCGACCCCGTGGTTCGCCCATGGGACATCTCGTCCATGCGTTTGATCGTCGAGGAAGCCGGCGGGCGTTGCACTGATTTTCGAGGCGGACGGCCGCCCGGTTCGGAAGCGATCAGTTCGAACGGTCTCCTCCATTCTCTAATCATCGAGGCGTTTGCGAGTTGAGAGTTTTAGGGGTCGATTGGGGAAGCGCTCGGATCGGCGTCGCGGTCGCTGAGACAGAGCCGTTCGGAGGTACGTTGCTGCCGGTGATTGCTGCGAGCGGGAGCCTCGCCAAGGACGCTCGGCGAATCGCCGAAGTCGCCACGAGCGAGCGCGCCGAAGCGATCGTAGTCGGAGTCCCCTACAACCCGTTGGGAAGCGGCAATTTGGGGCGCCTCTGCCGGAAGCTGGCCGAGGGTTTGCGGGCCTTGGGTTGGGCGGTGCATGAGGTCGACGAATCGTTTTCGAGCCAAGAGTCGGAAGACGCTCTCAAGGAGATGAGCTTGTCCGCGCCGCGAGTAAGGTCCAAGATCGACTCGGTCGCCGCATTGAGGATTCTTTCGAGGTATGCGCATGGGGAATAAACCCGCGCGGAGTTCGGGGACTCGGCTGGGGCGAGTCGTGGGAGGAGCATGCCTTTTCGTCGCCGCGGCCCTGGCGCTCGCGGGGCTCTGGTTTCGGGGCCAACTCCAGCCCTTGCCGGCGGGCGACGAGTTCTATTTTCGTGTCGAAACGCCGAAAGGGCTTCGTGAGGCCATGTACGAGCTATCGAGTCGTGGCGTCGTCCGGAATGCCAACGTTTGGTTTCGATATGGCCAAGCCGTGAATGCGCCCCGAACGATCGGCGAGGGAACCTACGAAATCCGCCCCGGGATGTCTCCCAAAGAGCTTTACAAGGCGCTGACGGTCCCCGTAAGGCGCATGGTGCGAATCCCGGAGACGAACTGGGCCAGCCGAACGGGCCGCCTTCTCGAACAGCAGGGCGTTTGCACCGCGGAGGAGTACGCCGCCGCGATTCGGGAACCCATCCGGTACCAGGACAAGGTCGGGTTTCGGCTGCCGGAAGGTGGCACGCTCGAGGGATACCTTTACCCGGACACGTACGACCTGCCTCCGCTCCTCGGCGCAGAAGGTGTGGTTTTGCGCCAGCTCAGGGCGTTCGAAGACAGGGTCATTCGCAAGAAGCCCCTACCCGACGACCTGCATCGGGCGCTGATCGTCGCGTCGCTCATCGAACTCGAAGTGGCCCGAGACGACGAACGACCTCTCGTGGCGGGCGTGATCGAAAACCGGCTTCGGATCGGGATGAGGCTTCAGATCGACGCCACAGTGCTCTATGCGCTCGACGAATGGAAAAACCTCTCCCGCAAGGAGATTCAGGACACCGACTCGCCCTATAACACCTATCGCTACGGCGGGTTGCCTCCTGGGCCGATCTGCTCGCCAACTGCAAAGAGCGTCGACGCGGCGCTCAATCCCTCAGAGCACGACTACCTTTACTATGTGGCCCTGCCCGACGGAAGCCACCTGTTCAGCGCCACCTACGCCGAGCATCTTGCCAACATCGCCAAGCGAAAGCGAGCCCTTGCGGCGGAGGAGGGCGGCCCTTGAGCAGGTTTCGGGAGGGAGAGTTTGACCGCGGCCAACTCCCGTACGCTCTGCGGAAGTTCAGCCCGCACCGCGCGGTTCGAAGGCTCGGCGACCTCTCGCCTTTGGAACTCTTTGAAAGCGGGAAGCGCCTCGTGATGCTCGACGTCGATAATACGGTGCTGCCTTGGGGGCGAGACGAGATTCCGGAGGAGACCGCGAGGTGGGTTCGCGAGGCTCGTGCGGCGGGCCTCGAGGTGTGTTTGATCAGCAACACCCGCCACCCGAAACGACTTGAGCGCATTGCGGGAGAACTCCAGGTGAAGTACTTCTACGGGAAGTTCAAGCCTAACCCCGCGCTCTACTTTCGCGCGCTCGAAGAGTTCCGAGTCGAGGCGGCCGCTGCGGTGATGGTAGGCGATCAGATATTCACCGACGTATGGGGCGCGAACCGCGCGGGAATAGACTCGATTTGGCTCGAGCCTTTGACTCCCCACGATTTTGTGGGTACAAAGATCAGTCGAATCGGAGAGCGGATTCTTAAGCTGTTCCTCTATCGAACGATCGCCGAGCCCATGCAAGAATCCGCGCCACTTCCCGAATCGACTCCTAAGGATCGGACTCAGTTCCATCGCTTGCCGATTGTGCGGCAGTTCCTCAAGTTCTCGATGGTCGGAGGAACTTCGTTTCTGATCGACGCAGGGCTGCATTACCTGTTCATGTTCAAGGTCCCCGTCGGCAACGCACCGATGGGCACGGCGCTGGGCAGGGCGCTTCTGGACTGGAACCCGTCGCTATTCGCCTTTGCCGCGAAGCCTTCCGACGCGGCCTTCCCCGTGCTCAAGTTCTTTACGGCCGGGCTCGCGATTCTCAACAGCTTCTTCTGGAACCGCCGCTGGACCTTCCGGATCAAAGGGCGCGACCGGGCTCTCAAGCAGTTTCACCGCTTCATTTGGGTGACCGTTTCGGGGATGGGCCTCAACTTGCTCATCTCGACCCTTCTCAACAACGTCATCGCCGGGCATCCAAACAGGAGTTGGGCGGTCGCGACGTTGGTGGCGACGGCCGTGGTCGCCTTTTGGAACTTCTCGGGCCAGAAGTTCTGGGCTTTTCGGCAGGAGGACCCGGACTGAGCGTCTTTGACTGGCGAGAAGCCCCGCAAGCGGAGTTCGCGGTCATCGGCGACCCCGTGAAGCACTCGCTGGGTCCTCAAATGTACTCCCGTGCGCTGGCTGAACTGGGCTACCCCTACTCGTACGTCGCGATTCACGTCCCGGGAGGCTCGGCCAAAGAAGCGCTGGACTTCCTTCGGGCGCGAGGGTATTGGGGCGTAAACGTAACCGTTCCCCACAAAAAACACGCCATGGAGTGGTGCGAGACGCTCTCCGATTTCGCCCGTCGGGTGGAGGCCGCCAACACGGTCGATCTCCGCACAAAGGAAGGCGCGAACACCGACGCGCCCGGTTTCATGGACACGCTCGATGGGCTGTGTGAGCGAGTCGGTCGGGCTCTGGTATTGGGCGCGGGAGGAGCCGCGAGGGCCGTTGTGGCCGCCCTTTGCGACGCTGGGTGGCAAGTGGGCGTGTTCAACCGCACTGCGAGTCGCGCCGAGGAGTTGGTGGGGCGTCTGGATTGCGGGGCTAAGGCTCTCGATCGTCCCGATCCTGGCGAGTGCTGCCTGGTTATCAACGCGACTTCGGCCTCCCTCTTTGGTGAAGTCCCCGACTTAGATTGGAGTCGAATGGAAGCGGGTGCGCTCTGTTACGACCTCAGTTATGGTGAGGAAGCGACCCCGTTCGTAGCTCTCGCCCGGTCGAAAGGGTTTGTCGCAGTGGACGGAAAGCTCATGCTTGCGGCCCAAGGCGCTCGGTCGCTTGAGTACTGGTTGGGCAAGCCGATACCTCAAGAGGCTATGCTAAGGGCATTGCGATGAGGGTGTTACAAGCAACCAGCGAAAGTCTCAAGGAAGCCGGGCGCATCATTCGGGAGGGCGGACTGGTGATACTGCCGACTGAGACCGTCTATGGGCTTGCCGCCAACGCACTGAATGAAGCCGCGATCTGCCGACTGTATCAAGTCAAGCGGCGTCCGCTCGAGAACCCCTTGATCGTCCACGTTGGCTCGGTCCAGCAGGCGAAAGAGCTCGCTATGGAATGGCCCCGGGAAGCCGAACTGCTCGCCGAGCGAGAGTGGCCCGGACCGCTGACGCTCGTAGTGAAGCGAAAGCCTTCCATCCCCGACGTCACCTGCGCCGGGCTGGATACCGTGGCGTTGCGGATGCCCAACCACCCGGTCGCTCTCGATGTGATTCAGTACGCCGGAGTGCCCGTGGCAGCCCCAAGCGCTAACCCGTTTACTCGCCTGTCGGCAACGCGGGTGGAGCACCTCGATCCTGAGCTAGCCGAAGCCGTTGATTTGGTGATCGACGGCGGCCCGTGTTCGATCGGGCTTGAATCGACCGTCATCGACGTAACGGCGTTCCCCCCTCGAATCCTGCGACCCGGTGGCGTGTCTCGCGCCAGCATTCAAGCTGCGCTGAAGGTTGTGCCCGGCTCGGTCCCCCCGGATGGGATCCGGCGCTCGCCCGGCCAATATCCCCGGCACTATGCCCCCCAAGCGAAGGTGGTTCTCGTGGACGTGCTCGAACCCGACCAGACCGGGCTTACGTTCGACCAGCCGTCGACGTCGAAGCAGATCAAGATGCCCCTCGATCCGGCCGCTTACGGCGCGGCGATGTACGACGCTCTTCACAAACTGGACGCTGAGCGACCTCCTGAAATCTTTGTCGAGCGCCCCCCAGAGGAGCCCTCGTGGGAGGCGGTTTGGGACCGGCTCGAAAAGGCCAGCGCCGCCAACTCGCACTAAACTCAGTGCGCGGGGGTCGAAAACACGACGTTCGCCTTGATCTTCGTCAGGATCGAACGGACGAGTTCCAACTGGACTTCGAGCCTGTCGGGGTTGGCCGAGAGAGGCACGACCAGCCTCTTGGCGCTCTGTTCCTGCAAGACCTCGTCGAGGCCTGAGGCAATGTCTCGCGCCCTAGCGACGACCGGCTTCGAGGGGATGCCCTTGGTCTCAAAGAACTTCGTGGCTTCTTCGACCGCCGCAAGGGCTCGCTGCTCGTCGCGTTCCATAGGCGCCTGAAGCGGCAAGTCTCGGGGGACCGAGATCACGTAGGTGAGAATGACCTCAGCCTGCTCGGTGTCCGCCACTCTTTGCGCTTGCGCGCATCCCTCCTTGTCCCTTTCATCGCCCGTTAGGAGCAAGACGACCCTACTTTGGGGCTGGTACTGCAGTTTCCGCTTTTGTGGCCCCCCCGCGGCGAGAAGGTCGAGAGATCGCCGGGCCTGCTCGATCGAATCCGCCATCGGCAGTTGCGAACGCACTTCAGGCGTCGACTTGAACACTTCCAGTACCTGAGCCGGCATCCCTACGCAGATGATCCGCGCGTCGTGGGAGTCGATGTATTCCATAGCGTTGACGAACGTCTCCGCGCCGGCGTGATTGCACTCCGTAATGCCCGAGCAGTCGATGATAACTCCTGTGGGGTGCCGCTTCAGGGTCAGGGAGATCGCCGTATGGATGGTCTCCCAAAAATTGTCCAGCAGTTTGCCCGAAAGGCGGATCACGTCCTCGTACGATTCAACGATCATTCCAAGAAATACCTCACGTTCGTTATTACCACGTTCTTCCGCGAGGCCAATCTCTTCTTGAGAACCGTCGCAACGTTGCTATGCAGGAGCCCTTGCCACGCATATTTGGGAATGGCCTGGGGGACGATCACCGTGACAGTGTTACCTGGGTTTTCGGCGATCGCCTGATCGACGTACTCGATGATCGGTTCGACGAGGGATCGGAAAGGCGATTCAAGAATCACGAGGGGAATCTGCGTTCCAACGCGAATCCAGTCGTCTCGGATTCGCTTCGCGCTCCGCTCGTCCAAGGTGACGTGAACCGCCCGGCAGTCCTTGGTGAGCGCCTGCGCGTAAGAAATCGCTTCGAGGATCCCTTTGTGGAGCCGAGGAACGAGCAAGAGCACGATGGTCTTCGATTTGGGAATCCGGTCGCGCTCTTCGACGTTCAGCTTCTTCGCCAGCCAGTCGTAATGCCTCTTGATACGCAAGAAGAACGCAAGGCACACCGCGAGCGCCACCAGCGTAATCCACGACCCTTCGGACCACCTGCCGACGAGCAGCATCACGGTCACTGTAGCCGTAACCACTGCCCCACCGAAGCTCACCCACTTTTTCCACGACCGGCGCTTCGACTTCAGCCACCAGCCCACCATCCCCGACTGACTCAGAGTAAAGGAGAGGAAGACGCCGATCGCGTAGAGGGGAATCAGGCCGTGAGTGTTCGCGTTCTTGAGAGCGAGCAGCCCGACGGAGAGCACCGCGAGCGTGAGGATGCCGTTTTGATATACAAGGCGGTCGCCCAGGGAGGTGAGTTGGCGCGGCAGATAGCCATCGCGGGCCATGAACATCGAAAGGCGGGGAAAATCGGCAAAACCCGTATTTGCGGCCAAGAACAGAATCAGCGCCGTGGCTGCTTGGGTGAGGTAGAAGAAGACGCTGTTGTCCCCGAAGAGAGCCGCCGCGAGTTGTGCCATCACGGGGCGGTATCCCGGTTCGCTAAAGTCCATCGGCAGAATGTGGAAGTACTGAAGACACCAACTCGTCCCGACGAAGAGGATCGAGAGAAGAGCCGCCATGAGCACGAGCGTGCGCGCGGCGTTCTTGGCCTCGGGCGCCTTGAAGGCGAGCACTCCGTCCGCGATCGCTTCGGTTCCTGTGAGAGCCGTACACCCCGCAACGAACGCCTTGACGATGAAGAAGAGATAGGCGAGTCCCACAAGGCCCTCCGCGCCGGACCCGAGCCGAGAATTGTCGAGGGGTTCGGTGTGGCCGGAAGCGGCGAGCACCGCCCCCGTCCCCGTCAGCACGAGGAGCAGCAGGACGAAGGAGTACGTCGGGACCGCAAACACTAGCCCGCTCTCCCGCGCGCCTCGTAGGTTGATCGTGGCGATGAGCGCGACGGAGGCGGAAGCGATCAAGACCGCATAGGGCTGCAACATAGGCAGCATGGCGATGATCGCGGCTGCTCCCGCGGCGACGGAGACTGCGACCGTGAGCACGTAGCCGATGAGCAACGCGCCGCCCGCCATCAGACCCCAAAATGGCCCGAGGTTCTCAGAGGAAACCCGGTACGAACCTCCTCCCTGCGGGTAGGCGTGAATCGTTTGGTAATACGAAAACACGACCGTCCAGAGCAAGAGGACCAGTGCGACGGCAATCGGAGTGAGAAGCGACAGCGACGAGGATCCTCCCGTCCTCAAAACCAGAAGGATTTCTTCGCCTGCGTAGGCCGTTGAGGAAAGCGCGTCCGATGCGAACACGGGAAGGGCAAGTAGCACTGCTAGCCGCTCATGGTGTGCCAGCTTGGAATGGATCGGTCGTCCAAACAGAATGTGCTTGATACGGCCCAAAGTCGACATCGGTTTGCCTTAGGAGCAGACTCTACCCGGAATCCTTCGAACAAGACGAGGAACGTACCATGTGGTTCGAGGGCCGGAAGCTGCCACTCCGAACGCAACGATCGCTTCAGCTTTACGTGGGATGTGCGATCTCCTTCAGGGACAGGTCGAGCCCGAAGGTGAGGAGCACGCCGGGCGGGCCTTCGAGCCCCAGAAGTCTTCGTGGATTTGTCGACGCGAGGGAGATCGCAACCTCAAGGCCGAAGTCCGCCCCAAGGTTGCGAAACGCATCGAGCAGGGTGCTCGTGCTGCCGGCGAGCGTGTTTGTTCCGACGAGCCTAACCCTCCCGTCGATCACTTCGGCTTGGTTGCCCCAAAGCGTGAGCGCCGTACCCTCCTGCAATCCAGTCGCGGGCGAGCTATCGCTCACGGCGATGACCTTGTCCGGCCGCTTGCACTTCAGGAGAATCGAGGCCGCCTCAGGGCTGACATGCTTGCGGTCGTAGATCAACTCCGCGCAGAGCCCTTCCTCAAAAAGCGCGAATCCAAGCGCGCCGGGCTCGCGGTGATGAAGGCCGCGCATTGCGTTGAATGTGTGAGTCGCGCTCCTGAGTCCCGCGGAGAACCCTCTGGAGGCTTCGTCGAATGTAGCGTCGGTGTGACCCATGCTGACGGCGACGCCCCGCTTTGCGAGCGCGGAAATGAGGGGCAATGCGCCCTCCCGCTCAGGAGCGAGGGTCACGATCTTCAGCTTGGGGTGCCGGAAAACGGGGCACCAAGCGGGATCGTCGAAAGCGGGCGGTGGGGCGATTTCGGATTCGGGCTGCGCGCCCGGGAACTTGGGGCTGAGAAAGGGGCCTTCGAGGTGGAACCCCGCTATCATCGGGTGCTCGGGCAAGCGCTCTGCCACTGAAAGCGCGGCGTCGGCCTTGCAACAAACGGTCGTCGGGAGCCAACGCTCGTACCCTTGTTCGGCGAGCCAGTCGCAAAGACTCACGAACTCCTCGGGCGAAGCCGTCATCGTGTCGATTCCGAGCGCGCCGTGAATGTGGATGTCGACGAAACCCGGGCAAAGGACGGCGTCCGCAGGGGCTTCGACCCGTTTCCACGAACCCGGAGGGAGGCCTTCTTCGGGTTCATAAACCCCGAACCCTTCGCTCCCCAAAGTCAGGAAACGCGTCACGGGCAAACCGAATACCCCTCTTGCGAGCGAATGACCTTGCCGGAGAATTCGAGTACGGTGAGCTCCGCCATGACCGTGGAGGGTTCCAAGCCCGTGGCCTCGGTGATCTGGTCGGTGGAAGCCAAGTTCGTTCCGATCGCTTCCAGAATCTTCTGCTGGGACTCGGTCAGGGATTCAGGCGTCGGCTTGGGTGGGGAAGTCGGGAGCCCGAGGTCGAGAAGCACCTGGTTGGGATGATCGACGAGGGTCGCGCCCATCCGAATCAGCGCGTGCGACCCCCGAAACGAGAGCGAGGTGATGTTGCTGGGCACGACGAAGACCTGACGGCCGAGTTCGGCTGCGGCGTTGGCGGTGGAAAGCGACCCGCTGCCTTCGGGCGCCTCGATCATCAAGACGGCGTCCGCGAGCGCGGCGATCACGCGATTGCGAAACGAAAACAGGTGGGCGTGCATGACGGTTCCGAGGGGAAACGGGCTCATGAGGCAGCCGTTATCGATGATGCGTTGGAACAAGGTGTTGTGGGACGCCGGGTACGCCTTGTCCACACCCGCCGCGGGCAGGGCCACCGAGGGTCCGCCCGCTGCGAATGCCCCAGAGTGCGCCGCGGCTTCGATTCCAAGCGCTCCTCCGGTGAGGATCGTCACGCCTCGATTCGCAAGCTCTTCCGCGAACTTGATCGCCGCCGCTTTGCCATAGGGCGAGGCCGCCCGAGTGCCCGCGATCGCAACGGTGGGGCGTTCGAGCACCGAAGGGTCGCCCCGGGTAAACAGCGCCGCTGGGAAGTCGTCCACAGCGCGGATTCGTCGGGGAAGAGTCTTGCGAGAGGTCATTCGAACGCCGCCGAACACCGCTTTGGCCACTGGTTCGAGGTTCGCCTTGACGATTCTCTCTCGTTCTGTGTCGAAAAGTGAAGGCTGCCTGAGCAGAGCCTGGCGCACGTGCTCGTAGGACTGCACACCCGACGGCTCGGCTACGATACGCGGAATGCGAACGGCCTGAACGATTTGCTCGGCCTTCCAGGGCGGGACGTTAGCGCTCGCCAACAGTTGCCAGAGCGCGATCTCGCTCATCGGTTCGCACCCGTGAAGGCGTCCCGATCAGCGGGTTCCGCCCCCACCCCGTCCGCCGCCACCGCCGGGTCGCGTACCGCCCGTTGTGGTGGACTCGGTACCCGGACGCACCGGAACGGGCAACGTGTTGTCGATCGTGAGCGAATACTCGGCAACGGTGGTGTTGCCCAACCAGTCGGTGACCGTAACTTTGATCGACTTGCGGCCGTCTTGGAGGGGCGTGTTCTTCGTAAACCGCGAAATTCGAACGATCGCAAAGCCATCGCGGCCGTAGTCGAACTCCATCTCCTTATCGTTGACCGTGATCTTGAGGGTCGAGCTGTTGACTCCCGAGGCCAAATCGTCGATACGGAAGATGAGTTCGAGGGGCGGAGTGCCTCCGACTTGATCGCCAGGCGTGGGCCAAACCATTCTCACGTCGGGGCCCGTTAGATCGACGCCCAATTCGGGATCAAATGCGAGCAAGCTACCGTCGCTGGCAGGAACGAGAAGAGTCTTTCCGACGAGCACCGTTTGTCCTGATGCGGGCACGGCGATGATTCGCTCCTCGGTTTGGGTGCCTCCTCCGGCCCCTCCACCGGCCAGTCCGCCCGCGCCTCCGCTGAGGCCGCCGCGGCCGCCACCAGCGCCTCCACCTGCTCCTCCGGCCTCAGCGCCTCCCCGACCTCCTGAGGTTGTCGATGAAGCGCTCGCCTTCATGCCCTCGACGAGCGGCCGAATCAGATACGACCAGACGATCGCTCCGTCGGCCGGGTTGACGACCACCATCGCCCCACTGGCAAGTGGCGCGAGGTACATCTTGCCTACGGCCGAAGGCTGCACCGTGGGCGTTGAGCCCAGAACGACCGGGGTTCGCAGTTTCGGGCGTCCCGTAAGAGTGTCAAAAACATAAGCCTTACCTTCTCGAGTGACGACGAACACGCCCTCGACGGACACCGCGGGGCTAAACGCGAGCATTTCGCCCACGTTCTGTTGCCAGCGAACGGTCCCCGTGATCGCGTTGAGCGCGGCGACCCAAGTGCCGTTGTTCACGTAAAGCGTGTCGCTATAGAGTATGGGAGTGGAGTCCCCGTAAACGACGGTGAAGCGCTTGCGCCAAAGCTCGCGTCCTGTCGGAACGTTGAGGTGGACGATCTCGGAATTCTGGGTCATATAGATGACGCCCGTTTCAAACCCGCACAGCCCGCCGTTGATTCCGTTGAACACCCGGTAGGGAGCGGACCAAATCGGCTCGCCGGTCTCGGACTTCACCGCGACGAGGGTGTTGTCGCTCAGCTTGAAGACGATCGCGTCCGCGACGACGACAGGCTGGCCGAAGATCGGCGAAGCGGCGGAATACTGCCACTTGGGCGCACCTGTGGCGGCATCGACAGCGTACAGCAACTGGTTGTCCGCTGCGGCTACGAGGGTGTCGCCCGCGAGTACGGCGCCCGACCGGAAATACGCAGGGATCGCCTCAACCTGCGGGTATTTCCACTTGGTGTTCCCGTTGCGGCGATCGACGCAGAACATTCGGTTGCCGACCGCGAGAAACACGTCGTCGCCTCGGACGACAGGCGCCCCGTAAGAAGGCACGGTCGTGGGGTTTGCCCAGCGCCAAGCCAGAGGGGTTGGGCCCGTGAACTGGGCCTGAGAAAAGACCGCGAGCCCAGCAAAGGCGGCCGTGATGACCAGAATCCGCGTCAATCGCATCGATCCAATACTCCTTAGCAGCGGGCATCCCATAGGAGCCCGTCTCATTTTAGCGAGAGTGAACCCGCTATGTCTACCGGTGCCGTACTTCAGACGTTCGGCAGGGGCCGTTCGTCACGAAACGATGTCCCGGTCCATCGGTCCCCCAATTGACGCGGGCGCGTGCCGGTTGGGTATCTTCAACTCCTCCCGGGCTCATAGCTCAGTTGGTTAGAGCGCACCCCTGATAAGGGTGAGGTCGGTAGTTCGAATCTACCTGGGCCCACCAGATTCCCTCACCTCGCGTAGCGCTTCAGCCGCTCGGCAAGGTCCGACACGACCTCAGCCATGACCTTGATCCCTTCTTCGGCGTAGTCCACTTGGTGAACCCGCCCGAAGTCGTAGCACTCCTGCACGAAATGAGCCTCAGAGTAGGGGATCAGAACCGAAATCGGCTTGAGCAAGGCGCGAACGTTCGAGAGAACATGGTCGAGGAAATCCGCCATTCCCTCGCCCCGCAGCGCGCTGATCGCGACGGAGTTTGGCCATTCCGCGATCAATGCGCGAAGTGCCGACCGGTCGGGAAGTTGGTCGATCTTGTTGAATACGGTGAGGATCGGCTTGTCCGCAGCGCCGAGTTCCTCCAGGGTCTCAACGACGGTGTCCGCCTGCATTTCCCATCCGGGGTGCGAGACGTCCACGACATGGATCACGAGATCGGCAAAAGCGACCTCTTCGAGCGTCGCGCGGAAAGCCGCGATCAAGTGAGTGGGGAGGTTTCGAATGAACCCTACCGTATCGGTCAAGAACAAGCTGTACCCTTCGGGCAAGTCGATCTTTCGAGTCGTTGGATCGAGTGTGGCGAAGGGCATTGCATCCGCCAGCAGTTCCGTTCCCGCAAGCCGGTTCATAAGAGTGGATTTTCCCGCGCTCGTGTAGCCGACGAGGGAAGCGAACGGAAACGGGAACTTTCGCCTGCCCACCCGCTGCTGCTCGCGCACCCGCCGGACGTCCTCAAGCTCCGACTTCAGCTTTGAAATCCGTTCTCGGACCAGCCTTCGGTCTGATTCGAGCTTTTGTTCGCCAGGACCGCGCAGACCGATCCCTCCCTTCTGCCGTTCGAACTTCGTGTACAGGGTCATGAGTTTCGGCAGGAGATAGGTCAGTTGAGCAAGTTCGACCTGCAATAGGCCCTCTCTCGTGTGCGCCCTCCGGGCAAAGATGTCGAGGATGAGCTGGGTTCGATCGACGACCCTGCACTCGAGCGCCTCGGAGAGGTTTCGGGTTTGGACGGCGTTCAGTTCGCCGTCGACGATCGCGACGTCTGCGCCTGTTTCCTTGGCGAGAACCGTGAGTTCTTCGACCTTGCCCTTTCCAATGAAGGTCGATGCGACGGGGCGGTTCAGCCTTTGCCTGAGACTCCCAACGACTTCAGCCCCTGAAGCCTCGCAAAGGCCCTCGAGTTCGGCCTCCACGACCCCGTCTTCGGACTCGTCGTCGTTGATGAAGACCAATACGCAACGCTCCGCCGGTTCCGTGGTCGATGCGAGCGTGCCCTTCGCCATGCGATTTCGCTAGCGCAGCCCTACCAGCGGGCCACGACGAACGCGACCGACGCCGAGACTCCGCTGAAGTCAAAGCCGTGGCTTTCGCTGAACCACTGGTAGCGGCCGGTCAAGGTAAGTCGGTTCTGAAATTGAACCCCAGCTTCGACGTAGCCGCTCGCTCCGACCTTCTGGGTGGAGTACCGCGTCAAGTTCGAAGGCCGGGTGATCGCGTAGTCGTAGAACGCCGGTCCGGCTCCAAACGAAACGAACGCGAGGTTTCTTCCGTCCGCGTCGCCAAACGACCTCGTAAGGCCGAGCGCCACAGGCAGCAGGAACATTCGGTTGCCCTTCCGGCTCGCGCTGACGATCGTGATGTCGGTCGTTGGCCGCCACTTGGACGGCTCGCGCATCCGGTACGGTCTCAAGCCCAGCCGAATCAGGCCGTCCTCGAACGCGTCGCGCATCTCGCCGCTAGTCGGAACATAGACGCCGACTTCGAGAGCCCAATTTCGGAACAGCCCGTCGCCCGCCGGAATTGCACCGATCTTAAGGTCCGGGACGAGGACGACCTTGGCAGAGGCATCCTCATCGCCGGAAGCCCAGGCCGAAGCGGAGGCCGCCACGGCCACAAGGACGCCCGTCATAGACTGAATTCGCATGGATTTCACGTGAGGATTCTATCCGTTTTTTGGAGTGAGGGCTTCGATTCCCTCCAAGACGTAGCCCTCATAAAGGGTGTGGAGTTCTTGAACGACCCCTGCGACCGCCGCTTCAAAGAGAGCCTTCCCCGTCGCTGGCTCGGCGTAGGTGGCGTATCCCAACGATCCCTGTTCGGTCATCTCGTCGAAAAAGTGGATGGCGCCCTTGAGCGGGGGCGTCGGCGAGAGCCCATCGTCGCGGATGCGCTCGCTGCGAACGAGGCCGGGATGCAGGTGCATCATCAGGCTGACCTCAGCTTCGCAAGAGTGCCGAATCTCCTTGAGCGGCCCCTTTAACACCTGAGCGGCGACCTCTCCGATGAAGGCGAAGTACCCGCTGTGGCCCACCGTGAGGTTCCTGCCGCGCTCCTTGACCTTCCGAAGAATCATGCTGTTGGCGTCCGTATTCCCCCCATGGCCGTTGAGAACATAGAACTTGCGAAACTCGTGGCGCGAGAGCGAGGCGATCACCGACTCGATTGCGCCCATGTAGGCTTCGAACGAGTTGCTGAGGGACCCCGGAAACGCGAGGTGGTGCCCCGAAGCGCCCAGCCAAAGCGTGGGAGTCAGCAGAATCTCGCCGGGCAGCGCGGCTTCAGCGGCTTCAGCGACGGCGGTGACCAAGAGCGAGTCGGTAAACAGCGGCAAATGACGGCCGTGCTGTTCGAGCGACCCTGTTGGAATCACCACCACGGCTTCGCGGTCGAACGCCTCGACCTCGTCCCACGTGGAAGTCGCGAGCTTCATGGCTAGCCGTCCGGAAAGAGGTTCCGCATGAGGACTTTGACCGTCGAACGAACCTCGCGGTCCTCGGCGATCAGTTCGGATACTTTGCGGTGCCCGTGCATCATCGAGGTGTGGTCACGGTCGCCAAAGAGCGATCCGATCTGCTTCCAACTGTCGCCCGTGAGCTCGCGCACCAGGTACACGGCGACGTGCCGCGCGTGGACGATGGGCGCCTTGCGAGACTGCCCGCAGATGTCCTCCACGCTGATGCGATAGTGGCCGCTTACCGCGCCGACAATTTGTCCGAACGACGGGCGCAAACGGGTTTGATTTCGGTAGTACTGCTCGATCACTCGCTCCGCGGTCTCGGTGTCGATCTCGTGGCCTTCGACGCTGGCCTGCGCGGCGATCTTTGTAAGGGCGCCTTCGAGGATGCGGACGTTGCCGGGGACGTTCTCGGCGAGGTACATGGCGAGGTCGTTCGAGATCTCGATGCCTTCCTGCTTGGCCTTGCTGAGGAGGATGGCGCATCGGGTTTCAGTGTCCGGCGGCTGAATGTCGGCGACGAGCCCAGCCTCGAACCTCGACCTAAGCCTTTCGTCCATCAACACGAGGTCGCGCGGCGGCCGATCGGAGCAAAGCACGATCTGTTTCCCGAGCGTATGAAGGTGGTTGAACGTGTGGAATAACTCCTCTTGCGTCCGGTCCTTGCCTGCGATGAACTGAATGTCGTCGACCAGCCAAATCCCGCCGGTGCGCTGCGACCTCCGGAACTGGTCGATCCCCTTCGTTTGCAGAGCGTTGACGAACTGCTCGGCGAACTGCTGGGCGGAGACGTACACGATCGGCAGTCCCGGCTCTCGGTTGAGAATCTCCCTCGCGATGGAGTGGAGCAGGTGAGTCTTGCCGACTCCCGACGGCCCGTAGATGAACAGCGGGTTGTACTTGTTTCCCGGCTGATCGGCCACGGCCTTCGCTCCGGCGTAGGCTAGCCGGTTGCTGGGGCCGATGATGAAGGACTCGAAGGAGTACCTTTCGACGAGATTGAGGGCCGTCGATTCGATGGGCGGCTTGGCGACGGTGGGCTGAGTGGGGACCGAGGGCTTTTCTTGCGGGGCGGCGACCAACCGCAATCCCACAGGCTCGCCAAACTCGTCCGAGAGCATTTCTTGGAGCTTGTCGGCGTACCTCTCCCGAATCCACTCTCGAACAAACTTGCCCGGCGCGACGAGGGTGGCCACGCCGTCCGTGAAGTCTTTGGGCGCCAGCGGTTTGATGAACCTCTCCATCCATGCCGGAGAGATCTCCGAAGCAAGCCTGAGCAAGACCTGTTCCCAGGCCCCTCGCAGGCGGATTTGCGAGTCGGTGTCGTCGAACGAATACTGGTCCATCAGAATCCCAAGTCCCTTGAGGAGTCGGACCCTTTCGGGTCGGTAATGGCGCGGGGTGAGAGACGATTATACACACTGGGTCAGGACATGACCACCCCATGTAGCTCCGATAGCTGTCAAGAATCGACAAGGAGAGGCATTCAAAGCCTTCATCGGCAAGGGAAGGAGAACTTTCGACTTTTTTCGTCGATTTTCTTGGGCCTCCTTGATACAGGTTTGCGCCTTGTCTTGTCTACCTGTCTGAGTGCGAGAGGTATCGCGCCGGGATAGAATAGTCCGGATGGCGCGAGTGCTCGGAGTCTTAGCAGGGGACGATGCGGCGGATGCGGCCTTGCTCGCTTGGGCGCGGTCTGCCGACGAGGTGTACGCGGCGGATGGCGGGGCCGACCGGCTCGTGCGATTGGGCCTGATGCCTGCAGCCGTGGTCGGCGATCTGGATTCGACGTCGATGCTGTCGAGGTTGCAGGAATTGCACGCAGAGAGGGCGATCGAACTCGTTCATGATCCGGGCCAATCCACAACAGATTGCGACAAACTGCTCGCCTATGCTGCGAGGCAGGGGCATACGGAGATCACTTTGTTTGGCGTCGAAGGCGACCAGATCGACCATGTGCTCGCTACGCTTCATAGCGCCGCAAAAGCGCCGTTGCGGGTTCGCATCGTCCTGCGAACAGGGATCGGGTGGGTTCTTAGAATGAACGAGGAGGTTGAAGTCCCATCCCGGTGCGAAAGGCGAGTTTCGTTGTTGCCGCTGGCCGACCCTACGGTAGCGACGCTCGCGGGTGTGCGATGGCCGCTCGATTCGGCCAAGTTAAGCCCCACAGGCCTCTCCAGTATCTCGAACCGAGCGTCTGGAGAGCTTGTTGCGGCCTCGGTGCTTCAAGGAGCCGCTTTGCTCACGGTCGAGTTTCCGGCAGAGGAACTACCGCAATGGTAGGGCTTGGGTTTGCGGTGGGGCAAACCAAGCTGGGCCCGATCGACTTGGTCGTTGTGGCGCTGTTCTTGGGGGCGTTGTTTGCGCTAGGTTTCTCGGCAAAACTCAAGCAGAACACCGTGCTGCAATACCTCGCCGCGGGCCGCTCGCTCTCGCTTCCCGTGTTCGTCGCGACCTTGGTCAGCACCTGGTATGGGGGCATTTTGGGAATCGGAGAGTCCGTGTCCTACTTTGGCTTAGGAACTTGGCTATTGCTTGGCGTTCCGTATTACCTTTTTGGGATTCTTTACTCTTTGATTTTGGCCAGGCGGGTGCGGAACGAGAAGCCGATCAGCATCCCTGAAAAGTTTGAGGAGAGCTTTGGACGGGAAACCGCTCTTGTGGCCTCGGGAGCGATTCTGCTACTCGCTGTGCCTGCCGCCCACGTACTCATGCTCGGCGTGTTGGTCCAGGTGTTGACGGGGTGGGGGATCGGCGTTTCTGTGCTCGTCGGTGCACTAGCCGGAACTGCCTTTTTGTACCGTGGGGGGCTCCTCGCCGACGCAAGGGTTTCGATTCTCGCGTTTGCGATGATGTATGTAGGATTTGGCGTAATGGTGGGATGGTGCGTCGCGAATTATCCCCCCATCGAGACCTGGGCCGACATCGAGCCCAGCGCGCTGTTGACGCTCACCGGCGGGCAGGGCTGGATCGCGGTCGCATCCTTCATGATCCTGGGAGCTTGGACATTTGTCGATCCAGCGTTTCATCAGAGGGTCGCTAGCGCCGCCCGGCCCGAAGTGGGAAGGACGGGGGTCCTTTGGTCGGTGGGCTTCTGGATGGTGTTCGACATCCTCAGCATCTCGACCGGCATGTATGCGCTGGCCCTCGGCCCAGCCATTGCGCCCGACGCTTCGTCTCTCGAACGCCTGGCGATTTTCCCCCTCTTTGGAAGCCAGATCTTGCCGGACGGCCTCAACGCATTGTTCTTTTGCGGATTGGCGGGAACGATCGTTTCGGCGATGGTGGGATACTCGCTCGTCAGCGGCGGCTCGCTGGGGAGGGACATCGTTTGCCGCGCCCTGCGGATCAGCGACGAGAAGGTCGTAAACGCCTGGACACGGGTTGGAGTGGCGGTCTCGACGCTGTTGGCCGTGGGCGTTGCCCTTGCGGTCCAAAGCATCGTGCAGCTTTGGTACACGTGGAGCGGAGCGGTGGTGGGAGCGCTCTTGATCCCTGTGCTTCTCAGCTACCGAACGAAGAGTCCTCTTCGAAAGGGCGCGGTTTGGGCCGTGTCCATAGCGATCTCGCTGGGAACCTCGCTGAGTTGGATGGCATACGGGCTGCGAACCAACAACCCGTTCCTCGAAGTCAAGGTCATGGAGACGGCATTCAGTTTGGGCACCCTTGTACCCGGTCTGGCCGTTTCGGCTACAGTATTGGCAATCGGTCGAGCGTTTAGGAGAGCGCGAGGGAACAACGATGGTTGAGAACGACGAACTGAAAGGCACGGAACTGGAGGGCGAGGACCAGGTGGAGGACGCCCCCAACGATGGGGATGACGAGGAGGTCGAATGCCCCGAGGCGGATGTTGACGCTGAGGACTCGGTCGACGAAGGCGGTCCTCCTACGGCGAGGCTGGTATTGAAGCGGAACGGTGTCGAAACCGACATGACGTTCGAGTTTCGTCCCCCAGCCACAGTGGGTAGGTTCGATCCAACGGTTGGCCCGGTTGATGTCGATCTCGCGTCGCTCGACGAGGCGCAGTACATCTCGCGCAAGCACGCCCGGATTACGCTGAGCGAAGAAGGTTGGCTGCTCGAAGACCTTGGGTCATCGAACGGGAGCTACGTGCTTCGTGGGGATTTCGAGCGCGTGGAATCCAGCCCGCTGGTGGATGGCGATGAAGTCGCCTTCGGCAACGCGCGGTTCGTGTTCCGCGTGTCGGAATCGTGAGGGCTATTCGTCGACCCGAGAAAAGTACACGACAGTGACCAAGTGTTCGGGGGTGACGAAGTCCCCGTAGACCCTAGATAGAAGCGAGATCACTTCGTCGGAGGAACGAAATTCAGGGTTTTCTCGCTCGACGTCCCTCGGCGAAAGCTCGGAAATCTTCTTCACCTCAACCCGGTCGATAATTGCGCTGTATAGCTTCTGGCGGCGCCCAAAACGAGGGCCGATGGTGATCCAGACGATCATCCCGGTCTGATATTTGGCCGACTTGTCGCCCAATCGAATCGTGGCGGTCTTTCGATTGTTCTTGAGGATATCGCCGTAGAGGTCAGAGTAGAAGTTGAGCGCAAACATGTTGGAACTCTGGAATTGTAACCGAATTCGAGCCGCCCTCTCGCGCGCGGCACGAAGAACAGCTACGAAGCGCCGCCTTGGGGACGTTCCGCGATGATCGTGCTCTATGTTCTGTTCGGAGTGTATTTGCTCCTTCTGCTTGGGGTCGCGCTATTCAGTCTCTATCCTGCGCGATCGCCGCTTTTCTTCTCGCCAAGCTCCGTCGGCGTCCCTCAGGAGGAAATCGAGATCAAGCTCCCCAAGGTCGGCGTGATTCGAGGTTGGTGGGTCGACGCGAAGAAACCCAGCGCGGTCGTCGTCCTCGCTCACGGCTACATCATGAACCGTTCCGAACTCGCCCCAGTCGCTGCCCAGCTTCACTCGTGGGGGTGTGCGAGCCTGCTGATCGACCTGAGAGGCCACGGCAAGAGCGCTCGCCATAAGGTGGGGTTTGGGGTGAGAGAGCGCGAGGAGGTCGCAGAAGCCGTTCGGTTCGTTCGCGGCCGACATCCCGGCGTTCCGATGATCCTCATGGGCAGCAGCATGGGCGCGGCGGCATGCGTGTTCGCTTGCGAAAAGGACCCGTCCCTTGCCGACGCGCTAATTCTCGATAGCGTCTACGGCAAGTTGAGCGAGGCGATCGTCGGATGGTGGAGATTCTTGGGGGGCCGGCCGCTGGCTGCCGCGCTCTATCCGGTGATGTGGATCGCCGCGCCACTGGCCGGACTGAACCCAGCCGGGCACGACGTGGCTCGCGCGATTCGGCAGTTCACCAAGCCGGTACTTATGATTCATGGCGACCAAGACGACCTCGCGCTGCCCTCCGAGGCCCTCCGAGTTCAAGGGGCATCGAACGGCAAAGCCAAAATCGTCTGGATGCCGGGCTGCGGCCATTCCGAAGGTCGCTGGGTTCATAGCGAGGCGTACTATCGTGCGCTCCAGGACTTCCTTCAGGAACTCGCGCCCCCGGAGGCCGTGTCCCCAAGTGAGGGCAAGCGACCATAATCGATTCATGAAGCCGCTGCTTCAAGCGTCTGTCGCGGGCCGAGGTCCCACGCATCAAGGCAAGGTGCGCGATATTTTCGACCTCGGAAGCGAATTGCTCCTCGTCTCGACCGACCGGATTTCCGCATTCGACGTCGTGATGGCGAACGGCATCCCTGACAAAGGCCGAGTGCTCAACCAACTGAGCGCGTTTTGGTTCGAACGATTGAGCTCCGTATGCCGAAACCACGTCGTTTCGACCTCGGACGAGGACATCCGGTGGCGCGTGCCTGGTGCTGGCCCCGAACTCCTGGGCCGGTCGATGATCGTTCGGAAGTCGCAGCCGCTCATGATTGAATGCGTCGCTCGTGGGTACCTCGTCGGTTCGCTATATAAGGAGTACGTTTCGCAGGGAGGGCGCCTGCACGGGCTGGACCTGCCTCCTAATATCCCGGAAGCGGGCCGACTGGACGCACCGATCTTCACGCCCGCGACCAAGGCCACCGACGGCCACGATCAGAACATTTCGTTCGACGAGATGGCCGAGATCGTGGGCCGGGACCTCGCAACGAACCTACGAGATCTCACGCTCCGGCTCTTCGCGCTTGCTTCGGAGTACTGCGCTGAGCGGGGTCTGATCCTCGCCGACACGAAGTTCGAGTTTGGAATCGACGACGAAGGACTCGTATGGATCGACGAAGCCCTTACGCCGGATAGTTCTCGGTATTGGGACGCGGCGCGGTATCAGCCGGGCGGGCCGCAACCGTCGTTCGACAAGCAATTCGTCCGCGATTACCTCGAATCCATCCAATGGGACAAGCGGCCGCCGGGCCCCGAGCTTCCTGAAGATATCGTTCGCCAAACTCGCGACAAGTACCTTGAGGCCTTCCAACGAATCACGGGGCGGCCTTTGGCGATGCCAGTCGGAGTTTGATTTTCGTATGTTTTGGCTCTACAACTTGGCGCTTCCGCTTCTCGCTCCCCTCTGGCTGCCCTGGATGCTCTGGAGGGCTTCGCGGAGGCAGGGAGGCCCGAATTGGCGGGAGCGCTTAGGGAACTACCGCCTTCGGCCCAACCCGGACCGCCCCCGCGTGTGGCTCCATGCGGTTTCGGTGGGCGAGGTCGTCGCCGCAAGGCCGATTCTGAAGGAACTGCGCGCTGCTTGGCCCCAAGCGGAGGTCGTGTTGAGCGTCACTACAAGTTCGGGGCACCAGATCGCCGAGTCTTTGGTGCCCGAACTTGCCGATCACCTCGTGTATTTCCCGATCGACCTCCTGCGGTTTCAGGTTCGTGCGATGTCGTCGGCGCGCCCTTCCGTGGTAGCGGTCATGGAAACCGAGCTTTGGATGAATTTCTTCTGGGCCGCCAAGGCGTTCGGGGCGCGGACTCTTGTCGTGAACGGGCGCATCAGCGACCGCAGTTTTCGGCGGGCCCGGCGCGTTCGCGGATTCTATCGCGCGCTGCTGAGATTCGTGGACCGCTGTCTGATGCAAACGGAGTGCGACGCCGAGCGGATTCGCGCCCTGGGCGCAGTTCAGGTCGAGGTACAGGGCAATTCGAAGTTCGATGAGGGGGGCCAAGCCGCCTCTGAAGACGAGGAGCGGTGGCGAACGGAACTGGGGCTTTCCCGCGACAAGCCTGTCGTGGTCGTGGGATCGACGCGGGATTCCGCCGAGGAATCGTTGGTGGTCGAGGCGATCCGGCTCGTCGGCCCCGAGCGAGTTCGCGTAGTTCATGCGCCCCGCCATCTTGAATCCGCGCCAGCGCTGGTGGAGTCCGTGACCAGGGCTCTTGGCGGAGTCGCCCTGCGCTCTAAGGGGGAAACGGGCGATTACCTGATCCTCGATACCTTCGGCGAGCTTGCGGGAGTTTATTCGACCGCGGACGTCGTGGTCGTCGGCGGTGGCTTTTCGAACCTGGGTGGCCAGAACATCCTTCAGCCTATGGCGCATGGCAAGCCGGTCTTGCATGGTCCTCACATGGCGAACTTTCAGGACGTGGCGCAAGGCGCGGCGGAGTGCGGAGCGACTCGCGTGTGCGCGGACGCCGAGTCGCTGGCGGCCGCGATCGATCAACTCCTTGCGGACGAGCGCTTGCGAGCGCGGATGGGCCAAGCCGCGAGGGACTACGTGGCAAGCAACCTCGGAGCGGCCAAGAGGTACGCCGAGGCCATTCGGTTCGAAGGGGAGGCCCGTGAGAAGCCGAGCGCGGGAGTATGATGGAGGTTATGAACCCCCGCGTCGGTGTGATCATGGGCAGCAAGTCGGACCTCGCCGTGCTGCAAGAAGCCGCAAACGCGCTGGAGGAGATCGGAATCCCCTTCGAACTCAAAGTCGTCAGCGCTCACCGCACGCCCGAAGCGATGTTCGAGTATGCGCGAACCGCCAGAGAACGAGGGCTCGAGGTCATCATCGCGGGAGCGGGAGGAGCGGCCCACCTGCCCGGAATGGTGGCGTCTTTGACCACTCTTCCGGTGATAGGCGTGCCCGTTCCGACAAAGGCACTGGGCGGCGAGGATTCCCTCTATTCGATCGTGCAAATGCCTGCCGGGGTTCCGGTCGCGACGGTCGGAATCGGAAACGGCCGCAACGCGGGGCTTCTTGCTGCGCGAATCCTCGGCGTGCAGGACGACAAAGTCGCCGCTGCCCTAGACCAGTTTCGGCTTGGACAGAGCGAGCTTGTCGGTCAGATGAACGCCGAGATAGCGAAGGGCTCTTAGCCGGCCTTGGCGGCCATCTTGATCAGCACGTCGTAGGTTGCTCGGTCGAGAAGGATGGCCTGAACGAACACGGTCAGCTTCTCATCGAGTTCCATTTTTTCAGGGTCCAACCGGCTGTCCCAGGTCTTGACGTCGACCGAATTCGATGCCGCCGCCTGCTGCCCGCTGTCGAGCTTGGACTTCAGAACCTCCACCAGTTTCTCTGCGTTTTCCGCCCGAACCGCCATTCGACGCATCGCAAACCCTCGGAAGAGGGTGTTGAGTTCTTTGAGCAATTCGACCGGCGGGATCGCTCCCTTGTCGATTCCGGCTTCGATGGCCTGATCGATGCGGGTCTCGAACGCGCGCATTTCATTGGCCTCCCGCGTCTCGATTTCCTTTTCCTTGGCGCGGCACTGTTCGATCCCCGAGAGGATCGCGTTGATCTGGTCCTTCTTGAGGAGGAGGGGCAAGAGGTGGTTGAGCAGATCGAGTTTGCGAGCCTTCAACTCGATCTCGGTGCTCTTGGCTGCGTTGGGGTCGGGTTGAGCGCTGAGGGTAGCGGCCAATAGCCCGAGGGCGGCGAATAGAGTCAACAGATGTCCAAGCCTTGTCATTTCGTAGGTCCTTCTTGCTCCTGGTTGATGGACGCAGGGGAGGGCCGGGCCGTTACACCCTGCATCGCATGGCTGGCGATCCACGATGCGGCGACCCCTTGGGTCAGCACGGTAGCGAGGCCGATCAGCGTCACGGCCAACCAGCCCATCGGCGTCATCGCAGCGGGGCCGATCCCTCCCGCGCCGTGAACGGCTGAGAGCCCGGGCACGAGGATCGCCACACTGCCTACCAGCAGCAGCGGTCCACCTGTGGCCCGGAGCGCACGCGGAATCCGAGCAATCGATTGCCTCCTGGCTGCGAGATGTCGCGCGAGAGCCCACCCGAACCCGAGCCAGATCGCAAGCGACATCAGGCCCTGCGCCCAAAACATTCGTTGAATGTACCTCCCTTCAATTCAGGTACGTTGCCCAAGTGATTGTCGTTTTCGGAACCGTTTGCCTGGACAAGGTTCGCCGAGTCCCAGCGCTTCCCCGAAAGGGGGGGTACGTGGAAATCGAGTCGGAAACGAGCTACTTGGGGGGCGAGGCCGCGAATACTGCTGTCATGCTGGCCCGCTGGCGAGCGGACGTCGTGCTCGCGGGCAACTCGATCGGCGCGGGACCGGAGGCGGCTTTCCTAAGGAACTCCGTTCTCGCTGCCGAACTTTCCGCGGACGGCGTCCCCATGGGCGCGGGCGCCCCGCCTGAGTGCGACATCTACGTCACGCCTGACGGCGAGCGAACGATGATCGGCAAGGGATTCTCGCGGCTGGCAGCTTCCGAGGAGCATGGGGCCGTTCCCCTAAGAATGGGGGGCTGGTTTACCGCCGATCCGAACCTGGGCCAGGTCGCGCGCCAAGCTGCGAGGGCGGCAGCGGCCGAGGGAATGAACGTGTACCTGATGGACTTCATTCAGCCCCAGGACTTCGATTCCCCCTTCGACGTTTGGCAATCGAGCACTGACTGGTGCGGTCGGCGGGGCGACGACGAGGCGAACCGGGCGTTCTTGCGAGAGAGGTTTGAGGGCAAGGGGAAGCTCGCGATCGTGACCGACGGAGATCGCAAGGTTCACGTTCTTTTCCCAGGCGGCGAGGAGCGGGACTTCGACGTGTATCGATGCGGGCCGGTGGTCGATTCGACGGGCGCAGGCGATGCGTTCCGAGCCGGAATGCTCCATGGGCTCGATCAGTCGTGGCCTCTTGGCAAGTGCCTGGCGTTCGCCTCGGCAGCGGGGTGCCTTCAGTGCCGGAGCGAAGGCGCGACGCAGTCTGTGCCCTCGGTCGATGAGGTCGAGCGGTTGATGGAAGCCCAGGCCGAGGTTACACGGCAGTTTCTCGAAGGCGCGCCCTGAACAGGAGGCTTTCGGGGTATCACGGACCGGTGCGCCAAGTGACTTCAGAACGGATTCGCGTGCGGTATGGAGAAACCGACCGCATGGGCCATGCGTATTACGCGAACTACCTGTACTGGCTCGAACAAGCGCGGGGGGCCTGGTGCCGGGATCGGGGGTTCACTTATAAGGACCTCGAGGAACAGGGGTTGTTCTGGCCCGTCGTGGAAGTTCATCTCCGCTACAAAGGGGAGATTCATTACGACGACTGGATTCGAATCGACGTGCGAATGAGCGAAGTGCGACGAGCAGCGATCCGGTTCGAATACGAGATTTGGAACGAGACGTCGAACGAAAAGACGACGGAAGGCCACACCTGGCACGTCCTGATGGGCGGCGACCGCAAGGCGCAGACGATCCCCGATTCGTTGCGCGAACTCCTTGAGCGAGACCCCGACGCTTTCCCAACGGTGGAGACCTAAATTGACTCCGTCGTCAAGTATTCGTACTAGCTAGCAGAAACACCTGAAACCCAGTATTTTTACCTGGGTTCCTGGTAGGGATACCTGGAAAAAGCCCCTCCAGATGAGAGCTTGAAGGGCCGAACCGCCCAGCGGACGCCCGGTTCATAGCGCCTCACGGAGGAAAATAGCATGTCGTTCAGAGTGAACACTAACGTTACCGCCATGAACGCCCTTCGCAATGTGGGCGAAACGAACATGGCATTCGGGAAGTCGATTTCCCGGCTTTCTACCGGCCTCAGAATCAACTCTGCGGCCGACGACCCGGCCGGCCTGATCATCTCCGAAAACTTTCGGGCCCAGATTTCGGGCATCGATCAGGCCATTCGCAACAACCAAGACGCCGTTAACCTAGTAAAGACCGCCGAAGCGGCCCTCGACGAGGTCAACAGGCTCCTCAGGGACGCGAGAACCCTCGCGCTGGCTTCGGCGAACTCGGGGACGCAGACCTCGCAGCAGATTCAGGCGAACCAGAACCAGCTCACGTCGATCATCAACTCCGTCAGCCGGATTTCAGAGCAGACGCAGTTCGGCACGAAGCGGTTGCTGGACGGCAGTTCTGGCGTAAGCGCCGCGCTGCTCAGCAGTACGAACGTCAATGGCCTCTACTTCGGCGGGACGTTCAACAGCGCCGCGATTACGACGGATTCGCTCGTAACCGTGTCCGTCTCGACCGCCGCAACCCGCGCCGTCGTAACGGGATCCGTAACGTTCACGTTCGCGACCAGCACCGTATCGGCGGGCACGTTCACCATCAACGGCCGAACATTCACGACCGCATCGACGAACACCGCGCAAGACGTGATCAATATGATCAATTCGTCGTCGGACGCTACTGGCGTGACCGCAATCTGGTCTGCGGGCTCTGGAATCGTCTTGAAGGCGAACGAGTACGGTTCGATCGGAAACTTCTCACTTTCGGATGCCAATGGAGTCGTCAACGCTGCGGGCACCACCAACGCCACCGGTACCGACGCCATTGCGAACGTCATCATCGACAGCAACGGCTCGACTTCGGGTGGGCTAACGACCGTGACGTTTACCGGTGGACGGATGCAGCAGTCCGGCCTCGTTCTTACGGACGTTGCGGGCAACCGGGTGGTCCTCACCGAGGCAGGGAACGCCGCTTCTGCCGCGTTCACCGCAGGAAACCTCACTGTCGGGACGACTCAGTTCCAGACGGGCGCGAACGTCAACCAGACCGCCGCGCTCTCCCTCAACAACTTCGCGGCAACGGAACTCGGAAAGAACGTCGTTGCGGGGCTCAACTTGAGCAACCTCGACATCACCACCACGAACGGTTCGAACGACGCGCTACGCGTCATCGACGCCGCGATCGACGAGATCTCGCAAGCTCGGGGCAATCTGGGCTCGTTCCAACGCAACAACCTCGAATCGACAATCCGGTCACTCGGGGTGGCGCGAGAGAACCTCGCTGCGACGGAATCGACGATTCGGGACACCGACGTCGCCTCTGAAATGACCCAATTCACGAAGTTGCAGATCCTGCAACAGTCAGGACTGGCCGTCTTGGCGCAAGCCAACGCCGCGCCGCAGTCCGTGCTATCGCTCCTCCGAGGCTAGTTCCCGCAAGACGAGCCTCGTCGACCGCCGCCTCTTCCTAAGGGGCGGCGGATTCGCTCTATTGGGGGACCTTAGCGAGTTCGGATTTGAGGACGTTGATCCAGTCGATGTTCTCAGGATCGACGCCATTCAGCGCCGCCAAGTAGAGCGACACGAAGTCGCCAAGAAATGAGATTCGGAGCATCTTTTCAAGAAGGGCTCCACCTGAGGCGCGTGTGCGGAGGATCGTCGCACGGTCTTGAATGAGTTCAAGGGTTACCCTCGCGCGAGCCTTCATCTTGGCCGACTCGTCCCCGTCTTCGAGGAGCACAACGACCCAACGCGCAACCCGCTGATCGCCCACCCGGACCCACCCCAAGACTTGGTTGTGATTGAGTTCAGGGAACGTAGCTGAAAAGGCTAGGTTCTTGGCGTTTTCTTCGATCTGCGCGCACCACCTGGAAGCTACGACGCCCTGCCACGCGCCCAGGCCGTAGATGAGCCCCACTGAGCCCAAGAGAGTCTGGGCGATGCGTTTAGCTTCGTTGCCCGCCTCGGGCGACTCGACGGCCCAACGTAGCGCATCGCTTTCGAGTCCCAAGAACGCAGCCTCGTAATCCAATGCCGGAAGCAACCCCCAGGATTCGAGGGCCCACAGCACGGGGATCAGCATGTATCCCATCGCCGTACGAGGGGGCTGTCCTGGAGGAATCGCGAACAGGGGGAGGTGAGCGTCTTCGGCGAACTCTCTGAGCTTGCCGCCGCTCGTCACGCAAGCGAGTCGGGCGCCCTTCGCACGCGCGTCCTGAAATGCCGCCAGCGTCTCTTCGGTGTTGCCCGAGTAGCTGCAAGCAAGGACGAGGCTTTCCTCATCGACCCAGTTCGGAACCGAATACTCCCGTGAAACCGCGACGGGCGTGTTCCCGAGCGCATCCGCAAGGGCTCGCGCAAAGTCGCCGCCGGCCGCCGAACCGCCGAGGCCCGCGATCACCACGTTTCTGGGGCGCTTGGAAAGAGGTGCGAGTTCGACCTCCCTCGCAAGGGCGAGCGCCTTCCGGCATTGGGCAGGGAAGCCGAGCGTGAGATCGTACATTCCGCTCGGGTCACGCGCCATGACGAACTGGGGATCGTCCAGCGGGCTGACCTGCTCTCGGTTCGATTCACTCATCGGCGAACGGGTCGTATTCGGACTCGGGCGCATCAGGCGGCGTCGGATCGTCGCGATGCGGAGCGTCGGCCCCTGCGTCGTCTCTTGGCCGATCGAGCCCTTGGATGTTCTCGGCGACCACCTCGACAACCTCACGATTCGATCCGTCGCTGGCCACGTACTTGCGCGATTGAAGTCTGCCGTCTACGGCGACGAGCCTACCCTTGGCGAGGTAGTTCGACACGTAGTCGGCCGTGCTCCCCCAGGCGATGACTCGAAAGAAGTCCGCATCGGGCGACCCGTCCTGGGGTTTGAATCTCTTGGTGACGGCGATTTGAAAGTCACAGACGTTCTTGCCCGTGGTCGTTTGCCGCAATTGCGGATCGTGCGTGAGCCTACCTACCAAAACTACTCGGTTCGTCAATGAATCACCTCGATGCTGGGACGCTCATTCGCCGACTTGAAAGAGCCTGTGCCGAATGACGTCGTCGTTGATGGACATAAGGCGGTTGACCTCATGAGGGACGTCCGGGCCGCACTCGAACTGCAACAGGTAGTACGTTCCCTCGCGGTACCCCTGGATTTCGTAGGCCAGCCTTCGTTTGTCCCAGATCTTTCCTTCGGTAATCGTGCCGCCCTTTCCTTCAATGATGGATTTGAACTTGTCTCCGAGCTTGTTGACGTCGGCGTCGGAGAGTTCGGGCTTGGCAATGAACATCGCCTCGTATTGTCGTTGATTCATGTATTTTCCCTGTGGTCTTGGTCGGCCAGGTTCGAATGAGCCTGGCAGGGCGGCCGTTTTTAGGCCGAACGAGAGGATACCAGAATCGGGGAGAACCTGAACGGTGTGCTGTCTTTCTGCGCGGATGGGGTCGAGCCTTCCTGTCCGTCAATCCAGGGACACGAGGGGTTGTGAGTTGAAAGAGGTTCGCAGCCAGACCATAATGTGCCAAGGGCGAGAATACATTGGGCAACCCAAAGCTAACTGGCATTCTTACCGTGACTCCAGGCCGCAACGTCATTGAGGGCCTGGAATCCTACTTCGCTGCTAACGGTTGCGTCCGAATCGCTGACTCCGCAAGGCGCAATGCGGAAGGGCAAAAGTACAAGAAAGGCTATGAAGTTCGGTTGGTCGCAGCCTCACTGGACGAGCTCTTTGACATTCAGGGACTGCTTGTCGAAGCTGGGCTTTCGTTCGGCCGCCCCTACGTAAAGGCTCGCCGAATCGTCCAACCGATTTATGGACGCGACAACGTGAAGCGGTTTCTTGAGTTGATGGGCGAGTCGCTGGATATTTGAACGCGCTCCTCTCTCCTCCTCTGCATCGGGCGCTACGAGGGACTTGTCGTACATGCCGGAGGGGTCGAAGCGGCAGGGACGGCGGTTGCCGGCCATTCGGCGCTCGACCCAGCGGCCAGACCGGGTATCACTGTCCAATGAGCTCTCAGTCTGGGTCTTCTGGGCTTTCCGCCAGCAAAGGGATCGTTCGGCTTCCGCTGAATGGCCAAGACCTCGACCAGAATAACGCGATCAGCCCGTCGAACGGCGTCGGCACGACCTTAAACCCTGGAGAGCAGAAGATCATGCTCATCCGCATCGCTAATGGGGGAGCGGCCATGCTTCCGGTTTCGATTCACTTGGAGTTAGGACTATGATCGGATTCCTATTGCTCGTCGTAGCGGTCAATGCGACGCCGTTGCCGCAAGACCCCAACGGCGATTACGAGGCTTTGATCGAGTCGGTAAGGAAAGGGGACATCGCTTCTGTTCGGGTACTGCTTGAGCGTGGAGTACACCCTGACATCAGGCCCACAGACGGTCGATACCCTTACGATACTGCATTCTCAGCTCTCATCTATGGGAGAAATAGACCTGCCACCGATGAGGCCATTGCCACCTTGTTGATCCAGCATGGGGCATCAATGTACTATGGCTTGAACGGCGTTCTCCACACGGCTGCTTTCGCTGGTTCGTTAGGCGTTTTCCGCGCATGTCTCAAAGCCGGAAGCGATCCCAACGAAATGCTGGTAGAGCAACGCCCCCTGTACGCTGCCTTGGGTCGATACCAAAAACACGCTCATGTGAAGTCCAGGGACGTTCCTTCGGAATCTAGAGTTCCCGAGCGCCCCCTCATGGTCAAGGAACTGATCGAGGCCGGGGCGGACGTGCATCTCCCCGTCAAGGAAAACGGCAGCAAGGCACTTCACATCGCGGCGTACTACGCCTTTCCTCAGTGCGTGAAATTCCTGCTCGACGCCGGGGCGGACCTCAACGAGCAGACCTTTGACGACGGATACACCCCCTTGCATTGCGCGCTGCTCAAAGAAGACTCCCATGATCTCCAGACCGCCCGCATCCTTCTCGACCGGGGCGCAAGGCTCGACCTCGAAGACGTTCATAACCGGACGGTCGAGCAGATGGTCCGGCAGAAGCGCTATACCGCCGCGATCGAACTGATCGAGGAGTACAAGAAGAAGCGTTCGCCGCCCCGTGGCGCTTGACGTGGGACTGGCCGCTGTGCCATCATTTTCATTCGCGCATGAGGGGTGCGCAAGGTGAACGATGTACGCGATTGTCAAGACCGGAGGCAAACAATACCGCGCCGAAAAGGGCGCCACGCTCGTCGTGGAGAGGCTCGAAGGCGAAGTAGGGGCTAAGCTCGACCTCGATGAAGTGCTGATGGTCGTCGCCGACGACTCCGTGAAGGTCGGATCGCCGCTCGTCAAAGGCGCCAAGGTCAAAGTCGAGATTCTCGCTCAGGCGAAAGCGCCGAAGATCAACGCTTTCAACTACAAGCCCAAGAAGAACGAGCGCAAGCGGTGGGGGCATCGGCAGCAAATGACTCACCTCAAGGTCACCGACGTGGTGTCGGGAGGCTAACGATATGGCACACAAAAAGGGACAAGGTTCTACTCGGAACGGCCGCGACTCGAACTCGAATCGGCTCGGCGTGAAACGCTACGGTGGCGAGGTCGTAAAGGCGGGCACGATTCTGGTGCGGCAGCGCGGCACGAAGTTCTATGCTGGCGCGAACGTAGGTATGGGCAACGACCACACGCTTTACGCGATGATCCCCGGCCAGGTGAAGTTCGAGGGACCCACCGCCAAGAGAAGGATCAGCGTCTACGCCACGCAGTCCGACTGACCGATCGTCTTCGGGATTCCCAAGGACGGCTCGCTGATCCGTCCTTTTTTTTACCTGGGCAATTCGCCCTAAGCCCCTCAACTCCCGTCGGGGGCTGCCAGTATCGTTCACGGTCGGTGAGGGAATTTCGTCCCACTTTTTTCTTAGAAATGGCGCCGCCAAGCAGGGGGATGGAGTATGATTTCTGCGACAATGAATGAAAAACATGATTCGCATAACTGTTGCGAAGATGAGCTGGCCCACAGTTTCTTCGGGGCGGTCACCGTCGGTGAGCGAGGTCAGATCGTGATCCCGGCGGAGGCTCGAAACGAGCTCGGACTTCGGGCTGGAGACAAGATGCTGGTTCTGCGGCATCCGCTCCACAAAGGGCTGATGATCTTCAAGTTCGATTCGGTGCGCGACTTCATCGATGAGTTCGCCAATTACCTCAAGAACGTAGAGGGCGCGGCCTCCCAGGAGGACGAGGGATGAGCGGCTTGGCTTTGATTTCGGCCGCGGCAACGCTGTTCTCGGCGCAAGGAGACAAGCTCAGCCTCGACGAGGCGATCCAAATCGCCATGGACGGCGCGTTTTCGGTGCGAATTGCCAAGACGGACCTCTCCCGAGCCGAGCAAGCGATCGCTCAGCGACGAGCGCAGATGGGGATTCGGCTGACCACCGACACAACGTACACGCGTTTCGACAAGGAAAGCCGGGCTACCTTTGGCGAACAGTCGATCGTCGTTCGGCCCATCGACTCCGCCGACACCCGGCTGACGCTGTCGATGCCCGTCGACATTTCGCGAAACCTGGGCCGGTTCTTGAGCGCCGCAAAGCTCGGGCTCGCGGCCTCGGAGAAGAACGTCGAGGCTGCCAAGGCGCAAGTCAAATTGGCCGTTCGGCAGAGCTACTTTCAAGTCGTGAAGGCCTCATGGCAGGTGCGAGTCGCGCAGCAGTCGTTTACGAATGCGGAGAGCCGTCGAGCGGTCGCGGAGTCGAGGTTTCGCCAAGGCGACGTAGCTCGAATCGAGGTTTTGCGGTTTGAAACAGAGGTGGCGCAGCGGAGGTCCGAGCTGATTGCAGCGCAAAACCAACTCTCTCTCTCTAAGAACGCTTTCAACAACACCTTGGGGCGACCCATCGAGACTCCGGTCGAACTCGAAGATGTCGCGCCGACCGATCCCGCGCTGCCGAGCGTCGAGGACCTCGTCCAATCGGCGCTGGAGTCTCGGCCGGAACTGGACGCACTCGAGGCCCAATGGAAGGCTCAGGGGGTCGTCCGTCAGGCCGAGGAAACGGGCGACGACCCCTCGCTCGCGCTTTCGGCGGTCCACACGCGCAACTGGCAAACGGCAGGGTTTGGCTCCCAATCCCAGTCGACGGTAGGGACCGCCGTGCTTTCGTTTCCGATCGTGGATTCGGGGCTCACTCGTGCGAGAGTCCGATCCGCCAAGCAGGAAGAGGAGGCGGCCAAACTCCGCTGGGAACAGGCGAAGCTGGGCGTGACGCTCGACGTGCGGCAGGCTCATACGGCGCTGGTCAACGCCCTCTCGCGTTTGAACGTGACCCGGAGTCAAGTCGAGCTCGCGACTGAGACGTACCGATTGGCCAGCCTTCGATATGAGGCTGGAGAGGCCATTCAACTCGAAGTGATCGACGCGCAAACTCAACTCGTCGCCGCGGAGACTTCGCAGGTAGCCGCGCAGTACGACGTTCTGAGCGCGCTCGCGCAATTGCAGTTTGCGGTGGGTAAGGACGAAATCGAACTGTCGACTTCGGCAGACGGAACTGAGGACAGAAACGAATGAAAGCATGGATGTTGGCGGGAATCGCGGGTGCTCTCGCGCTCGGCGGGTGTGTGGATCGCGCCGCGCAGGAGCAAGCCAAGCGGACGGAAACGCTCGTGAGCGACACGACCGTCGCAGTCACGGTCGAACCTGTCAAGGTGCAGAACATCGCCGAGACGATCGAACTGACGGGCCAAGTGACGGCCTCGATGGAGTCATCGGTCGGCGCGAAGGTGGCAGGGAGGCTGGCTGCGGTTTATGTACGCGATGGAGACCCCGTCGTGGCGGGCCAAGCGATTGCCCAGCAGGAGACCACGACGTTAAGGGACCAGGCTCGGCAGGCGCTCGCTCAAGTGAAGGCCGCACAGGCGGCGCTTGCACAGGCGGAAACGAACGCGCGAGTCGGGCCCCAACGGAGCGCGGCGGGTGTTGCGACTGCACAGGCTCAATTGAACTCTGCCAAGGCTCAACTCTCGAAGGCTCGAACTGGGGCCAGGACTGAGGAAATCCGGCGAGCCGAAGCCAACGTTCGCGCCGCTGAATCGGGCCGCGATACGGCGAAACGGGAGTTCGATAGGGTTCGCGGGTTGTGTCAAGAGGGCGCGGTGAGCCTGCAGAGGCTCGATCAGGCGCAAAACGCCTATGCGCTCGCTTTGGCGCAATACGACGCCGCGGTCGAGGCTCTTGGGCTCGCGCGAAACGCGACCCGGCCCGAGGACTTGGCCAGCGCCGAGGAAGCGGTTCGGCAAGCGGAAGAGAACCTACGAAACGCCAAAGCCCAACAGAGTCTCGACGCTCTTTTCGGCCAAGCCGTGCAACAAGCCAGGGCTAATCTCGAAGGCGCCAACGCGCAATTGAGGCTGGCGAACCAAGCTCTCGAAGACGCCACTCTTCGCGCGCCGTTCTCGGGCAAGGTGAGCGGAAGCCCCTCGCAACCGGGGCAGTTCCTCGCTCCGGGGTCCCCCGTAGCCAGGATCGTTGGTTCCGGAAATGTCTATTTTGAGGCCGAAATCCCGGAGACTTCGCTCGGAAAGCTGGCAATCGGTACGCCCGTGAGCATCCGCATCGCCGCGTTGGGAGGCCGGCTCCTCTCTGGAAGGATCGCAGCGATTCGACCGAAGGGCGATGAAGTGGGACGGGTCTTCTATGCCCGCGTTACGTTCATTGACGAGCCGGGTGAGTTGTACTCAGGGATGTTCGGGTCGGCTACGGTCGAGTTCGGAAAGGTCGAAGGCGCGACCGTCGTGCCTGCATCCGCCATCGTGATCCAGGGCGACAACCACTACGTGTTCCTCCACTCCGATGGGATGGCCAAGCGAGTGAAGGTGGTCCCCGGGATTCGGGTTAATGGTTTGTATCAGGTTGATGGCCTTTCTGAGAACGATCAGGTTATCGTTCGGGGCGCCAACCTCGTGATCGACGGATCGAAGGTCAAAGTGGAGAAACCAGGCGCAGTCACTGCCGCGCAGAAGTCGGGAGAGGGAGCGTAAGACATGGGTCTGACACGGATGGCCTTGACGCGGCCCATCTTCATCTTGATGCTGATGGTGCTCGCGGTTCTGATGGGCACGATTTCGTACAACGGGATGCGGAAGGAGTTGCAACCCGATGCGTCGTTCGGCGTCATCGTGATCACCTCCGTATATCCAGGAGCAGGACCCGAAGAAATCAACACGCTCGTTTCGCGGAAGATCGAGGAGGCCGTTTCGGGAATCGAGGGCCAACGTGAAGTCACCAGCAGCTCGCAGGAAGGGTTCTCAACGGTCGTCGCCAGCTTCGAAATCGGAACGAACATGGATGAGGCCCTGAACGACGTTCGGGCAAAAGTCGATCAAGTACTGAACGAACTTCCGCCTGCGGTCGAAAAGCCTACGATCGCCAAGTTCGATACGACATCGGACCCGGTGTACCGCCTCGCGCTTAGGTCCGATACGCTCAACAGTCAGCAGCTTCGGGACCTTGCGGACGACAAGTTCAAAGATCGGTTTTCTCGGGTGCCTGGCGTCGCATCAGTAGCGGTTTCAGGCGGAGAAGTTCGCGAAATCCGAGTTGCGATCAAAAAAGACAAGTTGCTTGCCTACGGGGTTGGAATCAACCAAGTAGTTCGGGCGATCCAGAGCAACTCCTTGAACGTTCCGAGCGGCCGGCTGGTGTCGGGAGAACAGGAGTTCAGCGTTCGCGTGCTCGGCGAGTTCCGCTCGATTGAGGAGATTCGCAACAGCACGCTATCGCTCTCCGACCCGAACGTGATGGGCGGCAAGAAAACCGTCGTTCGGCTCAAAGACGTGGCCGAAATCACGGACGGCGTGACAGAGCGGCGGACGTGGAGTCGGCTGAACGGATCCGACGCGGTGATTATGTCGGTCCAAAAGGCCCGTGGGGCCGGAGCGATCGATGTGGTCGCCGGAGTCGAGAACGTCGCCAAGAAGCTGGAGAGCGAGTTCGACGTTTCCTTCGAAGCCACATTCAACCAGGCCGAACAGATCTCGGAGTCGCTCTTCGACCTGAACTTCGCGCTGTTCTTCGGAATTGCTCTCGTCGGCATCATCGTATACGTTTTTCTTCACAACTTGCGCGGAACGATCATTGTGGCGACCGCGATTCCGGTGTGTCTGTTGGGTACGTTCGTCGTCCTCAACGCATTGGGATTCACGATCAACTTCATGTCGATGCTCGCTTTGTCGCTTGCCATCGGCGTGCTGGTCGATGACGCGATCGTCGTCCTCGAGAACATCTATCGTCACCTCAGAATGGGCGAAGAGCCCTTTCATGCCGCGTTGAACGGCCGAAGCGAGATCGGGCTGGCCGCGATCGCCATCACTCTGGCGGACGTGGTCGTCTTCATTCCCATCGCATTCATGGGCGGGGTCGTCGGCCAATTCTTCAAGCCGCTGGGCGTAGGTTTCGCCGTCGCGACGCTGCTATCGCTGTTCGTCTCTTTCACGGTTACCCCGATGCTGGCTTCGAGGTGGTATCGGAAGGGTGAGGACGTCGAGCACCCGACGGGCCGGTTCGCACAAATGTTCGAACGTCGCTTCGAGAATCTGCAAAAGGCGTATCGGCGGACGTTGTCCTGGGCGCTGCTTCACAGGTGGTTTGTATTCATTTCGGGCTTCGTGGTCCTGATCGGCGTGTTCATGATGATTGGCGGGAGTTTCGCTCCTTCGGCCGCTGAAGCGATCTTCTCGACGATTCCGATGATCGTGGCGGCGGTGGGGCTCGGCGTCCTCGTGTTCCTGATCAACCTAGTTCGCCGAGCTTTGACGCCGAAAGTGATCCTCAACGGATTGCTCTTTGGGCTCGTGTTTCCGCTGTTCGCTTTGCTGGGGTTTGCGTACGGTTCTTGGAAAGGCGAACCGATCTTCAAGTTTGCTTTCTTCCCCCCGACGGATGCGGGCTCGGTAAGTGTGAACGTCGCGCTTGCTCCCGGTTCCAGCCTCGAAATGACCTCGAAAGTCTTGGAGCGGATCGAGGAAGTGGTGTCCGCCCACCCCGATGTCAAGTACGTCCAAACCGATATCGGATCCCGGGGACAAGAAAGCGGCACGAATTATGGACGAGTCGTCGCGACCCTCCACGACCGCAAGGCCCTTCTGGATTCGCTTGGGTTCGCCCATTCGGAAGGGGAAACGCTTCGAGTTCGAGCCGACACCGCGGTGCAGGCCGACATGCTCGAAGCGCTGGGCAAGGTTCCCGGCGCCGAGATCACGGTTGGATCGGGCGACGCTCAGGGGTTTGGGGCGCCGATCCAAATGTCCTTCGCGTCGGAGGATCGCGAGCTCCTGCTGGCGACGGTCACCAAGATCAAAGAGCGCCTTGCGTTGGGAGAGGTGAAGGGTGTTATCAGCCCCGACATCAGTACAAAGCCGGGCAAACCCGAGGTACGGGCGATTCCGGACCGAGTTCGTTTGGCCGACATGGGGCTGACGGCGGCCGACGTCGCCAACACCATGCGCGTCCTCTACGAGGGCAACACCGATACAAAGTATAGGGTGCTAGGTAAAGAGTATGACATCCGGGTCATGATGGACCTGGAAGACCGGAATGATCCTCGCATCGTCGAGCAACTTCCAATCACGTTTGTGCAAGGTAGGCCCGTTTTCTTGGGCACAGTGGCGCAGATCGAACAGGGCGTAGGGGTCGACAAGATCGAGCGTCGTGACCGGGAGGAGGAGATTCGACTCACCGCGAACTTGCTGCCCGGATTTGCCGCAGGCTCGGTTCAATCAGTCATCGACCAGTGGATCCAGAAGGAGAACTTGGTGCCGGAGGGCGTACGGCTCAAACCCTTGGGCCAGGCAGACTTTCAAGCGCGCGAGGCTGGGTACATCTTCGGAGCGCTGGGAATCGCCTTTGTTCTTGTGTATATGTTGCTTGCCTCGCTCTATGACAATCTTCTATATCCCTTCATCATTCAACTCGCACAGCCTCAGGCGATGGTCGGCGCGCTGCTTGCGCTGATCTTGACGGACAAAACCCTCAACATCGTGGGCATGGTGGGGATCATCACGCTGGTGGGGCTTGTGGGCAAGAACGCGATCCTGCTCGTCGATTACACGAACACGCTTCGGAGGCGGGGGTTCGCGAGGGACGAGGCCATCATGGAATCCGGGCCGACCCGACTCCGGCCGATCATGATGACGACGCTGGCGCTGATTCTAGGCATGCTGCCTGTCGCGCTTGCGATCGGACGAGGCTCGGAGTTTCGCGAGACGATCGGGATCACGATCATCGGCGGGATCGCCCTCTCGACTCTGTTGACGCTGGTCGTAATCCCTTGCTCGTACACCATTTTCGACGACTTCTCGAACTGGCTCGGTAGCATAGGCCGCAACCGCCTCGGAATCCGGCCTCCCGACAAGCCCAAGGAGTTCAGCGTCGAAGGGGAAGACGATCCCGAATCCCAAGCCGGCGCTGAAGTCGGCGTCGACTAGTTCGAACGGCGGGCTTGGCGTTGTCTTTCGCCGGCGGGATGTGCCACCGTCGAAAACGATGAGGAAGTTGCTGGACTGGAAGGCGCTCCTGACCTCGCTTTGCGGAGTGTTCATGGTTGTGGGCATGATCTTGCCCACTTCTGTGTTTCCGTACCTCAGCGTACTAGCAGGTTCCTACTTCGCGGTAGGGGCGGCTTGGCGGTCGCTCAAGGAACGGAGCCTCGACGTCAATATGCTGATGGTAATCGCCGCCACGGGCGCCGTGGCGGTGGGCCATCCCATGGAAGCGGCGATCCTGCTGTTCCTTTTCAGCCTGTCCAGCACGCTCGAGAGCTTCGCGATGGCTCGCACCCGTTCCGCAATCGAGGGATTGGTCAAACTACGTCCGACCGAAGCAATACGAATCGACGCAACAGGGGAACGGCGCGTTCCCGTCTCCTCGTTGCAGCCGGGCGACAGGGTTCGGGTCTTAGCCTTCGAAAGCGTTCCCATCGACGGCGAAGTGGTTTCCGGATCAAGCTCCATCGATCAATCGGCGATGACGGGCGAATCGGAGCCAGTCCCCAAGCTCTCAGGCGACCTCGTTTTCGCGGGGACACAGAACCTTGAAGGGATGCTGGTCGTTCAGGTCACCGCGCCGAGCGGAGCCACCACGCTCGACCGGATCGTCGAGTTAGTCCGCGAGGCGCAAGAGAACAAGGCGAGCGGCGAAAGAATCAGCGATTGGTTCGGCCAACGCTATACGTATTTCGTCCTAAGCGCGGCGGCGGCCTCTTTGCTGATTCGGTATCTCGCTGGCCAAGCATCCGCCGATGCGATCTATGTAAGTCTCACTCTTTTAGTTGCTCTGAGCCCTTGCGCGGTTGTGATCTCGACCCCGGCGAGCACGCTCAGCGCGATTGCGTGGGCCGCGAGACAGGGGATTTTGATCCGAGGTGGCGAGTTCATCGAAACGGCGGGCGTTGTCGATCTGATCGCGCTGGACAAGACGGGAACGCTCACCGAAGGCAAGCCCCAACTCGTGGAGATTTGCGTTTGCTCGCAGCACGTGGGCGTGGCGGTAGGGGCCGAATGCATGGGCGAGGGCGCGTGTTGGCGGGCCGGAAAGGAATTCAGTTCAGAAGCAGCGAGTTGGCTTTCGCTGGCGGCCGCCGTCGAGCAGTTCAGCGAGCACCCGTTGGCCCAAGCCATCGTCCGCGCCGCACGGGAGCGAGACCTATCGATTCCAGTGGCCACCGAGCACTGGAGCGTTGCCGGGATGGGAGTGGAGGCGGTCATCGAGGGCAAGCGGGTGCGAGTAGGGCAGCGAAGAATGTTCGATTCGCCCGAATCTCCCCTCCGTGAAGAGGTCGCGCGGCACATGGAGTCGATGCAGCGCGAAGGGATGACGGTAGCGCTCCTCGAGTGCGAAGGGGAGTGGACCGCGTTCGGATTGCGCGATGAGCCCCGACCTGAGAGCAAGGCCTTGGTCGAAAAGGTCCGCTCGCTCGGAGCAAAGAAGGTCGTCATGCTGACCGGGGACACGGCCGAAACGGCAAGGGCCGTGGCTGCCGAAGTGGGCATCGAGGACGTTCACGCCGGTCTCATGCCCGAAGAAAAGGCAACCCTCCTTCGCGACTACCGCCAGAGTGGATATCGGGTCATGATGGTCGGCGACGGGATCAACGATGCCCCTTCCTTGACGGTGGCCGATCTCGGCGTTGCCATGGGAGGATTGGGAAGCGACATCGCCCTCAACGCCGCGGACGTTGTGCTGATGCGCGACAAGTTGGAAGGAATCGACCAGTTGCTGCGGTTGGGGCGTTCTACGACCCAGATCATTCGCTCCAACCTCTACTTTGCGACCGCTGTCATCGTGGCGCTCGCGATTTCGACCCAGGTCCTGGGGCCGCTCGCTCCCCAACTGAAGACTTGGGCGCTGCCGCTGGCCGTTGTGGGGCACGAAGGATCGACCGTGCTCGTGATCCTCAACGGACTGCGATTGCTTTCGGGTCCGAAGCGCTAACCTGGGGCAACGGTCAGGACCAACTTCGGCGCAAGCTCGGCGTCGCCGTTGCGAGAGTGAATGCGGTACACGGCGGACCTTCCGAGGTCTCCGGGGCTGATGGATGAGGTGAGCGCCAAGGCGAGCGATTTCGAAGAAGCAACGGCGTGCCAAACGGACTTTTCGAATCCGCCCTCACCCTTTAGGAGGTCGATCTCGACCCGGGTCGGCTTGCCCTCGGTCCACGACGCGGGAAAGTTCGAGCCCAACAGGAACTCCTTGCCCTTCTTCGGCGCGACCTTCGCTACGTCTTCGAAGACCCATCCTTTCTCTCGGAAGTCGCTCCCTGCGAGTCGAGCCTCAATGGGAAACCGCTTGGCGTCTTCCACGCTGAGGGAGTCGTTGTACGCGACCATGAGGACTAACTTAGCGGACTTGAGAGAGCCTTTCGCCGGCACAGAACTCAGGTCGAACCGAGCGAAGCTGTAGGACCAAGCTCCTTCGAAAAGGTCGCTCGGGCCCACGCTCTCGCCTTCTGAACCCCACACCCTCAGAAAAGGATCGGATGTGGGATCGCCCGCGTGCGGGTACGCCCAAACATCGTCGGTGGCGGTCAAAGTAACCGTCGTGTCGAGCGCGGACGTTCCTGCCCACGCAGAAAGCAGGCTCAATGCGAGGAATGCGGACATCAGGTTCACCTAAGTAGAGGATACCGGGGACGAACCGCTCCTTGCCGAGACGCCAGACAGAGGGGGAGAGCAAATCAGGCACAATCTCGACGATGCACGCCCTCGAAGTGCTGGAATTCGCTGAAGTTCTCGAACTCCTGGCCGGCCATTGCGAGACCCCCATGGGCCGCGAGCGGGCCTGCGCCCAGCGTCCGAGGATGGCGCTGGACGGGGTGGAGGGCTTGTGGGCCGAGACGCTGGAATCGACGGCGCTTTCTGAACAAGGGAGCCCTCCGAGCTTGGCGGCGGTCCAAGACTTCGGTGAACTCGTGACGCTAGCGTCGAAAGGGGCTTGCCTGGGCGGAAGGGACATCTTCCAAATCGCTCAGGGGCTCCAGGCGATGCGGACCTTCCGCGAGTTCGTCGAGAAGTGCGAATCTCCGCTTCCCCTCTTGAGGCAACTCGCGCTCGCGTTCCCTGCCGCCCAAGCGATCGAGCGGCAGGTGTTCCAATCTCTCGAGCCTTCGGGCGAAGTGCGGGATTCGGCGAGCCCGGAGCTCGCAAGGTTGAGACGCAGGCTGACCTCCCACCAGGGCAAGGTTCTCGAACGAGTACAAAGCTACGTCTCAGGCAAGACCCGCGCGCTGCTCTCCGACCCGCTGTACACCCAGCGCGACGGCCGGTACGTGATCCCGCTGAAGGCGGAGCACAAAGGCAAGATTCGCGGCATCGTCCATGGTTCGAGCGCGAGCGGGCAGACGGTCTTCGTGGAGCCAGAAGACGTTCTCCAGCTTACGAATGCCATCCGCCAGATCGAAGGCGAGATCGAGGAAGAGGTTCAACGGGTGCTGACTCAATTGTCCGCTGCCCTGGGAAGCGTTGCGCCCGAAACCCTGGGAGGCATCGAATCCGCTGCGAGGTTCGACCTGCTCCTCGCCAAAGTCCGGCTTTCGAACTCTTGGGCTGGGTCTGCGCCCGATCTCGTCAGCGATCAGCACGGAATCTCATTGCGGAGGGCCAGGCATCCCCTTCTTGATCCTGCTATCGTCGTTCCCCTCGACGTCGAGGTCGGGTTTGAGCGGAACGGACTTCTCATCACCGGTCCCAACACCGGAGGAAAGACCGTCGCGATTAAGACGATCGGGCTTTGCGCCTTGCTGGCCCAATGCGGGATACCTCCGCCTGCGGATGCCGTTCGTCTGGGGCCTTTCACTCAGTTTTGGTGCGACATCGGCGACGAGCAGAGCATCCAGCAATCGCTCTCAACCTTCAGCGGGCACATCAAGAACATAGCTGCCGCGATCAAGGGGCTGTTGCCCGGCGCACTCGTGCTGCTAGACGAACTCGGAGCCGGGACCGATCCGGCGGAAGGAGCTGCGCTCGCGCGGGCTGTCTTGCTTCGCCTGAAAGCGGGGAAGGCGATCGTCGTCGCCAGCACGCACTTTGGGGAACTCAAGGCGTTCGCCTACAACACCGAAGGTTTCGAAAACGCCGCGATGGAGTTCGACGCCAAGAGCCTCAAGCCCACGTACCATCTCATTATGGGTTCGCCGGGAGCAAGCCACGCGCTCAAGATCGCCGAGCGGTATGGGCTTCCTCCGGACGTGATCGAGGTAGCGACGGACGGTCTCAGCCCGGAGCACCAGGACCTCGCGCTCATGATGGAGAGCCTGGAGGTCGCCGAGAAGCGGGCGCGGACCGCTCAATCCGAAGCCGACCGGCGGTTGAGCGAGCTGCAAAAAGCTCAGACGCAAGCGGAGAAGAAGCTTGCGGAGGCGGCCGAAGCCAAGAAAAAGGCGAGGGAGGAACTCTCTCGGGAATTCGAATCGGCCATGCGAGACATTCGCTTGGAGGCCATGCGGATTTTCGAGGAGCTTGCGAAGTCGCCGAGGGACGCGTCGTCGGTAGATCACGCGCGAAAGGAGTTCAAGGCTCTCCAAGAAGTCGCTGCCGAACGCGCCGAGGAGTTCGAAGTTCCTGAGGCTCCTGCTGACGCAAAAGCGCCGCTGGCAAAGGGAGCGCCGGTGAGAATCGAGGGGTACGCCGGTGTCGGCACGCTCCTCTCGGACCCTCAAGGAGACACGGTTCAGGTTCAGATGGGATCGCTCAGACTCAAGGTGAAGGTCGCCCAAGTGCGGGTGGTCGAGTCGGCTCCTCCGACCGCCAAGCCCCGAAAGAGCCTTGGGCTCAACCGCGCGATGAACCTCCGTCCGGAGATTCACCTCCGGGCCAAACACGCCGAAGACGCCCTGAGCGAGTTGGAGAAGTTCCTCGACGAAGCGGTCTTGGCGTCGTTCGACACGGTTCGTGTGGTCCATGGCAAGGGCGAGGGGATTCTCCGCCGGTTGACCCATGATCTCTTGCGCAAACACAAGCATGTTCGTTCGTTCGGCTTTGCGGAGGACACCGAGGGCGGGCAAGGAGTCACCGTCGTGGTGCTAAAGTAGGCAGATGGCTTCGGAGTTCGAAGAGCTTTGGCGTACGGCCTGGCTGGTTCGCGCAAACGCCTACGTGCCGTACAGCAACTATCCCGTGGGAGCCGCGCTGCTGAGTTCCGATGGGAAGATCTGGTCCGGCTGCAACGTCGAAAACGTCAGTTTCGGCCTGACGATGTGCGCCGAGAGGAATGCGATTTTTCAGATGGTCGCAGGCGGAAGCCAGTCGATCCGTTCCGTCGTTCTGGCGACGAAAGACGGCGCGACGCCATGCGGAGCCTGTCGCCAGGTTCTGGCGGAGTTTGCCGAAAGCCCTGATATGGTCATCGTGTGCGGCTCGGAGGACGGCCAGTATTCGGAGTTCACTCTGGAAGCCCTTTTCCCCGACGGGTTCAGTACTCAAGCAGTTGGACGAACCGACGACCCGGCAGGAGAGTCGTACTGATTGTGAAGTCTTGCGTTCGCTGGTCGATCGGGGCCCTGCTTTTTGCCGCGTTGTTGCCGCTGATGAGTTGCGGCGGTGGGGGGGCGCCCGGCGGCGGGGGAGGCGGAATCACCGTCACCATCTCTCCGACCACGGTCACTGTCGGCCTGAACGGAACGGTTCTCTTTTCGGTGACCGTAACCGGCGCGACCGATCCTAGCGTGACATGGTCAGCGACGCAAGGAACGATCGTCCCAACAGGGGCGACTTCGGCACAATATACGGCTCCAGGGTTCGCAACGACCGCGACGGTGAGGGTCACGAGCGTTCAAGACCCCACGAAGTTCCGCGAGGCCACGGTCACGGTCGCAGTGGGGACTTCGACGGTCACCGGGCGAGTGGTCCGCGACGGGTCCAGTTCAGGAATTGCGGGGGTGATCGTCGATTTCTTCGATGGAGGAGGGACGTTGCTTACCTCAGCCACCACGAACTCGACCGGGAACTTCAGTCGGGCGGTTCCCCTCGATGCGGTGAGATTCCATCTCCGCAACTCGAGCGTCCCAACGGGCTACTACAAGGCATACGAGTACAACGCGAAGAGGTACAGCACCCTCATCACGACTTGCAGCGCTCCCTTGCCGGCGCTTGTCGAAAACGGAACCGTCCCGCTGGCGACGACCGTTGAGGTTCCGCCGACCTCACTGCCCCCGCCTCCTCCGCCGAACGGTTGCCAGTGAGCGGCTTACGGGGAAGCGCCACCCTTCTGAGGGTCGCGCAGGAACTCTGCAAGCTGCCGCAGCTCGCCTTCTTCGAGGGCAGGGAACGAGGGCATCGTGCTTCCGGGGCGCACCGACTTCGAATCGCGAATGAACCGCATGTACCACTCCGCGTTTGGGTATCGCTCGTGAACGCCGGTTAGCCGGGGAGCGCCCTTGGGGTCTTCCCCATCGGGGCCGTGGCAGTTCTTGCACGCAAGGGAGTTGAAGAGCTTTCTGCCTTGGGCCGCAAGGTCCTTATTGATCGGTTCCGTTGGGTCGGTGTTGGGCTCTCTCTTTTCTGATCGAACCGTCTGCAATCCGTAGATCGGCGCGGGCTCCGAGCCGAAGAACCCGACGAGTACGCCGAGCATCGCGACCCATGCGAGGATCAGCAACCGCGACACTATGCGTTTGAGCCGAGCCGCAAGCAAGGGCGCGACGGCAAGGTAAAGCACGAAGAGCCCGGGAATGAGGGTGGCACCGAGCCACCCCCAGCCAACTGAAACCGTGTCGAAGGCTCGAAGCGCTGCATGGAGAGGCATCACGTACCATCCGGGTTGCGCCGTCCGAAGGCCGTAATCGAGGGGCGTCGCCGCTTCTCCGTGGGGGGAAGGCAGCAGCAGCGCGAGGAGGACCGCCGCGCCGAGGGGCAGCCATGCCGCGTAGGGCGTCCATTTGCGTCTTTCGAGACTTCCTCCCAAAAGGAACGCGCCGAGGACGAGCAGGGGAGTCAGGACCCACTTGTGGGCAAAGTACCAAGCATCGAGGGCGCTTTGGCCAAACGAAGGACCCTGCAGAATCCCCTCTGAGAGGGTTGGGCCGATTCCCGGAATCCGGGCCGCGATGTCCGCCTCGATGCCGGCCGTCTGCACGTCGTGAGCGTCCATCGGGAGCAAGTTTCCGGTGATTTGCAGGCCCAGCGTTGTGAGAAGCACCAGCGCAGCGCCGTACCAAATGCGCTTCCGGACGGCGTCGAAGCGCCCGTCCAAGGCCAGAGCGAGGAGCAGGAAGAAGCTGCCTGCCAGGAGGACGGCGCTGCCCCAATAGTGGAAACCTAGGAGAATCCGGCTCCAGTCCGAAGAGCGCAGTTCAGCGACCGACCTTGCTGCGCCGTCGAGCGCCGGCGAGTAGCGAAACGCCAAGAACAAGCCCAGCGCGACCTGCAATAGCGCAAGCGATTCGAGGCCGTGCCCCAACGCGCCGATCGGCGGGCCTTCTGCGCCTTCGCTTGCATTCCCGGATCGAGATCGTGCCTTCATGGTCGTCCTCTCGCGGTGTTCCGATTCGTTTGCATACGTTAGCTGAAAGCGGGCGACTCGCGGCCCTGTTTGGACCCAACGGCCCATAAGGAATGTCGATGTCTCAACCGCGTTCGACTTAGCGAGGTAGTACAATCTAGCGCGGTCATAGACATTGAACGAGGGTGATGGTCTCCAATTGAGCCCAGGCACGGGGCAGGAACCCAGCGAAGCGGTTTCCGCGATCGATGGCGAGTCGACTCGTCAAATGCTCGAACTGATCGACCGAATCCAAGATCGCAACCAGGGCGAACTGGACGACGCGGCGATCATGGCGATTTCTGACGCGTGTTGCGTGTCGCCCGAATACGTACGGGTCACCGCGAACCGGGTTCAGCAGGGCCGCAGGCAAGACCTCAAGCACAAGCTCAAGAGCATCTCGCTGGCGCTCGATCCGCAAGACCGAAGGTTCGTGATGTCCGGTCTTTTGGGCTCGACGTGCGCTTTGATGACCGTTCTGCAGGCCGTCACCGGAGATCAATACGCGGTTTTCGGAACCCTTGGGCTCATCGGGTTGGGATCGGCCCTGTGGAACGTCGCACTCAGCCAGACCGCCCGCGTGGCTACGTTTTCAGGCGCGATCTTTGGGCTGCTGTTCTTCATCTCCCGCAGCGTCTTTTCGATGGCGCTCCACGCCGACCTCGCCTTCGAGTCCGTATGGCTGGTACCGTTCGTTCTAGGCGGGGCGTTAGGGGGCTTGGTGCTGCAGAAGGTGGTAGCCGCCAACCGGCAGCGGCTCGGACTCAAGGACCCGGTTGAGGAGCGGCAAGAGCTTTTGAGGCAGCTCGTCGACTTGCAAGAGCGCCTCCGAGAAGGCGAGCAGAGCCTGACGTTCCTCAGCCTCGACATCGTCGGCTCGACCAAGATGAAGGAAGTCGCCGACCCGCTGAGCGTCGAGTTTACGTTCACCGAGTATCACAAGTTCGTCGAATACGCGGCGCACAAGTTCGGTGGCAGGGTTCACTCCACGGCTGGCGACGGGGTTACGTGCGCTTTCTCGGACCCACAGGCCGCCTATCAATCCGCTCGGTTCATTCAGGCCGGACTCGTTGAACTCAACACCCTCCGCAACAAGATCGGCGTGCCGATTCAACTTCGCGCGGGGATTCATAGCGGCGCAGTCGTCGCTCCGCACGGGCAAGACGTGACCAAGATCAACTTCGCCCACGTGATCGACGTAGCGTCGCATTTGCAGAAGCTGAGCCCTCCGGGCGGAATCGCGGTTTCGGAGGCCGCGGCTGCTCAGTTGGTTGGGGGGCCTCGCGCCGTCTCGGACCATGTCGTCGAGGCGGAGGGCTACCGAATGTACGTCTGGCAGCAGCGAAGGATCGTCCCGGAAGCGGTTTCGGAGCATGAGGGACCCCCGTTGAGCACGCCCCCGAAAGCCCCGCCCTTCGAGTTAGGCCCGTCCACCTGACGCCGGGCATCTTGGGTACCCTTCGAATACCGGAATCACCGCGTATGTCCATCGCACATGAAACCGTTGTCGGCGCTGAACTCATGCCCCTCTATCGCAAGGTGGAGAGCGGGCAACGCCTCTCGCTTGAGGATGGACTGCTTCTGGCGAGATCCCCCAACTTGACCGGCATCGGGTTCCTCGCCAACCTCGTGCGCGAGCGGAGGCACGGGGCGAAGACGTATTGGGTGCGGAACCAGCACATCAACTACACGAACATCTGCAACAAGTTCTGCAAGTTCTGCTCATTCTATGCGAAGAAGGGCGGCCCCGAGCCCTACGAAATGTCGCTCGAAGAGGTTCGGCGGAGGCTCGATTGGCACCGCGAAGTCGATGTAACCGAGGTTCACATGGTCGGCGGAGTCAACCCCCGGCTGCCCTATGCCTACTACATGGACCTGGTCCGAACGGTGAAGAGCGTACTTCCCAATGTTCACGTCAAGGCGTTTACGGCCGTCGAGATCGCCGAAATCGCTCGCGTGGGCAAGTGCTCGATTGAGCAAGCGCTGAGGGACCTCATCGAAGCGGGGCTCGACTCTCTGCCGGGCGGAGGCATCGAGATTCTCAGCGACCGAGTGCATAGGGAGCTATTCGGTCGGAAGCTGAACGGCGAAGAGTGGAAGGCGGTCGCCCGCGCTGCGGCGAACCTGGGCCTCAAGCAGTATGCGACCATGCTTTACGGCCACATCGAAACGGTCGAGGAGCGGGTCGGGCACCTCGTCCAACTTCGCGAGCTTCAAGACGAGACTCAGAACTTCTTGACGATGACACCGCTTTCGTTCCATCCGGAAGGCACGGAATTGGAGTACATCCCGCATCCGACGGCGGACCTCGATCTGAGGTGGATCGCGATTTCGAGGCTGATGCTCGATAACTTTGAGCACATCAAGAGCTTTTGGATCATGAACACGGTTCCCGTCACTCAATTGGCTCTCTGGTATGGCGCAGACGACGCCGACGGAACGGTCCACGAATACGAGATCACCTACCGGGACGACGACATCGGCAACAAGAAGCAGGTCCTGACGGTCAGCGCAATGGAGCGAATGATCCGCGAAGTGGGTCGCGAGCCCATTGAGCGAGATTCGCTTTATAGGCAGATCGTGCGCGAGCCCGCGCCCTCCTCGCCGGAGCCCGAGCGGAGGTTCACCGCGCTTCCCCTGGCCGGTAACTAGGTACCTTGTCCTGCCGGTAGTGAACCGACGGCGGGGAGTTCCGTCGAAGCCACTATGAACGCGCTGATCGCCTTTTTGACCCTTTTTCCCGGGGTCACCGCTCCTCTTCAATCGCCCCGCACGATCGAACTCAACGTGGATGGGGTAGCCCGAACGGCGCTCCTTTTCGAGTCCCGTTCGAAGGGTCCCCAGCCGATCGTGTTTGCGTTTCATGGCCACGGCGGAAACTCCAGACAGGCCGCACGGAGCTTTGCGATCCACGAGAACTGGCCGGAGGCTCATGTGGTGTACCCGCAGGGCCTGCCTTCGAAGGGCAAAACCGACCCTGAGGGAAAGAAGCCGGGCTGGCAACAGCAGCCTTCCGACCTCGGCGAGCGGGACTTGAAGTTCTTCGACGCCCTGTACGCCCACCTGAAGGATCAGATCGGATTCGATTCGAAGAAGGTGTTCGCGATGGGACACTCGAACGGCGGAAGGTTGACGTATGTCCTTTGGGCGTCGCGAGGCGACAAGTTCGCGGGGATGGGCCCCTCAGGGAGTCCGGCCCTGCTTTCGGTGCGTCAATGGCCCGCCAAGCCAGCTTTCGTTATCGCAGGGGAAAAGGACGCCATCGTTCCGTATGCCGGTCAGAAGCTGAGCATCGACGCTCTCAAGCGGTTGCTCGGGGTGTCGGGCGAGCCGAAGACCGAGGGATACGCGCAGTACTTCACCGGAAGGCAAGGAATGCGGTTGGGTACCTACGTTCACCCTGGCGGGCACGAGTTCCCCGCAGAAGGAGGCAAACGAATGGCTGCCTTCTTTCGGGAAATCTCGCAGTCGCGAGAGCGCCTCGCGCAGTAGTTCAGCCGATCAGAAGGTGGGCCCGCGCCGGGAGCCCTCCCATGTCATCACCTCTTCTAGGCTGTGCTTTTCCAAAGCCTGTACGAAGGGTCCGTTCGGATCGTTGACGATTCGGTCGTAGTCCTGTTCTGACTTGTAGATATGAACGGCCACTGCTTCGTCGTCCTCGTAGATCGCCTCGACGAGCATCACTCCGGGCTGGCTCCGAAGGACCTCGCGCACGGGAGCCGACCTCGTCTGCGCTTCGTCTTTCATGCCGGGAGCGATCCGCCAAGTAGAAACCACCATATACATCACCGACCTCCTGGGCGTGATCATCAATCACGCTCGCGTACAGTATAGGTCCGAGGTCTGATTACGTCAAATGGAAACTGGCGGCCGGGCGATAGGTCTATGCCTCCGGCCAGAGCCAACCGAAAACGCCCGCAGTCAGCAATCCGTAGACGACGCCATCGAAGAACTCGGTGAACATCGCTCGCGCGGGCTTTGCGAACCAGATGGAGTGAAATAGGTTCGAGAACGTATGCGCAAGGATCGCTGCGGTTCCAATGACCTGGAAGACCTTGAGATACCGTTCGCCTTTGGGCAGGGCGTAATGTCCGATATAGGCCAAGAATGCGCCCAACAGGAGCAGGAGGACCAAGGTCTTGATCATGTTCGCTCCCATGTTGGGAAGGCCGCGCCAGATCACCAAGTGGCCGTGCGGACCGCCCTTCTCGTAATACTCTTTGTACTCCGGGTCCTTGAGCTTGCCGGGGTCGGGCGCGTAGGGGAAGACGTATTGGCCCGAGCCCAAACCCAACTCGATCAGCGCACCTCGGAAGCCCTTCTCGTCGCTGATCCCCTTCCATTCCGACTTATGATGCGGAAACAGCATCCACATCGCGAACGAAGCGAACCAGACGACGAGCGCCGATACCACGATCGGAACCCACAACTCGGTCAGGAACTCCATTGCCGTCTCAACCTCCCCGGCGGCATCGCGCCGCGCGTTCTACTTCGAGGGACGGCCCCGCACGTTGAATAGCAGCAAGAATCTGCCTACTAAGCTGGACTCATAAGAACGACAGCGCCGAAAGTCGTTCGCGCGCCGGATGCGTCAATCCTGTGACTAGGGCGGAACGAGAGGAGCAAGAACTCGAGCATTCTGTTCGAAGGCCGACTCAAGGTACGAGTAACATTGCTGCCGTTTCGTCAGCTTCGAATGCCGTTATTGCCTCAAGCGAATTCCGTATTGTGGCTTCGGCGAGGGATGTTGTGCAATTGCCGAGCCTTAACAGAATCACTTTGGGAGGAGCACCCCGAAAGATACTCCTTGCCTGAAAATCCCAGTCTTTGGTAAGGATAACAAGTCCCTCGTTTCCCGCGTAATCCCAAACCTGCTCGTCGCTGGCTCCGTGCAACTATAGCTGACGCACATGGAGCGAGAGAGGGAAGCAGTCTGCCAACAAACCAGCAAGGCGGAAGGAGAGGTTCTCGTCGATCAGGAGCCTCATAGGAAGCTCGAACGGAGCTTTCGCTCGCGATCAGCCGCATAGGCAAGGCAGGCCGCGATGCTCGCTGGGCTGAGGTCGGGAAAGTCCCTCAGTATCTCCTTCTCCGTCATCCCTCCGGCAAGATAATCTAGGACGTCTTGCACCGTAATCCTGGTCCCTACGACGCAAGGCTGCCCACTTCGGCGTTCCGGGTCAATCCAGATCAACGAATGGTAGTCCACGGCACCATTCTACACTTAGAACGCCGCGATCGGGGAGCGCTCGTAGGTCCGGGACTCCAGCCTCGCCTTCGCGTCGACGAGCGAAAACTGCTGGGTCAACCCGTCGCTGGGTACGAGGTCTTCAATGGCCGGACAGCGCTCGGCCCTTTCGACACAATGCACCTGGCTTGCGGCGTGGGCTCACTCCGTGGCGGGCTTCATATGCTCGATAATATTGTCCCCAAACTCCGAACACTTGACCTCGGTGGCTTGCTCCATCAACCGGGCGAAATCATACGTCACGCGTCGGGAGGCGATCGCGCCTTCGACGCCTCGAATCACGAGGTCGGCGGCTTCGGTCCACCCCAAGTAGCGGAGCATCATCTCTCCTGACAGGATCACCGACGAGGGGTTCACCTTGTCGAGGTCCGCGTACTTTGGAGCTGTCCCGTGCGTGGCCTCGAAAATCGCGTGCCCCGAAAGGTAGTTGATGTTGCCCCCCGGCGCGATGCCGATTCCGCCCACTTGGGCCGCGAGAGCGTCGCTCAGATAGTCGCCGTTGAGATTGAGCGTCGCGATCACATCGAAGTCGTCGGGTCTCGTAAGGACTTGCTGAAGAGTGATGTCAGCGATGGCGTCCTTGATCGTAATATCGCTCTTCGCGCCTGAGGTCCCTGCGGGAATCACGCACCACGGGCCGCCGTCGAGTTCCACGGCCCCGAAGTGCTCCTTTGCGACGCGGTAGCCCCAATCGCGGAACGAGCCCTCCGTGAACTTCATGATGTTGCCCTTGTGGACGAGCGTCACCGACTTCCTGCCGTTCTGGATCGCGTAGCTGATCGCGCTATGAACGAGCCGCTCCGTCCCCAAAAAGCTTACGGCTTTGATGCCGATCCCGACTTCGACAGGCAGCGTCCGCGTGGGCCCCCCAATGGCCTCGATCCGAGCGCTCCACTCGTCCGTTCGTTCGGCGGTGCCGAATCGGACCTTCCCGAACTCCTTGGGAAACTCCTTTGCGAGGAAGTTCAGAACTTTCGCAGCTTCGTCGGAGCCTGCCTGCCACTCGATCCCGGCGTAGATGTCCTCGGTGTTCTCGCGGAAGATCACCATGTCCACGAGGTCGGGCCGTTTTACGGGGCTGGGGACGCCTTGAAACCACCGCACGGGCCTCAAGCAGACGTAGAGGTCGAGCATTTGCCGGAGTGCCACGTTCAGCGATCGGATGCCGCCGCCGACAGGAGTTGTCAGCGGGCCCTTAATGCCGACCAAATAGCTTCTAAATGCCTCGAGGGTCTCGTTCGGCAGCCAAGAACCGGTCTCGTTGAATGCCTTTTCACCGGCGAGAACCTCCCTCCATTCGATTCGTCGGCCGCCAGCGTACGCCTTTTCGACCGCAGCATCCAGAACCCTCACGCTGGCTCGCCAAATGTCGGGCCCTGTGCCGTCACCTTGAATGAAGGGGACGATCGGGTCGTTGGGGACTTGAAGTCCGGCTTCGGACATAGTGATGGGTGTGCCCATGGTTTGGAATCCTCTCGGCCTCGATTGACGCCGGTTAGATTCTACCTACGCCCTTGGCTGAATCTCTTGGGGCCGTCCTTCAGTGCGTCCAGCGGGGTTGGGTGTCCGTGAACGCGCCTTGGGTGAGGTTGGTTTGCGCGCCGCCGGAAGCGTTCATCGAGAACACATCGACCGCGCCGGATCGGTTGGAAGTGAAGACGATCATCGAGCCATCGGGCGAATAATCCGGGTCGTCGTCCGTCCCCGCGTGGTTGGAGAGGTTCACCTGATTCGCGCCCGACGCTAACATGCTCCAAATCTCATCGTTGACGGTGCGGTCGCTGACGAAGACGAGCTTCGTACCATCGGGCGACCATCGGGGCTTCCAGTCACGGCCCGGGTTGGTGGTGATGCGGGCTTGCCCGGTGCCGTTCGAGTTCATGACGTAGATCTCGTAGTTGCCGTGGCGATTGGTGGCGAACGCGATCTTCGTCCCGTCGGGAGAAAAGCACGGGTGGACGTCCTCTCCGGCATGGGAAGTCAGTTGCACGACGCCAGTCCCGTTTGAGTTCATGACGTAAATGTCCCGGTTTCCCGATCGGTTCGAGACGAACACGATCTGGGTGCCGTCGGGCGACCACGAGGGTTGAGAATCCTCGCTCGTGTGGTTGGTGAGCCTTTGGGGGCTCGCTCCCGTCACGAAAACAGCGTAAACCTCCCGATTGCCATCGCGGTCGCTCGAAAAGGCGATCCGGTCGTTGGCGGGACTCCAAGAAGGTTCGCCGTCGAAGACGATATTCTGGGTGACCTGAAACACCAGCGAACCATCGACGTTCATTCGGTAGATATCAAAATCGCCGTCTCGGTTCGACGAGAACGCGATTCCTGAGAACACGAACAACGCCGCTCCCGTGCCCGCGCAGCCCACCGCCCCAACCATCGAGGAGGCGAAAATAACGCCGCACGCCAGACCCCCCACGACCCTCCCGACCTTCGATTGCTTCATCAGAACCCCGCCGAGAGCGTCTCGGCGCACCCCCCTTCCATCGGCTGAGACTACCTCGCCTCTCTGGGAAGACGCAGTAAACGGGACGAGCGATGCGCGGCGACGTGCAAGCGAAGTTCCGAGTTCGCTAAACTGCGATTCCGTGGCACGGTTGGGTTTCGTTGGTTTGGGGGTAATGGGCGAGCCGATGGCCGGGCATTTGCTTCGAGCAGGCGCCGAGCTTACGGTATGGAACCGCACCCCAGAAAAGGCTGAGAGGCTGCGGGCCGCTGGCGCGCGAGTGGCGGCAACGCTAGGTGAGTTGGGCAGGACTTGCGAGGCGGTGTTTCTGTGCGTCAGGGCGACCGAGGACGTGCGGGCGTGCTTGGAGGAGCTCGTCGTCGTTGCCCAGCCTGGAACTCTGTTCGTCGACCATTCGACCATCCTTCCCCAGGGCGCCCTCGAGTTTCACGAATGGCTCCGAGGGCTTGGGATGCGCTTTGTCGACGCGCCGATCACGGGGGGAAGCATGGGCGCGCAAAACGGACAACTCACGATTTTTTGTGGCGGGGACTCGCAGGATGTGGCCGAGACGATCGAACTCGTGCGGCCTTACGCCAAGCGCGCCGAACGCGTGGGCGGCCCCGGAGCGGGCCAATGGATGAAGATGGCGAACCAAATCGCCGTTGGGGGAGCGTTGATCGCCCTCTGCGAGTCGCTGTGCTTTGCCGAAAAGGCGGGGCTCGACCTGAGCCAAACGCACGAACTCCTTGGGGGCGGGGCGGCCGGAAGTTGGGCGTTCGAGAATTACGGACCCAAAGTGCTTCGCCGCGACTGGTCGCCGGGATTCACGATCGACAACCAAGTCAAGGACTTCGTGTATTGCAGTGAGGCGGCGAAAAGCATCAGGGCCAACATTCCCTGTACGGACCTTGTTCGCTCGCTGCTAGCTGAAATGCAATCCGAGGGGAAAGGCGGCTTCACGACGGCCGCGCTGTTTGAAAAGCTCTGCTCTTCGTAACCCTGCCGATGAACGTCGTTTCCATGAAGGGGGTCTGCAAGCGCTTCGGGGCGGTCGAGGCGCTCTCCGAGGTCGATCTTGAGGTCGAAGAGGGAACGATCCATGCCGTAGTGGGGGAAAACGGCGCGGGCAAGACGACCCTTATGCGGATTCTCTACGGGGCGTTGCGGGCGGATTCGGGCTCGATCGAGGTTCGTGGCCGCCCCTGTTCGTTTCGGAGCGCCTCCGACGGCATCGCCCACGGGATTGGCATGGTCAGCCAGCACTACAGCATCATCGGCGAGTTGTCTTGCCTGCAAAACCTGATGCTGGGAGCGGAGCCGGGCTGGGTGCTCGATAGGGGTTCGGCGCGGGCTCGTGCTGACGAACTGGCGGCGAAGATGGGGTTTCGGTTCGATTGGGACCAGCCGGCCTGGAGCTTGAGTCCTGCTTCTGCCCAGAAACTTGAGATTCTCAAGCTCCTCTGGCGCGACTCCACGGTGATGATTCTCGATGAGCCGACGGCGATGCTCTCACCTGCCGACAGCGACGCGCTTTTCGAGAGCCTCCACCAGCTTACGGTAGCAGGAGCGACCGTCGTCCTCGTCACCCATAGGCTGCAAGAGGTGATCGCCCACGCGCAACGAGTCACGGTGCTTCGAGGTGGGCGACGGGTCAGCGATCAAGAGGTCGGCTCTACCGACGTTTCCCGGCTTGCGGAGGCCATCGTGGGCCACGCACTCGCCCCGCCCGCGCCGCGAGAACTCACGCGGACCCAACAACAGACCCTCGAAGTTCGCGATCTCTCGGTCCGCGGCGAGCGGGGCGACGTAGCGGTGAAGTCGGCGAGCTTTGAAGTTGGGCGCGGTGAGGTGGTTGGGATCGCCGGCGTCGACGGGAGCGGACAGCGCGAACTGTTTTGGTGTCTTCTCGGCCTCCTTTCTGTTCAATCGGGCCAGATCTTTGCCGAGGGAGCCGCGTGGGAGTCGCTTTCCACGCAAGGGCGGCTTCAATGGGGCCTCAGGGTGATTCCCGAAGACCGGCTCGAAGAAGGCGTGGTCGAAAGCTGGCCGCTCGAAGAGAACGCGATCTTGGGGTTTCAGCGACTTCCTCCGATCTCCCGAGGCCCTTGGCTCAACCGCGCCGCCGCTGCCGAGATGGCTGAACGTGTCGCCGAGCGTTTCTCGACAAAACACGCGGGAATCCAGAAGCGGATGTCGAGCCTATCGGGCGGGAACCAGCAACGGTTCGTAGCGGGCCGGGCGTTTGAACTCGACCCCAAGCTGATTCTCGCTTTTCAGCCTGCGAGAGGTCTCGACATCGATGCCACGTCGGCGGTTTACTCGGCGCTGCATCGGGCCTGTGACGGAGGTTCGGCCGCCCTTGTGGTGAGCTTCGACCTCGACGAACTGCTCGCCCACTGCGACCGGGTGCTGGTGATGTGCGGCGGGAAGCTTACGTCGCCACCACCGGGCTCGGAACTCGACCGCGCCGCAATTGGCAGACTGATGGTGGGTGCGGGATGAAGTACCGCGTGCTGCTTCTTGTCGTCGGTTCTCTTGCGGTCCTTGCGTTGGCGGTCAGCTTGACCGGAGTGACCCCGCTCGAAGCCCTCAAGGGGTTGATTCAGGGCAGCCTCGGTTCCCCGGGCGCGATCAGCGGCACGCTGAAGGAGACCACACCCCTGCTGATCGCTGGACTTGCGGTGTTCATCGCGTTGCGCGGAGGGCTCTTCAACATCGGCGTCGAAGGGCAATTCCTCGTGGGCGCGATCGTCTGCGCCGCGATTGCTCTCCGAATCCCCGGAGTCTTGGGCATGGTGGTAGGAGCGGCGAGTGGGATGGGAGCGGGCGCTCTTTGGGCGCTTCCAGCGGGCCTTATCAAAGCCTACAAGGGGGGCCACGAGGTCATCACGACCATCATGCTCAACAGCGTCGCAATCTTCCTCACGGGTTATCTGGTGGGCGGTCCACTGAAAGCGCCCGGGCAGGAAAACACCACGACCGCTGCCTTGGAGGAGTCCAGCCGGCTGCCGCACCTCTGGGCGGACCCTCCGCTCTTTGCGAGTTCGGCGCTGCTGCTGGCCGTGTTGCTCGTGGTGGGTTTCGCGATCTGGCAACGACGGACCTCGGCCGGGTACGAACTCGACCTCGTGGGGTCGAACCCCCGTGCCGCTTCGCTTGCTGGGGTCAAGTCGAGCCGGGTTGTGGTCGGGGCTATGACGGTTTCCGGCGCAGTCGGAGGGTTAGCGGGCGCAGTCCATGTTCTTGCGTATGAAGGCAGGTTCTATGCGGGCTTCTCGTCGGGGTATGGCTTTGACGCTTTGGGGGTGGCCTTACTCGCCGCGGGACAGCCGTTGGCCTTGCTTCCTTCTGCGGCCCTTTTCGGCATCCTCTCGAAAGGCTCGACGGCCATACAGATTCTGGGCGTGCCGAAAGGGATCAGCACGGTGGTCCTCGGACTCGTCATCGTCGTCTTCGCCGCAGTTCGATACCGGAGGGTAACCCATGAGGCCGATTAGCCTGCGGAGAGGAGGAGGGCGATAATGGAGTCGTGGGTGGGAACTCTCCTCGTCGGTGCGCTCATCTACGGCGCTCCGCTGGTCCTCGCCACAATGGGGGGGTATTGCAGCGAGCGTGGAGGCGTGATCAACATCGGCCTCGAAGGAAAGATGCTGATCGCAGCGGCTGTCACCGCCCTCGTCGGCGCAGGTACGGAAAACGCCTACTTCGGGCTGTGCGCAGGGATCGGATCCGCCATGCTCCTCAGTTGGTTTCACTGGCTCTTGACCCAGACGTATCAAATCGACCACATCGTGAGCGGGATGGCCATCAACGCCATTGCGATCGGGTCGTCGAACTTCCTCGATAAGCAATTCACCGAACCCGATCGCGCGCACGGAATCCCCACCTTGCCGTTGAACGCCTATTACGTCGCCGCGCTCCTCGCTCCGCTTGCGCTGGCGTGGTTTACCCACCGAACGAGGGGTGGGCTTCGACTCCTCGCAGTGGGGAGCGACCCCTCGAAGTCGCGCCAGATGGGCGTAAAGCCGCTCCTCGTTCGCTTTTATGGCCTGACGGTGACGGGCGTGCTCTGCGGGCTCTCGGGCGCGCTGATCTTCTCGAACTCGAAGTGGTTCACCGACGGCATGACGGCGGGGCGCGGGTTCATTGCCTTGGCTGCGCTGATTCTGGGCGGCTGGCGGCCGATTCCGGCGGCCATCGCCTGCCTCGTGTTTGGGTTCTTCGATTCGATGCAGATCATCTTTCAAGGAACGAGAATCGGAGGCGTCGTCGTGCCGTCCGAGTTCTGGTCGTCGCTTCCTTATGTCATCACGGTCGTTGCGCTCGCCGGTTTCTTGGGGAAGAGCCGCGTTCCTAGCGGGTTAGGCAAGCCTTGAAGTCGGTGATTGTGGGATAAGCTTTAGCCGTGCTGATCGCCCTCGTCGCCTCCCTGTTAGCTTGCAGCCCTCAACCCAACGAGGTCTTTGACCGGATGGTCGGGGCGGAGCGCTCTCAAACAGAGATCGCGTTCGATCTCACCGTGAGTTCGAAGCTCGAAGGCGTACGGAAATCCGCGATCTACCAGTTCGACTACGATTACCCCAAGAGGGTGCGGTTGACGGTCCAAGAACTCGACGAAAAGGGCGCGGCGCGGCTCCACAGGGATTATTTGCTCGAGGGCGGCGCGCTGTCGGGGGTCGACTACCTGCGGAAGGAGCACCTTCGGAGGATTGTGATCCCAGGTAGCGACCTACTTTCGACGCTGTGGGAGAACATCGGCGGGCTCGACGACGGCGTGAAAGCGCTCTCTCAGCCTGAAGCCATGACTCAGTTTTTGACTCCATTCCGTCAACTCCACGATTGGCTCGTCCAGAGCGAGGGGGCGAGAACGCGAGTGTACCGATCGGCGCGCGAGGAAGCGAGGTTCTCGCGAGCGCTCTTCGTCGCCGGACCGCAAGGGCGGGTGGAGCGTCTGCGTCTGGCGACCGAAGCGGGCCACCTGGAGTGGCGCGTCGCATATCGTCCTCTTCGGCCTCTTCGCCTCGACGTCCCTTCAGAAGCCGTCAAGGTGGGCTCGTTCTCTGAGCCCGAGAGCGGTGAGAAGTTCGACAGCGAGGCGGCCCGCGTGGTCGCAGATCGTTCCGTCCGAGCCTTCGCGAACCTCGACAACGTAGAGATGGACATCCAATTTGATGGAAACCGGGGCCGAGTCTGGGTCGCCGGGGGCCGAATTCGAGTGAAGGCGCAGAACCATGAATGGGTCTTCGACGGGAAGAACCTCGTCGCTCGAATCGGCGGAAAGGCGTATCGAACGGCGGCGAAGCGCGAGCAGGTTCCCGAACTCCTCCAGTCTCTGGAGATTGAAACTCTCCCGCCCGTGTTTCAGTTGCTCACGGCTCGGAATCCGGTCAAGATGTTCGTGGACGACGCAAAGTCGATCCGCGTGGCGGGAAGCCTGACGCTGAGTGGCCAGACCTGTACCTTGCTCGAACTCAAGGGCGAGCATCGCCTTTCGACGCTTGCCGTGCGAGACATCGACGGTCTGCCCGCGTCGATCACGCTCTCGCTTTGGGACCGCGTCGGGCGGAGGGCCCTTCGTTCCGAGCAGACCTACGAGTACTTGAGCACCGGGAAACCGCTTCCCGCGGACTCGTTCCAGTTGGGAATCCCCACCGGGGCGGTACCGTCGCCGTTTCCCGAAAAGCCTACTCGATAGGCGGCGGCGAGCCCGCCCGACGGGTTCGGAGTTCGATCCGAGCGAGGAGGTCGATCGCCCGATCGATCGCCACGTCAGGTTCGCCAAACCGGGTCAAAGGCGCTTCGACATCGGGTTCGATTCCGTTGCCCTCTAACCGCACGCCTTGGGCTGTGAGGTAGTCCATCAGTGGGAACTGCAAGACCCAGCCTTCGGGCAGAGGCGCCATCGTAGAGACCAACACGGCCCCTGCGGACCGGGTGCCTACGACTGGGGACTTGAGCGTTTCCTTGAGGGCGGCCGCGGTGATTTCGGACGCGCTTCCCGATCCTCCGTTGATCAAGACCGCAACGTTGCCTTTGAACGGGCCGGACTTGAGGGGCACGGGTTTGAGAACGCTGGTATTGGACCAGGAGGCGATCGCCTTGAGGTCGGTCGGATCGCCCTTGGTTTCGTCGACGAAGCGGTTGACCATCGACTTGTTGATGAACGTACCGATCTTCGTGTCGGCAGGGAGGAAATGGCCGAGCAGGTGGAGCATGTTCAATACGACCCCGCCGCCGTTGGATCGCAAGTCGAGGATCAAGTTTTTCGCCTTGCCGGCTTCTTCCATCAGCGCGTCGATCTTCTTGCGGTCGTAGCTAATGTCGAACGTGTGGACCTTCAGGAGCGCCGTATCGTCGCGGACCCAGGTAAGCGTGTCGATCCGCGTGTTGTTGTACTTCCTTCGGGTGACAGTATGCGTCTTGGGGTCCTTCCCTCCCACGAGCACCTTGATGGTCACGGTCGAGCCTTCCTCGCCGAGCAAGGAGGGCACGCCTTCGAGCTTCTTGCCGTCGGCTTCGACGATTCGGTCGCCGGGCTGGAGTCCGATCTCTTTCGCAGGAGTGTCGTCAAAGACGCTGACGACGGTCAGGCTGCCGTCCTCCTCGGCCTGAACGAGAATGCCGATTCCCACGGTTCTTCGCTCGATGCGCGCCTTGGCCGCCTGAGGAGTGACGAGCACGATATGGCTGGCCTTGAAGAACTCGGACAGCTCCTCGTTCACGGCGCGGGCGAATTCAGACTGAGTCTTCGTTTCGGTGATTGCGGTCTTGCGCTGTTCGAGAAAGGCATCCCATCCCGAGAAGTCCTTACCCGGAACGAACGCGTTCGATTTCACCACCCGCGCAATGGCGCTCAGAACCGCTTCTTTTGTGGCGGATTCCATTGGCGGATCGCCGCCGTTTTGCGCCATAGCCGGGACGGCAAGGCACAAGGCGGACAGAAACAGGACCCATCGGCGACTCATCGACTTCATCATGATCTTTTCTCTTTGACGCTCTCTACCGAAATATCGGGTCGTTCCATTAGCACGATTAGGCGGATTTTGGGGCCATTGGGGGCCCACTCGGACGAACCTACGGCTCACGGCCGACGGATACTTGGATTCCGATGGTTCGAATCACTCCGGCGACGTGCTCGCATTCCTGCTCGGACGCGTAGTGTACGACTGACCTTCCGAGGTGGTCGATCTCCCACGTTTCGATGCAGGCCTCCTCAAAGCTGCAACTGGTCGCAGCCATGAGGATGTTGATCACCTCGTCGTAGGTGTTGTACTCGTTGTTGAAGACCGTTACGGACCATTCGCCGCCTCCTCCGGTCTGAGCGTCGTCGATGGCGGGTAGCTCGATGGTCCCAGGCGAGGCCGCCCGTACCGAATGCAGACGCCATCGAGGAGGCCTTGTCAAGCTCAGTCTTCCCATTCGCGGCGGACTTGCGTGCGAACCCCGATCGACGAGATCATCGCGGCGACGATTTCGCACTCGTCTTGGTCAGAAAAGTGAACCGGGGCTTTTCCGAACGTGTGGGCTTCCCAGGTTTCGATGCTGGCTTCATCGAGCGTACAGCCCGTCGATCGCATCAACACCTCGATCACCTCGTCGACGGTGTTGTAAGCGTTATTGAAGATCACGACCATCCACCGCCCCGAGCCTACGCCCGAGTCGATGAGCTCTGGAATTGCATAAGTTCTACTCATGATTCCTTGCGTCGCCAGCCGTCACGACCGGCGAGATGAGTTCATTTTACAACGGATTCCGCGCTTGGAGTTACCGGGTTCGCTTCCAGCCGCTGCAAAAGTCTGCGTAGCGGCTCCAGTAATGCCAGCCCAATGGCCGCCCAAGCGAGCCCGAAGCGCCAACGAGGTGAAACGTATCGGAATTCGACGATGTGCGGCCCAGGTCCCAATTCAACCGAGAGCCACCTGCCACCCTGGAGTCGACCCGGCTTGCCCCCGACCCGAACGTCCCATCCTTCGATCGCACGGTCCCTCAGCACGAGACTTCCGGGACCCACGGCCTCGACGGTGACGGAGTTGAGCGTTTCGAACGTGATCTTAGCGGGCAGGCCGTTCAGCGAAGCCCTGCCAGGGCCGGGGACGCGGTATTTCACGAACGACCCGCTCGCGATTTCGGGCTCTGCCCAGCCTTCGAGTGGGGACTTCGACCACACCTCGCTCACGCCTGCTTCGGCCATGGCCTCGGGGCGGGCGGTCCTCTTGACGAAGGCGATGTTGCCGTTGGCTTCGGGAGCGGGGTCGCCTCCGCTTATTTCGCCGAGGAGCAGTTGCGTCTCCTTGTGGAGGAGTGAGTCGTACCCGCCCAAGTCGCGAACCCTACTCAGAGTTGCTGTGTTCGGCGGCGCCAGCGCATCCGCAGGCGCGAGGAGGTGCCAGTCGTCGTTGACGAAGGCTACGCGCTGGCTTCGATCCGTAGGACCCTCGAAAGTGAGGTCAGGCTTGCCGCTTGGAAGGAAGCTCGGACCCAGAAGGAGCCATGGGCTCAGGAACGCTGCGACGACGATTGCGAACTCGGCGAACGGGCGCTTGTGTCCGAGCAGGCCGATCGCAACGCCCGCAAGGACGAGCGCGGCGAACCCGCCCCTCAGCCCTTCGGATTGCGAAAGGAGCGCCATCGCTTGAATCTGCTCGCCGGTCAGGGTCGACCAGCGTGGCAGCGAACCCGACATCGAGGGAGCAAGCACGAAGGTCAGCGCAAAAAGGACGGCGAGCGCCGAAAGGCCGACGCGCGTCCTGCTTACGTCGGGGCTGGCGCGCCTCATCTGCGAAACGGCTAACCCGGCAAGAACACAGGCGGCCAGCACGGAGAGCACGAAAATCCGCCCCGGTGAGCCCGTCGAAGACCAGCCCGGCAAGCCGAAGTAGAGGAGCCGATTGAGGGGAGTTCCTAGTGCGAGGAGCGCAGCGACGCCCCCTACCGCCACCAGCGACCACGCCGCGACATCGCCCCTTCGCAACCGAAGGCAAAACAGCAAGCCGACGATCAGCGGCCCAAATCCCACGGCGGACTCCGCGAAGTTGGCCCCGCGCTTCACGAACGCCGGCCAATACTGGGAGAACTCCGGTACTTCGGGATTCGGAAGCGCGGGGTTTCCCAGCAGCGTTGGATGCACCGCGGCGAGCAATTCGAACGGCTGGATAGCCCCCGCCGCGTAGGCTTGGTAGCCTTCGGCGGTAGGCGTGTTGCGACGATGCGAGAACTTGGAGTACTCCAGTACGGGCAGGAGTTGGGGCGCGGCGATCAAGATGCCTAGGAGCATCGCAATTCCAAGTCCTCCAAGCCCCCGCGCAGCCTGCTTCCTTTGACCTGGACCTCGCAGACCGGCAACCGCCATCCCTGCTGCAAAAACGCCAATAGCGAGTACGCCATACGCCGCGAATTGCAGATGCCCCGCGAGCAGGAGCATCGCTAGGCTCACTGCGAGCAGGAGGAACCCCCTGCCTGCACGGGGACTCTTCGGTTCGCCGTGCGCTAAAAGGTCATGAACGCCGCACAGGGTCCACGGGATCCAGCACAGGGTGGTGGGGACGCTCGCCAACGCCACCCACGAAAGCAGGAACGCGCTCAACGAGAAGCCGAGGCCCGAAACGGCGCCGCCCCACTCGCAAGCCCCCAAGCGCCGCGCCAGCGCGAAGCAGCCGATCCCCGCTAGGGCGAGGTGAAGCCAAGCGAGCAGAACGAGCGCGAGTCCGGTCGGAAGCCGGAGAACCCCTGCAAGGATGTGAAACGGGTACGTCGCGCCCGATTGAGAATTGGCCAGCAACGGGGTTCCTGCGAGTTGGTACGGGTTCCAATGAGGGACTTCTCCTGTGCGCCAGCCCTCGAAGACCAGGTCCCGCCAGCCGAAGAACTGGAGCACGGCGTCGGCCTGGAGTACGTCCCAAGGCCGGGTCGGCTTGGGTCCCTCCCAAGGGGTCATTTGACGAACGGAGTCGAAGGGTCCGAGAGTTTCGCCGGAAAACAGCAATGGGCCGAGAAAGAGCAAGGGCGCGAGCGCAAGGAGAACGTACGCCCAATTCCGCTTCAGCGCGCCCATTCCATTAGGATAGCCGCAAGCGAGGGGGGATTGCGCCTGGGATTATTGGAAGTACGCGATCTGTTGCAGCGCCTTCTCGTGCTCCGGATTCTGCTTGAGAATCTCACGGAAGTTCGAAACGGCCTCGTCGGTCATTCCGAGCATCATCTGCGTCATGGCGAGATCGTATCGCGCGGACAGGTGGTTCGGGTTGGCTGCGACGACTTCCGCGAGCGTGGACATGGAGCCGTCGAAATCGCCTTCAAAGCCTTGGATCAGCCCCATTTGCCATCGGGCGTCGGCGTGGGTCGGGTCGGCCTGGAGGACCTTGGCAAGCTCCACCTTGGCTTCGGCATACCGGCCATCGCACCGGAGCTCGAAGCCCTGTTGGTAGGTTGCCTGGATGTCCATGCTCAGAGCCATTCCCTTGCACTCAACTCCTCGCCCCGTTGCCGGAGGGTAGGACTATCGTAGCCCATTATATCCCCTTTATCCCGACGCCGCTCCCGGTTCAAGACGCGGTGGAGTGATCGCCGTCTTGGATTTGGACGCATCGCCCACCGCATCAGGTTCCTCCGATTCCTTCAGAGGCAACTCGCCTTGAGGCGGCTTGCTCGCGGTGATCTCCTCGCCCCGCATGACGGCAAGGAAATCCTCACGGTCGAGCGTTTCGTGAACCAGCAACGATTCGACGACGGCGTCGAGTTGCTCGCGGTGAGTCCGAAGAATGTCCTCGGCTCGGCTGCGGCAGGTCTCGACGATGTCGCGAACCTCTTCGTCGATCATTCTCGCCACGTCTTCCGAGTAGTTCCGCTCATCCATCGCATAATCGCGTCCGAGGAACGGGTTGTGGCTGCGCCGTCCGATGGCCAGAGTCCCCAGCTTCTCGCTCATGCCGTATTGGCAAACCATCGCCCGCGCGATTTGGGTCACGCGCTGCAAGTCGCTACTCGCCCCGGTCGTCACCTGGTTGAAGGTGAGATCCTCGGCAACGCGGCCTCCGAGAAGTGCGGTGATGTCGTCAACGAGTTCCTCCTTCGTCACGAGGTACTTGTCCGTTTCAGGTAGCGACCAGGTGGAGCCTAAAGACAGCCCGCGAGGAAGAATGGTGACCTTGTGAACGGGGTCGCAATTCTCCAGCAGTTCACCGACGATCGCGTGTCCCGCCTCGTGGTAAGCGATCACCTTACGCTCTTTGTCGCTGATGATCTTGCTCTTGCGTTGCGGTCCCGCAATCACGCGGTCCAGCGCTTCTTCGAGGTCGTCTTGAGCGATTTTCGACCGATTCTTGCGGGCGGCGAGTAGGGCTCCCTCGTTCAGCATGTTGGCGAGATCAGCCCCCGTGAATCCGGGCGTTCGTTTGGCCAGCGAACTCAGATCGACATCGGATTCGAGGGGTTTGCCGCGAATGTGAACCTTGAGAATCGCTTCGCGCCCGGCCGCGTCGGGAGGATCGACAACGAGTTGACGGTCGAATCGTCCGGGCCGCAAGAGCGCAGGGTCGAGAACGTCGGGGCGGTTCGTGGCCGCGATCAGGATGACTCCGCTGTTAGGGTCGAATCCGTCCATTTCGACGAGCAGTTGGTTCAAGGTTTGTTCGCGCTCGTCGTGGCCGCCACCGAGCCCAGCGCCCCTCTGCCTGCCAACCGCGTCGATTTCATCCATGAAGACGAGGCTGGGACGGTGCGCTTTGGCGGTCTCGAAAAGGTCGCGCACGCGAGCGGCGCCCACACCCACGAACATCTCCACGAAGTCCGACCCGCTGATGTGAAAAAACGGAACCCCGGCCTCACCGGCAATGGCGCGGGCTAGGTGGGTCTTGCCGACTCCAGGGGGGCCCGTCAGGAGGATGCCCTTGGGGATTCGGGCTCCGAGCGCGCTGTACTTCTTGGTGTTCTTCAGGAAATCGACGATCTCGTAGAGCTCCTGACGGGCCTCGTCGATGCCGGCAACGTCGTCAAACGTGATCTTGGGAGTCGTTTCTCCCACCCGGCGAGCCCGGCTCTTGCCAAAGCTAAGGGCCTGGTTGCCGCCAGAGTGCATCGGGCGGATGACCAAGAAGTAGATCATCGCCAGAATCAGCAGCGGAAGCGCCAGGACCGACAAAACGCTCAGGACGATCGAACTGGGCGGGGGGCCTTGGTAGTCGAGCTTGGCGTTTTGCGAGAGAGAGTCAAAAAGCTTCGACGCCAGTTGGCCCTCAGGCGCCGTCGTCTCGAAGAGTTGGCCGTCGGCTGACTTGGCTCGGACTGTACTGCCTTGCCATTCGGAAGACTCGATTTGCTTCTCCTCCGAGAGCTTCAGCATCTCGGAGATCGTGATTCGCTTCACCGTCGAGCCGCCCACAAGCGTGCCCGATCCCCCGAACTGGTTCCAGATCGCTACGGCGGCAATGAAGGAAAGGACGATTAGGAAAAACGACTTTGCTGGTTTGCTCAAACTGTCACCGACTCTTCGCGTGTCTGTGTAAGCCTACGTTTCTGTGGGCCGAGTAGTTTCGGCTGTGCGACGATTGTTGGACCCGTACGGGCCGAAGAAAGTACGCCAACTTCGTTCAATACGCTCGCGCGCGGCTGCGCGATCCATCAGGCATACGCCGGGAATCCAAACAGGGCCGATCATATCACAAATCACAGGAATCCGCTTTCTCGCAGCTCGCGTGAGTTTCGCCTCCGCTATAAGATCGGTCAGTTTGCGGCTTCCCTCGAATCCCAGGGGCTGGCCCCGCTCTCCGGGGAGAAGGGTTCGAGCGTAAAGGCCGTTGGAAACCTTGGAGGGGTCAAGCCAGCACGTCAGGCTGTCGCGGGGTTGAGTTTCGGGGGCAGCCTCCTCCCGAATCTCCATCCTCCAGTTCCAAAGGGGCGACTCCGTTTCGCCGGGAGCTTCGATCGATTGTCTGTCGAAGGTGTCGATGCGGGCCTTCTGGAAGTGGACCCAGCCCCCCTCGCATTCGACCACCACGTCGCCGCCGAGCGAAGTGAACGAGGCCTTCGGCTGGGTGCGGATCGCTTGGAGCAGTTGGGACACGAGCGGCTGATCGAGATCCCCACCCAGAGCTTGAACCGCCATTCGCGTTCCCCTCCGTAGCGTCGATTCGTGGAGGTGGAGCAGTCGGCTTCGGGCCAGAACGATCTCACAGTCCTCCGTCAAGAAGCTGAGCGGGCCGTTGGGGTCTTGAGCGCAATGGTCGAGCGCCGCGGCGGCAACGCTATCGAGGAACTCCAGATCGACTCGCGCCGATTCCGCAAACCGAGCAATCGATGCCTCTGCGCCGGGATGGGCCTTCTCGAGTTCGGGCAGGACCCGGTGTCGGATTCGGGCTCTGGAGAGCGAGAGGTCTTTATTTGAGGGGTCCTCGGCGATCTCGAATCCAAGCTCTTGGCAATACGCGATCGTCTGCCGCCGCGAAAATCTCAAAAGAGGGCGAACAATCGTCCCCCTTCGCTCAGGAATCCCAGCCACGCCCGATAGACCTGAGCCTCGAGCGAGGTGAAAAAGCACGGTTTCGGCGGTATCGGACCTCGTGTGCGCGGTCGCGATCAACTCGCATCCTAATCGGTTCGCCGCCTGCTCGAAGAACTCGTACCTCGCTCGCCTTCCGGCCTCTTCGACCCCGATTCCATGCAGCTTGGCAATGGCAGGCACATCGGCATATCCTTCGACCACGGCGACTCCGAGCGACTCGCAGAACTGTCGGACTTTCCGTTGCTCTTCCGCGCCTTCGGCACGCTGTCCGTGGTGCAAGTGGGCCGCAACCACCTCATAGCCCAAGGCATGCAGCAAGTGCAAGAGGCAGGTCGAGTCCGCGCCACCGCTCACGCCCACAAGCACCTTCGAATCCTTGGGGATCAATTGAGAATCTTCGAGATAGCGCCTTAGCGATTCCGCCATTTCGTTCGCGGCGCTTAGTTGGCTCATCGGTTCCTATCTTCGAGGGGAGTACTCCTCGGACCGTAGTCATTGTATCCAAGTTGTTGACTCAGGGCGTCGTCGGAGCGATACACTCGAACGAACGCTGGCGCGGCCCGTCTCGCGCCCCTCCCGTCCCGGCTCGCGGTTCGATGGGAGCGCGCAAGACTCAAGGAAGTGACCTCATGCCCGACGAAGCGATCGACCTGCTCGATGAAGCCCGGCAACTCCTGGACGAAGGTTCCACGGAGAGGGTTCGCGAGCGTCTCGACGCGGTTCGGCCCGAGGACCTTGCGGAGGTGTTCACGCGGCTCGAAGAAGAGCAGGCTTTGCGGCTGCTCACCCAAATGAGCCCCGAGCACGCGGCCCAAGTGCTGACCGAAGCGCCGACGGACGTCTCTCGTGCCCTCGTCAAAGAGCTTCCCGACGACCTAGTGGCTCTGTACCTCGACGTCTTGCCGATGGACGACGCCCTCGATCTCGAAGAGGAACTGGACCCAGAGCGTTGGGAAGCGTTGCTCGAACGGATCCCCCGCGAAGACGCCCAAGAGATTCGGCGTCTGATGTCCTACCCTGAAGACTCCGTCGGGCGCCTGATGACCGAGCGCTTCCTCAAGGTGACGCCCGATACCTCCGTCAAGCAGTTGCTCGACGACGTGAAGAAGTCGGCGGAGGAGCAGTACGAAACCGTCAACGACGTGTACGTTCTCAGCGAGGACGGCAAGTTGGCAGGGGTGTTTAGCTTGGTGAAGGCTCTGCGGGCCTCGAAGGACAGCAAAGCCTCCGATTTGATGCGAACGGACGTCGTGAGTTGTCGCGCCTTCGAGCCTGCGGAGGACGCTGCTCGGACGATGGCGAGATACGGGTTCTATGCTCTGCCCGTGCTCGATATCCAGGGTCGGATGCTCGGGATTTTCACGGGCGACGACGCTCAAGCGGTCCTCCGCGAGGCGGAAACGGAAGATGTCTTGAAGCTCGGGGCGGTGAGCGGCGATGTCGAAGCGTACATGTCGCTGAGCGCGTGGCAGCTATTCAAGCGAAGGATGCCTTGGCTCTTGATCCTGTTTGTGGCAGAAACGCTTACCGGATCGGTTCTGAGGCACTACGTCGGCAAGGCCGAGCAAGCGGAGCCTTCGACTGGCGCGGTCGTCACGGTCGCGACGCTGATGGTGTTCGTGCCCCTCCTGATCGGCGCGGGCGGCAATACGGGTTCGCAGGTGACGACGACGATCACCCGCGCTTTGGCCGTGGGGGAAATCCGAATGCGGGATGCGCTTCCCGTGCTCAAGCGGGAATTGGGAACGGCCCTTCTCATCGGCGGCGTGCTCGGCGCGGTCGGGTTCCTCCGCGCGATCTTTGGGTGGCACGAAGGCGTTCCTGTGTCGACGGTCGTCGGCCTCAGCCTCATCGCGATCGTGATCTGGTCGGCTTTGATCGGCTCGGTCTTGCCCATTGCGGCCAAGAGGATGGGTGTCGATCCCGCGGTGATGAGCGCTCCGTTCATCTCGACCTTCGTCGATGCGACGGGTCTGATCATCTACTTCGAAATCGCCCGCTCGATCCTCCATTTCGCCTGAGACCGCAATCCTTTTAAAAAGGAGCCCGGAGGGTCCCGGGCTCTTTTAGGCAAACTCGGAACGAGCGACTACTCGTCTTCGCTCCAGCCTGCCCGTTTCGTCCGCTCGAGGTCGGATAGGAGGATCGCCATCTTGCGCTCATAGGTCAACCCTGCATCCCGCCCCGGCATGGAAGCGGAACTGGCAAACACCTCGTCCATATTCTCATTTGCGATTCGGATGAGGTGGTCGGCATAGGGGAAGTTATGCGGCCCAAAGCACTTGTCCCGAAGGACGAAGTAGTAGTTGTGTCTTGCTCGCTTGACCTGAATTGGCACGAGAGTCTGGTTCGGGGGAGTCTTGCCCTCGCCTGTAATGGTGGCCGTGTACTCCCACATGTCTTCGTCTCCGAACGTGGCCAGAGCCCACGAGTTCATACGATTCCGCAGGGCGTAGAGCTTGTCCACGATCTCTTGTTTGACCACCGACGTTCGGGCGGCAGCGTCCGCCGCGGTGTGGCAAGGGTTGCATCCCTTGTCGAAGCTCACCGTGAACGAGTGTCGGCTGTCGGGCATGTGACACTTGGAGCACTGTCCGGGAATGTTGGCGTGAGCGGTGTTGCGAATCACCGGTCCACTCCCTTCGACGCCGCCAATCCCCATCAGCATATTGAACTGGTTGCTGTCGTGCATATTGGGCCTTGCGGTGCCCGACGTCAGTGCGGAATCAGCGGGATTGGCGCCCCTGCCGTTGTGGCACTGCGCGCAGATATGGTTGAACCGCGTCACCGTAGCGGCGGGCATTCCCGGGCCGATGTCCGTCGTGTCGGTGTTAAAAACAGCGTGCCTCAATTGAACTTGCTTCGCGTCGTCGGACAGGAACTCCGTGTTGGAATGCGGGTCGTGGCACGTTACGCAACTGGCGGTGTGCGGGACGTCGTTGAGCGTGTTGTTGGCAATGACCTGGACTTCGGCGTTGGACATGCTGGGCACGTCGACGCCTCCCTCGTCGATCTGGGTTCGCCAAAGCCCGCTATGGCATGAAACGCACCGACTGTTTCTCGCATAAGTGCTCGGGTTCTGCACGGCACTCATGATCGGACTGGTGATGAGCTTGCTGTGCTGCGACAATCGCCATTCGTCATAGACCTTCCCATGGCATTGGGCGCACACGACCGCTGAAGTGATCTTGGGGAACGTCAGGATGTTGTCCTCGGCTGGGCCGTCACTGTGGACGCTGCCCGGGCCATGACACGACTCGCACGTGGTGCCCACGGAGGCGTGCTTGGTATCGATCCACTGGTGGTAGACGACCTCTTCGTCCCTCCCCCCGTGGCAACCGTTGTCGGTGCATCCGGTAGCGCCGATGTAGGCGGCATCCTTCTGGGCCGCCGGGAGCAGCGCCAAGAAGGCGGCCGAGAGGCCGGGATCGATGCCTCCTCCCAGTGGCCCGCCCTGCCCAGCGCAACTTTGCAGGGCCCACAGGCTGGCTAGGAACGGGGCCGCAGCAATGATTCCGAAAAAGTGCCTTGCTTTCATGGTTGTCCTCTATTGTCTACTGCTATGTCCTGAATTGCGAAAACTGGGGTGCCTCTAAAACCTCCGAGAATAGGTCAACCCTACGGCGAGCGTGTCGAAGGCCATTTGGCTAACGATCTTGTCACTGTATCGCCACGGAGCGAACGAGAGCCCGAATTCGTCGCCGTTAGGCATTCGCCGGAGTAGCGAGAGGGACAGGTAATCCCCGACGTAGTTTCCGTCCCGTAGGGAGAGCGGGTTGTCGTTGTCCGTCGCCAGAAAGGTGTAGCTTGCCGACAAATTCGTTTGGTCGTCGACAATCCAATTCACGCCGAACGTCGTGGCGCGGCTGTCGGGGAAAAACATCCCGAGCGCGTCGGGCCCGGCCACTTCGCTCCGGGCGCGCTGAACCTCCAGGTTGTGCTCGCCAAACACCTCAAGTCGATCGCCGTACAGCCAAGTCGCCCCGAAAGACAACTGGTCGGACCGGACGTTCACTGAGCGGGCGTCGAGTTCGTTTTCCCGCCGAGTCCAAGCCGCGTAGCCAAAGAGGGTCTCCGAGCCGCCATCGATTTTGGCTTGCAGAAACGTGCGGTCGTCGAAATACAGCGAGCGGGGGTCGCTCGTGGTCATCGCCGGGCGGCCTTGAAGGGACTGCCGCTGGCCTCGGAGGCTCAGCCTCCAGCCATCGCAAATGCGCCCTGAAATCCTCGCGTCGACCGTGTTCCAAATCGGTACGTCTACGAACGAGTGGTCGTCCCGAACCCGTTCGGATTCCACCCTGCGGTAGGCTGCCGAGACCTTCCATGCGCCGATCCGAGTATCCAGCCGGGCGAAGCTTTCGTTCCGCTCCCGGACGAACGTACTCTGAACCTGGGGCAGGTCGTGGGTCTGCCTCCGAAAGCCAAAGCCCAACCTGGTGGTATCGCTGAGGCTCCATTGCCCCGCCAACGACCAGTTCTCCACGTCGGCCCGGGCGCCTCCCTGCTGACGAATCTCCGTCCGTCCGACTGCGCCATCGAAGATGAGGTTGGGCGAGAGGTCCCTGGTGTACGCGCCCTGCCAGTGCCGTACATCGACATCAGGCAGCGCTTCGAGGCGATCCCAATAGCGCCATTGCGTATAAGAAGCGCTTGCGAACCCACCAAGAACCTCTCCTTTCAGGGCAACTTCGTTCGTCGTCGTTCGCTGGTTCAAAGGATCCTGGGGCGCCTCAAAGTTCTTGCGCTCAAAGTCGGTTCGAGTAGAGGCGGTGATCCCCACTTTGGCGCCGAGTTCTTGGTGCAAGTACGCTTCGCGGACGTTTCGGCTGCTGGATTCGATCACCGTCGGCGTCGCATCAAAGAACCGATGAAACTGGAAGTTCGCTCCCAAGGTCGACGACCCGTTGAAGAGCGTCACGCGAGTTGACCCAACGTAGTCTTCGTCGATCGACCCTCGAAACAGGAACGATCCGTTCTCGCCAGATTCGCCCCAGAACGGAGCGAATTCGACTCGGTCGAAATAGAGTCCCTCGACGGGAGTCGCGTACTGGCGATACTTGTGTTCGTTACCGCGGAGCGCCCAGTACCGGTAGCCCAGTTTCAGCTCGAACTTACTCAGCTTGGGCGGAGGCTCTTCTTCTGGCTCGGTTTCTTGCGGCCATGCGGCCGAGCCCACGAGGAACCCCATCGCGGCGATCGACGCCAGCCTTTGGAGGGGGCGTCCGGCGAATCTCCATCCGAAAATCGGTCTCATCCAATCGTTCCTATCGGCTCAAGAAGTAGGGGTCTGAGTTCGACCCGTGGAGGGCGATGTGGCAGCCCGCCTGCCAGCAGGTCCTGCCGGGGTAGTGCGTCGCGGCCTTGTCGGTGTGGCACTGGGCGCACAGGCCGCGGGAGAACGACTTCAGGAGGCGTGGGTTGCTTGTTCCGTGGCTTCGGTGGCACTCACCGCAACCGTCCCCTGCCCACTGGTTGACGGCGTCATGCTCATATACGAAGGGGCCGCTATGCTGGCCGTGGCACGAGACGCAGTTGGGCTTGGCGGGCTCGACCTTTCGCCCCGTCGCTCGTGTCGGATGCACCGAATGGCAATCGCTGCAGACCATCCTCCCCTCGGGAACGGGGTGGTGGGAGTTGAGTCGAAACTGAGCTGCTTCCTGCCTGTGGCATGACCCGCATAGGGTTCGTTCGTCGGCCTTGAGCAAGAGGCTTGGCTCTTTCCGCGCGACGGTTTGTTGCCTGACTGCGAGGTCGACGCCCGGGAAGGCCTTGGCCCGGTTCTGGAGGCTATCGTTTTCGGGGATGTGGATTCTGTGGCAACCCACGCACGAAACATCGGCGCGCGCGTGTTCAGTTTGCGCCCAGTGAGGTTTGCCCATTACGCTTTCGTGGCACCGCAGGCAGGTGGCCGACGTCTCCGCCGCAGACTCCGTGCGGAAACTGATGTTGCGCGGGTTGTCCTCGTCGAGATGGAACGATCCGGGGCCATGGCATGATTCGCAGCCCTGCTTGTCGTAACTCTGCTTGGGGTTGTTGGAGTATGCGGCGTGCGGCGACCTTGCGAAGCTCAGCGAGGCCTCGGCGTGGCAGGTCTCGCAAGCCGCCGACCCGAGGAAATCCTCTTCCTTCGCTTGGGAGAAGAGGCTGTCAGGCAATTTGCCTTGCGGAGCCTCCTGTGGAGCGCTGCCTAGGGCGACAAGTGCGAAAGGCGCTACGGCGATCGCAAACAGGTTTGTCTTGCACAGCTTCATTGCGTAGCCTACCTTGACGGCCACATCTCCGAAGCCTAGTTATCCTTGTTGTCGTTGGTCGATCCAGCGCTTCAAGCGGCTTTCAGGATGCGTCCAGCCCCATTATGGAACGTGCGACGTGCGATGTCAACGGTCGAAAGCTGCTAGAATCTTGACAAAGAAAGGCAGGCGTATGGGTGACCGTCCGTGCCTCGCTTTCTGGCTGGCATAGTTCGAATTGTAGAGCCGTTAGCGGCGTGACTACTTCTTATCGAACGCGATCTTGACGGCGGGCTCGACCCTCGAAACGAAGTGGACCTTGAGCTCTTGGCGCACCTCTTCCGGGACGTCCTCAAGGTAGTCCTTCTTGTTGTCCTCAGGCAGAATGATCGTCGTCACGCCGGCGCGCTTGGCAGCGAGCACCTTTTCCTTGATGCCGCCGACGGGCAGGACGTGCCCGCTGAGCGTGATTTCGCCCGACATTGCCAGCTTGCGGCGAATCGTCTTTCCCGTCAGCAGCGAGACCAGCGCCACGAGCATCGTAATGCCCGCGGAAGGCCCGTCCTTGGGCACCGCCCCAGCGGGGACGTGGACGTGAATCTCGTGCTTATCGAAGATGTCGGGGTCGATGCGCAGGTCCGAGCTTCGGCTTCGAATGTAGCTGAGGGCGGCCTGCACGCTCTCTTTCATGACATCGCCAAGCTGACCCGTTACGATCAGCCCCTTGCTTCCCGGCATCTTGGCGGACTCGACGAACAGAACATCGCCGCCGACCGGGGTCCATGCGAGGCCCACCGCCATGCCCGGCTGCAGGTTGCGCTCCTCGACCTCCTCGTTCAGGAATCGAGGGGCCCCGAGCGCAGACTCCAAGAACCTCTCGGACACGACGACCTTGGCCCGCCGACCCTCGGCAAAGAGCCTTGTGGCGCGCCGAACGACGCCGGCGATGGCGCGTTCGAGGTTGCGGACGCCTGCCTCACGCGTGTAGTTATGAATCAGTTTGCGGACCGAACGATCCTCAAACTGAATCTGGGAGGGCCGTAAGCCGTGTTCTTCGACCTGCTTGCCGATCAGATGCCGCTTGGCGATCTCCAGCTTCTCGTCCTCTGTATAACCTCCAAGCTCGATGACCTCCATGCGGTCTCTGAGGGGGGGCGGTACGGTGTCAAGTCGGTTTGCCGTAGTAATAAAGAAAACTCTACTCAAATCAAACGGCGCGTCGATGTAGTGATCCCGGAACGAGACGTTTTGTTCGGGGTCGAGTACCTCAAGTAGAGCCGACGCGGGATCGCCCCGGAAGTCCATGCCCAGCTTGTCGATTTCGTCCAACATGAATACGGGATTGTTGGACTCAGCTCGCCGGAGCCCTTGGATGATCTGGCCGGGGAGCGCGCCGATGTAGGTCCGGCGGTGGCCCCGGATCTCAGCTTCGTCTCTCATTCCTCCCAGCGAGATTCGGATGAAGTTCCGATTCATCGCATGGCTGATCGAACGTCCGAGCGAGGTCTTACCCACGCCGGGGGGGCCTACAAAGCACAAGATGGGCTGCCGAATCTTGCCGTCTTTCTTGACCTTTCGAACGGCAAGGAACTCAAGGATGCGCTCCTTGATCTTGTCGAGTCCGAAATGATCGCTGTCGAGGACATCCCGAACCCGCGTGAGGTCGACGTTGTCCTCGGTCGAGGAACTCCAAGGAAGCGAAACCATCCAGTCGATGTAGGTTCGCGCGACGGTGTACTCAGGCGCCCCTGGCGACATCCTGCGCAGCCGGTCGAACTCCCGATGGACTTCTCGAAGCGCCTCCTGGGGCATCCCGGCTTGCTCGATCTTATCGTGAAGCTCCTCGAGTTCCTCGGACCTATCGTCGGACTCCCCGAGCTCCCGCTGAATCGCCTTGAGTTGCTCGCGAAGGTAATACTCCCGTTGCGACTTGCTGAGTTCGACGTTGACCTCGCTCTGGACTTTGGAGGTGAGTTCGAGCACCCGCACTTCCTTGCTGAGCATTTCAAGCAGCGCTCTTAGCCTGTCCTGAATGTCCACGGTCTCGAGGATGCTCTGCTTGTCTTCGAGGCTCAGGGTCATGTGCGCGGCGACGAGATCGCACATGACGTTGGTTTCCTGGACGGCCTGTGTGAGGCTCCTGAGTTCGTCGGGAAGCTGGGGTGAAAGTCGGATCGCCTGCTCAAAAAGAGCCGCCACCGAGCGCCTCAGAGCCTCCACATCCTCGGCTGTGTCTTCGCCGGCCGGAGTATCGTCGATCACTTCGACCCTTGCGCGAAGGTAGGGCGTTTCTTGGAGCCGCTCGACGATCCGGAAGCGCGAGATGCCCTGAACGATCAAGCGAACCGCATCCGGCATTTTGACCAGGGTGCGAATGATCACGGCGCAGCCAGTCTCATAGACATCGTCGAACGTAGGCTGCTCGATGTGGGGCTTGCGCTGCGCGATCACGCCGATGACGCGGTTGTTGCCTACGATGCTCTCGTCGATGAGTTGGATACTGGAATCCCTCGCCACGCTCAAGGGCGCGATGAGCATTGGATAGATCACGGAGTCGCGAAGAGGCAGAATGCTGAGCTCGGTGGGGACCTCGGGGCGGAATTCCTCGGACGAGGGGTCCTCGTCGTGCAGTTCCGCTTCCAACTCGGGTTCGGTCGGCTCGGTCTCAAGGGGGGTCTTGACGTCTGACATTACACTTTTCGGATGGTGATGCGAGCGTGAGTCAGCTTTCGCTTCGCTTTCGGAATAGAGACGTTTAGCATCCCATCCTTATATATATATTCGATTCTTTCGGCGCTGATCGGCGTGGGCGGAAGCTCAATCTCTCGCTCAAACTCTCCGTAATACACCTCAAGCAGGTGGATATTGGTTCGGCAGTCTTCGCAAGGGTCCTGCTCGGCCCGGAAACCACGCAAGAGGATGCTGTGCTTGCCGGGCACGTAGAACACCTCAAAGTCGCCCGATTCCACGCCGGCGAGTTCGGCTTTGAGCACGAACTTGTCTTGAAACTCGATCAAATCGACGCTGGGCGACCAGAATGATTTCCGCGAGACGACCTTGATACGGCCCTTTGCTCCTCTGGCCGCCACTTCGAGTGTGCCGCCCGAGATGACCAGCCAGTCGTCCGTCTTTTGCCGCGCCATCGAGGGGATTGTACCGCCTGAGCTTGGTTCGAAGGTGAACCTCACGCTATAGCGAGCGCGTGCGCAGCCTCCAGAAGATTCGAGAACTCCCCTGCCGGATGGCACCTTCCTTCCCAATCGGCGCGCGAGGAAGAAACGCCCGAATACACGAGATAGCCGGGGATGCCAGCGGCCTCGGCCGCAACGATGTCCGACCACTTATCGCCGATCAGAAGCGCCCCTTCGAGCGAGATCCCAAAGTCCTCGACGGCCTGAAGGATCATCCCTGGCTTCGGCTTGCGCCAGGGGTGGTCTGCTACGTCCAGGTCGGTTGCGTAGTAGAACCTCCGAAACTCAAACCCATGCGGCCGGACGATCTCTTGGAGGCGTTGCGACATCTTTTCAAGTTCTTCGGCGGGCGTGATCCCCAGCGAAACGCCTTGCTGATTCGAGACGACGTAGAACTCGAACCCAGCCTCGTGGAACATCTTAAGAGCATCGAGCGTGTAGGGAAACACCTCAAAGCTCGCCAAGTCGGGCACATAGGGGGAGATGTCCACGTTCAGGACGCCATCGCGGTCGAGAAAAAGGGCCCGTCTCAAAGCTCCTCGGCTCCCTCGGCGGCAGGTTGGCTAGCCCAGCCCCAAATCGCTCCAAGAACGACGATCGCTCCTCCGATCTGGAGCGAAAGCGGAATCGAAAACCGATTGGCGATGTAACCGAAGAGCAGGGTTCCCATCGGTCCGAACCCGGCCAGCGCCCAAATGTGCATCGAAAGCACTCTACCGCGCAACCGTTCGGGGGCGATAACCTGGAAGAGCACGTTGGTGGAGTTGAACTGGGCCACGGCGGCCATTCCCACAAGGAACAGGGTGGGATACCCGAGCCAAGGGTTCGTCGCGAAGCTGAGGGCGAGAACTCCCAACCCCATTGCGGTCATCGCGTAGCGAACGATGAGGGGCCGCTGCTTCGCTCCGGTGAAGTGGGCCAGGAGGAACAGGCTCGTCACGGCCCCCAGTCCGATCATCGACATCGAGATTCCAAGTCCTCTCGCGTCCAGCCCCAACATATCTTTGGCGATCGCGGGCATGAGGGCGATATAGGGCAGGCCGAACACGGCGACGATGGTTTCCATTAGGAACAGCAGCTTCAGGCGAGGGTGGGAGAAAACGTACTTCACTCCCTCGGTGAGAAGGTCGAGAACGGGTTGCGGCTCGCGCTGGGAGGGCGAGAGGTCTGATCGAATCGCCAACACTGCCAGAATGAGCGCCGTGTAGCTGAGCCCGTTGATGAGGTAGCAGAGCTGCGCGCCGAACGAAGCGAGGAGGATGCCGCCGATTGCGGGCCCAACGACGCGGGCGAGGTTGAAGGTCAGCGCCTGAAGCGGGAGGGCGCTGGGTAGCTCCTCCTGAGGGACGACTCGGCTCACCGTCGTTTGGCGGGTCGGTTGCTCGATGGTGGCGATCAGCCCAGAAAACGTGGCCACGATCAGGATGTGCCAGTACTCGATGAATCCCCAGTAAACGGCTGCGGCAAGATACAGCGCGCCCGCTGCAAACCCTAGTTGGCACCCTACAAGGACCTTGCGCTTGTCGAACATGTCGGCGAGGGCGCCGGCGATCGGCCCGAGCAGCGAAACGGGAGCGGACTGGCAAAACGCCACCAGTCCAAGGAGCGCCTCGCTGTGCGTGAGTTCGTAGATCAGCCAGCTTTGGGCGACGTTCTGAACCCAGCTTCCGACAAAGGAGAACAGCGCGCCGGACCACAGCAGACGAAAGTCCCTGTGCCGAAATACACGCATAGGCGTTGTTTACCTTACGAGCGCAGTTTTTTCGCCGTGCCTTGGCTTGCGCCTGACTTGAGGCTGGGGCGACCGGCCCTTCTGAGTGCTACAATTCTTCGGCGATCGGTCGTTGGGGGCTGCGGTTTCGAGCTTCAGGTCGCAGGTTTCAGGCATGGGATCAGACAACGTCAGCGAGGGATGGGAAGAGCCAGAAAGGAGACGTGAGGTCGTCTGCGTTCTTGTTGGGGGTGCCTTCGACGACTCGTATGTCGATCGCTTTTACGGAATGCTTCGCTCGTTTGCGGGCGTACCGTTTCGGCTCTCCGTCGTCACCGAGAAGGAGCGCAAGTTCCAGAGCCCGGTCGAGCAATTCGTAGTGGGGCGGCAGCCTTACTACCGAGACGACATGCGGCCGACGCAAGTGAAGCTCGAACTGTTCCGGGGCGGTGGGTGGCCGTTCGACGAGTTCTTATACATCGACCTCTCGTCGCTGCTCACGAAGGACCTGCGGTCGATATGGGAGTTCGCCGACACGCGGAGCGAGCCGCTCGTGTGCGTCAACGATTGGAAGTACGACACGATCAACACCTGCGTCATGAGGGTCAGGAGGGACGCGGGGCTCGCTTGCATTTATGAGGACTATGCGAGCGGAAAGCGGTATGACGTGCGATTCAACGGCGACCAAGACTACGCCGACGCAAGCCTGAAGAACGCGGATCGGCTGAACTTGGTTTCGCTCTTTCCCACTTCGGATATCGTAACGTACAAGAACCTGCTCCGTCAGCATAGGTTCGCCCCCCGGAAGGCGAGGCGGGCGTATGAATCCGCGTGCATCGTCAAGTTCGGCGGCTCGCCCAAACCGCACCAGGTTTTCGAGGCGGATTACTGGTGGCGTCATTGCTTGCGGCGGCCTCACTTGGTGCTTCGAGACCGAAGGTATCTCGTGGATGACTTGCAGAAAGTGTGGACGCTCGGCGCGTAAAGTGAGCCCCTACCTTCTCCCATCCCTCAGAGTCAGTTGTTCGCCCGCTGAGGGGCGTCCATTTCGAAGCCGTCTGCTCGCCGGCAAAGGGCGAGGGCTAGGCGCAGTTCCCCATCAGGTTCGCCGACGAACGCCTTGCCGCCCGAGATAAGCCAGACGAGACCCGAGGCTGGGTCGTAGCTCGCGAGCACGCGCTGGCTATCGCGGACGAGAAGAACCCGCTTCTGCGCGAAAGGCGGCTCCTTAGAGCTTGGGAGGATCTTCCCGGTCGTCGAGCCCACGGCCCAGGTCCCGCTCCAATCGAAGGCCCTGCGGGGAAGGTCCTCGGAAAGAGCTCCGATCCGCTTGTAGACCGGAAGCAATCCTATCGGCTGGCCGGTCTCCGCATCGACGTACACCTGCACGAACGGCCTTCGGCGGTCGCCGGTGGGGAGGTCCACGCTCGCATCGTGGACGGTGACCTCGTACACCAGGCACGCCTTCCCCTCCGAGAGCATTCGCTTGTGAACGTCCTGCATCCGGTTGGGCATCCCCAGGTAGTCGGGGACGTGGAACATCGGCTCCTGAGAGGCGCCCTCGAGCACGCTCCAACCGGTGTACTGCGAAGCGGCAGCGATCGCGTTGGCCACCGCGTCGTCCTTGGAGACCACGTTCGCGGGGGCGTCGTAGGGCGGAATCTCCCCGATCTGCATGTTCTCGGGCGTGCCGTAGGTTCGGTCGACGATGGCCTCGATGCCTGAGGCGAACCGGTAGGCCGTTCCCGGCGCTGTGAAGGAGAAGCTAACGTAGACGTACAGGAAGGTTTCCCGGTCCATGCTGAGGTCGATCTCCGCTCGTTGCAAGGAGAGCGAGTTCGTTCCTCCGACCAATCGGTAGTACTCCTTGACCTTTTCGACGCACTGGTCGATCGAGAGGTTGGGCGCGCGGCTTTCTGAGGGGACCTGGAACCCCATTGCATGCATCCTGCCGGTGTTGTTGACAAAACTGAATCCAACGGTGTCTCGATAGCTTAGAAACAAGAATCGCCCATCCGTGCTGATGGAATTTGCGACGTGCAAAAGGGCGGGGTCCTTTCGAAATGGCGCGCTGAGCCAAAGGGCGTGAGCGAGCGGCAGAGCCTTGCTTACATCGACCTTACCAAAATCGGACGCGCCTTGCCGGAATCTCACTTGGAAAGTCTCAAGCCGATCCCATTCCTGCAACGAGGTTTGCGCGATTGCGAGCGTTAAGGCTATGGATAGAATCATTGTAACATTCCCTCAGGAAACTGGGCAAACTCCTTTTTCACCAAACCCCAATCCCCAAACCTGACCCAGTTTGCACTTGTCTCAGTCGATCGCTGATAGATCGTGTGAAGCGTCGCATCAGGGTCTCCCGACAGGCTCATGTTCAGAAGCTTCATATAGTTAATCCCGGATCCATTGTCCCCGTAGCCAAAAGTTCTTGGAGGGTAAGCGAAGTTCGCTGCAGCAAGAGCCAACTCCGTTCTGCTTCCAGCAGCCAAATCACCCAAGAGCGCCTGAACATGCAGCGTCAGCTTGTCCACCATAATCAGGGCCCCGTTCGCATTGTTGTAGGGCACAAATTGACTCCGGTCCCCCGCCTTCAGCGTGCTCATCACGTTGTCGTTGAACCCGAAGATCGCGACGTTCGCATCAGACCCATTCACCCAATTGGACGGCTCGGCATCTTTGTCAGATACGTTGTCCCCCTGCCCTTCCATCAAGCCCCGCAGGAGCCGGGACCGTTGAAACGGCGCCTTCCTATCTCAGCACCCCGACCTCAGTTAGCGCCTCCCGAAGCAGTTCCACCGTGCTTGTGAAACCTGCTTGGTGGCCGGCGATCACTTGACCCGCAAGCAAGGCGTCCCGTTCGCGCCGCTCCGAGGTCGCATCGAGGGAGTCCAGCCAGAACTGGGCAAGTTCTGAGGGGGATCGGACCTGCCGTCCAATCCCCGCTTCCTCGCACGCCATCTGCAGTTCCGCATGGGCTCCTCGGCGGGGGCCGTATGCGACGGGGAGCCCCCAAGCGACGGGCTCCAAAACGTTATGGCCCTTGCCCTCCAATGCGCCCCCCACATATGCCGCGCGAGAGTAGCGGTAGCTCCACGCAAGCTCGCCCAAAGAATCCAAAAGCATCACGTCCGCGGGTGGGTCGCCCTTGGACCGTAGCGAAACCGCGAGTCCGCTCTCGTGGGCCAACCGAGCCGCAAGCTCCGCGTCGTGGGGGGTTCTTGGAGCGAGGAGAAGTCGGCACGGAGAGGCCGAACGCGCCTCTTGGAACGCCTCGAGGACGAACCTGTGCTCCGTCGTCCGCTCCGTGCTCCCGGCTGCCACCAGCGCAAGGTCTTGCGAGGCGAGAACCCATCGCTCCAACTCCCGCAGGCGTTCGTCGGCAGGGGGCGAGGGAAGCAGCGCGAATTTCAGGTTACCGGTGACTAAGGACTTCGCCTGGAGGGCTCCGCTTTTCTGGATGTCGGACCAAGCGTCGGCGTCTTGGACGGCCAAACGGTCGAAATGCCTCGCCAACCATCGAACGAAACTGTTCTTCACTCCTTTAGCGGCTTTGCATTTGCCGGCCTTGCCGTTGACGAGGACGACTTTGGCTCCGGCGATCTTCGATCCCACCACCAGGTTGGGGAACGAGCAACCCTCGATGAAGGCGACGAGCGAAGGTCGCTCCCGCCTGAGAAACCTGGTGACCGGCGTCGCGAAGTCGAACGGCAGGGTCACGCAGCGAAGGCTCGGTTCAGATCTTTCGATGTGGGCCCGCAGTCTGGGGTCGCGCACGACATAGGTGACGCAGGCCTCGCCTTCCTCGATATCGAGCGACTCCGCGAGCGCGCGGGCCAGCCGAAACTCACCCTGAGCGAGGCATACGAAAAGCACGCTGGGCTTGCTGGGGTCCGGGTCGCCATCTCCCGCCAGTGTCCACCTTCGGAGCAAAAACGGGTCCCAGCGTTTGTTCTTCAGCACCTTGTGTACCCTCAGGTACGTGAGGTACGGGGAAGCGGCGAGCAAGAACGCATTCCAGGCGAGGAGCTGGGGGTCTTTCCACAAGGCCCATCGGGGAATCCGTGGCGGCGTGGGCGGCCGTGCGCCTTGCCTGCCCCCTTCCGACAAGGTTTCTGGCCTGTCCTCCGAACCGAGCGCCGCCGCGGTTCCGGCATGAAGGGCTGGCCTGTTCTTTCGGGGTGATTTTGCCCAAGCTCTCCTAAGCACCCCTATATCTTACTGGTAGCCATTGAGAGCGTAGCTACAAAACTGTATGTAAGGATGTCCCCTTTCCGTAGGGTTTACTGTACGGCCCATGTCGGAACCGTCCGTCGTACCGAACGTCTCGCGAGCCGGCCAGATCATGTTCGTCAGCCTGTTCTTGAGCCGCGTTTTGGGAATCGTGCGCGACCAAGTCATGGTGTGGACGTTCGGTCGGACCGAGATGACGGACGCCTATCGGTGGGCGTTCCAGATTCCCGACATGCTGTTTTTCTTGATTGCGGGCGGGGCGCTCAGTTCGGCCTTCATCCCCGTTTTCAGCGAGTACCTTCACACCGACCGAAAGAAGGAGGCTTGGCACATCTTCAGCGTCGTGACCACGACCATGTCGCTCATCGTGGCTGCTTTCATCGCGCTCGCCTTTGTGTTTACGACGCCGATGAGCCAGTGGGTCGCGCCCGGACCCCAGGCCGACGCCGTTCGAGAGCACATCGTCTCCATGAGCCATATCCTGCTGCCTGCCCAGTTCGCTTTTTTCATCGGCGGGCTGATGTTCGGCGCGCTTTATGCTCACCAAAGGTTCGCGGTGCCGGGGCTCGGCCCCAACGTATACAACATCGGGATCATCTTCGGGGCGCTCGTGATCTCCCATTTCGTGGTTCCGGGGATCTACGGGATGTCTTGGGGGGCGCTAGCAGGGGCGGTCGTGGGCAGCTTCTTGATCCCGCTTTGGGCGATGCGCCAGGTCCAGCCCGAGTTTCGCCCCTCGCTCGACCTCCGGCACCCAGGGGTCAAGAAAGTGTTCCGGCTTATGGCGCCGGTCGTGTTTGGGCTTTCGTTGCCGGGAGTCTACGGGATGATCATGCAGGCGTTCAGTTCGTTCTTTGAGCACGGAACGGCCACTGCCATCGAACTCGCAAATCGAATCATGCAAGCCCCGCTCGGTGTTTTTGGGCAGTCCCTGGCGATTGCGGTCTTCCCGGCGCTGAGCCAGTTCTTCGCCCAACAGAAGATGGAGAGCTACAGGCGCCAACTCTCGACGACGCTCAGGACTGTGATCTTCCTCACCGTTCCGATCTCGGTGATTCTCGTGATGCTCGCGCCTGAAATCGTCGCATTGCTGTTTCAGTACGGCGCGAAGTTCGGGCAGCAAGACACCGAAGTCGTGGCGAATTGCCTCAGAATGTTCGGAATCGGGGTGTGGGCCTGGTGCCTGCATCCCGTGCTGATGCGGGCGTTCTTTGCGATTCAGCAATCCTTCGTTCCCACGATGATTGGGACGGCGACGACGGCTCTGTTCTTCCTCATCACTTGGGCGCTGATTCGTACTTCGCTCGGGTACTTGGCGCTTCCGCTTGCGAGTTCGGTGAGCGCGATCTTCCTTGTCGCGGTGCTCTCGTTCACCGTCCAAAGCCGAGTTGGGGGCCTCGACCTTGCCGAAATCGGCTCGACGCTGCTCAAGTCGCTTCTGGCTTGCATACCCTTGGCCGTCCTCCTTGGGGCGATGGCGATCGGGTTGCCTCAGGGAGTGGGATTGAGCACGAATCTTTGGGCGCTTGTCAAGGTTGTGGGCGGAGGGTTGGCGGGCGCTGCGATCTACAGTCTTGTGGCTCGGAAGCTCAAGATGCCGGAAACGCAGTACATTGACCGAGCGTTATCGCGGCTCACGCGCGGGAGCACGCCAGCCAAGCCTGACGACAGGTAACCTTTCCCCATCTCGACGACCGAAAGGACCCTCCTATGGACGAAGTAGTCATTCTTGCTGGAATCCGAACTCCCATCGGCGCGTTTCAAGGCGCCCTGGCCTCGTTGTCGGCCCCCAAGCTCGGGGCGATCGCGATTAAGGCGGCCGTCGAGCGGGCCGGGATCTCACCGGACGACGTGCAAGAGGTTCTGTTTGGGCAGGTTCTTCAGGGAGGGGTCGGCCAAGCGCCCGCAAGGCAGGCCGCGCTTTTTGCGGGGCTGCCCCAAAGCGTGCCGTGTACGACCGTGAACAAAGTCTGCGGATCGGGGATGAAGGCGGTGATGATGGCCGCTCAAGCGATTCGTTCCGGTGACGCCGAGTTCATCGTCGCTGGCGGGATGGAGTCGATGAGCCAAGCGCCGTACTTCATGCCTGCCGCGCGAAATGGCTTCCGAATGGGCGACGGCAAGGTCGTCGACATGATGATTCACGACGGCCTTTGGGACCCTTACAACAACGTCCACATGGGGAACTGCGGCGACCTTTGCGCGAAGGAGCTCAACTACAGCCGCGAGGCCATCGACGCGTTTTCCGCCGAGAGTTACCGGCGTTCGCTTGCGGCTCAGGAGAACGGCGCATTGGCTGAGGAGATCGTGCCGGTCGAGGTGCCCCAAAGAAAGGGCGATCCAGTGGTCGTGTCCGAAGACGAAGAGCCGAAGCGGGGCAACGTTGAAAAGCTCGGCAGCCTCCGGCCCGCGTTCGACAAGGAAGGCGTTACGACGGCGGGCAACGCAAGCTCGATCGATGATGGGGCGGCGGCGATCGTCGTCGCTTCAAGGGCCGCCGCCGAGAAGAAAGGACTCAAACCCTTGGCGAGGATCGTCGGGTACGCCCAACACGCCCAAGACCCCCAGTGGTTCACCACGGCCCCTGCCGAGGCGATTGGGAAGCTCCTGAATCGGACGGGGAAGGGTGTGGGCGACATCGACGTCTGGGAGATCAATGAAGCGTTCGCGGTGGTGGCAATGAACGTCGCCGACAAGGTGGGGATTCCCTACGATAAGCTGAACGTCAACGGTGGAGCGGTTGCGCTGGGGCATCCGATTGGGATGACCGGCGCTCGGCTCGTGTTGACCGCCCTGCACGAACTGCGGCGACGCTCCGGACAATTCGCAATAGCAACGCCTTGCATCGGTGGTGGAGAAGCGACGGCGATCTTGATCGAGGCTTCGTAGCGGCCGCATGAGGAAGCTGAAGCCTTCGCCGAATGAACCTGTTGGCGAACTCAAGCGCGTCCTCATTCGGGAGTGCGGCGAAGCTCTCGTAGATTTTTGCGAGGCTTGCCCTGGCCTCCTTCTTACGTCCCCGGTGTTCGGCTACCAGAGGGCAACCCTCGTGCGTGCGACCGTCGCAGAGATGCTGAACCGGGCCCTACGTTTTCTTCCGAAGGGCTATCGGCTAGGGATCATCGAGGGGTGGCGGCCCATTTATGTCCAGCGAAGGATGTACTTGACGTCGAGGATGAGGTTTCAGAACCTCCACCCGGAGTGGAACGAGGCGACGCTCACTCGAACGACCAATCGGTTCACCCACCCGCCGGGCGCCGCAGCGCCCCCTCCCCACAGCTCCGGCGGCGCAGTCGATGTGATGCTCGTCGATGGCAATGGAGAGCGCCTTGACCACCATACGCCCTATGCCCCGTTCGATCGGCGATCTTTTCCAAGCTACGCCAAGGGCCTGAGCGAGACAGCCCGAAGGCATCGAGCCATCCTTTCCGAGGCCCTGCTCGCCGCCGGGATGACCAACTACCCCAGCGAATACTGGCACTGGAGCTATGGAGACCAAGGGTGGGCCTATCGCGGCCCCGATCAGGCAGCAGAGATTCCGAAAGACGAGTTCTTACGGTCCCACGAATGGAAGCCGTATGCGATCTACGGGCCCATAGTCGCCCCCCCAGGTTGGACGCCCTGCGCCGAGGACGACATCGACGAACCGCTCGAACGGTTGTGGGCGGGCGGAGAAGGGAGCGGTTTCCCCACGAAAGGGCAGTCGGAAACTGGCAGTTGAGGATTGGAGGCGCCGAGCGGATTCGAACCGCTGAATGAGGGTTTTGCAGACCCTTCCCTTAACCACTTGGGTACGGCGCCGTCGCGGTGAGAGTGTATCTCAAACGGCCCCCCGGAGGGAGGACAAGGCCCTTGGAAACGGCTCCGCTATCGGGGAGTCCGCCTGCAAGGGCCAAGCGAGAGGGGCTCTCAGAGGTGCCGATCGATGAGTTCGGCGATTTTCTGCTTCGGAACCGCGCCGATCAACTGTCCGACGCGCTGCCCATCCTTGAAGACGAGCAGAGTGGGGATGCTCATGACGCCGAAACGACCCGCGAGTTCGGGCTCATTGTCCACGTCGACCTTGAAGACCTTGGCTCGGCCATTGTATTCCGAGGCGATCTGTTCGACGAACGGCGCGATCGCTCTGCAAGGGCCGCACCATTCGGCCCAGAAGTCGATCAAGACCGGGACTTCGGACTGCAAGACCTTCGATTCAAAATCCGCCGTGGAAAGCGCGAGTTCTGTTGCCATACGTGTTGTTTACTCCTGTCGCAACCCCATCCAAGACAAGGTATACCTGAGTTGATCTACGACGGAGCCAGAGAATAGATTGCAGTAGGGCCCGTGACCATTTGCGGGGCGGATTGCGTCTAAAATGAACGAAAGCGCAGTACGCGCAGATCTGGAGGGTTTGAGACTTTGAATCGAAGACTGAAAATGTTGACCGCGATGGCCGCCGGCGTTTTTTGCGTGACGATCGTGAACGTCACCGCTCAAAGCACGGCTGGAACGCAGACCGTCATCGAAAACGGGCTGGTGGGGATTAAGCTGCTCGATCCCGGCCTGAAAGTCCTGAACATGTACGGCACGCCGAACGAGATTTACGGAATCGGCGCAGGGGGTGGCGCCGTCGGCCCTGTCGGCGGTGGGGGCCTCGGCGCTCCGAGCGCTGCCGGAGGCGGACGAGCCGGTGGGGGCGGAGGCGCGGGCGCAACCGCAGGTACCACGATGAGCAATCGGCCCGCCGATCCCTTCGCTTTTGGAAACGACATGCTTCGCCTCCAAGGTCCCTCGATCGTCCCCGAGGGGATGGAGCAAGGTCCTCCCTCCGGTGGAACGCGAGGCGGCCCGATGAACGGCCCCGGCGGCGCAGGTAGCATTGGCGGCGGCTCGGGCGGCGCGGGTGGCGCCATGGCGGGCACGAACGCGGGCGGAAGGATCATCTTCACCCGATGGGTCTATAACCGTTCCGGAAGCAAGTACGCGTTCATCGTCAACAACGACAACAACGTCGTGCAGATCGAGGCGGTCGGCATTTCGGACGCGAAGGTCAAGACTGCGCGGGGCCTTGGCTTCGGCGCTAACTTCGCGACCATCGTCAAGAAGTACGGCGCACCCGATGGCTACGAAATCAGCGGCGACACCATCGTCGTCAAGTACCTCCAGCGAGCCAAGGTTGCGTTCCGGCTCTCTCGGCTTGGGAAGGACAAGCCGCACGTCGTGACCGGCGTGGTGGTTGCCGGCGGCAAAGGCTAGGCAGATGTGGCCGACGAGCGCGACGAAATCCGCCATCGCGTAAACATCGTCGATCTTGTCGGCCAAAGGGTCTCGCTGAAGAAGCGAGGCAAGAGATGGGAGGGGCTCTGTCCGTTTCACGACGACAAGCACCCCTCCTTTACTGTTTCTGAAGACACCGGGACCTACCGCTGCTGGGCGTGTGGCGCCTGGGGAGATATCTTCGATTGGGTCATGAAGACCCAGAACGTCGACTTCGCCGAAGCGCTCGCACTCCTCGCCCAACAAGCCGGCGTCGAACTCCGTTCTCGCGGGCAAAAGAAGCCGCCCGGCGAACGGGAAACCCAGGACCGGATCATGGCGGAGGCGGTCGCCTACTTCAAGGAAAACCTCTCCCGGCACCGACCTGCCCTCGACTACTGCGCGTCGCGAGGGCTCACCCAGAAGGTGCTCGAAGCCTGGGACATTGGCTTTGCGCCCGCGGTCGACGCCGGGCTCGCAGAGAGACTCGCGGCGAAGAAGCTGGGCCTTCCCCTTGCCAAGGACCTTTACGTGGTCGCGCAGGACGGGACGGGTGGGTACTTCGACCGCTTCAAGGGCCGCCTCATGTTCCCCATCCGGGACGAGCGAGGGAAATGGGTCGCATTTGGGGGAAGAATCCTTGGCGAGGGGCAGCCCAAGTACATCAACAGCGGCGACACGCCCCTCTTCAAGAAAAAGCGAGTTCTGTACGGGCTCTTCCAAGCAAGGGACGCGCTCAGCCAGGGCAAGCCCGCAGTTCTCGTCGAGGGGTATCTCGACGTGATCGCCTGCCACGTCGCGGGAGTCGATTCGGCGGTGGCCTCGCTGGGGACGGCGCTGACCGAAGATCAGGCCAAGCTCTTGCGCCGGTTCACTGAGGAGGTCGTGATCCTCTATGACGGGGATGAGGCGGGCCTGAAAGCTGCGGAATCAGGATGCGCGGTGCTCGCCGAGGCAGGGTTGCGGGTCAGCGTTTGCGACCTTCCTCCCGGGCAAGACCCCGACTCCCTGGTCAAGGCGCGCGGCCCCACGGGGTTGGACGAAGCGCTCGCGGCCGCCGTCGAGCCGATCGTCTTTCGCGTAAGTTTGGTTGAGCGTAGGGTTCACCCCGATTCGCAGGAGTTTTGGCCGTCGATCTACCGCGTGTTGGCCACCAGCGACAACCCCTCATTGGTGGAGCGCATGGCGACGATTCTTGCGGGCAAGTATCTCCCTCACCAGAGCTCCACTCAGGCGGTCTCCACGCTGCTGAATGAGGTTCGAAGGCTGCGCTCGGGCAAGAAGCCCGTCCAAAGGCAGGCAGCCTCCACCAAGCCCACCCTCCCCAAGCAACCCTCGATGTCGCAAGCCGAGATCGGAGTCCTTCACGCCTTTGTCGAGGAGCCTCTGCGCGAACGAGCTTACTCGAGCCTCAAGAGGGAATCGCTGTGGTTCTCCGCCGCTGCTCAAGAGTGCCGCGCCGCGATTCTCGAGGCGTTTCCGGAAAGGCCGCCCTCGGGTCCGCCCAGGGAGTGGATGCACGCGATCGAATCCGACGACCACCGCCGAGCCCTCACCGACATCGCGGCGCGAGAAGAGACGGTCAACGAGCGGTACCTTGACGGATGCGTGGCAAAGCTCGAAACGCAGGCCGAGCAACGGCGAATCGATGAGCTCAAGTCGGGTCAAGAAGGCGACGAACGTCTGCAAGCCATCATGGAAAAGCTTGCATCGATCAAGACTCCGCGTGAATAACCTCGCAAAAACCCTTGGGATTTGCGCAAACCTGTGATAGAGTACTTAGGCGACGCTTTTCGTTGCGAACAGGGGGCCTAGGCTCGTCATGCATCTGGAAACCGATCAGAATCTCGCAGAATCGGTGCGGAATCGCTTTGGCGCGGTGTTTCCCCTTGCCGGGCCCCTCTCTGAGCCTCAGGGCCATGAGGACCCCCTTCGGGGCACGGCTGCAGGGAGTCTCGACTTCACCGACCTCGATGAGGACGAGTTCGATCCCCTCGATGAAGCGAACGAGATTCCTGAAAACACCGAACTCGACAGCGCGCTGCTGGAAGACTCGGTTCGAATGTGGCTGCGGAAGATCGGCAAGCGCCCCTTGCTCACGCCTGAGCAGGAGATCGAACTGGCTAAGCTGGCTCAACTGGGATGCGAGAAGTGCAAGTGGGCGATGATCGAAGCGAACCTTCGGCTGGTCGTCAGCATCGCGAAGCGGTTCATGGGCCGGGGTCTCTCGATGCAGGACCTCATTCAAGAAGGCAACATGGGGCTGATCCGCGCGGTCGAGAAGTTCGATTATAGAAAAGGCTACCGGTTTAGCACCTACGCGACTTGGTGGATTCGTCAGGCCATTTCGCGGTCGCTAAGCGACAACTCCCGGACGATCCGTGTGCCCGTTCACACCCTTGAGGCCGTCAACCGGCTCACCAAGGCCGCCACGCGCCTGCAACAGAAGCTGAGGCGCGAACCCACCGAGTCCGAATTGGCCGAGGACCTCGGGATCGCGCCCGAAAAGGTGCGCGAGTTTTTCCGGGCGATCGCGGAGCCGATTTCGTTGGAGACCCCGATCGGCGAGCACGACGACGCGATTCTGGGCGAGCTCATCGAAGATCGCGGAACCTCGAACGCGTCCGATTCGGCGATTCGAGCGGTCGTTCGTTTGCGGATCGAAGACGTACTGAAGACCCTCTCCGCCCGCGAGAGAGAAGTCATCCTTTTGCGATTCGGCCTCACGGATGGCCGGCCCTATACGCTCGAAGAAGTCGCCCAATGCTTCCGAGTTACGCGCGAGCGCATTAGACAAATCGAGCAGAAGAGCCTGAAGAAACTGAAACATCCTTCGCGGTCGAGGCGACTCCTCGAGGTCTTGGAATAGGAGAACCTTCTGGGGTTGAGCGCATCCAGAAGCGGGGGTAAGCCGTACTAATGAACAGGTCGAGCAGGAAGCGAATCGAAGGAGGAAGCTCGGAGCCGTGACGAAACTGGATGTGATCCTACCGGCAGGAGGGAAGATCGACGAGAACTACGCCCGTGTGGTCGGAACGCGCCGGAAGCCCTTGGTCAAGTTCGACGGCCGGACGGTCTTGGATCGCACGCTCACGACGTTGCGCGATTCTGGCCGAGTGGGCCGGATCATCCTGGTCGGCCCGGACGACATTTTGAACCACCCAGACGCGGCCCCAGCGGACGTTAAGGTGAAGGAAGGCTCGACGGGTCCAGAGAACATCTTCCGCGGCCTCGATAGCCTGATCGAATTGGGCGAGCAGCCAGAGCGCGTCCTTATCTGCACGGCCGATTTGCCGTTCCTTACCGTCGAAAGTATAGGAGCCTTCCTCGATAAGTGCCCTACGAATCGCGATTTTTGCATTCCACTCATCGCCTATGAGGACTATGCTGAGTCCTACCCTCAAGCTAGCGCGACGTTTGTAACTCTTCGGGACGGAACCTATACGACCGGATGCCTGTTCAACGTGGGCACTCGGGCGCTTCAAAAGGCGATTCATCACGTCGATCAGGTTTTTGTGAATCGCAAGAGCAAGTTCGGGCTCGCCCGATTGCTGGGCTGGCGGTTCGTCGCGCTCTACCTGACGAAGCGGCTTACCATACGAGATATCGAAGATAAGGTAATGGAGCTTCTGCAATGTTCGGGAGCGGCCGTGTTGGATTCCGCACCCGAACTTGCTTACGATATCGACTACATCGAAGACTACTATTACGCCATTAACTACTTGCGGTCTTCGAGAAAAGTGGCGGCCATCCACTAAGAAAATGCCGAAATCCGAAGTTGACGGAATCTTGGGCCTTTTCGGGGGATTGGGCCCTGTCCGGCAGTGAACGCCAAACTCGAAAGGCACGCCGCAAAGCCGAATTGAGTTCGGAGGCTGTAGAATGGGCAGCAATGGCCTATCGCGACTTTCGGGAGTTTCTCGACGCCCTTGAGAGAGCGGGCGAGCTGAAGCGGATCGCCGAACCCGTCTCGCCTTCCCTTGAGATCACGGAGATCGCGGACCGAGTTATGAAGTCAGGCGGCCCGGCGCTCCTGTTCGAGAATGTCGCCGGACCGCCTCATCGGCTTGGCACGCCGAACCCCCGCAGCGCCGTGTTTGGCGAGCCGCCTTTGGAGGCTTCGCTGGGGCAGAGCCAGAGGTTCGGTTTCCCGGTTGCGATCAACACGATGGGCTCGCGAAAGCGCATGAGCATGGCTCTGGGGGTCGCTGACTTCGAGGAGCACGCCGAGCGGATTGCCGCGCTGTTGCCTCCTCCAATTCCCAAATCTCCCGGTGATGCCCTGCAGTTGGCAATCCGGGCATTCAAGGAGCTCAAGACTGCGATCCCGAAGACGGTCAGCCGCGGTCCGTGCCAAGAGATCGTGCTGAAGGGCGACGAGGTAGACCTCACCCAGCTCCCGATCCTCACCTGTTGGCCGGAGGACGGCGGCCCGTTCCTCACTCTGCCGCTGGTGTTTACCTATGACCCCAATACAGGCAAGCGGAACGTCGGGATGTACCGCATGCAGCTCTACGACCGCAATACGCTCGGCATGCACTGGCAGATGCACAAGACCGGCATGAGGCACATGGAAGAACTAGCCTCCCCATCCCCCCTCGCCCCTCCTGGGGAGAGGGGGCCAGGGGGTGAGGGGCACCAGCCGAGCAAAGCCCGTGGAGTCGAGATTCCTCCCCCCGGCACCCTCCACGTCGCCGTCGCCCTCGGCGGAGACCCCGCGTACACCTTCGCCGCCATCTCCCCTCTCCCACCGGGCCTCGACGAGATGGCCTTCGCCGGATTCCTCCGCCGCAAGAACGCAGAGCTCGTCCCCTGCAAGACCATTGACATGAAGGTCCCCGCCGACGCAGAAATAATCCTCGAGGGCTACGTGGACCCGGGCGAAAGACGCCTCGAAGGCCCGTTCGGCGACCACACCGGCTACTACTCGCTCGCGGGCATGTTCCCGGTGTTCCACTGCACCTGCGTCACGATGCGCACCAGCGCGATCTACCCCGCGACGATCGTCGGCCAGCCGCCGATGGAGGACGGATGGATGGGCAAGGCGGTCGAGCGCATCTTCATGCCGATGATCCGCCTCACCGTGCCGGAGATCGTGGACATCCACCTGCCGGTCGAGGCGTGCTTCCACAACGTCGCGTTCGTCTCGATCAGAAAGAAGTACCCCGGCCACGCGTACAAGGTGATGAACGCGATTTGGGGATTGGGGGGATTGGCGTTCACGAAGTTCGTGTTCGTGTTCGACGAGGACGTGGATGTGCAGGACACGGCGCAGGTGCTGTTCAGGCTGGGTGCGAACTGCGACCCCGGGCGCGACGCGCTGCACTCGCGCGGCCCGGTGGACCAACTCGACCACGCGTCGATGGCCGAGGGCTTCGGTGGCAAGATCGGCTTCGACTGCACGCACAAGTGGCCGGGCGAGAACGGATTCTCCCGCGACTTCCCCAAACTGATCGAGATGTCGCCGGAGGTCAAATCCCGCATCGACGCCCTCTGGCCAAAGCTGGGGTTGTGATTCTGGCTACCGCTAGATTAGGCAGAGATTGAGGTACTTCAACGACTGCAATTCTGATTCACTGAGGTTGTTCGGCACCTTGCGAGCGGGATTCACCCAGACGTCGTGATGGCGCATGATTCCAGAACCCTCGCTGAACCAGACAGCCGAGAGGTTTGGGAGCAGCTGATTGCCGGATTTTTGAGCCTGTGTGATGTAGTGAATTGCTGTCCAGAATTCACCAGCTTCTGAGTTAGGGTTCTCAGAGCGCAAGAAGAGCACGAACGGAGCAGTTCCGCAAGCTTGCTTATTGGTGACGATCAGACTCGTGATCTGCTGCACACCTTTGCTCTCGTTGCCATACTCGATGGCGATTCCGTCTTGCCCCGCTTGCACGAGAGCGGAAATCAGAGAATAGTCTGGGCGCAACCTCTTGACATCGCCATGACACAACTTGCCCGAACAAGAGAACTGCAAGTCAGCAGTCGTAGCGGATGGATTCATCGCGGGCAATCTATTGCTTCGCGCCAGACCAAGCGTGACGATGCCTTGTTGAACGATGTCAATAAACGGTTCTTCCGGAGGCGACTGGTTTGAGGCCTGCTCTAGTTCTTTCTCCCACTTCGCCACGCCCGCCACGTGATTGCGATTGAGCCACCGGATTAGCCGGCAAGCACGAGCTATGTTGTTACGCGTGATTTTTGAGCTCTTTAGGTTTGCGATTAGCTGCTTCGACACCTGCATGACCCGCACCTATTCTCGATGCGAACTGCAAAGCGCAGCCCAAAAATCCTCATATGACGAAACAGCCTCGTGCTTTGCTCGCCAATGTGCGTCGATCCCGTCCCAACCGTTGCCTTGGAACACATGGTCACAGGCGGGACATACGCGCGGTCGTGCGTAGGGTATGCCCTTCGCACAGCACGGACAAGAGGAGATCGTGCCCTCGGGGGCGTAAACCATGTTCGTGATCTGGCCTTCGGCGTCGTACTGTTTCATGGAGTGAGCTTACACGAAAGAGGGGCGGGGCGCGATGCGCCCCGCCCCAGGTCGTTGCAATGAAGAGTCCCGCTACGCTGCGATCTCGAGCTGCACGCCCTCCGGCGTCCAGATCGTGGCAACGGCGAAGCCGAACGAACGAGCTGTTGACCAGCGCAAACGCGTGATCTGCGTATACAGCTACGACGGCGCGGACGATACAGACAGGCTTCGAATTCGAGAGGAACTTCGGAACCTGGGCTTTCACTCGAAGTTGCGCTATAAGCTCGACCAGGCGACGTTTGCTGGTGTTTACTCCGTGAATGGCGACCGCCAGATCAGCGCATTCATTGATCCCTAAGCACTACGAGGGCGGCCACAGACTGCCCGGAACCGAGTGCCATCTTGCATCTGACTTGTCCATCGCTTCGGAAATCGTCTGCGAAGTTAGAAGAAGATCTAGCATAGTCCAGATACGCGCGCTCCGATTCACGCGGGGGCCGTTCTTCACTTCATGGGGCGGATGGATGGGCGGGCCAAGGTGGTAGACGAAGTGCGGAAGTTCGCAGGGTCGATCCGGCATTTCCGGAATCTGCTCGTGGAGGTTTGTAGAGACGACGTAGTCCTCGACGTGATGAATGGACTGCAAACGGCCCCAGTAGCGAAATGCAATGTAGTTTGGTGGCTCTTTCGGCCACCGGTGACCAATCTTGTGAAAGTACATTGAGCGCTCCGCAACAATGTCGATCCAGGAAATCTGCGCGTCGTTTGGGATTCCCGAGCCCAAGGAAACGACATAGACCCAATTGGAGTGCTTGTTCTGCATCGTGGCTACCGTCCTAAGATAAGTCGCAAGCTGTCCGCCCAGTCGCTTCTCAGCATGCGACCCGCGCAAGGTCTCTGCAATCTGCGCCAAGTCGCGCCAGGCAATGTAAGACAGACCGACGTCGGCAATGTGCGAATCCAAATGGAGCGCGGCATATTGCGACGAACAGTCGGACATGGCCACGAAACGGCGTTCATTGCGCTTCTCCGTTTTGAATCGTGGTGCATATCGCCGCCACTGCAGATCACCCGGCAACCACCAGCCCCGTTTCGCCTCGATGATCGCATGAGCAGAGGGGCCGAGCATTTCGATGTCCGTAAAGCCGCCGTCATCTCCGTGCTCCTGCAATTTGATGTCATTGATCTCTTGCCCTGCGAGCCCAATTCGTTGCAGGACCTCGTTCCGGAGGTTTGGCGCATTGGCGAGTGCCCAGCCGACGCTGTAGGTGATGCTGTTCTCCTTCGAGCCCAACAGCTCGAAGATGCTCTCGATCGTCCGTCCATGAAGCGACAGATGCATACCGTCTATTATGGTGCGGGGCGCGGAGCGCCCCGCACCTGCTAATCCAACTACCCCGGCACCGTCCCGCTCACGACGTCGCTCCAGGGGCCGGTCTCGCCGCGGGTGTTGACCCAGCGCGCGACCCAGTGGCCCATCGAGCCGCCCTGCGCCGGGTCGAACTCGTTCATGTACGGCGTGTTCGTGTCGATCGCGATGAACGTAAAGTCGTCCGGGTCCACCGGCGCGGTCGCACCGACGGAGACGCGCAACTCGCAACCCGCCACGCCAAACGGCTTCGCCTTCTTCGTCGGCGTGCCCTCGTCCGCAAAAGAGACCGTATGACGAAAACGTTGCGACGTGTCAATGATCAAAACCGGCGGGTGGCCCTGACAGGCGGAGGGATTGTGCCGTTTGTCAGGGAAGGTCTGATGCCGGGACCGGCCTAGCGCTTAACCCGTGTTCAGACTTCCCGGCCTCCTTCTTCTCGGAACGTCTCTTACGCGATTCGGACGAGAGGTTTCCTAATCCTCCCGGACAAACGGCACGGTCAGCCGCCTGTCCGGGGCACCCTGTCGGAGAATGTACTCCCTATCCACCCAGACAAACGGCACGGTCAGCCGCCTGTCCGGGGCACCCTGTCGAGGAACGTACTACGGACCGTCCCGGGGCACCCTGGGAGTCATTCATCAGGGGCCTCTGAACCCCAGGAGAACTGGTCTCGGGTGGCCCTGACAGGCGGAGGGATTGTGCCGTTTGTCAGGGAAGGTCTGATGCCGGGAATTGCCACAAAAGCTCCAAAGACTCAAGGCATCCAAACGTCACAACGATCCCCTTCCATCTCAGACGATGGCAATTCCCAGTACGACCGGCACGACGACCAGGGCCAATCCTCAGCTTGGTCGACCAATCCACGACGCACCGGGTTTTGATGGATATATTCGATAGCCGCCCAAATGGCCTTGGAGCTGAATAGGTTCCGGTCATAGCCACCTCCGACTTGCCAGAACGAATACGGCGAGTTCCCACGCCGGGCCCTCGATTCCATGCGATGGAGCAAAGGAGATCGTGCCCTCTTCAGTTGAGCGATAACTCGCTGGCTTGTCGGCTGCTTGATAGAGCGCAAAATGCCTCGAACGTTGCATCGCTGAGGCGCGACGAGAAGATGCACGTGCTCCGGCATCACCACATACGCCCAGACGAGGAATCGGTGCCTCTTTCGCGCGACGCGAAGGCAGTCGAGGAAGACGTCGCGAATCCAGGCCTCATCGAAGAATCGCTGTCGTCGGTAGCAGGAGAAGGTGAGTTCGTGCGCGAATCCGTCAGTATCGAACGACTTGCGTTTGGGTCCGAGCTCCTCTTGCTCGAGCAACGGATTTCGATGTGGAACACTCGGGGTCCTCTTTGTGTTGACGAGATCCCGGACAAACGGCACGGTCAGCCGCCTGTCCGGGGCACCCTGTCGGGGAACGTACTACAGAACCACCCGGAAAAACGGCACGAGCCATCCGCCTGTCCGGGGCACCCCGGGGTTCCTCTTTGTGGTGGCCAGATCCCGGACAAACGGCACGGCCATCTGCCTGTCCGGGGCACCCTGTCGGGGAACGTACTACGGACCGTCCCGGACAAACGGCACGGCCAGCCGCCTGTCCGGGGCACCCCGGGGTTCCTCTTTGTGGTGGCCAGATCCCGGACAAACGGCACGGTCAGCCGCCTGTCCGGGGCACCCTGTCGGGGAACGTACTACAGAACCACCCGGACAAACGGCACGACCATCCGCCTGTCCGGGGCACCCGGTCCCCTTGGTGTTGACCATGTCCGGACAAACTGTACGAGCCATCCGCCTGTCTGGGGCACCCGGTCCCCTTGGTGTTGACCATGTCCGGACAAACGGTACGAGCCATCCGCCTGTCCCGTGCACCCTGTCGGGGAACGTACTACGGACCGTCCCGGACAAACGGTACGAGCCATCCGCCTGTCCGGGGCACCCTGTCGGGGAACGTACTCCAGAACCACCCTGACAAACGGCGCGAGCCATCCGCCTGTCCGGACCTACCTGAAGCGCACAACTACACCGCGGGGTCGCGGAGAATTCGCACGGAGATCGCCCAGCCGATCGCGACGCAGGCCGCGCAACCCACGAACGGCGAGTACCTACCAAAATCGACCCCCAAGCCCAACATCCGGCCCAAAGGCTGGAGCTTCTCATAGGCTACGGCGCCCAATGGTGCGCCCAAAATCGCGCCAACCCCTTGCGCCGTCATGATCGCCCCCAAGTGGACCCCTCGCTTGCGCGGGTCTATGTCGCTGACGCTTGCCATCCACGAGGGAATCGCAAGGAGGAATCCGAACCCAACGAAAAGGCCGCCGACTGCGAAGGGCCAAGGCACTCGAAGCGCCGGAACGAACGCGCCCAGCGCAACGAGGGCAAGCCCGAGCGAACATAGGCCCAGCCCGTAGTGAACCGCACGAGCGCGGCCCATCCTTTCGCCGATCTTGGCCATGGGAACGCTGAGCAGCGCCATCGCCACGACCGCCGGGAAGCTCAGCGCGCCGAATTTCGACTCGCTCATCCGAAACTGCTCTTCGGCAAACACCTTGATAATCGTCATGGGAAAGCCAATCCCCATGAAGGTCACGACGGCCAGCAGAAGGTACTCGGGGATGCCTCGCGCCGCCATCCAGAGCTCGCGCAGGCTCGAGCCTTCTTCGGTAGCGAGGGCTTTGTGGTGCTCGCGGTCGGAGGCGATCCGCAGGTAGGCAGTCAGGCTGACCCCCGCGAAGAGGAGGGCCGCCAGGTAAAGGCTGGGGCTCCTCGCCCCGGAGAAGTCGGTCAAGAACCTCCCGAAAACGTCGTTGACGATCCCACCGACCGGAAGAGCCAAGGCCACCCCAAGCAGGTAGCACATATTCAGGAGCGACATCGCTTGTTGCCGCTCATGGTCTTCGACGCTGTCGCTCATCAGGGCGAACATGGCGGGCCAAAGCATCGCCGCGCCGAGCCCGTCGACCAGCCGTAGCCCGATCAACGCGAGAACCTCGCTCGTGCCCCAATCGAACGGCACGACCAAAGTCGCGAGCGCTGTGAAGATGGTCAGGCTGGGGCCGAGCACGACCATGGTTTTTCGTCCCACCCGATCGGCAAGAGCGCCCATCGGACTCTTGAACACGGCCTCGCTCAAGAGGAACGCGGCCACTACGAGCCCGGTAACCGAAGCGCCGAACCCGCGGTCGAACTGAAGGTAGACGGGCATCGTGGAGATGTTCAAGACCGCGTAGCCGACCTCGGCCAGCAACGCCAAGATCAGCAAGCGCATGACGGCAGGGCGCTGGAGCAGGGGTTTGGTCTTCGGGTGGGCTTCCGGCACTGCGGTCATCGCGGGGTCCTGGAACTCAATCGCGCGGAATGGGTCTGAGGTTGCGCGAAAAGTGTACTTGACGCCCGACCTTCGGGCACCGCAACGCCCCCCAAGGACGCGGGTCTTGGGGAGCGTTGTGGGTTGGATGCAGGCAAGTTAGTCGGCTTTGCGGCGGCGAAACGCAAACAGCGAGGCGAGCAGCCCCAGTCCGGTCATGGGCTCAGGTACAGGAGTGAGCGTTTCCATGAACTGGTCCGAGAGCGCCTCGTTGTAGATTCGGGCTTCGTCGATCCTTGCCGACAGATAGGGCATCGCAAGCCCCGGCCATGTGTGGCGCTTGCCAAAGACCGCTGCGGTGGGCTCGTCGCCAAACGATTGAAGCTGGCCCTTGGAGTACTCGCTGTAGAGGTTCCCGTTCCGAAACACCGAGATCGTGTTGTCGGACCGGTACCGAATCGCCATCACGACCGTTTCCGTCGCGGACTCCCGCTCGCCGTCTTGGGGGACCTCTTGAGTGCGGTTATAGAACTCCGAGCCGGCCATCCACTTGCGGGATTCGATCTCACCATAAACGATTCCGTCGAACCTGTTTTCGAAGACGTTGTCGCTGTCCCGTTCGAGCGTGAGCGCTGCCCCGCCGCGAACGTCGAGTTCGTCCAGTGTGAGCCAAGCGATCAGCGTCTTCTCATTGATCTCGGGTCCGGAATAGCTCGCGGCCTTCGCCCAAGAGCCCAACTCGGCCGAAACGACCAGCTCGCCGTTTTCCAGCGTCGCTCCGCTGAAGAACTGCGTGTTCCCGAAGTGACCCGTTAGGTCGTTTCCGTGCTGATCGAAGGTCCAATGCCCGACGAGCTCTCCGTGCGCCACCGTCGGGACGACGACAAGTGCGGCCATCCCTAGCCTTCTCAACGAAGGCCAAGCCATGAGATTTCACCTCTCCGGGCCGAGTTAGCACGCGCAGTGCCAAAAGGAGGCTCATTGCGAATTGCCGGTATTTCGTTCAGGCCGAAGCGTTGGAAACGGCCTCCAGGCCCCTCGCGAGGTCCCGGATGAGGTCGTCGGGAGATTCCAGACCACAGTAGAGCCGGATCACCCAGCGGGGTTCGGGCCAGTCGAGTGGGTGCATTAGCACAGGCACGACGAGGCTTTCGAATCCTCCCCAACTCACGCCGAGCTTGAACAGCCTGAGCGCGCGAACGAAGCTCCTGACGGCGGCTTCGGAGCCATCCTTGAGTTCAAAGGAGAATAGCCCGGCCGACCCCTTCATTTGCTTGAGGAAAAGCTCGCGCTGCTCGAAATCGGCGAGGGACGTGTGGTTAACTCCCTTCACCTTGGGATGATCCTGGAGCCAGCCGACCACGGAGTTCGCCGTAGACTCGTGGCGAGGGAGCCGGAGAGATAGGGTGCGAAGTCCTCGGAGCACGAGCCAAGCGGGGAACGGCCCGATCGCCGAACCGAGGAAGTTGACTTCCTCTTTGAGCATCCCGGCGACCCGCTCGGCTGAAGTGCAAATGGCCCCAGCCGTGACGTCGCTGTGCCCGGCCAAGTACTTCGTGGCGCTGTGGACGAGGATATCGACCCCCATTGCGAGCGGGCTTTGGTAAAGGGGCGTCGAATACGTGTTGTCGATGACGGTAACGATGCCGCGCTGCCTCGCAAAGGCCGTGATGGCTTCGATGTCCTGAAGACGGAAGAGGATGCTGCTCGGGGACTCGAGGTAGATAAGGTCAGTTTCGGGCCGCACCGCTTCAAAAACCGTCTCCGGGCAGCGACCGTCGACGAAGGTGGCGGTGACCCCGAGCCGAGCGAGCATGGTCTCGAAGAGTTGCCGGACGGGCTTGTAGCACGTGTCGACGACGACGCAGTGCGAACCGGATTTTACGACGCTGAAGATCGCCATTGTGATCGCGCCCATTCCGGTTCCGATCAGCTTGCACGCCTCCGCGCCCTCCAGCTTCGCGATCTTGCGTTCGACGATGTCTACGGTCGGATTGCCGATCCTGCTGTAAAAGAACGGCGGGCCGGGCGGCGATTCGGAGAGCGCCGCGGCGAAGTCGTCAATATCCTCGAAACTGAAAAGCGAGCTTTGGTAAATGGGCGGGACGACGGCTCCAAAAGGCTGGCCTTCCTCGGCGTAGTGTTGGAGAACCGTGTCGATACCGAGAGATTCAGGGGAATCCATTCCGAAAGCAGTTGTAGCAGATTCAGGCGGCCCGACGCTTGGGGGTAAAATCAGGGTTCGTTTGTGAATGGCATGAGCAATTCGATGTTTCCGTCTCCCGATGTTCTGAACAACACAGAATACGGCAAGTTCGTTTTGAGCAACCTCGCGGCCAAGCGGTCGAAGCAGATTCGCGAGGGCTCGATGGCCCTCGTCAGCGCGGAATCGAACCACCCTCTTTCGATTGCGCTCGCCGAAATCGCTTCGGGGAAGATCAAGCCGCTGCTGTCGATGACGGAGGAGCAGGTGGCGACCGACACCGGTCTGTTGTCGATGGACCAAGCGACTCTCTCCGCGGAGTTCGGCATGTTGTTGCCCGCGCTCGATGAAGGCGTCGATCTTCCGGCAGACTTCCTCGGCGAAGAGGAGCCCGAAGCCGAAGAGGTGGTCGAAAAGGAAACCATGAGCCTATCCGACCTCGTCTCCGATGGCGACGAAGAGGAAGTCGAGGAGGATACCGAGACCGTGGTGTCGGAGGACGACACGATCTCGCTCACCGAGGCCGCCGCGGAAGAGGAATTGCTCGAGGATCAGAGCGAATCCGAAGAGTGATTCGGTAGCCCAGCGACAATACGTTCTTCATGCGTGACCCCTACGAAGTCTTAGGCGTTGCCAGAGACGCGGGCGCCGACGAGATCAAGTCCGCCTATCGCAGGCTGGCGAGAAGGTATCACCCTGACGTCAATCCGGGCGATGAAGAGGCCGAAGACAAGTTCAAGGAAGTCGGGCAGGCCTATTCGGTGCTCTCCGACCCCGAACGGAAGGCTCGCTACGACACCTTTGGCTCGGTCGATGAAGCGCCCTCCACGGGATTCGTGGACACCCGATTCTCCGATCTCTTCGACATGTTCTTCAGCGGGTTCGACGCCTCACAGAGCCGAAGGAGGATCGGCAGGGACGGCGACGACATTCGCGTCGATCTCCAACTAACGCTGGATGAGGTGGTGACGGGCGTCGAAAAGACGGTCGAATACGCCCGAAGCGCGAAGTGCGCGGGCTGCGGCGGCACCGGGTCGGAAAAGGGTCAGGCTCCCGAGCAATGCGCCAAGTGCGGAGGTCAGGGCGTCGTCACCCAGATGCGAAATACGTTCATCGGAACGGTGCGAACTTCGGCCACCTGCTCTTCGTGCGGGGGCGCTGGAGCGATCATTCGGAATCCTTGTGGCGAATGCAAGGGCCTCGGACTCAAGCAGGAGATGGCGAAGGCGAGCGTCAAGGTTCCTCCGGGCGTCGAGTCGGGGCTGACGGTTCACCTTTCGGGCAAGGGCGGAGATGGCCTGGGAGCCGGCCAGAACGGGGACCTTTTCGTCGTGCTGCGAATTCAAAACGACCCCAGATTCGCAAGGCAAGGGAACGATCTATCGACCGGAGTCACCCTCACGCTGGCTCAGGCCGTTTTGGGCGACGTCGTCGAAGTGGAGGGGCTTGACTCGGATTTTGAGGTGGAGGTCCCCCCCGGCACCCAACCTGGGGCGGTGTTCCGGATCGATGAGGCGGGCCTTCCACCACTCTATGGGGGCAAGCGGGGCAATCTCGTTCTCCACATGCGGGTCGAAATCCCGGAGAAGCTCAGCGAGGCTGAGGCCGACCTGATCCGGCAGTTCGCGGAGCTTCGAGGGGAGAAGCCCCCACGCGGAAAGCCCGAAGGCGCGGGACTCTTGGGGTCCCTCTTCAAGAAGAAGAAGTGAATCAACCGCTCTGGCTCCAAGTCACCATCGAGCGAAGTCCAGAACCGGACGACTGGTCGCCCTGGATCGAGGTCCTCGAACGGTGGAATTGCCAGTCCACGCTGGAGACCGCCGACCCCCCGGCGCTGGTGGGCTACATCTCGTGGGCGACTTCACCCGATCGCCAGCGGGAGCTCGAAGGCGAGCTTCGCAAGCGGGGAGCCGATTCCGTCCGCTTCGAGGAGATCGTGGAGACGGATTGGAGCGTCGAGTGGAAGAAGCACTTTCGGCCCCAGCGGGTAGGCGAGCGGTGGGTGATTTGCCCCAGTTGGGAGGTCGTGCAGCCCGAGCCCGAAGACCTCGTGATCGTCCTCGACCCAGGCCAAGCCTTTGGGACCGGCGATCACCCCACGACGCGCCTTTGTTTGGAGGAATTGGAGCGATGCGACCTGGTGCACAGGTCCGCTTGGGATGTGGGGTGCGGGAGCGGGATCCTCTCGATCGCAGCCAGAATGCGCGGTGCTGTCCCTGTCCTCGGTACGGACGTCGACCCGACGGCCGTTGAAGTTGCTCGGGCCAACGCCGAACGAAACGGGGTCGAAGTGGAGTTTCGCGTCGGAGAGGGCGTCGAGCGTGAGAGGCGCGACGGAGGGTGGGAGGTTGTCGTGAGCAACATCATCTCCGCGACTCTGACGCGGCTTGCCCCTAACGTGTTTTCCGTTCTCAAGCCGGGCGGAGTCTGGATCACCAGCGGAATCTATGAAGGAAATGTGGACGACGTGCGAACGAGCGCGGTTCGTGCAGGATTCGAGGCGCTGCGCCAAGAAACCGAATCGCAATGGGCGATGCTGAGCTTCCGCAAGCCATCCAACTCGTAGACCGCGAGGCGAGGAGCAAATGACGGACTCGTCCGCCGAACCCAAAGGCGGCCCCGGCCTCGAACGCGCCATCGGTCTCGGAACCGCAATCGCGCTGATCGTAGGCTCGACGATCGGCTCGGGCATTTTCCGTTCCCCCGCCGAGATCGCTCGCTTGGTACCGGGTCCTCTGCCGATGTTGGGGATATGGGTTTTGGGAGGGTTGTTCGCGATGAGCGGCGCGCTGACTCTGGCGGAGGTCGCCAGCGCCTACCCACGGACGGGCGGCATTTACGTTTTTCTGCGGGAGGCGTATGGCCGGGTTGCGGCGTTCAGCTTCGGATGGACCCAATTGCTGATGGTTCGCGCGGCGAGCCTTGGAGCGGTTGCGACGGCGTTCGTCGAGTACAGTTTCCGAGCCTTTGGCAACGACCCTAAAGCGCCAGCGAATGAGTTTCGGGTTCACCTTCTGGCCGCGGTCGCCATCCTCGTGGTCGGCGGCATCAACTACCTGGGGGTGCGGTGGGGCTCGGCCACCCAGAATCTGACGACGATCGGCAAGGTCTCTGGGCTCTTGTTTGTCGTCGCCTTGGCGTTCCTGCTGGGACTGCCCGGAACTGGAGGTCATTTCGCGCCCGCCGCACCGCCCGAGAGCCTGATCGCCGCCGCCATCGGCCTCGCCGTCATCAAGGTCCTGTGGGCGTATGACGGATGGGCCGATCTCAGCTATGTGTCAGGGGAACTCGACAGGCCGGCGCGCAACGTTCCACGCGCTTTCATCCTCGGCAACCTGGCGATCATCACGGTCTACTTGCTGGCGAACGTAGGCTATTTGAGCGTGTTCTCGGTTCAAGAAATCGCCCAGTCCGACCTCATCGCCGCCGATGTCGCGAACGCCTTGGTGGGGCATTGGGGGGTGATTCTCGTCTCGGCGACGGTGATGGTCTCAACCTTTGGGACCTTGAACGGATCGATGTTCACGTCGCCTCGGATCTTCTATGCGATGGCGAAGGATCGCCTGCTTCCTCGCGCGCTGGCGGGAGTCAGTTCCCGATTCCATACGCCTTCCGCTTCGATCCTTCTGACCACGCTGCTCGGTGTTGGTTTCGTCCTCAACTACAAGTTCGAGGACCTGGCCGACATCGCCGTTATCGCCCTCGTGCCGTTCTACATGATGGCGGTCGGGTCGGTGTTCCTCTTGAGGAAAAAGGAAGGGTACTCGCCGAGTTTTCGGCTGCCTCTCTACCCGCTGACTCCGTTGCTGTTCGTGTTGGGCTCGTGCGCGATCCTCTACAACTCTCTCGCCGAACCCGAAAGCCAAAAGGGCACGCTCGCCGTCATCGGAATCGCCGCATTGGGAGTACCGGTGTACTGGCTGGTTCAAAAACTTCAGCGTCCGGCTGAGTAGCGGGCCTGCGAATTCCGGCAGTGCGTGGGGTAAAAGGGGGCATGGTAAGGCTCCGCGCACTTTCGGTCGCTGCGCTTGCGCTTTGTGCGACCCTTCCTTTCGCTCAGTTGACGAGCACCGGCCCCCAACCCATCGTAGGCGCGAGGTCGCTGGCGCTCTCACCCGATGGGAAACGGCTCGCCTTCGTCTATCGCGGCGACATTTGGGTTGCGCCCAGTTCGGGGGGGAAGGCGACGCCTGTCACCAACCACATCGAAATGGAAGATAGCCCGGTGTGGTCTCCGGACGGGAAGTGGATCGCGTATGCGAGCAATCGGTACGGAGGGAACTCCATCATGGCCGTTCCTGCCGATGGGGGCCAAACGCAGCGTCTCACCTGGTTCGGAGGGAGCGAATCGCCGAGCGATTGGTCGCCCGATGGCAGCAAGATCCTGTTTCGCAGCTCCCGGGACGACGCCTACAACGGTGTGTTAGAGCTCGACGTTCGGACGTTGCGGTTTCAAGCACTCTTCACCGACATGATGACGGTTCGCGACCCAAAGTACGCCGCCGACGGGAAGTCGATCCTGTACAACCGGTTCGGGTTCCCTTGGACAAGGCCCCGGTATGAGGGTTCAGCCGCCGCGCAGGTGTGGAGGTTCGACCCCGCCACGGGCTCACGCGCCAAGGTCCGAAGCAACGGATTTCAGCACCTGTGGCTCAACGCAGGTTTCGATTCCGGAACGGCCCTCTGCGTGACTGTGGGCGAAAAGACGCCCAGCAGCAGCTACGTGGGCAAACCGATCCCCAAGAACGTCGATTCGGTAGCTCGAACGCCCAACGTGGTTCAACTGGACTCCCGAGGGAACGCCCGTCGCCTTACGGACTTCGTGGGGGGAGGAGTGCGTTTCTTGACGGTCGCGCCCAAGGCCAACCTGCTCGCCTTTGAGTACGAAGGGAGCGTTTATTCGATGGCGGTAGGGGGTAAGCCTCAGAAGGTGGAAATCGTCGCTGTCCAAGACGAGAAGTTTACAAACGAAGAGCGGCTGATTCTGACTTCTGGAGTCGATGAGTTCACGCTGAGCCCGAAGAACGACGAGGTGGTGTTTGCGGTTCGGAGCGAGCTTTGGAAGGTCCCGGTCAAGAAGGGCGAGGGCCCGAACGCCAACGACGCGACTCAGTTGACCGACTGGCCGGGACTCGACGAAGCGCCGATCTACACCCCCGACGGAAGCGCGATCTTCTTCGTTTCCGATCGCGAGGGCGCCCGCAACCTCTACCGGATGACCCTTGCCGACAAGAAGATCCAGCGGATCACCGCCGGCGACAACGACGTTTTCGCGCTGGGGATGCACCCCGACAAGAAGTCGCTCACCTTCTGGGTGACGGGGAGGCAAGGCGGTGCGTATACCGTTCCGGTAGACGGCTCGGGTGCCCCCCAGTTGGCGTTGGCTATGCCTGGAAGCGGCCCTAGGGAGTTCGCGTTCAGCCCGGATGGAAGGTGGATCGCCTACATAGACCGCCTTAACGAAAGCGGATACTACTATTGGGAGTCGGGCTCAAACGTCTGGGTCTACGACACGACTTCGAAGCGGGGTTACAACGTTACGCAGGAGAATTCAGGTAACTACAATCCCGCATGGTCTTCGGATGGGAAGTACCTTTACTTCAACTCGAATCGAGCGGGTTCGTCGGCTGTTTACCTCGTCCCTCTGCAAAAGGAGCAGGCCCGAGAAGACGACCTGACGCTCAAGTTCGAGAAGCCCGAAGGGGCCGTGAAGGTCGAGATCGACTTCACCGACATCCAGAACCGGGTTCGGAGGTTCCTTTCACAGGACGTGCAAGGGGCGGTTTTCTCCGAGCCTGAGAAGGGTGAGATCTACTTCCGCAGCGCGGGCGACCTCTGGAAGGCGGGCTACGACGGCCAAGGCGCGCGGAGGATCACGTCGGGCGGCGGCATCGGCGCGTGGGGATTCAGCGAAGACGTTTCTCAGGCGTATTTCGTGAAAGACGGCGGGATGCACCTCGTCGAGGTGAAGAAGCCCAACTTCCCGCTGACCTCGGTCAGCTTCCGAAGCGATTGGACGCGCGACACGAGGCTCGAGCGCAAGGCGGCATTCGACCAGTTCTGGCGCGAATACAACCGCAGCTTCTACGACGGCAACTTCCACGGGCGGGATTGGGCCGCAACGAAGAAGCGGTACGAGCCTCTTCTCGATTCGGTTCGGCATCGGAACGAGATGGCGACGCTTCTCAACATGCTGGTCGGCGAACTTGAAGCCAGCCACACCGAAGCGGGCGCTGCGCCGGGCAACCCGGGCGGTGAATCGACCGCTCACCCCGGCTTCACGATCGACACTTCGTGGGGTGGGGCTGGGCTCAAGGTGAAGGAGGTTCCCGAGGGCGCGCCGGGGAGCTTCGAGCAGACGCGCATCCGGCCTGGGGAGTACGTACTTCAGATCAACGGCTCCGATGTCCGCGCCGACGAAGCGCTCTTCCGCGATGTCCTCAACGGCCAGACGGGCCGCGATCTCACGTTGCTCGTGAACTCCGTGCCCGAAAAAACCGGCGCGCGAACGGTCAAGTACAGGGCCCTTTCCGGCGGGGCGTACTCGGGGATCGTCCGCCGCAACCTATTGGAGTGGCGGCGAAAGTACGTCGAGGAGAAGTCCGGAGGGAAGCTAACGTACGTTCACATCGCGGGGATGGGCGGGGGCAACTTCGACCAGTTCCAGCGAGAGTTTTGGCAGGTCGTCTCGGGGAAACAGGGCGTGGTCATCGACGTTCGCAACAACGGGGGGGGCAACATCAGCGACCGGCTGATCGACATCATCGAGCGCAAGCCGCATAGCTACTACGTCCCCCGCGACGAGGACCCCCTGCTTTCGCCAGGCCAAACGTGGGCCAAGCCGACCGTCGTAATGCACGCCGAGACTAGCTTCTCGAACGCCGAGATGTTCCCCTACGCGATGAGGCAACGGGGATTGGCGACGCTCGTGGGGATGCCGACTCCCGGTTACGTGATTTGGACGGGCGGCTTTAGGCTCGTGGACGGAACCAGCGCGAGGATGCCCGGATCGGGCGTGTACCGGATCGACGGCTCCCCGCTCGAAAATATGGGCCAGCAACCGGACCTCAAGGTGGACATCACCCCCGAGGAGTTCTTTGCGGGCAAAGACCCCCAGCTCGATCGGGCGATTGAAACGCTGCTTCGGCAGGTTGGACGGTAAGGAACCTCTTCCTTAGAGCGTCAGCTTAGGGCCTAGCGCGCTGGGGAAGTGCAACGGCAACGCCCTGAATAACGCAAGGGTGAGACGCCGGAGCGCTCGCCCATGCCTGCAGCAGTCAGTTTCCATTCTTGACACCGATGTCCATGATCTTCAAGGGAATACGTGATAGGATGAAACTGCAACCGCCCAAGAGGGGATATGCCTGTGAATCTGCGAGACCAGGACGGTTTGAAGAGGTCATGTAGGCTCGTTGACTTCGTATCTACGGTCGTTCGGAAGGCGAGCGTTGGCGAATTGACGCGATGCGATCTTGGGCCACGAAGAGTGCATTTCGAGCTTGCGCTTTTTGAGCTTCGGGGCTGCTTTTGCGGGAACGATCGGACGTTCGCTTTGCAGCGGATAGCCGGTTCCTGTGCAAGCGTGATGGCAAAACGTTGGGGGCGTTTGGGAGGCTGGGGCCTTGTAGCAATGGAACGGTCGCCTTCGGGGAGGAATCGTCAAGCGTGAAGAAGCCCCCCCCCCCACACCCTTGTCCCTTGGCTCATAGGGTTGATCCTCCTGTCAGCACTGACTTGGCTCGCCCCACGGATTCGCTCTTCGATAGGGATGGATGCCATGGACGACCCAACGTCCGATGATGCCCCGATTGGAACCGAAGTCAAGTTGCCTCAGGAAGACGTCTTTGGCAGGAATCCGAGTCTCCACTGGTCTGCCCCCCAGAATTGAAGACGTCAGAAAAGTAGTCCTCTGGTTCAAACTGGAGGCAATCATGAAGAGATCGAAGTTCACCGAGGAGCAGATCGTGAGGATTCTGCAGGAGGCCGCATCGGGCCAGAAGACGCAGGCCCAGCTTTGCCGCGACCACGGAGTCAGCGCGAACACGTTCTACGTGTGGAAGCGCAAGTACGCGGGGATGCAGACAGACGATGTGCGGCATCTGCGCGAGCTCGAGCGGGAGAACGCTCAGCTCAAGCGTCTTCTTGCCGAAAGAGACCTTGAGATCGACGCGGTACGGGCGCTGTTCCGAAAAAACGGACTCGCGCTCCCGA
>WBZY01000071.1_pt1 | contig 112674 bp, 88 predicted proteins | sample 5204191 | NCBI WGS metagenome assembly WBZY01 (sample SAMN12344363, study PRJNA552823) | activated sludge metagenome | biome: Activated sludge suspended growth; feature: Anammox Sidestream; material: Wastewater; isolation source: activated sludge from anammox sidestream of wastewater treatment... | reverse complement strand
AAGTGGACTGTTATGCCCGTGCAGAACTGGGCTGTTGCTTTATCTCATTTATCTATTATTTTTGACCAGAGATTAAAAAATGTTCTTTAATACTAATTCCCATTTACACAAATTATTTTACAGACTCTTCTTAAACATACTTTTCGCTAAATACAGCAATAGCAAAAGTATTGCTATTTAAGTATTTGTTTAAAGATGACTATTGAACCTATGTATCTGGTCTTTTATGTTTTGAGCCTACACTCTAAATAAACAATTACTTTTCCGGAACAATTTCTATTCTGCGATTTTGTCTTCTGCCTTCTTCTGTATCGTTATCTCCTATCGGATAATTGTCTCCCATTCCCATTACCTGGAAGTTCTCTCTCTTTAATCCGCCAAAGTAACTTATGTATTCCAAAACTGCCTTTGCTCTCTCTAATGATAAATTTCTCAAAAATCGTTTGTTCCCGTTCGAATCCATATGTCCTTCTATAATCCATTTACTTCCTTCAGGATATCTCTGAATCTTTTTCACTATCTCATCTAACTGTTTCTTACCTTCCATCTTTATCATTGCTGAGTTGCTTTCAAATATCTCATCTCCCATTAAAATAAATTTCTCTTCACTAACTACTTCATCATACTCAGGACATCCATCTTCATCTTCTACTCCATCTTTATCCTCTGCATCATTCGGACATTTATCCGCCGCATCTGGTATTCCATCTCCATCATTGTCCAAATCCGGACATCCGTCCTGATCTTCAAATCCATCCTTATCCTCTGCATCATTCGGACATTTATCGTTTGCATCTAATATCCCATCACCATCATTATCCGCTTCCGGACAGCCATCATCATCTTCAAATCCATCAAAATCTTCAGCTTCATCAGGACACAGATCATCTGATCCGTTAATTCCATCATTATCCTGATCCGTATTAAAAAATGGGGAGAATGTTAATCCGAGCATAATTGTAGTATACGCATCATTCGCAAATGCTGCTTTTACATCATCCAGATAATCTGTCTGCGGGATATATGGATTTGCTGACAGATTTATGCTTACCTTTTCACTTACAAGATATCTCAATCCTACTTCTATACTGTAAGCTATACTACTCTTCTCGTATTTTCCTAAAGCATTATATTCACCTAAATTCCCGTCTCCATCTTTTGGGTCAAACCACAGATTACTTATTCCTCCTGAAACATACGGAAAGACCACATCACCAATTGATACACTATACGTTGCAGCTATCCCTCCATTAAATATTCCTGTTTTAAATGTTGCTGGTATAGTCCTCATTCCATCTTGTGATGATATTGTTCCTCTACTATCTTCTCCTGTTAACAGATCATAACCAAGCTTTAATTTCAGACCAAAAAGATGTATCGAATTTGTTTTGAAGAAATATTCTCCTGTTGCTCTGAACGAATAACCCATTTTATTTGTTTGATAATCAGTTTGAGGTAATGTTACTCCACCATCAATTCCAATCACAAATGTGTTGTGGAATGCATGACTAACGGTTTGCTTTACTTGAGGGGATGGGCTGCTCAAAGGCAGAATTAAAATTGAAATTATCAGAATAAAAATGTTGCTATGAAGATTCAAATTTTTGTATAATTTTTTCACGCTAAGACCTATCTGTTATTAGAAATTAGCAAAGATTACTGCATTAAATTAATTCATTTTCAATTCTTATGCGAATTTTTTTACCAAAATGATTCTATAAAAATATTGATTTTGGCCTAAAAATGGATATAATATATAATTGAGATCAATAATCATGTAAATGCTACATTTAGATACACAAATTGTTTAATTTAGTTACCAGATATTATACTTCAAATTTTTATTAAATTCTAACAGAATATAGAACAGGAGTTTCAATGTTTGATGCAAATATATACACTAATCGAAGAAGGTTATTAAAAGATAAGTTTGATTCAGGTTTACTTTTATTTCTTGGCAATGAGGACAGTCCTTTCAACTACAAATCAAATACTTATACCTTCAGACAAGACAGTACTTTTCTTTATTACTTCGGAATAGACAGACCCGGACTTGCGGCAACTATAGATATTGATAATAATCTCGAAACACTTTTGGGAAATGATCTGAGCATTGATGACATAGTTTGGTCTGGTCCGCAACCAACCGTAAGTGACTTTGCAGATTTAATTGGTATTAAACATACAGCATCTCTGGACAAACTGAATGAGCAAATAACAGGAGCAATTAAAAAAGGAAGAAAGATTCACTTCCTTCCACAATACCGGATTGATAACATATTAAAAATTTCCTCAATGACTGGAATCAATGCATCAAATGTAAATGACTATGCTTCAGAAAAATTAATTAAAGCTGTAGTATCCCAAAGATCTATTAAATCAAGCGAGGAAATAGCAGAAATTGATGAAGCAGTGGACATAGCATCAAAAATGCACATAGCTGCTATGAAAATGGTGAAGCCGGATATTGATGAACGCAAAATAGCTGGTATGATAGAAGGTATTGCACTTTCACTCGGTTATGGTCTTTCATTCAGACCTATTGTTTCTATAAACGGACAAACTCTGCATAATCCATATTATGATAATAAAATGAAAACAGGAGATTTACTTGTTAATGACTCCGGTGCTGAAAGTAAACTTCATTATGCAAGCGATATCACAAGAACAATACCGGTAGGTGGTAAATTTTCAGATAGACAAAAAGAGATTTATCAGATAGTGCTTCGATGTCAATTAAATGCCATTAATTCAGTAAGACCGGGAATTACAAACCGAGAATTACATTTTAACGCTGCAAAAGATTTAACATCCGGTTTAATTGATTTGGGTCTTATGTTTGGAAACGCCGAAGAAGCTGTCGATGTTGGTGCTCACACTTTATTTTACCCGCATGGATTGGGGCATATGCTTGGTCTGGATGTTCACGATATGGAAGGTTTGGGAGAAGATTATGTCGGATATGATGAAAGTGTTCGGAGGAGTGATGAGTTTGGGTTAAAGTATTTAAGACTTGCAAAGTCTCTTCAACCTGGCTTTGTTTTTACAATCGAACCAGGAATTTATTTTATTCCGGAATTAATTGATATGTGGAAAACGCAAAATCGCTTTCCCGAATTCATCAATTATGATATGCTGGATAACTATACAAACTTTGGTGGAATCAGGATTGAGGATGATGTCTTGGTTACTGAGGATGGATTTAGAGTTCTTGGAACAAAACCAATTCCAAAAACTATCGAAGAACTTGAAACTAACGTAGGCAGATAGAATTTTTTTAAAATTAAATTCTACAACTGAATTATTCAGGGTAGCTAAATCGTTGAAGTATAATTTAAATTTTTAAGCTCATCAATTAGTTTTTAAACTACTCATGATGGACATATGTTCAATTGCAAACTTTCGTCCTGCTTGGAGCGCATCCAAATTTAATTGTACTACTTTCTCCCCTTTTTTTTCAAAAATTTTCTTAATTCCGCTTTCCAGACTTTCATAAGAAAGATTCAGGAACGGAGAAGCTGCACCAAGCATAGCAATGTTTGATGACTTCGGTGATTTTACGTGCCGTGCAATTTCATCTGCATTAATTGCGATATGATGTGAAAGTTTTTCTATTTCAGCAAGCAGATCTTTCATATCAGGATAATCCGGGATGTTAACAAAGGGAGTTGTATTTGTTACCAGCCAACCATCCTCTGAAAGCCAGGACAAGTACCGCAATGATTCCATCGGTTCAACAGAAATTATTAAATCTGCTTTTCCAAGAGGGATAAGGTCACTTGCGATTTCTTTCTCGGAAATTCTTAGATGTGACTGAACTGCACCGCCGCGTTGACTCATTCCATGAACCTCTGCCTGTTTTAAGTACAGATGATTCTCAAGTGCAGCCATACCAATAACAGATGCAATTGATAAAATTCCTTGTCCGCCTACTCCAGCTAAAATTATATCTGATTTCATTATGCTGCCACCTCAACTTTCGTCCTAACTTCTTTCTTACTTTTTGCGACTGACTGCACAATACATTCTCTTTTGGGAATTATTACGGAAACACCTTCATACATCAATTCTTCCCGCAGAACTTTAACCATTTCATCGTGATACTTAGGCAGTGGAGTAAGAACTTTAACATGCTCGGGTTGTACACCAAGTCCAACACAAATATCCTCAAGCCTTCCGGTCGCATGAGATGGCTGACCACCAGTCATCGCCGTAGTCGAATTATCTGAAATTATAATAGTGACCGGTGAATTTTCATAAACACAATCGAGCAATGCTGTCATTCCACTATGTGTGAATGTTGAATCACCAATGACTGCAACCGAAGGTCTGACACCAGCATCAGCAGCTCCTTTTGCCATAGTAATTGATGCGCCCATATCAACACAGGAATTAATCGCATTCCACGGAGGAAGAGCACCAAGTGTATAACATCCAATGTCAGAAAATACTTTCTGCTTGCCGAATTCCTTCATTGTTTCGTTAAGAGCATTATAAATATCCCGATGACTGCAACCTGAACAAAGTTCTGGTGGACGGTTTGCAACTATTTTAGGAACTGCAAATCCGCCTTTTACTTCTTTCCCAAGTGCTTTTGCAACTATATCAGGATTTAATTCACCATCACGAGGAATTGTCCCATTCAATCTTCCGATAATTTTCGAATTGATATTTAAGAATCCTCTCAACTGCTCTTCTACAAAGGGATAACCATCTTCAAGAACTAAAACTTTTTCACACTCATCAACGAGCTTTTCAACTTTTAAAAATGGAAGCGGATATTGATTTAATTGAAGAACCGGATGTGGACAACTTTTTTCCTGATAATTTTCTTTCAGATAATTGTATGCTATTCCGCAGGCAATTATTCCAAGTGATTTATCTCTTCCGGGAATGTAAGTATTATAAACAGATCGTTCAGATTCTTGCTCTAACAATGATTGAACTGAAAGTAATCCTTTGTATCTTTTTCTTGCATTTGAAGGAAGAAGAACAAATTGAATCGGATCTTCCGGATATGTAAGTTGATTTTCTTTTTTGATTTCCCGCCTTTCAATTCCGGAACGAGAGTGAGAAAGTCTTGTTGTGATTCTAATCATCACGGGAATTTTAAATTTTTCTGACAGCTCAAATCCTTCATAAGCCATATCATAAGCTTCCTGCTGGTTAGCCGGTTCAAGAATCGGTATCATAGCAAACTTTCCAAAGAAACGGGAGTCTTGTTCGTTCTGTGAAGAATGCATCGAAGGGTCATCTGCAACTGTAACTAATAAGCCACCATTGACACCGGTTATTGCTGAATTTATAAACGCATCAGCAGCAACATTTAATCCGACGTGCTTCATACAAACCATCGCACGTTTTCCGGCATAACTCATACCCAATGCAGCTTCCATCGCGGTTTTTTCGTTAGCAGACCATTCTTTGTGTAATTTTCTTTCGATTGCAATTTTATTGCGCTGAACAAATTCTGTAATCTCTGTGGAAGGTGTTCCCGGATAAGCATAAATTCCTGACATGCCTCCATCAATTGCACCCTGAGCAATTGCTTCAGCACCAAGTAATAATATTTTTTCCATAATTCCCTCTTTTAGTTATTTAAGATATGGCTCCCTGAACGCGCGGAAGTATATAATTTCTACTCAAAAATACAAAAAATGCTGCCTTGACTCAACAAATTTTAATGAGCAAAATCAAGAATAATAGTATGGATTAGAATTTTTCGTAAGATAATTACTGAAAATGATTTTTAAATCTTTCCAATGAAGGATTTCCGGGAGATTTCTTTCTCAATTCATTATATAATTTCTCTGCCTGTTCTGTTTGTCCTTCACTTAAATAAATCTCCAAAAGTCTGAACTGCGCTCCAAGGTAATTAGGAAAAATTTTTTTTATGGTTTCGAACATTTTAATTGATTCCTTGCTCTTCCCTAATTCCTGATATGATGCAGCAGCATTATTCATTAAGATAGGATTAAATGGTGCCAAGGTTAAACCATGTAAATTATTTCTTAGTGCGTCTGAATGTCTGCCCAAATATGAATTTGCTATTCCACGATAATAATCTAATGGCTGACGGGAAGTATCAAATGGATAAAATATTTCTGATACCTGATCAAGTTTTTGATTCATTAGCAAGTATTGTCTTCTATCTTTTAAAAAGATCGCTTCACCATATCTGATTTCTGATTTTATCTTGATAAAAGAAATAACAATTCCAAAGATCAACGTGATAAATAACAGTAATTTAAGATGAGCAAACTTAAAGCAGAAAATATTTTTTATCTTTTCACCAGATGAAACCAATGCAACACCGCTAACAACTCCAATATGGAAAATGGATGCAAATTTATAATTGGGAAACGAAACGAAAGAAAAAAGGAAGGCGGTAAGTACTGTCAGCATCAATGCAAAATATTTTTCATTGTGTTTACTTTTTTGGTATAACTGTATCAACAAGAAAAAATATATCAGAAAAAAAATTACAACAGCAATCACACCGCTTTCCGCAAAAATTTCAAGGAAATCATTATGCGCATGCACATTGTGAACAAGCAGCAAAGTTTTATCATCAAAATATTCACCGTTATAGCCCGGATAGTAACCGCTCCATTTATACAAACCAAAACCAACCAGTGGCTTTTCTTGAATCATCTTAAATGATGCATCCCAAAAATTAAGACGCAGCTTATTACTTTTAAATTCGGTATCAAAAAAAGTTTCTGCTGTTGATTTGAGGTCTGGTCTCTCCCCTACTTTTGATGGGATAAAGGAAAATAATAGTGATGCAGCAAGTACTATCAGAACAGGTTTTATCTTATTAAAAAACTTTTTCTTATCAGTCTTAAAAAATGTATATATGAAATAAGAAATTGTGATTACAAGTAATATTAAAACCCCGGCACGACTTCTTGTAAATAACAGAAATGATACACAAAATACTGCTGCGATTAAAAGAAATTTTCTGTTCTTTCTTTCAACATACTGATGTGCTATTAAAAAAAATGGCAACGCTGATAAAAGATATTCACTGGCAAATCCTCTGTGCCCTAACATTGAACCGGGAGGCATTACGGTGGGAAGTTCAATTAATTTTACCTGAAATACTTCAAGCATTCCAACGATGCTGAATAAAGTTGAAAAAATTACGACTGAATACGACACCACCTTAATAAATCTATCTTCACCAAGTATTAAGAACACAATTGTTGATTGAAGAATTATTACAAATGGTATTAACAGATCGCTATATTTTAATATCAGCAATGATGCTGAATCGTTCAAAAAAGCTGTAAGGAAGCACAAAGGGAAAAAAATAATTAGAAGAGTGAGGAGTTTGTTCAGATAAACTTCCCTGTCCAAATTCAACTTTAAAATAAATGCAAAAAAGAGCAGTATTGATAAAGAAAAGTAAACCATTCGCTGGACAACATCCATTTCATACGCCATAATAGAATAAGTAATTGGCGAAAGGAATTCTAAGCCAAATAATAGGGTTAAACCGGTATTTGTCTTTCTGGTTACCATATCTTTATTTTTAACTCATAAACTAATTTACAGTCCAAATTAATAGCTGTCGTTCAACTTGAGCACAATCTAATTATTGATTGATTTCAGTGTATGATGTGACAGCCATATTAATCATTATTAATTTTTTATAAATACTTGTTGGAAAATGAAACTCAAATAAATCAGTTAGGCGTAAGTGTAATACGTACGTTAGCATATTATGATATATTCTATTACCCGTTAACCGCTGACGAAATTTACCATAATCTTGGTGATAATCACACAAGTATTGTGGAGGTAGAAAATATTTTGGAAAAGTTATCAGCGGATAAATTAGTATTCAGAAAAGGAAAGTTCTACCAATTAAATAATAATGATGAATTTATAGTGCGACGTGAAAAAGGAAACAAGCTTGCTGAAAAAAGATTGAAGACAGCCCAGCGTGTTTCAGGAATTGTTTCGAGATTTCCTTTCATTCGTGGAATCATGCTTTCCGGTTCGATATCAAAAGGTTTTATGGAAGAAGATTCTGACATTGACTATTTTGTTATTACACATCCAGACAGAGTTTGGATTTCAAGATTGATGCTGATGTTCTTTAAAAAATTATTCTTGCTGAATTCGAAAAAGAATTTCTGCATAAACTATTTTGTTGATTACGAAAACCTCGAAATACAAGAAAAAAATGTTTTTACTGCAACGGAAATCGCCACATTAATTCCTACATTCGGGAAAGAATGTTATGATGATTTTTACAAGCAAAACCTGTGGATAAAGAATTTCTATCCGAATTTTCCAAAGAGAGATACTTCCGAAGTTATAAATCGAAAGGATGGTATTGTAAAAAATCTTCTTGAAAAGGTTTTAGAAAATAAAATAGGTAACACTCTTGATAATTTTTCGATGAGTTTATTTGAGAGTTTTTATAAGGTCAGATATAAGAATTATAATCAGGAGGAGTTTAAATTAGCTTTCAAGTCAACAAAGAAAGAGTCAAAGCACCATCCAAAATTTTTTCAGAAGAAAGTACTCACTGAATTTGAAAGTAAGTTAAAATCTATTGAAGACAAATTAAAAGTTTTTCAGTGATTACAATGAAAAAGATTCTTTTTACGCATTCGTATTTCTATCGCTTCGATCCCAAACAATGGGCTGCAAAGCAACCTTATCCACCGCTGGGAACGATCTATGCTGCATCTGTTATGCGACAAGCAGGATATGATGTCGATTTATTTGATACTGCGTTGATAGAATCTCCTGAAATAATTTCAGTACAGATTAGAAATAAAAAACCAGATTATCTCGTTATCTATGATGATGGATTTAACTATCTGACTAAAATGTGTCTCACAAATATGAGAGATGCAGCATTTAGAATGGCTGAGATAGCGAAAGAAAATGGTATCACTGTAATTATGTCCAGCTCTGATGCAGCCGATCATTATGAAAAATATCTTCAGCACGGAGTTGACTTTGTTGTTATTGGTGAAGGCGAGCTAACATTGAAGGAATTGATTTCAAAAATTGATTCGGGTGAGAAGCATTTTAAACACATTGATGGTCTGGCATTCAAAGTAAATTCTGAAATTATAAAAACTTCTCAAAGACAAATAGTAAAAGAGCTTGATTCGTTTCCGCTGCCTGCATGGGATTTGGTTGAAATATCTTCATACAAAAAAATCTGGATTGAAAATCATGGATACTTCTCACTGAATATTGCTACTACGCGGGGTTGTCCATTCAAATGCAACTGGTGTGCAAAACCAATTTACGGAAACAGGTATAATTCAAGATCACCACAGAAAGTTGCGGATGAAATTGAGTTCTTGCTTAATAATTTTCAACCGGATCATTTCTGGATGTGCGATGATATTTTCGGTTTAAAACCCGGTTGGGTACAGGAATTCCGAGATATAGTTAAATCAAAAAATTTAGAGTTTAAATACAAAATTCAGTCAAGAGTTGATTTACTTCTTCAGGAGGATACGATTAGTGCATTAGCAGAATCAGGTGCTGAAACAGTTTGGGTTGGCGCAGAATCCGGCTCGCAAAAAATTCTGGATGCAATGGATAAAGGAACTACCGTTAAACAAATTTATGAAGCAACAAATAATTTAAAGAAGAATGGAATCAGAACTGCTTTCTTCCTTCAGTTCGGTTATCTCGGTGAAGAAAAAGCAGATATCGAAAAAACCATCAATATGGTTCTCGATTTAATGCCTGATGATATTGGAATTTCAGTATCGTATCCTTTGCCGGGCACAAAGTTTTATGAAAAAGTTAAAGAGCAATTAAATGAAAAATCTAACTGGACGGACTCGGATGAGCTTGCGATGATGTATAAAGCAGCTTTCTCACCTTCCTATTACAAAAAGCTTCACAGATACGTTCACAAAGTTTATAGGCGAAAACAGAGTCTGATGAATATTAAAAATGTTCTGCTCAATCCTTTTACAATCAACAGAAAAAAGATTCGTTCTGCTTTATCAATATTGTATTATGTTCCTTCCTCGATAGCTGATTCGATTGTGCTGAAAAAACTTGAAACCGCGAAATAATTTTTATAATGAATTCTGAAACATATCAACTGACAAACGTAAACAAAGCTTTTTCTCTTCAATCATTAAACTACGATGAATATGATAAATCAAATCCAACATTAACCTGGATGCGAAAAAAGGTGATGAATCACGCATTGAAGTTTCTTCGAACTGATAATAAAATATTAGAACTAAACAGCGGAACCGGAATTGATGCTCAGTTCTTTGCTGAAAAAGGATTCACTGTTCACTGTACTGATCTTTCAGACGGGATGGTTGAGCAAATGAAAAAAAAATTTTCATCCGGAAAGTTCGCTGATAAAATATCTGTTCAACAATGTTCATTTACAGAACTTGATCATATTGAAGGAAAAAAATTTGATTTTATTTTTTCAAACTTTGGTGGATTGAATTGTATTTCAGATCTTAAAGCAGTAACAAAATTTTTTCCTCAATTGCTGAATAAAAATGGAAGAGTTTGTCTGGTTATTCTTCCTCCGGTTTGTCTGTGGGAAATTGTGCAGCTATTAAGAGGCAAATTCAAATTTGCTTTTAGAAGATTTAAACGAAACGGAACTCTTGCAAATGTTGAAGGAATAAAATTTCAAACTTACTATTTTTCGGCAAATGAATTAATGAAAGCACTCGGTAAAAATTTTAAATTGTTGAAACTTGAAAGTTTAGCGTTGTTCACTCCAATTCCTCAGATGGAAAAGATTCCGAAAAAATTTCCGTTATTAGCAAAAGTCTTGAACAAAATTGATGAAAAGTTTTCGGGGATTTTTCCTTTTAACAGAATTGGTGATCATATAATTGTAACTGCAGAATATACAGCAATGTAAGTGTGACATACTATCTTATGAACAAAGCAGAAAATAGTGTTTTAATAAGATCCTTCAGACTTACCTCTACACTCTTGAATAAATCACAAAAATTGAGCGGGATTTTTATTATCATTCTATTGTTAACAAATGCTGTCCTCGATGTCTTTTCTATTGCTTCGGTTCTTCCTTTAGTTGCACTATTATTAAATCCTGAGCTTATTCATTCAAATAATTTGTTGAAATCAATTTATAATTTTTCAGGGATTAGTAACAGCACTGATTTCTTTATTCTTATAACTACTTCCGTAATTGTTCTATTCATTATTAAAAATATTATCAGCTATTGGATTTTTCGATATCAATCAAAATACGCTTTTGATGTATCTGCTGGACTTTCAGGAAATTTGTTGAATCATTTTTACACTTTGCCATTTCTTAAAATTAAATATGCTGATACATCAATGTATCTAAATAGAATTGTTAATATCCCACCTTCATTTGTTACAAATATCTTATTATCACTCCTTACAATATTTAGTGAAGGGTTAATAGTAATTCTTATCTCATCCGGTTTGCTAATATATAGTTTTGATATCTTTCTACTGCTTTTATTGATTCTCGGACCTGGAGCTTTTATTTACTATTTAATCAGGAAAAAGAAGCTCAGTGTTTTGAATTACAATTTGAAAACAAAATTACCAAAAGTGTTGAAGCTCGCTACCGAGGCAATAAAGGGATTTGTTGAGTCGACAATATTTCAAAAGCAAAAGCATTTTACAAACAAATTTGATCAGATAAATAAAGGATTAAATAATGATTATTCTAAACTGACTACAGCACAAGGAACTTCAATTAAGTTTGTGGAAATAATTATAATGATGGGTATTGGAATTTTATTCATTTATAGTAATCTCTTTATCGATAATAAAAACGAAGTGGTTTTAATATTGAGTTTGTTTGCAGCTGCTTCCTATAAAATTGTTCCATCGATAAACAGAATATTCGTTTCATTCTTAAACATAAAGACGCATCAGTTCACGTTGGATGAATTAAACGATATTGAAAATTTTAAAACTGCTCTATCAAATAAAAGTCATCAACCTATTTCTGTTAATGATAAAATCGAGTTAAATAATGTTTCCTTCGAGTACCCTAGTTCATCGTTCAAGTTAAACGTAAAAAATTTCAAAGTAAAGAAAGGTGAAAAAGTTGGAATTCGTGGTCTGTCAGGATCAGGAAAAAGTACTTTGATAAATATTTTCATCGGTTTGATTTCAATTCAGAAAGGTGAATTCCTTATTGATGGTAATAAAATTAATTCTGATGAAATTTCCGAATGGCAGAAATTAATAGGATATGTTGGTCAGAATCCGTTCATATTTAATGATTCCCTCTTGTACAACATCGCTTTTGATTATGAACTCAATGCTGATGATCAGGAAAGAATAAACAAGACATTGAATTTTTTGAATCTGGATAATCTGGTACAAAGCCTGCCAGATGGACTAAACACAAATATCGGAGAAGAAGGCTCAAAACTTTCTGGTGGTCAAAAGCAAAGGATTGCAATTGCCAGAGCTCTTTTTCCTGAAAGAGAAATTTTAATTTTCGATGAGATCACAAGCAATCTTGATAAAGAAACCGAAAAGGAAGTAATCCAAACAATTTTGAAGGTTGCAAAGAGGGATAAAACTATAATTTTTGTATCTCATAAAGACGAAATTCTTAATACCTGCGATAAAATTTATCGTGTTGAAAATGGAGATGTTTTCCTTGATAAAGAAAAAGTAACTTCCTCAATTGATGATTAATGCCCTCCATTAAATTTCGGGCATACATTTTTAATATTCTTTTTTAAACCAATATGATATGGGTTATTAAAAGTAATAATCTTACTAATTGATATTAATGATGCTCTTGCCAATCTGAATTCCCGATTTTTTACGAACAAAATGATGCTGCCAATTAGTGACCAAATAAGCCAGAGAGTGTTTATAGAATTGAATCGATTACTTTTCTTTAAGAAATAATGAAGTGCTAATACTCGTCTGTAATATGTAATCCCACTATCAAGCCGGTTTTCAGATTCTTTATGATGAAAAACTAAAGATTCTGTCAGCACAGTAACTTTATCAGGTAGCTTGATACAAATCCCATAGTTGTCCCCGATTCCATAATTATCTAAAACTTCATCGAATGGATTATTTATCAGCAATTCTTTTTTTATTATGCTCGCACCTAAACCATAAATATTCGTTTTAAACACAGGACTTGTGAAATTTGTAATCACAGGCCATCCTGCAAATGAGAAACTATTTCCTCTTTTTTTATAAAAATTTATTACTGGTTTCAACCATGAAGAGTTGAAGATTTTTTCGTCAAGTTCCCCCCAAAAAGAAAGTTGAAAAAAGAATTTGAATAATAAACTTGAAATTGTCTTTGGAGGATGTTGTGATACCCATACTTCATTTTCATCTTTTTCTAAGATCAATCCTGAAACTGTATCAGCTGAGACATTGCTTTCAATATATTTTGATATTAAAAAAACATAATCGGGTTCGAACACGATATCATCATCGCAAATAAAAATATATTCGGATGTTGATTGTTGAATTCCAACATTTCGTTGCAGACAAACAGACGGGACAGAAGTAAAGTATTTAATATTCAGACCAAGGAATGTGTTTCGTAATTCAGCCTCTTCTAATTTCTCATCACTCGAATCAACAATTATCACTTCCTCAAGCTTGTAAGTCTGATTACGGATTGCTCTTAACGTTCTGTATAATGAATCCTTCCTGTTTCTGGTGGCAATTACTGCACTAATTTTAATCATAGAATAATTATCAGCTGACTAGTCAACGATCGAAATTTCTAAAGGGAGTTGAACCTTGTGATCTTCTAACTTTTTAATTATTGCAACTATTTCTTTATCTGTAAATTTTATTGAACCTCTAATTTTGATCTTATTATAGTTTAAATATGCACATTCACCTTCCAATGATTCGTCAAAGAGAATGATTTTTCCGGATCGGATAATTATTAATATATCTTCAGGATTAACATTAAAAAACGCATCATAATTATTTTCACTTTTTTTCTTCACAACAACAATATCAGCCTGGTATCCATTTTTAATTTTGCCAATGCCTTTTACATTTAACAATTCACCCGGCAATGATGTCATAGAATTAATTAATTCTTCATCATTTAATGCATTAAACTGCCTTGCAATCCTGATATGATTCCAGAAATTTGGATCAGATGTGAGGTTCGAATCGGATCCAAACAAAATCGGTATTTTATTTTTTAATTCAATAATGTTAGCCGTTTTATTATAAAGAAATAAATTTGAATCGGGACACCAAATCAGTGCAGCCAGCTTATCCGCGAGGTTTGCATTTATACTAATTCCATGCACTGCAATTATTTTCCTTTTGAACAAATTCCATTTGAATAATTTATTGATCTCATTTTCAATAGTTTCTCCACTTCCCTCTCCAAGATGAATAATAAAAGGAAGTTTATTTGATCTCATATTTAACTTTATGCGCCAATTCTTTTCTAAACTGACTGAATGCAAATAGTTATAACTCCCAAATACATTGATAATTTGATCTGATTTTCTAATAGAATTACTTCCGTGATGTATAACAGAAGTGATTCCATTGAACAAATTCTTAATCATTCCAAATTTCATTCTTAAATCAATTGGAATATTCAATGTAGTATTAATTTCTATCGAATATAATCTGTGAATATCATTCCCCCATTCAAGATAGTCTCTATAAATCTTTGAACTTAAACGAGGGAAGAGATTAAATTCAAGATGATCATGCGCATTAAATAATCCTGGGAAGGCTAACGCATCTTTAAAATTAATTATATTTGAATTACCCTGACCTTTGATCAGTCCGGCGTTGACCGTATTAATTTTGCCGTCGAGAATCGAAACATAAAAGCGATCACCTGAATTATTCAGAATTGAAATGTTATTTAGAATAACTGATGACATCTATTAATTATTTGTCAGTTTTTTATAATTTCTTTTATATTCTTCATAAGTCCATGATGCCGAATGTTTCATTGACCAATCGTATGCAGAGGCTCTTATTTTTTCTATTCTTTCTTTATCAGATATTAATTCAAGAATTTTTTTTGTCAAAGTAGTATAATCTCTGCAATCAGCCGAAATACAAAAATCATCCGTAAGGTCATAAATGAGTCCGACCCGGCTTCCGCAAACCAATACCCCGCTTGACACTGCTTCATTTATTACGACTGCCTGTGCTTCATGTAACGAAGTGTGAATCATAAAGTGTGAACCTGAGAGATAATTGTTTAACTCCTGATGTGGAACAGCATCAACAAATAGAACATTCTTAAGCCCAAATTCCTGAACAAGTTTTTGGATCTTACCTTCTAAAAAATCATCACCAATTATTGTGAGCAGGCAATTCATTTTTTCACTTAAAATTTTGAAGGCTTTTAATAATGTTGCTTGGTCTTTCACATCTGTGAGGTTTGCAACGTGGATGAAATTATAAGGTTCTGAAAAGGTTTTTGTCTTAATAAAAGAGAAAAGTTTTTCTTCAGCGCCGTAGGGAATAATATCAATGTCATCACGATGTACACCGAGCGATCTTAGTTGCATCAATTGAAAATTTGTCAGAAGAACAATCTTGCTTGCATTCTTGCAGACTTCTAATGTTCTCCTCCTACTTTTTTCGTTTACTATGTTGCCATAATTAATTTCGGGAAGATTAGCTGTCTCGCCACCTTGTAATGTTACAATACACGGAATTTTAAAAAGCTTACTCAGCTTTACAGCAAGAAGCCCGGCAGGCAATGCCCAGAAAGCATGAATCAAATCATATCTTTTTATCATATGATCTTTCAAGAACAGAAACAATAGTAAAAATGCTTTAAACCAGCCTGGTGATTTTATATTAGCTAAGATCGATTTTAGCTTGAAATTTTTTGAGACTTCTTTTATTTCAGTTTTAATTAATGAATACACCACTATTTCAAAATCATGGCTAAGCCGTTCAATTAGGTAAACCATGGAGGGCACACCTTGCAGAAATTTTCCGTTACCAATTCCGCCGTTAACTATAATTGCAACTCTTTTCACCGCTATAATCTGCTTGTTCGTTTTAGTAAGATAATTGTTTTATCAAATACTAATTCAGGTGTATAACGCGACAAACAATGTACATCACCATACTTGCAAACTTCGAGTAAACAATTTCCACATTCTAAATCAGATGAATTAAGACATAATGAATGCTCTCCTTGTGGTGCGGACCAATCTGAACGCGAGGAGCCAAATAAAGCAAGTGTTGGAATTCCTGATACCCAAGCAATGTGCATTAATCCTGAGTCTTCCGTTAAAACAAAATAAGTTTTATTTATGATTGCAAATGCTTCTGCTAAAGTTGTTCCTTCACCATTTACCAAATCAATTAAATGATCCTTCAGCATTTTTTTTAGAAACAAAGATTTTTTAGAAATGGTTTTTAATCCAAGAATTAAAAACTGCGTATCGGGAAATTTCTTTTTCCATAATTCTGCATATCTAACATAGTTCTCAATTTGCCAATTGCGTGTACTAAAAGCACCTGCAGGATTCAATACAACAAGCTTATTTGAAGAATTCCATCCTCCATTCATCAATTTAATTCTCCCTGCATCCGGATTATTTAATTGTAATCCGGTATTCAAATTGATAGAACATAAACCGATCGCTTCTATTCCTTTTTTATATTTATCACCAGCAGATGTAGCAGAAAATCTTTCTATCTCACTCCACGCTGCAGAATTAAGGAATCTTCGCACGAGTCTACTCAGCTTATTTTTTTGTAAATCAATTACAACGTCATACTTATTAATTTTTAGCTTGGGTAGCAATAATAATAAACTTAAGAATTGGAGTTTAGTATTTCTACCGCCACCTATTGAATAAATCCTATTGTATAATCTTACAGAATCGGGTATGTCTTTTACTTCTTTTCGCGTTAGAAAGTGTATCGTTGTATTTGCCGGGAGTTTTTCTTTTAAACTTTGTACGTAAGGAAGTGTGATTGCAACGTCTCCCATTGCTTGTAAACGAATAATTAGAATTCTTCTAGGGAAAGATTCAGAATGCCATGGTTTAAAGTTTAAAATTTCATTCATTAATATTCAGATATCCACCTATTCAGCATATCATAATTTCTGCTATTACTATTAGGTAGAAGTTCTTTCACTAAAGATATTACATTAAAATTAGAAAAGATAAGGTAAGATTTTTACGAAAGCTATGAATACTAATGATTATTAACAAGTACTTAGTTAAAAATACAATATTAATTAGTAAAGTTTTTACAAATTGATAGTAACTTAAATTGTGAGACTCACCGTGGAGGTGAACCTCACTTAAAGTTATTTCATCACCATCATCTTCATTGTTGAAACATATTCCTCAGCAATTAAGTTATAGATATATACACCACTAGAAAGTGATGAAGCATCAAACATTGCTTTTTTATACCCTGCATTCTGAAACTCATCAATAAGGGTGGCAACTTTCCTTCCAAGAATATCATACAGTTTTATTATTACTTTGCTATCGATAGGAATCTGGTATCTTTAACCGTACCCCATATAGTAGACAATAAGAAAAGCAACTATATTTAAAATAATAATAAAAATATAGGAGCTAAGATGACAGAAAGATCAACCAGAAGAAGCTTTGATAAAGAATTCAAAGTAACAGCAGTGAAGTTGGTTTTGGATTCGGGAAAATCAATAAAAGCAGTAGCGGCAGAATTAGGAATAAGTGACAATACCTTATTCAACTGGAAAAAGAAGTATCAGGAAGATGCAAAGAATGCATTTCCAGGGAAAGGACACCTGAAACCAGAACAGGAAGAGCTGAAGAAGAAAGACAGAGAGATAGCAAGATTAAAAATGGAGCGAGACATTTTAAAAAAAGCTATAGCGTACTTCACAAAGGAGCAGGAGTGAAGTACAGATTCATAACAGAAAATTTAAGAGAATATCCAAAAGCCATAAGTTGCAGAATACTGGGAGTAAGCAGATCCGGATATTATCACTGGCAAAAAAGAAGATTTATTAATTAATAATCAGAGAGTTGCTTATCTTGCTGTCTAATTTAGCGGTACAGTTCATAGTATACATTAAGATTTGTATATTGGAAGAAGTTGAATATGAATAAAATAATATTATTTAATATAGGAAGCTCAAATTCTAAAAACCGGTTTCAGATTTCCTGAGAAGCTTGAAGATTGGCTTGATCAACATTGGGCAAATTTTGATTTGCGGAAAAATCCTCTTACACCATGGTTGACTCCTGAAATGGTAAACAAGATTTTGAATTTCGAAACTGTCATCAATGCTCAATATCCTACAGTATCCGATTTTAAATTAACTTCTGTTCAGAAGAAGACGATGAAAGTTCTTTCATCTTTCCGATACAAAACTGATTTCTTCAACTTTCCGTACGAATTAAAAGCATTGCAAAAGTTCTGGTTAAAATACCGAAGACCTGAAGTGGAAGGATTTTACACTGAGTGAAGCCACTTAAAAAGAAAAGCCTCATTAAAAGTCTTGCATTCAGAGTTCTGTATCCTGCAACAGAAAAATATCTTTCAAAAGAGAGAAAATTTAAATACAAAGGAATAAATGTTATTGTATTCCCTGGCGTTTTTCATCCGGGATTTTTCTTCAGCACAAAAATTCTGCTTAATTATCTTGCTAAACTTGACCTCCATGAAAAATATCTTCTTGAGCTGGGAGCCGGAACAGGTTTGCTATCAATTTTTGCTTCGAAACATGGAGCTTTTGTAACTGCTTCTGATTTGAGTCTTACCGCAGTTTACAACATCGAAAAAAATGTGAAGTTGACTGATGCAAACGTGGAAGTTGTTCACTCAGATTTGTTTGATGATATACCACATAGAAGGTATGATTACATAGTTATCAATCCACCTTATTACAAAAAAAATCCTACGAGCGAAAAAGAATTAGCATGGTTTGGCGGGGATGATTTCCAGTATTTCCGGAAATTGTTTTCACATCTTGGAAATAATTTTTATGATAATACAACGGCAATTATGGTAATTTCAGATGAGGCTGATATTGAAATGATCAAATCGATTGCAAGAGAATATAATTTCCTGATGAAGGAAGTATTTCAGAAAAAAACCTGGGGAGAAAATCATTTCATATTCAGTATTATTAGTTTACAGAGTCAATAACCACAATCGTGGTTAAACATCTCCCGATATTATGTTTTATTTCTTTCATTCTTTGAGCGGTAATAAAACAGCAGGAAAAAAATTAACATTCCAAGTGAACCATACAATTTCGGATATGCAAATACCGCAGTAAATCCTTTAGTTATCTTTAAAGAGGTGTATGGCAGTTTCAATGCGATGAGAGAAAATGAAATAAAAAGCAAAATCCACAAATTTCCTGAATGATTTTTTCGAAGCACATCAATAGATATTATTATTGGAATTAATAATAGCACAAAATGATAATCAATTGACGCAGGATTTAATATCGTCCCTGCAACTATAAAGAAAGAAAATTCAAGATCCGGTGATTTGAAATTTATAGCCGTAAAAGCAGCGATAATCATTACTGCGACACTGAAGAATATCGTTAGTGTTGAAGCCAGTATCGGAATATTTTCAACCGGATATGGATTCCAATATTTATCGAACATAAACAGATGATGAAAGAAACTGTGTATTGTCTGATATGCAGTAACCGCCAATTCAGAATTGGAAGTATAACCTAATAGCCGATTGCTATAAGCAAACCAGCTTTCAATTCCAACAAATGGTAATGTAATTAAGAATATTGTTGCTACTGTAATTAAAATCCAGATCAGGCTCTTCCATTTTTTTTTAATCACGAGCAGTAACCAGATTATTACTCCTGCAGTTTTGAGCAAGAAAAGGAGACCAAGAAGAACTCCAAGCAATTTCTGATTATCAGTATTATATGCATGCCAGGACAATACCAACAGGAATAAAATAAAAATATAAACCTGAGCATACGAGAAATTTGCATATAACGGTTGAAATACAAGAAATGTGATAGATACTATCGGGACCCAGTAACTTGTGAAATCTAATTTCCTGATAATGAATACGACAGTAAAAATAAGAAGCAGAAAATTAATTGTTATCCAGATGATTCGGGCAGTCTCGTAATCAAATGCTGAAAATGGTAAGACGATAAAAACTGTTGTTGGCATGTTCACGAGATAAATTTCATACACTCCCGGAACATAATCCTCAACTTTTGAACTGAACCAATCATCATTATAAAAATTACTTATCTTTTCTCCACTTAGAAATAATCGTGATGCTGTATAGTAAGCGGCAAACCCGTGTGTTGGCTTTGTCAAATTGTTTATGATGTGAAATATTAAAAATGTGAAGAGCAAAAGACTGACAATCCAAAGTATATATATTTTGTAATGGGCTATACTTTTTGTAATCCGATTTTTGAAAACCGACATTAAATTTTAGCGAGTGGTGATAGTTTAAGATAACAAACACACTTTTTACATATTGAATCGGTATTCATATCAAGATTTTTTCTAAACAAAATTGATTCATCGGAATTTAATATTTCCATTAAATCATTTTCATGAATATTCCCGATTTTTTTATGAAAGAAACAAGGACGGACCGTTCCGTCAGCTTCAATTACTGTTGAAACCCAGGGCGCATTACAGCTTATTTTGGGGAAATCACTCAATCCATAAAATGCAGCATAATAATTATAGAATCTTCTGATTTTATCCGGTGATTCAGCAATGAATTTACGTTCAAAATCTACCGAATGAGAAATGATCAGCGATTCTATTATCTCTTTTAATTTTTTCACTTCTTCAATTGATAATTTTATTTCGCTGACTTTTTTCTCTTCCCACAATTCTTCACGGTTAAAAGCATCTGTTGTAACATCAGCGGTGAGAAAACTGATTTGATCCAATCCGATGTCTTTTGCAGCATCAACAATATTTGGGAAGTCCAAATAGTTTTCTTTCTGAATTACACTTCGGGCTGTTACTCTGAATTCAGGATTTAGTTCTTTTAATTCCTGAACTCCTTCTTTTAATTTCTCAAATGCATTTGGAATATTTCTGATTTTATCGTGAATATCTCTTGAACCATCCAGTGAAACAATTACCTCATCTACATTTGCTAATATTTCCGATGCATATTTCTTTAATAACAATCCTGTTGAAAGCAGAGTGATTTTAATTTTTCTTGTTTTAATTATCCCGCAAAATCTGAAAAAGTTCGGATGCATAAGAGCCTCTCCGCCGGACATAACGATTTCCTTGGTATTCAATTTCCGAAATGAATCGAGCATTTTCGAAATATCAGATTCTTCAAGCTGCTTTACATTATGATTTCCTTTCCAGATATCACACATAACACAACGGCAGTTACACCTGCTGTGTGGCATTAATATTAAAATCGGCAGTGAATAAATCCTGTGCGATTTTAAAGTGAAATATCTACTGATCGTATCTGACAAATTTATTTTCATAAACAATAATCGCTAAAAAGGCTGACTTCTGAATACCAATTTAATTGACATGGTTATCTTTTAAAAACTTTAATCCGTTGAATTATTTAAAAGAAAAATTGACGATGATAAAATAATGCTTCAATTTACTATATTTCGAGTAAGTGAAATAATGACGATTTCTTTTTTCTACATGATGCTTAATAAATTTATATTGTCCTCCATTTTCTTCATTCTGTCGGCATATCCCCAAACAAACGAATATTTTTTTAATCAGCTTACTGATGCTGATGGTCTTTCTCAAAGCACAATTTTTGCAATGATACAGGATAAGGACGGATATTTGTGGCTTGGAACAATAGATGGTTTGAATCGTTATGATGGATATGAGTTTCGAATTTATTCAAACGATCATTCGGATTCTACTTCAATTTCCGATAATTTCATTTCGGCTCTTTATGAGGACAGCGATGGATATATCTGGGTAGGCACAGTAAATGGTTATTTAAATTGTTTCGACAGAAAAACTGAAAAGTTTAAAAGATTTTTTATAAACGATTTTCTCTCATCCAAAATTTATCACGAAGATGATTATTATGAATATCCTTTAGCATTTTCACGTAATCAAAATAATTCAATCACATCCCTAGCCGAAGATAAAAACGGGTATTTATGGATTGGTACCTGGGGTTCCGGAGTAATTATCTTTAACAGAAAAAATCATAACTCAGTACATCTTTACAACGATCGCTCTGATTCTTTCAGTATTAGTTCAAACAGAATTACAGATATTTTAATTGAGAAGAATAATACTATCTGGATAGCAACTTTTGGAGGTGGATTGAACAGGCTTTCATCAGTTTCTTCTCAGAACAAACTTAATGAAAATGAATCATCTTATAATTTCTTACACTTTAAACATAATTCCGGTATAAGTTACTCTGTCAGCGATAATAAAATTACTTGTCTGTACGAAGGTAGAAATGGAAATATTTGGATTGGTACATTTAACACAGGTTTAAATAAACTTGATCTCAAAAATAAATTTCTTGAACCAAATCAAGCCAGATTTTTGCATTACTCCGTGAACAATTTATTAAAAAACAGTATTTCAGATAATAATGTTATGGCTATTCAGCAGGACACTGATGGGTTTTTATGGTTAGGAACATTTGGAGGCGGGATTGACAGATTCGATATCAGTAAAAATTCTTTCGTTAACCTATCAGAAATTTCTTCACATCAGAATGCTTTTCATGATGTTGAAATACTTTCACTTTTTATTGACAGATCGGGAGTTATCTGGGCTGGTTCACATCTGGGAGAAGGTGTAACAAAAATCCAGAAATTTAATACTAAGTTTGAAATAATTAATAGAACTTCACCGGGAACTTTAAAATTGAATGATGATGTTGTTTGGTCATTGTTCAAAGATAGTAATGAAAATCTCTGGGTTGGCACTTATCGTGGCGGAGTGAATGTACTAAACCTGCATAATCAACAAACTACTATTTACAACAAGCAATCAGATATAAATCATAGACTAAGTGATAATCATATAAGATCATTTGCCGAGGATAAGTTTGGAAATATCTGGATCGGTACATACAGCGGCGGACTTAACAGAATTAATAAATCAAATCGAAAAATAGATGTGTTTAAAAATGAACCCGGCAATCTGAATTCTCTTTCTGCAAATCAGGTTTTGGACATTTATGTTGAATCAGAAAATATTATCTGGGCAGCTACATTCGGAGGCGGACTTAACAAACTTACTTTTGCTGATAATTCTTCCGGAAAGCCGGATTTCAAAGCATACCGACACAACTCCAATGCTTCTAACTCAATTTCGGATGATCGGGTCTATACAATATTAAAAGATAGTAAAAACAATTTTTGGGTTGGAACTTATGGCGGTGGATTAAGCAAGTTTGATGCAGCTAATGAAACTTTTGAGATTTTCATTCCTCCCGACGATGATCAATTGCAAATCAACAATAAAATTCTTTCTATTACTGAATCAACTCAAGGAATAATTTGGATTGGTACTTCAGGAGGTGGATTAGTTAAATTTGATCCATCATCTGATTTATTCAAAGTTTATTCAGCATCAGATGGATTGACCAGTACTGTTGTTTACGGAATACTCGAAGATAATTCTCAAAATTTATGGTTGAGTTCAGATGATGGAATTTTTCTACTCAACACTTCAAATGAAAAATTCACTCAGTTTAAAATTGAAGATGGTGTTCAAAGTCTGGAATTCAGTGGTGGAGCTTATTTTAAAGATTCAAATGGCTTCATGTATTTTGGCGGCATCAATGGTTTTAATTATTTTCATCCTGACAGTATTGTTATCAGTCAATATGCACCCACTATTGTAATCACCAGGGTTAAAGTAATGGATGTTGAAGTTAAAGGTAAACCGGAGGAACTCAGATTATCTTATGATCAGAATTTTATTTCGATAGAATTTTCTGCACTTGATTTTTTCTCTCCCAAAAGAAACAAATACAGCTATTTGCTCGAAGGATTTCAAAAGTCATGGATTTCTACTGATGGCTCGAACAGAACCGCTATTTATACTAATCTTCCGGCTGGCGAATTCACGTTTAAAGTAAAAGGAACGAATGCGGATGGAATCTGGAACGAGAATGCAGCTTCGATTAAAATTATTATCAACCCACCATTCTATCAAACCTGGTGGTTCGTAACTCTTATTATAATTGCGCTTGCGCTTTTAATTTATTATCTCGGAACTATTCGAATTAAAAGTCAGTTGGAGATTGAGAGATTAAAATTGAAAATTGCATCTGATCTGCATGATAATATCGGTGCCGGTTTAACCGAAATATCTATCCTCAGTGAAGTTGCAGGAAGAAATGAATATGATTCCGGTTCTGGCTCTGTCGTAAAAAAAGATTTGCAAAAAATCAGTGATACTGCAAGACAAATGGTTGATTCAATGAGTGACATTGTCTGGGTTGTAAATCCACAAAGAGATTCATTGCACGATCTGATAATAAAGTTAAAAGATTCCTATAATGAATTCTTTAGCTCCATCGGTATATCATTCCAGGTTAATAATGTTGAGAAGAGCGATGACATTAAACTGCCGATGGAATACAAACAAAATCTGCTTTTAATGTTTAAAGAAGCCATTAACAATGCAATCAAGCACAGCGGTTGCAAAAAAATTATTCTTGAAGCATTTTACAATAATTATACTATTAAAATTATTCTAAGAGATGATGGACGCGGATTTGATCTGGATGATGTTAAGTTTGGCAATGGAATTAAAAATATGAAGGCAAGAGCAAATAAAATAAATGGTAATATCATGTGGGATTCCGGAAAAGAAAAAGGAACGGTTATCAGTTTTACCGGAAAGCTTGGGAAAATAAATAGAGTTAAATCATTGTTTGATTGATTACCGGAGTTTAAATGATTAATGTAGCTATAGTTGAAGATAATGACACAATAAGAGAAGGTTTAGCTGTTCTGATAAACGGAACAAGTGGATACAAATGTGTTGGATCATTCAGAGATTGTGAAAGTTTTCTTCTTAAACTAAACACACTGGATGCTAATGTTGTATTAATGGATATTGCTTTACCCGGAATAAACGGTATTGAAGGAATCAGAGAGTCAAAAAAAATAAAACCTGATATTGATATTTTAATGCTCACAATTTATGAGGATAGTGAGAAGGTTTTTGATGCTTTGTGTACGGGTGCTTGCGGGTATTTAGTAAAAAAAACTCCACCATTAAAATTACTTGAAGCAATTAAAGAAGTTTATGAAGGTGGATCACCAATGAGCAGCCAGATTGCCCGGCAAGTCATCACTGCTTTTAAAGAATCAAAAGACACAAAGATTGAACAACAGGAATTCGAATTGAGTCCCAGAGAAAAGGAAGTCCTGACTTTATTGGCTGGCGGGAATAATTATCAGCAAATTGCCAATCAGTTATTCATAAGTGTTGATACCGTCCGTCATCATATTAAAAATATCTATAAAAAATTACACGTACATACACAGTCTGAAGCTGTGGCAAAAGCAATTCGTAAAAAAATTATCTGATCGGGTTACTCCTACATAGATATGTAGGTAAAATCATTTCTCAAATTCCACAACGAATATATTTACATAATCATGTAATTGATTACCTGAATTTTTCTGCTAGTTTTAAACCAGAGATTCAGAATACTCATTCACAGTTTCTAAAAAATTCTTAAAAAAATTTTAAAGAATTTATTAATTGAAAGGGTGCGCAAATGGAAATACTAACCAAGAAAGAACTATCAAATCCAATTGCTGATTTAATCAGCGATGAGATATATGAACTGCTCTTATCAAGAGGTTTAATTAACGAAAGAGCTGTACGGGATTACATCATCAGGAAAAAATTTAAACAGCTTCGCTCACAGAAATTAAGGACTGGTGATGCAATCGATTCTCTAAGAGCAGAGTATCCATATCTGCAGTTTGATACAATAAGAAAAATTGTTCACAATCCACCGAAAAATTTTGCAAACTAAATAACGCCCTCCTCGTGCGATCACCTCATCTGCCACGTGAGGTGATCCACTTCATTAATTATTAGCTTTATTTTCTGCAGGTTGATGTTCGGGTTTCAACAAATCGTTGACTTCTTTAACCGGATTAAAAGTGATTTTAGGAACTTCAACGAATACTGTTAACCAGTAATACATTCCGCCATTCCATAATCCCGGAAGTTCAAGTGCCTTTAATTCTTTACCCCCTTTTGATTTATTAGTTATTAATCCTGTATCCGGATTTACAAATTTTTTTAGTTCGAATAATCTGCCTTTATAATCTTTGATTCCGCAAGCAAGATCAACTGGATTAAAGTGAGTTGCCTCGTCAAATATTGAAGCCTGTTTTTTATCAGAAAGATTTACCTGTGTTGATTCAACAATTTGTTTTGATATTTCTCCATTCAGATCTTCAATCCAGAATGGACTTCCTCCCGGATGCCCCTCTCTTCTTACCATTCCGCAAACTCTGATCGGGCGATTCAGAAAATCGAAGAAATACTTTTTCCATTCATCTGAAGATTTTGTATTCAGCTTTGCCGATAGATCCAATTCAAATTCTGTCTTAATTAATGCAACAGCTTCCTTTATTACTGTTTCAGAAACATCTTCACTATCAAGTTTATTTAATAGTTCAAAAATCTTGCTTTGAAGATAAATCAGGTAACCGCCGATAATTTTTTTATATCGATATGTTTCTGTTTTAATCTGATCAGGAACGATGTTATCAATATTTTTAATGAGTACAATTTCTTCATTTAACTCATTCAGATTATTAAGTAATGCACCATGACCTCCGGGTCTGAAGAGAATTTTTCCGTCTGCGTCTCTGAATATTTTATTATCAACTGTTGCTGATACCGTATTTGTTTCAGAATTTTGAAATGAAAAGCTGACATCAAAGATCCATCCATGTCTGTTGTACTTTTTATAAATTTCTCTGAATAGATTTTTAATTTCAGTTTCATGCTCAGGTGAGATAGTAAAATGTATTTTTACTGTTTTATCTTTTCCTGATGCATAGTTTATCGCTTCTACGAGATGTTCTTCAAAAGCGGTTCTTGATCCATCAGAATATGAATGAAACAATATTGAGCCTTTCGGAAGATGCGCATAATTTAACCCATCAGAATTGCACGTGTAATTAATCAATTCGGAAATATTCTTCTGATTAATTAATTCTTCCAAGTCTCTGTCATCCTTGATTAAAGTATTCTTTAAGTCTTCATAGAAAGCAAAGTGACTGATGTTATTAAAAAATTCCAAAGTTGCTTTACATTCTGAATCGCCTCTTGCGGCTTTCTCAGATATCTTTTTATAATCAGAATTATCCGGGTTAGCAGTAACTGCTAATAATTTCTGAAACATTCTTGTAGCTGCACCTGAAGCCGGAACAAATTTAATTACTCTGCCTTCGTCCTGAGCTGATTGAAACCGACCGATATATTCATCTTTTTCAAAATCATTAAAAACTTTTACTCCATTGCCGATATTACAAGGTTTATAGAGTTTAATCCAGGGTACGCCGTTCTCAAATATTTTCAATTGTTCGATTATTGAATCGATGGGAATATCAAGATTCTTCTCTAAACTAAGTTCCTTCCGAATTTCTTCTGTTTGATTGGAGTGCATATTCTAAAATTTTTGTTTGATAATTATTCTTATAACAAAAATAATTAAATAAATTTAGCCAATGAATATTCAACCAAATACTTTAGAAGAATTAGCCAGCATCGCTCAAGCCACTCCGATAGTTGAGATTCGTGATACATTGCTAAATGAAAATAAAATATCACTCTATATTAAAAGAGAAGACTTGAATCATCCGGCACTATCCGGTAATAAATGGCATAAACTCAAGTACAACATTCGGGAAGCAATTGAGCTTGGGGAAAAAACTTTACTGACTTTCGGCGGAGCTTACTCAAATCATATTTACGCTGCTGCAGCCGCAGGAAGGATTTTTAATTTCAGAACTATAGGGCTGATCCGGGGAGAAGAACATCTACCGTTAAATCCAACTCTATCTTTTGCAAAAGAAAATGGCATGGAACTTTATTATTTGGACAGAACAGCATACCGGCAAAAGAATTCTTCTCAGGTTATTCAGAATTTAAGAGATAGATTTGGTGATTTCTATTTGATACCGGAAGGTGGAACTAATGAATTAGCAGTAAAAGGATGCAGCGAATTAATCGGGAAAATGGATTTACATTTTGATTATATCTGCTGTCCTTGCGGAACGGGTGGAACACTGGCTGGATTAGTTTCAGGATTAAATGGAAAAAAATATGCTCTTGGATTTTCTGTGTTAAAAGGAGCCTCTTTTCTAAAGGATAATGTCCAGACTTTATTAAATAATGCTGGTTATGGTTTATTAACAAATTGGAATATAAACCTTGATTATCATTTTGGTGGCTATGCAAAAGTGAGTAAGGAATTGATTGAATTTATAAATACGTTCTATTCTAACACAAAAATTCCAATTGAACCAATCTATACAGGCAAAATGATTTACGGCATTTACGACCTGATTTCAAAAGGATTTTTTGAACACGGAACCCGAATTATCGCCGTTCATACAGGCGGTTTGCAAGGATTAAGTGGATTGCAATCAAAAATTAAAAAAGGAACTTTATATGAATTAGATTTTTTGAGACAATATCAATAACTAATCTAAGCATAGTAAAGTTTTCATAGTTAAATTGTATTGGAGTTATAAAATTTTTAAGTGCAGGGAATGGAAAAAATTAAAATATTAATTGTTGAAGACGAGCAGATAGTCTCTAAATTCATGGAAAAACAACTAACAGATGCAGGATATCTTATTGCAGATGCAGTTTCAACCGGAGAGAAAGCAATTGCAAAAGTTTCAACACTAAAACCTGATATAGTCCTGATGGATATAAAAATAATGGGTTCAATGGATGGGATTGAAACTGCCGACCAAATCAGAAAGGAATACCACATCCCTGTTATTTTTCTTACGTCTCTTTCAGATGATGATTCCTTTCAGCGTGCGAAGAAAGCAGAACCATTTGGGTATCTTCTTAAACCGATAGAAATTAAAGAATTAAACCGTGCAGTTGAAATGGCACTCTATAAACATAAAATTTACAGAGAGTTATTTGATACACGACAGCGATTCCAAATCGCTGCCGAAGCTGCAAGAACAAGAGTTTGGGAATTATGGGTTGATGATAATAATAAATTGATACTCGATACTGAATTGTCACCACTTTTGGGCTATGTGAATGATGAGATCACAGAGATGCAAAACAATAGGCAGAAACTTGTTTATGAAGAAGACAGAAATCTGGTAACAAAAACCATCCAGAATTGTTTTAATGGAATTTCAGAAAAATTCGAAATTGAACATCGAATCTATGATAAAAACAAAAATATTGCCTGGATTCTGCTTCGGGGCGTACTAGTTCAACCAGAGAATAGTAAACCGAAACGGATCATTGGGTCAGCAACGGATATCACTGACCGAAAAAATTATGAAGATGCTCTCAGGAAAAGTGAGGAGAAATTTCGTAAAATATTTGAAAATTCAGGGATTGGTTTAGCTACACTTTCACTGGATGGTCATTTCACTAAAGTAAATAATTCGTTTTGTGAAATTCTTGACTACACAGAACTCGAGTTAGTCGGTATGAATTTTAGAAATATTACTCACCCGGGCGATATTGAAAAATCAATTGAGATCACAAATGAACTTCTAAAAAATGAAATGATCGAAGGCAAATCTATTGAGAAGAGATATCTTCATAAAAACGGCGAAACTGTGTGGGCTCTTACAACTATTTCATTAATCAGAGATTTAAATAATAAACCTCAGTTTTTTATAGCGCAGGTTCAGGATATGACACAACGCAAAAAATTTGAGGAACAATTAATAAAGTACACTGAAGAGTTGAAATTATTAAATGCTTCGAAAGATAAATTTTTCTCTATCATTTCTCATGACCTCAGAAGTCCGTTTAATTCTTTACTCGGGCTGACTGAATATATCAGTCAATCTTATGACGAGATGACACCACAGGATATTAAAAGTTCGATATCATCAATTTATAATTCATCCAGGCAAGTGTATGCACTCATTCTTAATTTGCTTGAATGGTCGATGATTCAAGCGGGAAGGATTAAAGTTGATAAGAGCATAATAAATCTGAAAGAATTAGGAAACGAAATTAAAAATTTGTACGGAGCAGCTGCCAAACAGAAAAAGTTAGAACTAACCATTAACATAAATGAAGAGATATTTATTTACGCAGATAAATATATGATAGATACTATCATCCGGAATTTTGTTTCCAACAGTATCAAGTTCACAAACCCCGGTGGGAAAATTATTGTTAAAGGAATTATTAATGGAGATAATGCTGAAGTTTCTGTAACTGATACTGGAATCGGAATAAGCATTGAAAACCAGAAAAATCTGTTCCGGATTGATGAACAATTCCGCAGAGATGGAACAGCAAATGAAAAAGGAACCGGACTTGGATTAATTTTGTGTAAAGAATTTATTGAAAAAAATAATGGCATTCTCTGGGTAGAAAGTAAAGAAGGCAAAGGCAGCAGATTTTCTTTCACCGTACCCAGGCATAGTGGAAAATTTAAACACCTTGAATAATAATTGATCAAATTAAAATACTAATACTCTATCCAGCAAAAATCAAGTTGAGGAATTATGAGTGATTTGCTAATTGTCTTTATCGGTCTTGCAATAATTTTCTACATCTTCTTTGTCCTTGGAACTTCGAGAACTGCCATTATAAAAGGACTTAACGGATTACTTTGGTTTCTCTTCTCACTTCTGCTTCCACCAATCGCTTTCACTGCCGTTTTGATAGCAGCACCAAAACAAACTAAGACAAAAGAAGAATTCAATTTTGCAGAAAATATTATTATGGATTTGACTCAACCGTTTGTTGATCTTGCCCATACCTCGCGTGCGCTTCTCGGTGTTAATCTTTCTTATGTACTGGAAGGTTTGACATATTTTGGTGTTGTTGGACTGCTTGCAATCTTTTTTAATAACTTTATTGGTTTGAATGATATAGATGCCGGAAGAATGGTTGGAGTTCTCACTGCAGGAATAACAATTGCAATGTTGTTTTTAGGGGCTACTGTTGACTGGATTGGATTACGGAAATCTCTACTCATTGCGCTCAGCCTTATGTTAGTTGGTCGAATCTTCCTCACTATATCGCCTGATATGGGTGTCCCTGGACTTTGGGGCTCTGCACATATTTATTCAATGATTGGAATTTTTGGAATAATTCTGGGCTACGGTATCTATCAACCAGCCTGCTATGCTGGAGTTAAAATACTTACTAATGAAAAAACTGCTGCGATGGGTTACGCAATGCTTTATGCATTAATGAATCTTGGTGGTTATTTACCAGGATTAATTTCACCTCCTGTAAGACACTCTTATGGGATTACAGGTGTCTTCTGGGTATATGTTGCGCTTACAGTCGTTGGAATTGGAATCGTTTATTTTATCATCACTAAAAATGCAATGGAAAAAGCGTTGAAAGAAGTAAACCAGGATTCGGCAGGAATTCAGAAGGAACCAGAAAAAGATGAAATGGCTGATAAAAGTAGAAAAGAAAAAATAGCATATTACATTAAGAATTTTCCGTTAAAAGATTTACGATTTCTTTACTTCGTTTTCATTTTAATTTTTGTGCAAACGCTTTTTGCTCACAACTGGTTAACAATTCCGCAATACACAAGTCGTGCTTTTCAAGGACAAACTTACTTTGGAATTCCAAACTTCATCGAAGACAATTTTGAATTCTTTGTAAATCTTAACCCGATACTTATTTTTATACTGACTCCGATGGTGACCGCATTGACTTCAAAGAAAAATACGTACAATATGATGATTATCGGAACATTTGTAATGGCATCACCAACATTTATTCTTGCTATTGGACCGAACCTATACACTTTACTTGCCTACATTACTTTGATGACTATTGGTGAAGCAATGTGGCAGCCAAGATTTCTGCAATGGGTAGCTGAAATTGCTCCAAAAAATATGACGGGAATTTACATGGGGATTGGTCAGTTTCCCTGGTTTTTAACAAAAGTGATAACCAGTATTTACTCAGGATGGTTTTTAATGAATTACTGTCCAGCAGATACATTACCTTCTCAGATGAATACCGAAACGATGTGGCTGATATACGGATTCATCGCTATCGTTTCACCTGTTGGTTTGCTGCTCGCAAAAGGATGGATGCAAAAAGGATTTAAAGTAAAACACCAGGACAGCAAATAAGATTGGACTGAAATTATTTTCAACCTGACGGAATTTTAAAATTAAAAACTTTGGAGGGGAAAATGATAAAAAGATCACATGATAAAATAATATTATTTTCAATAATTCTTTTTGCTTGTTCATTCTACTACTGTTCGACTGTGAGTTATAAAGAAATTTACCCGATTCTTGCAGATGGGAAATATGACAGCGAATTCCCATACAAAGGCGCATCAAATGAATTGAGAGAAATAAGTTCTACAGTTCACAGAATTAATAGCAGTGTGATATATAAAACTTATACATTCAATAGTAATTCAAATCTAACTCTCAAAAATTTAAAAAGCATTGACCTGCAGGAAGTTGCAATTAGTGAAGGTTATGCAGATCAAACAAATTCAGGTACCGGAACTATAATTTATTTTAATGAGGGAAAAGTAGCTATTCTCACCTGTGCTCACGTTGTTGATTTTCCTGATACAGTAATCTCATTCATACCAAATTCTGGTGGTGAATTATCGGATAAAATCCAGGTCATCTTTATAAAAGAAAGACAAAATATTTATGTCGTTGGTTTCCCTGAAGGCGGCGAGTTTGAATTAATTGTCTCAGATAAAAAAATGGATATCGCAATCATAGGCAAAGATTACAAAATACTTTCTGATTTAAAATTTCCTGTATTTAATTATCCTTTTGGAAAAAGTAAAGAGTTGGATTGGGGATCGTTTGTTTACATTTTTGGATATCCCATAAATAACCAGATGATAACAAAAGCAATCGTCAGTAATCCAAACAAAGATGAGTTTGGTTCATTCCTTGTTGACGCTGTAGTTAACAATGGGATGAGCGGCGGAGTTGTGCTTGCTATCAGAGATGGTGTTCCCAATTTTGAATTAGTCGGAATCATTCAATGGGTTCCTGAGGAAGAGGAAAATATTCTTGTTCCCAAACCTTTAAAAAATAATGAACGTTACAGTCCTATCGTTCCATATTCAGGCGATGAATATGTGAAAAGATTTTCTTCAATCAGGTATGGTATTGCAAGGGTAATTTCTGCTGAGAGAATCAGTACATTTATCACAGATCACAAAACCAGGTTAAGCAATAAAAAATATTATCTGGATAGATTTTGGAATTGACCAGACATCGGATTTGTGCGAAATTAGTAATAATTATTCAAATCAAAATATTTTTTAAAATCTAAGATATTGAAGTAACTTTTTAACGCGTAGTGTAGTCTTAATAATATCCTTAGAAAATATCCGATGAAAAAAATTTTACAAAAAGAAGTAATAAAAATAAATTGCCCGCACTGCAAGCAGGAATCAACCGATGCCTGGATTTGTCAGATGAGCACAGTTTTAGGTGTAAGATATGCTTATTTATGCAGTAATTGCCAAAAATTTCTAGGTATATCGAAAAGTCCTATTTCAACGGTAACTCAAACAAACGGAAATATTATATTTGCTTGAATTTTTTATCAATCTATATTCTCAAGAATAACTCCCCCACCGTAACAAATAACACTATCTGTTAAATCTCCGGATGTTCCATCATAAAAAACTGCAAACTGACCGGGTGCAATTCCATTATCTGAATCAGACATTTCAACTTTAACATTTCCATCATCCTGCCATTCAACCATGCAATCATGCACTTTTGCTCCGTGACGGATCTTTACTTTGAGTTGTGTTTTTTCAGCAGGAACTTCAGCGATCCAATTAACTTTTCCGACTAAAAATTCTTTGCGTTCACGATCAGCCAGATTCTGATTGGAGACATAAACAATATTTTTCTTAATATCTTTTTTTACGACGAACCACGGACCTCCGCCAAGTTTCAATCCGGATCTTTGTCCTATTGTGTAGTAATAATATCCCGGATGTTTACCTAAAATTTTTTTTGATTCAATATCAATAATATCTCCTTCAATTTCACCAAGATGATGCTTGATAAATTCTTTAAATTTAATCTGTCCGAGAAAACATATTCCCTGGCTGTCTCTTCTTTCCATAGTTGGGAGATTATAATTCTGTGCGAACTTACGGATTTCAGTTTTTTTGAATTTACCAATCGGAAAAAGAGCTCTTGACAATTGTTTCTGCGTCAGGTAAGCTAAAAAATATGTTTGATCTTTGATCGGATCGGGAGAAGTTTTAAGGAGAAATTTTCCGTTTACTAGATCAACTTTTGCATAGTGACCACTTGCAACTTTTTCAAACGAGCTGTCAATCTTATCATAGAACTCACCAAACTTTATCAGGCTGTTGCAAAAAATATCAGGGTTTGGCGTTCTTCCTTCTTTAATTTCTGAAATCGTATAGGAGACAACATTATCCCAGTATTCAGTCTGCAAAGGAATTACTTCAAGCGGAACATCAGCCTGTTCACAGACAGCACGCGCATATCTGAGATCTTCCTCCCATGGACATTCGCCGAGAAATGAGAATTCATCCTGAAGCCAGATCTTGAGGTAAAATGCTGTTAACTGATGACCTTCTTCTTTTAACAGACGGAGTGCAACCGAACTATCAACGCCACCGGAGAGCAAAACTGCAACTTTCATCTTTTGATTTTCTGCTTTCCCTCAACAATTCGCTGAAGAACCTGATCGTATAGCGGACGATTTACTTTACTTATTAAGATTGTAGCAAGCTTGGCTGATTTATTTAACCTCTGATAAAATCCAAAACATAAATTCTTGTTTTCAGCACATACTTTCATAATTCCTGTGAGTTTGTTTTCAAAAATTCCGCCTGAAAGAGATTTTATATCTTCATAATGAAAAACTATTTCTTTTCTTGAAAGAAAAAAATCTGAACAAATAACTTTCTGCTCATCAACTTCAATTTTATACGGCAGGATTTTTTTGAGTTTCATGAAATGTTTGTTCAGAAAGTATATTATAAGCAAATTTATAACCAGAGGAACAGTAAAAATAATTTCTTCTTTGAGGAATGTGATTAGAGCAACAGAATAAAGGATTACTATCGGAGTAACTATTAAATTTCCGTACCGGAAAACAATCCTGAATAAAAAAGGATAAGTAAATACCTGATGTTCTATTATGTTTTGATTCATAACTTGAACTTAAATTTACAAATCAATGGGCTAACTTTGAATTCATTTACTGATACCTCAAGCAAACTAAATGTTAGATTCAAATTGAATTCATAAAAGAAAAGCCCGCGGATGCGGGCTGAATCAGAAAGATCTAAAAACTGATTTATTGAATGACAGCTCCAAGTCCCTTTATTTGATAAATCGTCATCGGACCGGTGATTGTTGAAGGATCAAACGTTTCACCTTTTTCTTCTGCAATATGCTCAAAATGTTCAATGGCTTTTTCCTGAGTGAGTTCAATTTTATAAACTGTGCCTTCAACTAAAGCTGTTTTACCTTTTGCTTCAACGGGGAAAACAATGTCGCCGTCTTTAACTTTTACTTTTATCTTCTCACCTTCCACATCTGATTTTATTTCCATCCAGCATCCCATATTCGGGCAGACATCTAAAACTTCTCCTTCGACCAAAACTGTTTTATCGAGAAAAGATTCAGGGTCTTCCAGTATGGCTGAAATATTTGTCTTCTCGGTAAGTGTTAATTCAGCACCCAATTTGTCTTCTTCTGTTTGGGCAATTGTTAAACCTAAACTTAAAAGCAGAAATGAAATAAATAATTTGAACTGCATAGTTACTCCTTCAATTAGTTATAATGAATTATTTGAATTTAATAGAGATCGGTTTTTCAATTTCGATTTTCATTCCTGGAAATTTTTCCATGAACTCTTTCATTTCTTCAATGTTTCCAGGTTCATTGTTTCTGAATTCCTTAAATGCTTCTTTGTTCTTCATCATTTCACCTAAGTCCATTTCGAACAGAGTAATAGTAGATCCATTTACGTAAGATGCATTGCTACTTGTAATATCTCCATCAACTTTAATTGAAATATTAATTTTCATTCCATCCATCATCTTCAAAGCTTCTTCACTCATTTCATCATCATTTTGCTCTGTAACTTCGTCTGTACTGTCTGAATAAACAGAATCTTGACTGAAATTAATCGGCGGGCGATCAATAATAAGTTCTGAAACATCACCTTTTATAAATTTAAAGAAATAGTATTCATCGGAGTCTTCACCTTCACTCATCTCCATTTTTGAATCCGGATCAGGTTGAATTCTAATTTTTGAAATATCATCAAAAGAATATATTGCTTCGTATCCTTCCCATTCGTCATTGCTGATAAATTCATGAGAAACATAGTTTACATTGTCGCCGTATTCCTTTGCATCAGCAATAATTTCGTCATCTTTAAAAATTGAAAATTCTTCTTCAGCAGATGTTGATGAATCCTGAAAGGCGGTTGCAAATTCTTTCATCATATTGACAAAGGTTTTACTCATCAGCACTTTTTCATTAATAATTCCGCTTCCATCTTTTTTTAGATTGATTGTGGTATCGACCTGAAGACAGCCAGCCAATAAAAAGGTTAATAAAGTTATGTTGAATAAAAATATTAATTTTCTCATGGTTCTTCCCGTGTTTATAAAAACTAATTCGTATTGTGTAAAGATACAGATTTCCTGATATTTTGGTCAGATTTCAAGCAGGTTTATTGTTTAGTATATGATAAAATTGACAGGAAAAGGAGATTTCTGTTTTTTATATTTCACAATGAATTTTAACACATTAAGAATTGTCCCATATCAAATATAAAAACTACGTATTGATCAGAATTACTATTCTGATACTTGTCAGCCTTGTGCTATTTCTTGTTCCGGATTTCAGGAAAAGTATAGATAATGAAATTGAAAATTTATTCATTAAAACAAGAGGTCAGCTAGAACCAGACACAAATATTATTATAATCCATTTTTCAGAAAACGACATAGCAAGGATTGGTCCCTGGCCCATTAAAAGAAATTATTATGCACTTCTCATAAATCAACTTACACATCTTGGAGTAAAAAAAATTGGTCTTGAGGTTTTCCTCAGTTCAAGATTAGTAACACAATCTGTTTACGATAATCTATTGATGAAGGAAATAGAGAAATCCGGCAAGGTAATATTGAGCTGTATTGCAGGCAGTATTGTTGAGAAAAATAATTTGTTCGTAACTGATTCACTCAGCTACCCCAGCCCAAAATTATTGAATGAAAAACTTCTTACAGGTCATATTAATTATCTGAAAGAAGATCGCTATGAAATTCCACTTAACCTTAGACAAAACGAAGTATATGAAAAAGCGTTTTCATTGCAACTTTCCGGAAAACAACTTGATCAAAAATCCATCATTGTGAATTTTGTTTCATCCTGGAATAGTTTTAAGAAGTACTCCGCGCTTGATTTTGCAGAGCTTGTTTATTCACAAAGCAATGAGCTTAAACTATTTAAAAATAAAATTATAATTATTGGTATCAGTGATCCGCAAATTGCTTCTGCAATTCAAACTCCCTTTGACGAACAAATGCCAGGTGTTGCGCTGCACGCTTTTGCACTTGATAATATTCTGAACTCACGCGATGTTGATAATAGGTTCTATGTTCTATCCGCAACAACTTTATTGTTGATAATTCTGGGGTTAATCATTTATAGAAGTATTTACAATAATAAAAATTTAACCATCTATCTGTTCGCTGTAATTTCTGTAATTATTGGTTCATTTGTTTTAATAAACTTTTACTACTGGGAAATTTCACTTTCCTTTTTCTTTATCCCGCTGTTAGCTATAATCATTACCGATATATCGCTTTACTTTATTCAAGGTAAAGAAGAACTCAAAGGCGCACTTGATGAATCAACTGCATTAAGAAATTTACTTCATTCCAAAGAGAATCAGCTCAACACACTTCAGAGAGAAATAAAAGAATCCGGTAAGGAATCATCACAGCTTATTGAAAAAATAAATTCACTTCAAAGTGATATTAAAAAGCTAAAGGGAAGTGAAGATGACAGGTCACAAGCAGAAATTATAGTTAGTGGAAAAGTTGAAAATTTTTATGGTATTATTTATTCATCAACTTTAATGAAAAGAGTTGTTGATTTAATTCAGAAGGCAGCGCCAACTGATGCAACAATCCTGATTACCGGTGACAGTGGAACTGGTAAAGAACTCGTTGCAAAAGCAGTTCATTCCCTAAGCAAGAGGAAAGATAAAAATTTTATTTCTGTTAATTGTGCGGCTTTAAATGATTCACTGCTCGAAAGCGAATTGTTTGGATATGAGAAAGGTGCGTTTACAGGTGCGGTAACGGATAAACAAGGAAGATTTGAACTGGCTGATGGCGGAACAATATTTCTTGACGAGATTGGTGAAACTTCTGAAAACTTTCAGTCTAAACTGCTTCGCGTATTACAATCAGGAGAAATCGAAAAAGTTGGTTCAACAAAACCAAACTCAGTTGATGTTCGCGTAGTCGCTGCCACAAATAAAAATCTATCAGCATTAGTGAAGGAGAAATTATTTCGGGAAGATCTTTATTACAGGTTGAATGTCATAAATATTGAAGTTCCTCCTTTAAAAGACAGAAAAGAAGATATCAACCTTCTGGCAAAAAGTTTTATTGAGGCTGAAAATTCCAGCCTGCAAATTTCTGTCTCTGCACTGCAAGCACTAAATGATTATAACTGGAAAGGAAATGTAAGAGAACTTGAATCGGTAGTAATGCGAGCAATTATTTTTACTAAATCAGATGGTCGTAATTTAATTCAACTCGCTGACCTTCCAAAAGAAATAGTAAAAGAAACAACTTTTGGATTTGACGATATAGTACTGGAATCTTTAAGAAACAAAAAGTTTTCACACTCCGCAATAGTTGAAACAGCAAGGGATCTTGGCAATGTGAACAGAACTCTGATCTCCGAAAACTTAAGAGGTCTTGCATTTAAAATATTGGTCGAATGTAACTTCAATATTGATAAAGCGATCCTGACAATCTCAGAATCCGGTGATAAAGAAACCAATGACAGAGTTCGGGATAAATTACAAACATTCATCAAAAACATCGAGAATGACATATTAAAGTCCGGAGTAAATAATTTCGAAGCCGTTAAAAAGAAATTTGCATCGAAGTATAAAAACCTGCCTGTTAAATTTCATTTATATTTGGACAAAGTCATCCAGAATAAAATTGAGCGATTATTATAACTAACATTGAAATACCGGTCTTTCAATTATTAAACCGTTCATTTAAATTTATAAGAAAATTGGGAAGGTTAACTTAATTTAATGTCGGTATTAATATTTTTTTTGGATAGCTTATGAAACAATTAAAATTTACAATTCTTTATATCATTCTTTTTATTTCACCATATCAGCTAAACGCTCAGGATTCAACTGAAACAGAAGAAACCTGGGAATGGGACGAATTTGATGAATGGACTGATTGGCATAATAAAAGACCTGCAATTTCATTAAACTATGGAATATCTGATATTTCGCGGACAGATGTGGAAGCACCCTTCGCAGATAACCATCTGATTGAACTTAAACTTGGATACAGCTACACCAAAATTTCAAAGTATGCTGATTATATCAATAAAAGTAATTTCAATTATTTATTTCTGAATCGTAATTCAACGGCACTTGCAGGTGGCTCCGATAATATCTCAGATATTGTAACTAATAACTGGCAGTTCGGTGCTGGCTGGTCAGATAGCTACGGATATATACTTAATGAATCTACTTCGATCAGTCCATATTATGCTTCTTCATTTACCTGGACGAATCTGGATTTTTCTGATGATACACTTAGTCCAAATGACGAGAGAATCAAAGAACTTTACGATGAATCGTTTCGATTTGGTTCTGGTAGTGAAGCAGGCATTCGTTTCCAAACAGCAAACTTAATATCCATTGATGCGGGTTATGAGAGATCTATTGTTTTTGAAAGACACTTGTTCTGGAAATGGGCTGGCAGTGCAATCATTGAAGCTGCAGCTAACGGTGTACTTGATGTTTTTATAAAAGAAATTTTTAAATCTTCTCCATCGGCAGGACCGATTGTGTTTTTTATTTTGAAGAGTGCTTTAGGTTATGGGTTGTATGAACTTCGGCAGGAAAAGATGAATTGGCCATTCCCGAGTGCCCCACCAATTGCAATGGATAATATAAAGTTTGGAGTAACGTTTACATTTTAATTATCATACAACCATTCAGTTATACATCCATACAAGACAATGGTAACCAAGATAAAAATGTATGGGTGTATGATTGTATGAAAAACTAACTAATCAAATTTTATTTTGATATTAACTACTTCAGATTTGCTTCCTGTACGAACCGGTGGTCCCCAGGTTCCTGCACCTGAAGTTACGTAGTAGTGAGTGTCACCTTTTTTCTTATAGCCCCAGCTAATTTCATAAATCATATTGGTGATAATATTTGCTGGCCAAATTTGTCCGTGATGTGTGTGACCTGAAAGCTGTAAAGCAATGTTATTCTTTTGTGCTTCTTCAAGTTTATATGGTGTGTGATCAAGTAAAATCATCGGGTAGTTTGTTTCAATCGTTTCAATTATTTGCTTAAGTGATTTCCTGCGCTTGCCAGTAAATTGAAACATAGTTGAGTCTTCCCTGCCGATAATATAAAAACTGCTGTCAATCAATTCATACACATCGCGTAGCACTTTAATTCCGAGATGTTCAGCATATTCAACAGAAGCATCAACTCCATTAATAAATTCGTGGTTACCGTTGACTGTGTAAATACCATATTTAGGATTTAGTCTTTTAAATGACTCACCAATTTTTCTCTGCTCAAGAATTTCTGCTTTATCATCTACTATGTCACCTGATAATAAGATGATGTCAGGATTAAGCGATTCCATTTTATCAATTATCTTCGATAATAATCTTTCGCCATCAATCGGAGAAAGATGCAAATCAGAAGCGGCAACAATATTGATCTTAGATAGTTTTCCATCACCTTTCGGAAGCTGCAATTCAAGAGTTTTAATGGTGATATCTCTCTTATTCAAGTTTCCAAGAAATACAATCAAACCAACAACAGCAATAACTATTAAGGCTGTGATCTTTTTCGTCTGTTCATAATTATTCTGAATAGATGCCGGAAGAAAATGAAACCACGAATCAAATAATCTGATAATATCAATAAATAGTAAAGCAAGAATGAAGTAAACAAGAAAAGCAAACCAGATTGCTCCAACTGCAAGCCATAAATCATAAACAGCAGGATGCAGAAATTTATAGAGAACCTTTGCAAAAACGTATCCATAAGCAATAATAATAAACGCCGCTACATAAAAAGGTTTTAGAGCGGGAAATGTATGAAGTGCTTGCCATCCCCTTATAAAAATATAATAATTCAGAGCAGTGTAAACCGTGAAGAATATTGTGAAGAATAAAGCCATTTTGCCAAATATATTATTTGAATAAATGTTAAGATAGACTTAATGGTTCAAATGATGAACTGTGGAAAAGTTTTTGTGATTTGAAACAAAACCATCGCGGACAAAAATTAACAGGACAGTAATCTGAGGACAGTTTTCTGCCCGCAATGGTAAGGAGGCTATGCTTATTTGTAGGAATTTAAAACTTTCATATAATTTGCTCGTTCAAATTTTGCCGGATCTTCAACATTCATATAACTCATACTTCCTCTCATCTGTTCGAGAGATTCATATTCTTTTTCTTCCATCCATAATTTAATTTTAGAAGTAACATCGGCAATGTGACCAATTCCAAACTTCAATAAACAGGAAAGCATCTGAGTTACTTTTGCACCAGCCATTATCATTTTAATGACGTCCTCCGCCGTATAAATACCGCTTGTTGCAGCAAGATCAGCATTTGTTCTTCCGTAAAGTATTGCAATCCATCTCAGTGGAAGTCTCATTGCAAATGGAGTACTTAGAATAACATTTGGTTCAACTTCCAGCGTATCGAGATTGATATCCGGCTGATAAAATCTGTTAAATAAAACCAACCCATCAGCACCGGCTTTGTTTAACTCTTTCGCCATATGTGCAACTGAACTGAAAAAAGGATGCATCTTCACTGCAATTGGAATTTTAATTTCTGATTTTACTCTTTTGACAATGTGAACATATTTTTTTTCAAGTTCTTCACTCCTCTGATCAAGATCAGTTGCAAGAAAATAGATATTCAGTTCAAGACCATCCGCACCAGCTTGCTCAATTTGTTTTGCATAATCTATCCATCCACCAAGTGACTTGCCATTCAGGCTCGCTATCAATGGTATATCAACAGATTCTTTTATTTTTCTTATATGATTAAGATATTCTTCCGGACCCATTTTGTATTCGAAAGGTTCAGGAAAATAGCTTGTTGCTTCAGCAAAGCTTTCGGCTGAACCATTTGTATGATGATGAAGTTCTAAGGATTCATGTTCAAGCTGTTCTTCAAACAAAGAATAAAGAACAACTGCTCCGGCACCTGCATCTTCCATTAATTTAACACCTGATAATTCCTGAGATAATGGACCTGCTGAAGGAACAATAGGTGATTTTAGTTTTAAACCTAAGTATGTGGTTGATAAATCCATTTTAAAACCTTTGAATTATATTTTCAAATTATTCCAGATTATTTTTTTCAGCTTTACCGTTTCCCGGATCCCAGGAAGCTAATCTTACGTACTCTTTCCACCGGTTTGTTACATCTTCCTGCGCTTCGTTCATCAATTGTTCAGCAATCTTGGGATGTGATTTGGTAAGCATCTTAAATCTGGTTTCCATATATGTAAAATCTTTAACTGGTATCTTAGGATCTTTAGAATCGAGTTTGAATGGATTCTTACCTTCTTTTGCAAGGTCCGGATGATACCTGTAAAGCTGCCAGTAACCTGAATCAACAGCAGCTTTCTGGTTCTGCATACCTTTACCCATATTAATACCATGAGCAATACAATGACTGTATGCAATAATCAATGAAGGTCCGTCATAAGCTTCCGCTTCGATGAACGCTCTGAGCGTATGTTGATCATTTGCGCCCATTGCAACTTTAGCAACATAAACATTACCGTATGTCATTGCCATCAAACCAAGATCTTTTTTAGCAGTTGGTTTACCAGCAGCAGCAAACTTTGCAACAGCACCGCGTTGTGTAGCTTTTGAACATTGTCCACCAGTGTTTGAGTAAACCTCTGTATCGAGTACTAATATGTTTACATTTTTTCCTGAAGCAAGAACGTGATCAAGTCCGCCAAAACCAATATCGTATGCCCAACCATCACCGCCCATAATCCAGACAGATTTTTTCACAAGATAATCAGCTAAGCTTAACAAATGTTTTAAATCGCTTGCTTTTTCACCGCTTACAGATTTAAGAAGATCATTTAATATTTTCTTCAGAATATCAACTCTTTCCCGTTGCTCATAAATTTCCGCTTCATCTTTCTGTGATGAATTTATAATTGTATTTACCAGATCTTCACCAAGATCATTTACATATTTTCCAAGTAATTCTTTTGCCTGTCCATTATGCTTATCAATTGCAAGACGGAAACCAAAACCGAACTCAGCATTATCTTCAAATAAAGAATTAGACCAGGCAGGTCCTCTTCCATCTTTATTTGCTGCCCAAGGAGTTGTTGGTAAATTGCCGCCATAAATTGAAGAGCATCCTGTTGCATTTGCAACGATAGTTCTGTCACCAAATAACTGGCTTACAAGTTTAACATAAGGAGTTTCACCACACCCTGAACACGCACCTGAAAATTCAAATAATGGTTCGAGGAATTGTGAATCTTTTATTTTGGTAACATTAATTTTTTTTCTGTCGAGATCGGGAATTGAGAGGAAGTAATCCCAATTAACTCTTTCCTGATTGCGAATCGGAATTTGCTCAGACATATTAATTGCTTTAAGGCGTGTTTCCTTTTTATTTTTTGCAGGACAAAAATCAACGCAGAGTTCGCAGCCTGTGCAATCTTCCACAGCTACCTGCAGCGAGTAATACATATTCTCGCCGTAATCTTTCGATTTGAATTTTGTGTACTTAAATGTCGGAGGTGCATTTTTAATATATGACTCATCAAAAACTTTTGCACGTATTGTAGCATGTGGACAAGCAATAACACATTTGTTGCATTGAATACACACTTCAGGATCCCAAACCGGAACTTCCAGAGCAATATTTCTCTTTTCCCATTTTGTTGTTGAAAGAGGGAATGTTCCATCGATTGGGAATTTACTCACAGGAATATTATCACCATCAAAGCCTATAATCTTTGCTGTTACATCTTTCACAAATGCAGGAGCGTTAGCACTAACTGGTGGTTGCATCTGAATCTTGCTTGTAACTTTATCAGGGATGTTCACTTCAAACAGGTTAGCAAGTGTTTTATCGACAGCATCGAAATTCATTTGAACTATTTTATCACCTTTTACGCCGTAAGTTTTCTTTATCGAATCCTTAATTAATTTAATTGCTTCTTCTTTAGGAAAGATATTTGAGATAGCAAAGAAACAGGTTTGCATAATGGTATTGATTCTAACACCCATTCCGGTTTCTTCACCAACTTTATAAGCATCAATGATGAAGAACTTCATTTTCTTCTGGATAAGATCTTTCTGAACGTTTTCCGGCAGTGAATCCCAAACTTGCTCTTTCGGCACTTTAGTATTTAAAAGGAATGTGGAGCCTTCCATTGCTCCTCTGAGCATATCAAGTTTTTCCAGAAAAACCTGCTGATGACAGGCAATAAAATTAGCACGATTAATAAGATATGTTGATTTTATTTCTTTAGGTCCGAAACGCAAATGAGATATAGTCATTGACCCAGATTTCTTAGAATCATAAACGAAGTAGCCTTGTGCAAAATAATCAGTTCCTTCACCAATTATTTTAATCGAGTTTTTATTTGCACCAACCGTTCCATCTGCACCCAATCCGTAAAACTTTCCTTTGAAAGTTTCTTTTGCTTCAACGGAGAAATTAGGATCGAACTCCAAACTTGTATTTGTAACATCTTCTTTAATACCAACAGTGAAATGATTTTTCGGTTTGCTGTTACCCAGATTATCAAGTACTGCTTTCACCATTGCCGGAGTAAATTCTTTTGAGGACAACCCATATCTTCCACCAACAATTTTTGGATAATTGAATTTAAGTTCTCCTGCAACAAATTTTTCTGAGATTGAGTTTACAATATCAAGATAGAGAGGTTCACCGGAAGCACCGGGCTCTTTAGTTCTATCTAATACTGCAATTGCTTTGACTGATTGAGGAAGTGAATTAATAAAATGATCAATTGAAAATGGTCTGTATAATCTGACTTTTATTAAACCGACCTTCTCTCCTTTTTGATTAAGATAATTTACGGTTTCTTCAGCAGCATCAGAACCGGAACCCATCATTACAATAACTTTCTCTGCATCCTTTGCACCAATGTAATCAAACAAATGATATTGTCTGCCAACTAATTTTGCAAATTTATCCATCTGCTGCTGAACAATTCCCGGGCAAGCAATGTAAAATGGATTAACAGTTTCTCTCGCCTGAAAGAAAACATCAGGATTTTGTGCGGTACCACGAAGAACCGGATTGTCGGGAGTGAGTCCTCTTTTTCTGTGAGCAATAACCAAATCATCATCAATCATTGCATGCATATCATCTTTAGTCAACTCTTCAATTTTCATAACTTCATGTGAGGTACGGAACCCATCAAAGAAATGCAGAAATGGAATACGTGCATTAAGAGTTGCAGCCTGAGCTATCAGAGCAAAGTCCATAACTTCCTGAGGATTGTTGGAAGCTAAAAGAGCAAATCCGGTTTGTCTTGCTGCCATAACATCACTATGATCTCCAAAGATAGAAAGTGCATGTGCTGCTACAGTTCTGGCAGAGACATGAAAAACGGTAGAAGTTAATTCGCCTGCAATCTTAAACATATTAGGTATCATCAACAGCAAACCTTGCGAAGCAGTAAAAGTTGTTGTTAATGCACCGCTCTGCAATGCACCGTGAACGCTTCCAGATGCACCACCTTCACTCTGTAATTCGCTGACTGAAGGTACTATTCCCCAAATATTTTTCTTACCTACTGCTGACCAATCATCACAATGCTCACCCATATTTGATGAAGGAGTAATTGGATATATTGCAATTACTTCGTTTGTATGAAAGGCTGTATAAGCAGCGGCTTCGTTTCCATCAATAGTTACTTTATTCCGATTCATTTCTCTTCCATTTATTTATTAAAAAGCGAGGAAATCTGACTACACCCTGATTCCAACTATTATACCAGCAAAATACTTTTATTAGTCGTTTTATTAGATACTTTTTTTTTCAAAAGTGGAAATGAGACCATATAACTAAAACTGAATTCCCACTTTTAAGAATGATATAATACTTATCTGTCCACACAATGAATATGCAACTACACCTGTTAGTATTACTGATGAATCATTAGTCAATCATTTAGAAATAATTATTATATTAACACAGTATTTTCATCTGCTGTTTACAAATACTATTAATTACTATTCATCCAAATAACAGGAGGATAAATGGATCAGAACAACTTACCAGGTTCCTTTAAACAAGAAGTATCAGTCGGCGATTGGATGATAACTCTGCTTATCACCGCTTTGCCATTAATTGGTTTAATTATGCTTTTTGTTTGGGCGTTTGGAGATGGAACAAATCCGAGTAAAAAAAATTGGGCAAAGGCTACATTAATTTGGTATGCGATTTGGTTCGTTCTCGTAATTATTTTCTTTATTATGTTTTGGGCGTTCATTAGTGCAATGTTAAGTGGAATGAGTGGAACATATTCTTAATTAAATTTGCTTTAAAAAATAATATGAGGGCTTTATGCCCTCTTCTTATTACAGAAATTTTGAGTTTCATCCTTTAAGTTTTATTATCGTGTTTATTCTACATAAAAAGTCAGTTAATGCTGAAACTTTAAATCACAGGAAAATTAGAAATTAATTTATCCAATAAATCTGGTTCAAATAAAAAGCGATTTGATTTTATAGATCAGTTTCGCGGTTTCGTTGGCATACTGATGCTTCTTGGTCACAGTTCGTACTATTTCAATTCAATCTGGTTATATCTCGATCCTGCCGATCCGTTAATTCCTAACTGGGAACAATTTGCCCTTAGATACATTGGCTACATCTGTGCGCCCGGTTTTCTAATGATGAATGGTGCGATGGTTTGGTGGACATACCAAAACAGAATATTAAAAGGGTCAACAGATTGGAATGCAAAATGGCATTTAATTCAACGTGGATTATTTCTCGTACTTGTTCAGATTACCTGGGTTAATTCTTCGTGGAGCGGATTCGCATCATTTAAACCTGATCACCTTGGAATTATTTCTACTATTGGTTTTGCAATGTTACTTCTCACAATAATTGTTAAAATGAAATGGCAAATCAGGTTAGCCATCGCAATAATTATTTTACTAGTCCACCCGCTGCTATTAAGGATTCAGTACAATCCTGATATTTACTGGCAGCAGATTTTAATGCAGTCATTTATTGATTCAGGTGATTTCAATAAATATCCGATTCTCCCATGGTTTGCGCTTGCAACACTCGGTTCAGTTATGGCAACGGGATGGTTAAAGAGCTGGCAGTCGGATAAAGAAAAAATAATTTATAGTTTCATTATTGGTTTCGCTTCATTGCTAATAGCTACATTTATAAGAATGGAAAGAGGGTACGGAAACATCTTTCCATTTTCTGATTTTGGTTCATTTTCATTTTTCTTTGATCAGAAATATCCACCAAGTTTATTTCATAATCTATGGTTCTTCGGTTGGGTTGTGATAGGTGTCGGTACCATCATTTTCATTAATATGTATTTTCAAAATTTGCTGAAATTTTTATCGTTAGTTGGCAGAGTTCCGCTATTTTTCTATTGTGTTCATCTCGCTTTACTCGGAATATTTTCAAAAAGATTTGATCTGTACTATCGCGAAGGTTACGTCACTGAAACTTTAATCGGGTTTGTAATCATGATGATTATTATGCTGCCACTGACAAAATGGTTTGGAGGAGTTAAACAACGAAGCAAGAATTACTTAATAAAAATGATCTGATGAAAAAAATAAAAGCGCAAAAATATTTTATTTATAATATCGTTTGTCTGGTTATAATTTTTCTACTTTTAATTCCAGGTTGTGCAAGCCGAGAGAGAAGACCTGTTATTCTTGCTGATTCAACATATTATTATAACTCAACTCTTGAAAAAGATTCCTCTGCTGGAATTTCACTCAGCAATAAAATCAGCAAAAAAACAGGAAGACCAATTAAACCCGGTACAATTTTCAAATTGGATGATGGTGCAAAATTAATTGCAAGCATCGGAAACAACTTTTCAAAAAATGAATTATCAATGCTTCACATAGATTGGATTGATTCTGAGGGTAATTCTTTTTATAGAAAAAGAATTGATATTTATCCAAAAGATTCGTTGTTGTTGATATCAAGCTCAATTTCTATATCACCTGAAAAAAGAGAAAAAGGAAATTATTCAGTTCGGTTTTATTTGTTCAGGGAACTTTTTGCTGAAAAGAAATTCCAACTTGTTGATTCTTCAACTTACTCAAAACTATTTCCTCCAAAAGAAAAATCAAAATCCGAGAAAAAACAGCAAAAGAAAATTAAAAAGAAGAAAGTAACAAAATCCAAAACCAGCATCGAGCAGGTGAAAGCAGAAATAATTTTATGTAAAAAGCTGAGTGAAAAAACCGGTAAGCCAATTGGTGTTGATTCAATATTTGTGATCGGAGACAAAGCCAATGTGAAAGCAGTTGTAAATATTACAAAGCCCGATGTAAAAGCTAATGAACAAATGAAGTTTTATTTTGAGTGGAGCGGACCGGATAATGAAACATTTTATAAAAAAAGAATAGTTTATACAACAAGCAGCCCAACATTTACAATTTCGAATTCAATTTCAGTCACGCCTGAAAAGCGAATACCAGGTGTTTATAAAATTCAGGTAATTTATAAAAAGAAAGTAATAGCTAATCAGGAATTTATACTTGCTGCACCGGAGAAATGAAATTCAATTTCAGGGAACAGAAATTACAACCAAACCTTCCACTTCATCCGCTACATAAATGTAATTATCCTTTAGTGCCACTGCCAAAGCATATTTTGTCTCAACAGTACCAATCCGAACAGGAGAATACAGATTTGACACATCAAATATTTGAAGTCCTCGTAATTCCGTCGTCAGAAAAATTTTATTATTATCATAAACCACTTCCTTTGCATATCCACCTGCAGAATATGAGTTGATTATTTTCACATTTAAAGTGTCGGAATAATCAACTGTAACAAAACCCCCTGTTCCACAAGCCAGAAATGCTATAGGAAGATCCGAATGAATTGCTACATCTTCAGCATAACCCGGTGTATCAAGCAAATCCATAAGCGGATAAATATTAAAGCCATCCTGAAAGTCTGATATATTAAAAATCGTAAATCCAACTTCGCCGCAAGCAACAAACAGTAAATTACTATCGGCTGAAGTACAAACTGATTGTGCATAACCAGGGACAAAGAATGTTTGTCTGAAATCAGGGTATGTGGGGTTGTTTATTTTTGTAATATTGACACCTTCTTCACTAACGGCAGTAAAAAGAAAATCGCCCATAATATGAAAATTTTTTGCGGGTGCAATAGCACGAATTTCCGGTATGATTAAAGGATTCATTGGATTAGATACATTTACAATACCAACACCAAAACCACCAGCCGCAAGATAGATCACACTGTCTTTATTAATTAAATTGTATGCGTAACCTCTCAAGCCATAAATCAACTCAGAAATAAATTTAGGTTCTTTCGGGTTTGAAACATTTAAAATCATTAATCCTCCCTGACCCTGTGATATATATGCTAAAGAATCTTTCAAAAAAATATCCTGTGCATATCCTGTGGTAGCATATTTGGTAACTATTTTATATCCTCCATCTCCGCCAATAATTGATTCAGGATCATTCGGGGTACCACAAGCAATTAAAAATAAGAGAATAAAAAACAGAATCACTTTAAATATATTTAGCATAATTATTCTTTCGATAAATATTTGAGTTACTCTTTAAAATTTCAGTGTGTAATTAAAATTTATACCAACACGATACTGTATGTAATCTTTTTCGTCCGAAACATATTCTTTATTCGCTTCAGCGGCAGAGCTGGATTCTCTTTTAAACCAATGATAAAATGCAGTTGCTGAAAAGTTATCCATCAAATTAAAGTTATAATTAACAAAAATGCGATAATTGTAATCATAACGACCGGCATGGAGAGGGTCCAATTCCAAATAATGATCGGTTGTATAAAAAGCTCTTAAATATTGAAAATCGATACTGATGTCATTATTCCGTGAAAAAACTTCTGGCAGGATATAATCAAATCCTGCATAATAAGCATGCTCGAAGTTTGTTGCATCAGAATCGTCTGAATCTTCTTTTGTTTCTGTTGGTTCATCAAAACCTTTTGCATCAGAAGTTGAATACAGGTAACCAATATTGACATCCAGATTTTTGAATAATGATTGGTAAATCCTGAAACCATAAATATAATCGTTACTATCGTATTCTGTGTTAGATTCATCAAGGTAATATCTGTCATAAGTAAAATAAACACGGGCTCGTGTCGTCTTCCAATCAAATATATGTTGCAGCCAGAAACTGAAGTCATCTTTTGAAAAAATATATGGTCGGAATGTTTCAGGTGTGAATCCATAATACATGACCCAGTCTTCATCTCTGAAATGACGTACATAAAATTCCGGCAGATATGAATACGAAGCTGAGAGAGAAGTTGAAGTTGTTATATACTGACGCAGAAATATGTTATAAGTTTCCCATGTCTTTATTGAGTTAAGAGTGTAAGCATCAGAATCATAGCCTGCACCAAGAATAGTTTTTAAATTCCCGATTATATTATCAGTATAAGTAAGTCCGACCGAGTAACTCCAAACAAGATCATCAATAGTTTCTATGTGAAATCTTCCTTCGTCTTCCAGATTTTTAAATCTGTCAATATATTTTTGTGAGTATTTCAGGATGTTGCTGTCATAGTACGGTCTTACAGAGAAACTCAGGCTCCAATTATCAACCTTTTTTTCTTTATTCGTTTTCTTTTTTTGACCATATAATTCATTACTGCAGATTGAGAATAATATAATAAAACAAAAAATTAGAAAGCCGTATTTGGTCAGGGTGGGATTATTTGTTCTTGTTAACACTTAATTACTTTCCAATCTGATATCTTTTTTAGGAAATAAAATTCTTCCGAGGATTAAATATTTATCGAGGGTGATGATTTCATAACTATGAACACCCGATGGTACAGTAATATAAATTTCATTTGCTTTACCCGGAGTTCTTTTCCCGTCATTCCTGTACTTTGTAACATCAGAACGGTCTGAACAAAGCATATATGTATTCTTTAATTTCTTATCTTCCCGTACTTCCACACGATAGTTTAATTTACCTTTCAGTTTATAATCAAACTCAACACGATTTAATATCCTCAATGTAGTTGGACCATAAATTTTAATTTTCATTGGTTTACCGGAGGAATATCTGAAGTATGTTACAATATCCTCGTCTGTAACAAGACTTACAGGCTGGTTTGGATATGATGGTGATAAAGAAACCCAATCAATCTTTTTCTCTTTTGTTGCAGTAAAAAGAGAACGAGTAAATATTTTTATTTCCTCCGAACCACTCCATAATTCAATTGAATTTTCACCACGTGATAATTCGACTAATATATTTTCACCGACTGTCGGATATCCAGATGTAGTATTCTTAAACTTAGATTTTTCATCGGCGTTTACATTATTGAAATCGACTTTTATTTTATTGCCTCCATTTATTCTGTAATAAACTATGTAATCTAAATCATTCTGATCTTTACTGACTAACTGACAACGAGTAATAATTTTTAACTTACCCGGACCCCTTGTAGTAAGCAAAAGCGCTTCTTTGTTTAATAGCGGATAATATTTATAACTTTCATTCGCAACAATAATGAAAACCGAACTGCTGGCATTTTTGGGAATGAGCACTTTTGTTTTCGGTGCCCCTAACACAGTTATCTGTATCACAAAGAATGATAGTATCAGGAGAAACTGGGATATGGAATATTTATGCTTCATTTTTTTCAAAGTAATAAATCAGAATCTTGATGATCATTTTCGGAAACTTTCTGCGGAGTTTTCACTTGTTCAGTACCAAGCTGATGACGTTTTCGTTCCATTAAATAGACGAAGCCAATTGCAACTGTCAGAAACAAACTAACTCCGGCAGTTAGCAGAACACTATATCTTTTTTGAATAAAAATTTCTCCTTCACCTTGACGTGGCAGTGGAGATGGATTTATTGGTAATCCATACTGCTGCGCCAACTGATTCACATTCAATAAGTGAATTACAGGAATATTTTTCTCAGCCATATAAATCAGCAATCCTCTGACCGGATAGTTTTTCATTGGTAGAATTTTTGAAAATCCGGTTGGTATAAATTTGCTGTTCTCTACAGATCCAATACTTGAAATACCTCCACCAACATTTATGAAAGCTTTTATTTTATCTTTCTTCCTGTATTTGTTATACAGTTCGATCCGTTTCTGAATGCTGCTTTCAAGATGCTCTTCATTTATAAATTCAATTTTGTTTCTATTTATTGCATCAACTATTAATTGTCTCCCTTCCGGGCTGAGACCTCTGCCTCTGTCAAGACCTCCGCCAATTGACGCAGCAACTGATTTGTTTTTAAATATTCCGCGATTGTATAATGATCTCTCCATGTCGAGCCAGGTATAATAGGGATCATTCGCACCCCAATTGGATGCACCAACTGATGTGATAATAATTGGTTTCAGTTTTAATGTTTGTAAAGCTGAGTGAACTGCTATGTTGAGTCCGGGAAATGAACCGGTAAAAGCAACTGCCACAACATCATTTTTTTCAAGTTCTGCTTCCTTAAGTATATCAACAACGACGGCTGCAAAATTTGGATTTGTTGCTGTAAGTTTTGCTTCAATATATCCGCGGTCAGTTGTGATTGGGGTAATATCCTGACCTATTAAAGCAGTTTCATTCGGATCATTTATAACATCTACAAATACGCCTTTGCGCATTCTTGATTCTTTTAAATAATCCATTGCTTCTTTTGCCAGCTTTGAAGCTTCAAATTTCTGTTCGTAGAATTTGAGTTTGACATCTTCCTTGTCATATTCAACGGCAAGAAAAGCCATTAGCGCCAGCAGTGATAAAACACTCAGAACAGTTTTCGATCCTGAATTTAAATTTTGTATTTGCAATTTCTATTCAAAAATTTATGTTGGTAATAATTCACCGTTAAAAATTAAAATTACAATCAACCTAACGAGTACTGAAGTAATGAAGAGAACACAAAGAGTTCTGTAAATTCCCTGCTTTCCAAACCAATGAGCGATCAAGCCAGGGACTACCCATCCGACTGCTTGCAATTGAACCATATTCGAAGTTAACTCAATCAGTAAAAATTGCCGCGAAAAATTAGCAAGTAAACATCCAACAAGCAGGCACACAACCATCTGTCTCCGCCCGTAGAGAAATGTATAGTGTCCAAGAATTTTAACAATCAGATATGTTGACAAACTTACCAGGATAATTCCAATAAGCCTGTCCGGTTGAGAAAGCTGCAATGCAATGTATCCGGGAACAACAATTCCACCGGCAGCCAAGCCAAAGACTTCATAAGAAAGTAAACTGAATATTAAACCAAGTGTGATTGCAAGTTCAACCATAAACAACGCTCCTGTTCTCAAAAAAGTCAGCCACTTTTCCACCCATTCCACCCATATTACCAACAGCTACAACAGTTGATTGCTCAGTTGTATAAGCAAGAATCGCTTCGAATACTGCTTCTGGTTCATTCCAGCCAAGATTAATTATTTTATTTCGCTGTACTCCATTGGAAACAGATAACTCTTCAACAATTTCTGAGGATTGTCCAATCAGAATTAAATTATCGAACTGATTTTTTAGTTCACGTCCAACCATTGCAGTTAATTGTTTCGCTCTGTCTAACCTATCCTGCCTTGTATTTAGCAGTATCATTTTAATTCCCCGTAACTCGTTTTCTGCTCGTAATTTTTCCCAGATCATCAGAGTTGATTGAGGATCATTTGCTGCAAATGCATTATAAAAATTAATTTTTTTATTGAAGGCGTTTACACTTGAGAGTTTCAATGCGCCTGCATCAGGAATTGCTTTATACATTCCGTTAAGCGCTGTTTTTCTTTCAATACCCAAATGCAAACTTACTGCAAGAGCAAGAGCTACGTTTTCTTTGTGTTCTATATAACTGAATCCTTTCATCTCTTTCTCAGTTACAAGATCAGGCTCGGCTAATTGAATTTTGCAATTTCTTTTATCGGCTATTTCTTTCAGCTTATTAAAAACTATTTTTTCAGCAGTTAACAAATATTGATTTTTTGGTATGGTGTTCCCGAGTGCTGTTGCAATTTCCGGGAGAGAATATCCCATTACATCGATGTGGTCTAATCTTACATTTGTAATCACAGCTAATGTGGAGTGCAGCATTTTATTTTCAGTAATCCATTGATACTGAGGTTGAACAGCCATACATTCCATAACGATAGCTTGTGCATTTCTTTTCGATGCAAACCTTGTAATTGAGAGTTGTTCAATAATATTAGCTCCGGCTTTACGATAAATCCCCACTTCGCTGCCGTCTTCAAGGATAAGTCGTGGATATGTTCCGGTAACTTTTGTTATGGTTTTTATACCGCTTTCACGCAGAGCAGCACCAATTAGACGGGTTACGCTTGATTTGCCTCTCGTGCCATTGATATGAACACGAATCGGGATTGAATGAATTCTTTTTTGATGAAAATAAAATTCAATCAAACCGTAGAGAGAAAGAATAATTAATACAACCAGCAGTACAGTAAAAACGTACATATAGAATAAAAATTCTCTCTAAATTATTTTCTCTTCAGTGCTATTGAAGAACAAATTTCTTTTGCCATTATTATTTAAGCAGAATCATTTTCTTTGTCTGTACAAAACTGTTAGCCTGCATTCTATAGAAATAAACTCCTGATCCAACTTTGTAACCTGAACTGCTTTCACCATTCCAAACAACTTCATATCTGCCTGCAGATTGATTGCCTTCGTGCAAGATATTTATCAGTGTTCCATTGATATCGTATATACTTATTTTCACATTTGATTGTTCGGGGATCGAATAACTAATTCTTGTTTCAGGATTAAAAGGATTTGGGAAATTCTGATCCAATGAATAAGCAGTTGGTATTAAATGATTAATTTCTTCATCATCGTCAACCGAAACTATAGTCGGTGACTTTGTGGTAAATTTAATTGCGATGCCGTTAACTAATTCATTAGCAGTAGCATCATAATATTCATTGTATAAATAGGAAATACCAATGTCTTCGTTATTGTTCTCAATTCCCACTGTGCAGCTTCCGGGTTCTTTAACTACATTATATTGCATTAATAATTCGCCGTCACCTGTGGGTGTTGGATAGTAAGATGGATCGAGAAGAATAATTTGAAAGGTTTCCTTATCTTCAAGATCTGTATAATGCGGCACTGTATCCCATTCTACTATAAACCTATGATTAACAGGATCGGAGTAATAATAAAGTCTTCCTCCTCCCTGTGGTCCGTTAGAAAAGAAATCATCCCAGAAGACTGCAACCATATTATTTATAGTATCCAGACAAGGAAGCGAATAGTTCAAAGACTTAGTTTGTGTCCCGCTGCCGAATGCAATCCAGCCATCGCCGCTAATTCTTAATTGCGAAAAATCGTTTCCGTAATATTTAAAGTTGAATGGCAAATTAACAGTTTGAGTAAAATCACTCAATCCGCCGGGTTTAGGTATTACCGTTCCAATAGTTTTGATTTCAACCCAATTGAATTCGGGGCGTTGTTCCCAAAGCAAATCATGACTTGAATATGCATAATATCCATATTGATCAGGTCCCGTTGGGTCAGAAGCTGTAGGCATGGAAACCGGAAGAGTTATTGGCTCAGTTAATATGTATGGATACATTCCATTTTGAGTTTCGAGCTTTAGTGAAAAGGCTGCGTTATATTGAATAGGACAATTTTGGCTTACGGTTATTGTATAAGTATCTGATTCATTAATTGAATTGCTGTCTGGCAAAATTGTACCGAAAATAGCTATCGAATCAACAATTGTCATATATGGGTCGTTGGTACTGATGGTCCCTTTTACATCAGGTGCTATATCATCTCCAATATTTAAAATTTTAAATCTCACCTTAACCGTTTCGCCCGGATCCATTCTGTAATTTTGAAGAACATTTCCTGCATCATCCACAAAAAATTCGTTGAAATCCAGATTACATCCATGAACAACTGCATTATAGTTATAATCCCAGGAAGTTGTCGTACTTACTATGTGCAATTTAAATGGAATTATTGAACCGACAGGACATTCTGGTTCTATAAAAAATTGAAATGGCGCACCAGTTATTGAATCGTTAGGCGCGATATTTCCAAAAACGATTGAATCAACCACCATCTCAACGTTAGTTATCGAATCCGGAATAGATAAAACCGCATAAACGTTGTTAGATATTATTGAACCCCAATTTTTAAGAGTATAAGTGATTGAACAATTTTCATTCGGATTTATGAGACCATCATCGTTTCCATCAAGATCTGTAACAACTGGATTTCCGTAAGGCGTTACATTTTCTGCGCCGAGACTTACATTAATTGTATCTTCACTTGGAATAACGTTCCCACCTGTCACAACCACATTGAGAGTACCGGCCGTATTAGGTGTTATATCCAAAGTAGCAATTCCAAGCCCATCAGTAATTGCAGTTTCATAAACACCATTTCCTGAAATACAAACTCGTGCACTACCAACAGGTAATCCGCTTGATGTGTTCTTTACTGTTATTTGTACTTGGTTATATCCTACAAATATTTCATTTGGATGAGTTACGGTAACCTGATTAGGAATATCTTTCCAGATATGCATACTTGGATCGCCAAGCACACAATAAATCTTATAATGATATTGAACATAGGAATCCCCTCCCCCAAAACGTTCATACATTAATAGCTTTCCTGCTAAGAGAGCTTCACCAGGACTTTCAAGATTTGGCTCAAATGTACCCGGTTGTGGAAACATCCCTGTATAAATTCCTTTATCAATAGCATTATTATAAGCTGTGTGTGTATTGGAAGTTGGACCAATAAATGCACAACCACCTCTTAATGGTCCTGTGAGTGAACCCATTTCAAGCCAGGCTTCGCCAAAACAATTGCCTGCATCGAACATTGCAGCACCGCAGCCGATATTTGTAACAAAGGTTAACTTATTGGAGTTATTTAAACTATTTACGTGTGATGTTCCAAAATAATAACAGTTTGTATGCCAGCCATCATCCCATCCTTCACCACGATAATTCAGAAAACTTCGACCATTATTAAGAGCTGATACAATGTCGTTTACATCGTAGGTACACTGAGAATTACTCATCATAGTATCTACTGAAGTAAATCCTCCATATAATCTCATACGGTCTGCAGTAAATCGTTTCGTTGTAACTTGTGAAGAATAATTATTATTTGAACAAACTGTTGCTTTTTTATACCATGCGGTCTCTGTCGTGTAAGGATATTTTTCATACTTTAAAAATTTATTTACCATTACCTGCAGAATCTGCTCCCCTCCTCCATTGGTGCCATTGTAATTAGTAAACCGACCAATCATCATTTCAGGGAAGTAATCATTTCCTTCGAGTTCAACAAAGTAATCTTCATTAACAAATGTCCATCCATCACCCGTCCAGTATTTTACAGGTGCATTACCAACAGGTGAACCATAATCTCCGATAAGTAATATGTAATCAGGAATATTCTCCCAGGTGGTGTAAACATTTAAAATATAATTCTTAATAATATCGGCGTTAGACTGATTTGCTCCAATCTCACTAAATTTTGTGATAAAAATTTCTGTTCCTGATTTGTGTTTCCATTCAGCATAGGGCTGAAATTCTTCTATATACATGTCCGGCATTATGCACAACATAATATCATGACCGTTTTCCATTCCATTGTATCTCCGCTGCAGCATTTCTTCATAATTAAAAATATATTTTCTATAAAGTTTAGCAAATGATGGAGCAATTGGTCTATTCGGTGTAGTTTTAGGATTAATACTCATCCCGGGAGTATAATTAATTTTAATTGTTATTGATGACACTGCTTGAATTTCATGCTTTGCAGGTGAATACCGAATTGGAAAAATTGAAATGCGAGCTATTCTAAAATCTCTGAAAACAACCGGGTCATCAGCTTTTGCATAGGTGCTTGGATAAACATCTTCAGAAGCATAAGTCCGAGTATTTTCTATATAAGGAGTTTCTGGCTGCCCTTCCCTCCAACTTTCTCTTGCCGGAGGAATATTAATTCCCTCGAAAACCTGAACTGGTGAAGTTTCTATAACTTCAATATTCACAGAACCATCATTGGGAATTGCCAGAATTTTTGTGATGTGAGAAATTTCAGGAAAACCAACATCAGATGTTATGCCCTCACCGCCGCAATTTATCGCATGATAAATTTTTCCATCAGAGGTGAATTCATTAATCCGAAAGCCAGGAAGATCAACTTTGATTATCGCACCCGATTCATCATCACTAATTAACTGAACAACCGGAGGTGAATCAGCAATGGAATACTTATCGACTGATATCCACTGTGCAAATGAAATGGATTGCAGAAGAACAATTACAAAGCAACCAAGTGATCTGATATTAATCATCACCTTATCTCCATGAATATTTTTTGAAAAAAATTATTTCTCAAACGGATACGAAGTACGGATGAAACGCAATCTTATCAATAAAATTAGTTGGAATTTTTAATGTTAACAACTATTGTTATAATATTTTTTTCGTTCGGCTAAAGCATCCGCAAATCGCATTCCTTAAATTTTCCCGCAATTTGCAAGGTTTTTTATGAGTGGTAGTAAAATGGAAATGAGTTATGTAAAATTTGAAGTTATGATTCTCCCAAAAATTAACTATGCCGGATTATCATAATATCACCATCCTTAACTATATATTCTTTGCCTTCCAATCTCCAGGTTCCTTGTTCTTTTGCCTTTGCAAACGAACCTGCAGAAATAAAATCATCGTAGCCAACTACTTCGGACCGAATAAATTTGTTATAGAAATCTGTGTGAATTTCACCGGCTGCTTGTTGAGCTGTATAACCTTTTTTTATTGTCCATGCCCGGCATTCAGTATCTCCACAAGTAAAGAATGACTGAAGACCTAATAAGTCATACGCCTCTCTGATTATACTGTTCAATGCTGATTCTTTGATACCATATTCATTCATAAAAATTTCTGCTTCTTTTTCTGAGAGTTCAGACATTTCCTGTTCGATCTTTCCAAAGAAACAAAGTGCTTTTGTATGAACGCTTAACTTTTTCTTTGTAAGTTCATCGAGATATTTTGATGCCTCAGCTACCTGGGATTCATCAAGATTGAGAGCAATTAACATCGGCTTAACTGAAAGCAGTTGAAATGAACCTAAAATTTTCAATTCATCATTTGTAAGATGAGCATCTCTTAAAGGTTTTTCTTCTTGCAGCAATTGATAACATTTTTCAAGAAGCGGTAACTCTCTTTTTAATTTATCGTCTTGTGTTTTTTGAACCTGCTTTTTTACAGTTTCAATGCGCTTTTCAATAATAGCAAGATCGGACAGAATAAATTCTGTTTCGAAATTATCAATGTCGCGCATCATATTTACTGAACCATCGGGATGAGGGACAATCTCGCTATTAAATAATCTGACTACCTGGATAAGAGCATCATTTGTTTTCACTTTACTTAAAAAATTACTCGTGAACTGTGTTGAACCGCTATCTCCCTTGATCAACCCAACTACGTCAAGAACTTCAATCGTAGCACTTGTTTTCTTTTTGGGATTGAAAATTTCTGTCAACTTATCAAGTCGTGCGTCTGGAACTTTTATAATTGACTGGTGGGTTTCTGCTTTTGCCATGGCGGATGCATCAAGATGACTTTTTGTTATGGTCTGAAATAAAGTTGATTTTCCGGACTGTGGTAATCCTACTATTCCTATTTGCATTTATTCTTCTTTTTCAAATGATTTTATATATCAAATATAACGAACTCATTTTTATTATATTTTTTTTTAATTTAAGGAATAATTATCAATCATTTTTTGAAAGAGTAATGATGAAGCAAAACCTAATTACCCTGTCGATTACAATTTTAACATTTATTGTTTTACAATCCTGCAGCACAGTTCCATTAACAGGAAGATCACAGCTTAATATGATACCAAGCAGCGAAATGCTCTCAATGAGCTTTCAACAATATGATCAATTCTTAAAAGAAAATAAATTAAGCACGAATCAGACTGAAGTTAATTTAGTAAAAAATACAGGAGTAAAAATTCAGCATGCTGTTGAGAGATATATGAAAGAAAATAATTTATCTGATAGATTGAATGGGTACAAGTGGGAATTTAATCTTGTTAAAGACGATCAGGTAAATGCATGGTGTATGCCCGGTGGGAAAGTTGTTGTTTATACGGGGATTCTTCCCGTTACAAAAGACGAAGCTGGTTTGGCTGTAGTAATGGGTCACGAAATTGCCCACGCAATTGCTGAACACGGAAATGAAAGAATGAGTCAGCAGTTATTACAACAGGTTGGCGCCGTTGGTTTAATGGTGGCAATGAAAGAAGAGCCAGCACAAACACAGGCACTATGGCTTTCGGTTTATGGAGTTGGAACTACAGTAGGAATTATGCTTCCATACAGCAGAACTCAGGAAAGTGAAGCTGATCATCTCGGATTAATTTTTATGGCGATGGCTGGATACGATCCACACGCTGCACCCGAATTCTGGAAAAGAATGGCTGCAAGTAAGCAAGGCGGTCAACCTCCTGAGTTCCTGAGCACTCATCCATCTGATCAGACAAGAATAAATGACATCACTTCCTGGATTCCTGAAGCGATGAAGTATTATAAAAAATAGTTGAATAAAAAAGATTTTCAATATGAATGATATTGCTGAAAGAAAAGTATCAGGTCTCACAATTAAAATTGACAGGACAACTTGTATTGCCACACAAAACTGTATCAAAGCAGCACCAAATTTCTTTGAATTGGATGATGAGAGAATTTGTGCATTTAAGGATTCAACAGAAACTACACCGAATGAAGAAATTATAGAAGCTTGTTCAGTCTGCCCGGTTCAGGCTTTATATGTACTGGATGAAAATGGGAAACAGCTTGTCCCTAAATTTTTGTAGATTTTAATTTTTTTTAGTTTACCAGTCTATTACTTTTTTATCACTCCAGAATAATCCTGTTTTATCAATAGGAGTTTCAGTTGCAAGCCAGACAATAGTCTCCGCACCCTTTTTCACAGAACGGGTTGCTGTCCAGCCACCCATATCTGTTCTAACCCAGCCGGGACAAACTGAATTAACTGCTATCTTTTTTCCTTTTAATGCTGAAGCAAACTGTTTTGTAATTGCATTTAATGTTGTTTTAGAAATACTGTAAGCAGGTGCGTAACTATCCATATCATGGAGAGCACCGGCATTACTTGAAACATTAATTATCCTACCTCCTTTCTCCACGAATGGAAGAAATTCTCTTATAACTATAAATGCACCAATTGAATTTGTATTTAACACACTACGGAACTCTTCGGTAGAAAGTTTAGTAATTTCAGAATCTTTAAATATTGCGGCATTATTAATTAAAACGTCCAACCGAATTTTTAGCCTTTCAAATTCAGATGCTGCAATCTTAATACTTTCTTCATTGGAAACATCCATTTGGATGAAGTCAGCTATAATTTTTTCATTCCTTAATTTTTCAACTTTATTATTCCCTTTATCACTATTTCGCGCAGACAGGAAAATGTGATAACCAAGTAGTCCTAATTGCCTGCAAACTTCCAGACCAATTCCACGATTGCCTCCAGTTACAAGAACAGTTTTAAGAATTGATTGCCCCATCAATCTGAACTTAGATCAATTATTTCCAACTACTATCTTAAAATTAAATATTGGAGTTCCAAGAGCACCCCACAATCTCACCCATATAGGAAGTAATTGTTCTGTTCCTCTTGCTGTAGTAATGTCTCCCATATCTATTATATCATTTTCATTCCAGCCGAAAGTTGTTAAAAGTTTTTTGACTTCGGATTTTGCACCTCCATCATTACCATTAAGAAAAATATTTGTTGGCTCTAGCAATAATTCTGGATTCACCATCAGATAAGCAGTTAATGTGTTTAGACTTTTCACAACTTTAGTTTTGGGAAATGTTCTTTGGATAAGTTCACCAAGAGAATCTGTATTACTGATTGTTAAAGTCGGCGGCATTCCTTTTGAAAAATCAAGTGGGTTGGAAATATCAAGTAATATTTTATTTGAAAGATTATTTTCACCAGCTAATTTAAGAGCATCGATTGAACCGGTACCACTTGTTGCATTAACAAGCAGTTCTCCGAATGACGCAGCTTCTGAATAAGTTCCAAGCTGTACTTTTGAATTATTTTTCAGCCATTCACTCACTGGGGGTCTTCCAAAATTATCCTTCCCGGTTTTTGCAAGTGTCGCTAGTTTATCTCTTGTTCCAATGAACACCTGATGACCAAGTTGAACTAACTTTTCCGCAATAGTTTGTCCTACCACACCGGTACCAAAAATTCCTATTTTCATTTTTAACTCCTTAGTTTATTTATAATTATTTGCATCCAATCTAATAAAAAATAATTTAATGAGTCAACTATTTCCATATACTTACTAATGCTCATCCCGGATTTAAAATCATAAATCAGATATATTTTATTAATGCACATTTCGATTATCTCTATTATTTTCTGAATGGTTAATATTTAAAACACTAACTTTAAAGAAAAGAATAAATATTTTTTTCAAATGGAATACTCTGAAACCTTTTCGAAACTCAGATCACTTTTCTTTTCAAATGGACCAATCGCTCCGCAAGGCATAAAATTTGGCGATGTTGTTATTTATAAATTTAATTTTCATTCCTCATCCTACGATCTGCTTCCAGGAAACAACAACTATTATTGCAAAAAACACAATATAAATTTTAACAACTCATTCACGTTCTTCAATGATGTCGGGACCATTCAAAACGGAGTTCATATTGAAGATATTGCTGTAGAAGAAAACAGGAACTTCAGCTACTACATATTAAAACCACAGAACCAAAACAAGATTAAGAAAGTTACATTCCTCTTTCATGGTTTCAACGAAAAAAACTGGGATAAGTATCTGCCTTGGGCTGAAGCAATCTGCGCAAGAACACAAAGTGCAATTGTTTTTTTTCCAATAGCTTTTCACATGCAGCGCTCGCCGCTTAGCTGGAGTGACAAAAGAAAAATGTATGAGTTGAGCGAAAAGAGAAAAAAGAAATATCCAAACATTATCAATTCCACCCTATCGAATGTTGCAATTAGTATGAGGCTTCATTCAATGCCTCAAAGATTTATCTGGTCTGGATTACAGACATATTATGATGTAATCAACTTTCTGGAAGATTGCAGAAATAATAAGCACGAATTGATCGATAAACAATTTTCATTTGACATTTTTGCATATTCGATTGGTGGTCTGCTTGCACTTATACTTAAATTATCAAATCACAATAACTACTTTGATGATTCAAAAGTATGCTTGTTTTGCAGTGGTGCTGTTTTTAACCGTCTTTCTCCAGTCTCAAAATTTATTTTGGATAGTGAGGCAAATGTTGCTCTTTACTCATACCTCATCGAACATATTGATATTTTTTTAAAAAGAGATGCTCTGCTTCATCATTACATTGAAGATGATCATTTTGAAGGGAAAGTTTTCCGCTCAATGCTCGATTACCACAATATGAGAGAATTCAGAGAAGCGCTTCTCAGAAAATTTGAAAAGCAAATCTATGCAATTTCGTTGAAGAAAGATTCCGTTATTCCTTCGTTTGAAATAATGAATACGTTAAACGGAGCGTTCAGGGATATTCAAATTAAAGTTGAAGAGCTTGATTTCAGTTACGATTACATGCACGAAAATCCCTTCCCTGTTAACCACAAGTACTCAGCGAAGATTGATGAAAATTTTACGAATGTATTTGAAAAAGTAGGAAAGTTTTTAAGTGCCTGATGGGAGTATGATAACTCATCTAATAATTACTGTACATATCCCAACCTTTAAAACTCAATATTTTTTCAGAATAATTATAGAAGTTTATTTTTATTTATTATTATTGCGGTAAATAATTAGTTACTACCAATTTTAGGACCGTGCAATGGACGTATCATATTTGCTTTCAAAACGACTTTTTTCGAATTGATACTCTTCCAATTTATAGGATGCGGACAGAATAACAATAAAAATAAAACAACTACTCACAACTCAACAACACATCGACCAATGATAAAACATATCAAACTTATAGAGACAATATTTTACGTCAACGACCAAGAGGCAAGTTGCAAGTTTTATCAAAATATATTTCGTATGCAGGCAGATCTAAATGTTCAGGGTATGACAGAATTTCACTTGTCAGTCAATTGTAAAATTGGGCTAATGCCAAATAAAGGAATTGCAAAAATATTAGTAGACAAAATACCGCATCCAGACAGCGGGAATGGGATTCCGAGATGTGAACTGTATTTGTATGTTGAAAATATTCAGCTTGAATTTGATAATGCAATTAAAAGTGGGGCAAAACTAATAAGTCCTATTATTGAAAGAGACTGGGGAGACAAGGTTTGCTACTTTTCCGATCCGGACGGACATATCATTGCATTTGCGGAGAAAATGGAGAAAGAGAACTAAGTGAACTCAAAATTTATAACTGTAACTTGCAACACCACACCAGACTAATGAACCACTGTTGGTAACACACGTTTTGCGTTGTGCGGGCTGGCGTGCAAACCTGTAACTTTGTACTTCTAATTAACATTAATAATAAATTGAAACTTTGTACTTTGAAACCCGCCGATGTTAAAACAGTAGAGCTTTATTCATCACTGATACTCATCCCTCCAAAGGAGTCCTTTGGACAACTATGAACCGGCAATGTGTCTGTTGTGAATTGCTGAAGTGCTTTTATAAATCTTTTCGTTGCCTGCACGTTTAAACGCAGGCAAGGTTTACCTTTAAAATTTGGATAAAGGCGATTTTCCCGTAATTTTGCCCTTGTAATTTAAACAAAGGTAAAATTCGTCCTCGTTAATAGGAAAAAAATGAAATTTGAGGCACAAAAACCATATAACACTCTTCCCGATTTACCACCGAAAGGTGATATCGAAACAAAAGAAATTCTAAAAAAAACAATTTCTGCAAGCAGGGCTTTATCAGAATTAAAGGGGGCAATAACGAATCTTCCTAATCCATTATTATTTATCGACACCATAAACTTACAGGAAGCTCAGGCTAGCTCTGCAGTTGAAAATATAGTAACTACTCAGGATGCATTATTTCAGGCAGCAGTGGCTGAGAAGAAAATTATTGACAATGCCATCAAAGAAGTGATACACTATAAGGATGCTTTATGGCATGGATTTGAAGAAATAAAAAAGAAACCAATTCTGACTACGAACCTTTTTATCTCTATAATGAGAATCATAAAAGAAAATCAGTCGGGAATCAGAAGCCTGCCAGGAACTCAATTGAAAAATCCTGCAACAGGAGAAATAATATACACTCCACCTGAAGGAGAAAAGTTAATCAGAGAAAAACTGAAGTCGTTGGAAGTATTCATCAACGAAAATATCAATATTGATCCGTTGATTAAATTAGCCTTAGTACATTATCAGTTCGAAGCGATTCATCCATTCTTTGATGGAAATGGAAGAACCGGAAGAATTATTCTGCTTCTTTATTTAAAACTCTGTGGACTTATTGATTTACCCTCCTTGTATTTAAGTGGTTATATTTTAAATAACAGGAGCGAATATTACAAACGATTGAGAAATGTAACTGAAAAAGATGATTGGGAGAACTGGATAATATATATTCTTGATATGATCGAAGTGACTTCGCAAAAAGGAAGTGAAAAAATTTTGTTAATCGGAAAATTAATGTCTGAGCTTGGAGAGCAGATACGTGAAAAATTACCCAAAGTTTATTCGAAAGATTTGCTCGAAATATTATTCAGACTACCGTACACAAAGAGAAACTTGCTTGAAGCCGCAGGATTGGGAAATGTTAAAACTTCCGGGGGTTATTTGAAAAGTTTAGAAGATGCAGGCTTTTTAAAAAGTATTCAAGTTGGTAAAGAAAAATTGTTCTTAAATTATAAATTAATGGAAGTACTCAAAAGTTGATAAAGTTTCGCTAGCGAAATTAACTACTGATACTCATCCCAGCTTTTAACCGGTAATGTGTCTGTTGTGAATTGTTGCAATGCTTTTATAAATCTTTTTGTTGCCTGGACATTTGTGAACAAAGGAATGTTTAGATCAACTGCTTTTCTTCTGATAATGTAATCACTGTCCAATTCAACTTTTTCTGCAGTCTTTGGAATATTAATTACCATATCAATTTCACCATTCGACAGATAAGTTAAGATTGAAGGTTCCTTCTCATCAAAAGGTCTATAGAGAACTTCAACATCAATCCCATTCAGTTTATAATAATCAGATGTTCCTTTTGTACCGTAAAATTTCAATCCCATTTCTTTCAATACAATGATGTCTTCGAGAAGTTCTGCTTTATTCTTTGGAGTTCCGGTTGAAAGCAGCGCAGCTTTCTGCGGAATTTTTTGTCCGGTTGATAAAACGCTTTTCAGAAATGCTTCGTTGAAATCATCACCGAGACAAGCAACTTCACCTGTCGATGACATTTCAACACCGGTAACAGGGTCGGATCCTTTCAATCTTGTAAATGAAAATTGTGATGCTTTCACTCCAACATAATCGAGATCAAAGGATGACTTATCAATCTTAGCAACTTTCTCACCGAGCATAATTCTCGTTGCAATATCAATGAAATTTATCTTCAATGTTTTGGAAACGAACGGAAAACTCCGCGATGCACGCAGATTGCATTCGATCACTTTCACATCGTTATCTTTTGCAATAAATTGAATATTGAATGGTCCGTTAATTTCAAACTCCTTTGCAATATTCTTCGTGATAATTTTTACTCTTCTCATCGTTTCGAGATAAGTTCTTTGCGGCGGGAGAACAATAGTTGCATCGCCAGAATGAACGCCCGCATTTTCAACGTGTTCAGCAATTGCATAACAAAAAAGTTCACCGTGATCAGCAACTGCATCAATTTCAATTTCGCGCGCATCAGTAATAAACTTACTGATAACAACGGGATGTTCTCTGTTCAACTCTGTTGCTTTTCGTAAATATGTTTCAAGTTCATCTTCTGTAAGTACAATACTCATCGCAGCACCGCTGAGTACATAACTTGGACGGATTAAAACAGGATAACCAACTTTGGAAGAAAACTTTTTCGCATCGTCAAGAGTTGTAACTTCATTCCATTCGGGTTGGTCTATTTCAAGCTTGTCAAGAATTTGAGAAAATTTATGGCGACTTTCGGCATTATCAATTTGAATTGGAGAAGTTCCGATAATTTTTACGCCAGCATTGTGAAGTTTCATTGCAAGATTATTTGGAACCTGACCACCCATTGAAACAATAACGCCTTCCGGATTTTCAAGATCACAAATGTCGAGAACTCTTTCAAGTGTTAATTGTTCGAAATAAAGTTTATCACAAATATCATAATCAGTACTTACTGTTTCAGGATTACAATTAATCATTATTGATTTGTATCCACTGTTGTTAATGGCGTTCACAGCAGTTACACAACACCAGTCAAACTCAACTGAAGAACCAATCCTATATGCACCTCCGCTTATCACGGCAATTTGATGTTTTTGTTTAACAGATATATCGTGTTCATTTCCGTGATAAGTTAAATAAAGATAATTTGTTTGTGCAGGATATTCAGCAGCCATCGTATCAATTTGTTTTACAACCGGCAGAACACCCAATGATTTTCTTTTGTCTCTGATTTCAAGTTCTGTCGAATGAACTAATTCAGCAATTTGAAGATCAGAAAATCCATTCTGCTTTGCTTCCTTCATTAAAGAAAAATCAAATTCAGTAAGTTGCTTTTGTTTCAACTTCGATTCTGTATCAACAATCTTTTTCATTTTAAAGAGAAACCACGGAGTGATTTTGGTAAGCTGATGAATCTTTTCAACTGAATATCCTTTTTGCAAAGCAACAGCGATTGCAAATATTCTTTTATCAGTTGGCTGAGATAATTCTTTATCGAGATTATCAAACTGCAACTCATTGCAAACAAATCCTTTTAATCCAACATCGAGCATTCTGATTGCTTTTTGTAAAACTTCCTCAAAACTTCTTCCAAGTGACATCACTTCACCAACTGATTTCATTTCCGAACCAAGCTGAGTGCTCACCTGTTGAAATTTTTGTAAATCCCATCTGGGAAATTTTAGAGCAACATAATCAAGTGCCGGTTCAAAACACGCTGAAGTTTCTCGTGTAATACTGTTTTCAACTTCGTTCAGTGCGTAACCAAGAGCAAGTTTTGTTGCGATAAATGCAAGCGGATATCCGGTTGCTTTTGATGCGAGCGCGGAACTTCTGCTTAGTCGAGCATTAACTTCAATTATTCTGTAATCATCCGAGTTTGGATCAAGTGCGTATTGAATATTGCATTCACCGATAATTCCAATGTGCCGGATTAATTTTATTCCGATTGAACGAAGCTTGAAATTTTCTTGCGCTGAAAGTGTTTGTACTGGTGCAATTACAACACTGTCTCCGGTATGAATTCCCATCGGATCAATATTTTCCATTGAGCAAGTAGTGATGCAATTATCATATTTGTCACGAACAATCTCGTACTCAACTTCTTTCCAGCCGTAAAGTGATTCTTCAATTAAAATCTGATTAGTGTATTTGAAAGCTTTCTCAGCTTTTTCTTTCAACTCTTGTTCATTATTTACAATTCCTGAACCAAGTCCGCCAAGTGCATAAGCAATTCTCACCATCACGGGAAATCTGATTTCGTTAGCTGCGTTTATTGCTTCATCAATATTTTTTGCAGTTTTACTTCTCGCAACTTTCAATCCGATTTCTGTGCATTTGTTTGTAAACAACAATCTGTCTTCAGTGTCTTTGATTGCTTCAACCGGTGTTCCGAGTACCTGAACATTATGTTTTTCAAGAATTCCTGTATCATATAATTGGACACCCACATTTAACGCAGTCTGTCCGCCAAATTGCAAAAGAATACTTTCCGGTTGTTCTTTCTCAATTACTCTTTCAACAAACTCAGCAGTAATTGGAAGGAAATAAACTTTATCTGCAAAGTTAGCGGAGGTTTGAATCGTAGCGATGTTAGGATTAACAAGAACGGAAGTAATTCCATCTTCCTTCAATGCTTTGATTGCTTGCGAGCCGGAGTAATCGAACTCACCTGCCTGGCCTATCTGCAAAGCTCCCGAGCCGAGGATTAATACTTTTTTTGGTTTTCGTTTTTTTATCATAAAGTTCTATCCAATGTCATTCTGAACTTGGTTCAGAATCTTGATTCTGATTTCAGATCCTGAAATAAACCTGCCTGACGGCAAGACAGGTTCAGGATGACAGTTCTTGTTTTTGTCATGCTGAACTTGTTTCAGCATCTCAATTTTCAAATTCTAGAGAAATGTCTTTCCAGTTTTTATTTACTGATTCAATCAAATTTATTTTCCATCGCCTGTGCCAGTTCTTCAATTGTTTTTCTCGATGAATTGCATCTTCAATGCTATTACACGTTTCATAGTAAACTAGTTTTGTTATATTGTATTTTCTCGTGAATCCATCAATAAGTTTATTTTTATGTTCATACATTCTTCTTACCAAATCATTAGTAACTCCAATATAAAGTGTCTTTGAGGTATTCGTTAATATGTACACATAATAATTTTTCAAAATGAATTAATATCCTACAAACCCAGATCCTGAAATAAATTTGGAATGACAGCCTGCTCTTTTGTCATTCTAAACTCGTTCCTCTCAAAAAAGTCCATTAGTCAGAATTTAAATTTTTACTCTCATAATCTGAAACAAACCTGTATTATTGTCAGGTAGGTTCGGAATATTCCAACAACATTCTTATTTAATCATTATTTTTTAAGAGGGAGAACTCGAATCCTGTGTCTTGCTTCATCCACTACCACAAGAGTTCCTTCTTTCAAGTAACTTTCTACTTGTTTTAAAACCAAGATCAGTTTCTTTCCAAAATATTCAGGAGTGATATTATTAGATCTAATTTGTATCACACTCGGACCATTTTCGCCCGAATGAGCTAAGATTGCTCCAAAATCTAAATCGTGAGTTAATATTACATAATTGTTCTTCTTTGCATATTCAAACAGGATTGAATCAGATTCGCTGCCCTTACCAATCTTTGACCAATGAACACATTCAAATCCCGCCTCATTAAGATAATTCTCCCAAGAAGGGGAAAGATTCATATCAATAAGTATTTTCATTGAGAGAAAAAATTATTTGAAGTCGAAAGGGATTTCTTTTTCTTCAACCCGCCATGCAGCATAATTTAGTGCCTGCTGTATATCCTCTGTTTCAAGGTAAGGATATAATTTAAGTACTTGTTCAAAAGTATTTCCCGCGGCTATAAGTCCAACAATTGTCCCGACAGTCACTCTTAACCCACGAATACATGGTTTCCCACCCATAACTTCCGGATTAATTGTAATTCTATCTAGTTTTTCCATTGTAAATCCTATTAAAAATAGTAGTGGTTCTTAGAAAATTAAGTAATGTAAAATTAATAAAATAACCTTTAATAGCTCATTGTTTAATGTTTGCAGCTTTATTTCAATGCACGCACAAACATATCAAAAATAAATTCACAATCATCAGGACCGGGAGAGGCTTCCGGATGAAACTGTGCTGCAAAAAATGGTTTTGATATATGAATTATTCCTTCGTTCGTTCCATCGTTATCATTTACGAACCATTCACGCCAATCCTGTGGAAGTGTATCTGATTTAACAGCGTATCCATGATTCTGCGAAGTAATGTAACATCTTTTCGTTCCCATTTCATTGCACGGCTGGTTGTGTCCACGATGACCGTATTTTAATTTGTATGTATCAGCACCTGCAGCAAGCGCAAGTATTTGTGAGCCAAGACAGATTCCAAGTATTGGAATATTTTTTTTCATTGCTTTTCGAGTATGTTCGATTGTAGCAACATTCATCTTCGGATCACCGGGACCATTTGACAACATTATCCCATCAGCCTTTATGTTTGTGAAATCATAATCGTACGGAACCCGAATTACGGAAATGTTTCTTCCAAGAAATGCACGGATAATATTATTCTTTGTTCCGCAATCAACTAAAATTATCTTTTTACTTCCGGCAGAATATTCAACAGGTTCATTTACTGAGACTTCTTTTACCAAATCAGTTTTATTTGGATCTGAAAAAGTTGCAGTTGTATTTTCATTAAAAATAATTTTTCCAAGCATTGTTCCTTTATCACGAAGTTTTCTTGTTAACATCCGTGTATCAATTCCTGTGATCGCTGGGATTTTTTCTTCCTTCAGCCAATCGCCAAGAGATTTCTTTGCACTCCAGTGAGAGAATTCATTCGAGTAATTTGAAACTATCAATGCACGAATTTGAATAGATTCGGATTCAAAATTCTTCGAAACTCCATTTGATTTTTCTCTATCGGGAATACCGTAGTTGCCAATGAGTGGGAATGTACAAACAAGAATTTGTCCGCGATAGCTCGGATCAGTCAGCGTTTCTGGATAACCGACCATTCCGGTATTGAAAACAACTTCACCATTTGTGTTGCCTTCATAACCGAAGCTGATTCCTTCGAACCCGGAACCATCTTCCAGAATTAATTTTACATTATTTTTTAGAGATGATATTTTTTCAAAAGATGTCATCTCTTCAGTTTCAATTTGATTCATCATAATAAATTCAGGCAAAAAAATAGTCCGGGTTTGCCGGACTGGTTAATTCAAACTTAAGATCAGTATTATCAGAGTATTATTTTTTTTGTTCACTAATAGTTAAGAATATTTTGACAAATATAATTCCAGTTGATAACTAATCCAATCCGAATCGAGCAAACATAAACTTTTCGTTTAGGAAAAATACCTGTTGCATTTAATTTAACTTTTATTATAATTGTACTGAAAATTAATCTGTTCTTAACAATAGAGATATTTTTTGAAGATACTCTTAACAGTTCTAATCTTATATCCTTCACTTTTCAATCGTATAATCAACAAATTTTATTTAAACTATTCACACAACCATTAATGAGTAAAAAACCAAAGATTTTTATTCTTGATACGAATGTCATTCTCCACGATTCATCCTGCATTAATCAGTTTGAGGAGAATGATGTCGTAGTTCCACTGACTGTTCTTGAAGAACTTGATCAGTTCAAGAGAGGAAGTCAGGTTATTAATCTTAACGCAAGAGAATTTTCACGCACACTTGATTCACTAACCGGTCAGGATATTTTTAACGGTGGTGTTTCGATGGGCGAAGGAAGAGGACAATTGCGTATTGCAATTTCACGAGGACTTTCACCCGAAATCCGTGAAGTATTTAAAGAAGACACACCTGATCACAGGATACTTGGAACCGCGCTTGAATGGCAAAAAAAATATAAAGAAACGAATATCGTAATTCTTGTTACTAAAGATGTAAACCTCCGGATGAAAGCTAAAGCACTTGGAATTCCTGCTGAAGATTACACAACAGATCGGATCGGAAGTATCGAAGAACTTTACAGCGGTAAACAAGTGATAGAAGATTTTGATGATGATAAAATTATTGAGCTTTTTCAGCCGCCGTTTGAAGTTCCCGCAGAACCTTTGCTCGACAGGTTAAATGGCGAAGCTTTTGCAAATAAATATTTTATCCTTCGAAATGGAAATCGTTCAGTGCTTGCTAACCTTGATCAAGACAAAGAACATCTGAGAAAAATTGATAAAAATGTTATTTATGGAATCACTCCACGAAATGCCGAACAAACTTTCGCTGTCGATGCTCTAACAAATCAGGATATTCAATTAGTTTCCTTAACTGGAAAAGCCGGTACTGGAAAAACTTTACTTGCATTAGCAAGTGCACTTCACGTAAGAAAATATTATCGTCAGATTTTTGTGGCACGACCCATCGTTCCACTTAGCAACAAAGATATTGGATTTCTTCCCGGTGATGTTGAAAGCAAGCTTGCACCTTATATGACTCCGTTGTGGGATAATTTGAAAGTAATCCAGGATCAATTTCCTGAAACAGATAAAAATCATCAGCTCATAGATTCATTAATTAAAGAAGAAAAATTAGTAATCGAAGCTTTATCCTACATAAGGGGAAGAAGTTTGCAAAGAATTTTCTTTATAGTTGATGAAGCGCAGAACTTAACTCCGCATGAAATAAAAACCATCATCACGCGTGCAGGTGAAGGTTCAAAATTAGTTTTTACAGGAGATATTTACCAGATTGATCATCCTTATCTTGATGCACAATCGAACGGGCTTTCATATCTGATTGATAAATTCAAGGGTCAGAAACTTTACGCACACATAAATCTTGAAAAAGGTGAACGCAGCGAACTTGCTGAGCTGGCGAGTAATTTGTTGTAATTGTCATCCCGAACCTTCCTTGCCGTCAGACAGGTTCATTTCGGGATCTCTTTTTGTATTCAGATTCTGATACCGGCGCAGATCCTGAAACCAGTTCACGATCACTTTCGTCATTTCGATTACACCATCATCTTCTATCAATTTTCTTGTAACTATTCTTACCCGGCTTTCATTATACAATTTTTCTTCATTTTCATTTTGCCGATATTAACTTAGTGTAGAAGTAATAAAACATTTTCCGGATTTTATCAGAAATTAAAAAAATGACAAAGCAATCAGAAAATAGTATCAATCCACTCATTTCAATCATTATGGCTGTATATAACAGAGATGATTATATCCGAAGAGCAGTTGACTCTGTGCTGAATCAATCTTACGATAACTGGGAACTGATTTCTGTTGATGATGGAAGCCGTGATTATTCTGCTTTTCTTCTGGAAGTTTACAAAGCATTCTCGAGTAAAATTAAAGTTGTATTGCAAAAACATAAATCTCTACCTTCTGCAAGAAATAATGGAATAAAACATTCAAGTGGCAGTTATATTACTTTTCTTGACAGCGATGACGAATTTTCAATAGACCATCTTAAACTGCGAATGGAATATTTAATTAATAACCAGCAAATAGATTTGCTTCGCGGCGGTGTAAAAATAATCGGCAATGAATTTGTACCTGATAAAGATAATCCTGATCAGCTTATTCATCTTTCAAGGTGTGTAATTGGTGCAACGTTTTTCGGGAAGAGAGAGGTTTTTACAAAACTTGAAGGTTTCAGAGAGATTGCATATAGTGAAGATTCAGATTTTCTTGAAAGAGCAAAGAAATATTTTAAAATACATAAAGTTGATTTTCCAACATACATCTATCACAGAGACACGCCTGATAGCATTACGAATACATTTATCAAAAATCAGTGATTAACCATTAAGAAGTTGATAAGATGAGGAGTAGTTGGTATGAGAAATACTTAAAGCCCACTCCTAAATGATATTGTTCAAAATGTAGTTCATCATTCATTATTCTTTATTCGATATTCAATCTTCATTCCAATAACGAATATCGAACAAGGAATTTCGAAGTCTGAAATGCCGAATAAACACTGGACTTACTTCAACAAAACCATCTTCATTGTTTCAACGAATTCGCCAGCTTTTAGCTGATAAAAATAAATCCCATTGGAAAGCCTCACCCCGTCCCTCTCCAAAGGAGAGGGCAGAACGATTTTTCCAACTTCATTTTAACAAAACTAATTTCTTTGTTTCACTAAATCTCTGTCCTGAGCTTGTCGAAGGATCACCTGCAGTTAATCTGTAAAGGTAAACTCCACTTGTAAGCAAACTACCATCAAACTCAACTTCATACTCACCAGCAGGTTTTTCTTCGCTAACGAGTGTTGCGACTTCTCTTCCGAGAACATCGTAAACTTTTAATGTAACAAAACCGATTACCGGTAACCGATAACTGATTAGCGTACTAGGATTAAACGGGTTGGGATAGTTTTGCTCAAGAATAAATTCAGAAGTCACTAAATTATTTGTTTCATCAATAACATTAATAATATCAGATAAATTGCGCTTCCAAACTCCTTTCCCCCGTAAACCAATAAAAATGTTTGAGTCCTTAACAGCATATGAACTAACACCAATATCAGGTAAACCAGTGCTATAGTTATACCAGTAAGTTCCATTATTTGTAGATGCAAAAAGTCCCCCATCAAAATTACCGGCATAGATTTTTATTCCATCATAAAAGAGGGACCATATATCCAAATTTGTAAGACCTGAGTTTACCCCAGACCAATTTGATCCAAAATTTGTAGAAATGAATACCCCTCCGCCTGTTCCAGCAAAAATATTTGATCCGTTATAAGTCAAAGAAAGAATATACGTGTATGTTAATCCTAAGCTTACTTCCGTCCAATTTAAAGCATTATCGTTAGACACAAACACTCCCTCAGTAGTACCTGCGAATATATAAGTACCATTAATAACAAGGCAATTAATCTCTGGATTTGTTAGCCCGGTGTTCATTAATGACCAAGTGCTACCATTACTCGGTGATCGGAATACACCGTAACCCGTTCCCGCAAATAAATAATTTTCGTTTCTTGATAAACAAGAAATGAATGTGTCAACAAGTCCAGTACTTGTCCAAGTTGAACCGTCATTTGTTGATTTAAAGATTCCGACTTCAGTACCTGTAAAAAGATTGTTTCCACTGACCATCATACATTCTACATCCTCACCTATTATTCCAGAACCTGTTTGAGACCAGTTTGTGCCATTGTCAGTTGATACAAGCACCCCACCTCCCCATGTCCCAGCAAAAAGTTTAGTACCTTTAACTACAAGCGAAGATATGACTGAATTTGCAATGCCACGACTGGAATAGACCCAACTGGTCCCAAAATTTGTTGAGAGAAAAACTCCATTATAAGTTCCTGCAAATAAAATATTTTCTCTAAAAACTAAACTTCCAATATGTCTGTTTAATAAACCGGTGCTAACTTCATTCCATGTCGATCCATTATTTGTAGAACGAAATATACCGTCATAAGTTCCAGCAAAAAGATTACTGGCACTATTTGTTATAGAGGTAATATAGAAATTAGTTAAACCGGAGTTTACTTCAACCCAGTTTGCCCCATTGTTTGTAGAACGAAAAACACCACCAGCAGTACCTGCATAGAGATTCATACCATTAACTGCAATTGTATACACTAGTTGATTTGTTAATCCATTGCTTGCTGGATTCCAGCTTACTCCATAATTCGTCGATATGAAAACTCCTCCATATACACCCGCAAAAAGATTGTTCTCTTTGACGACTAAAGAATATATTCTGGTTTTTAAACCTGAGTTTGCTTCAATCCAATTTGTTCCATTATTTGTTGAAATGAAAACCCCGCTATCAGTACCTGCGAACACATATGTTCCATTATTGGCTAAAGATGAGATGAATTTATTTGTTAGGCCTAGACTCATCTCAATCCAATTTAATCCATTATTTGTGCTAAGAAAAATTCCATCGCCTGTTCCGACAAAAATATTTGATTCACTTACAGTAAAAGAACTTATTATGGTATTTGATAATCCCGTATTCACCCCTATCCAATCTTGACCATCGTTTGTAGATCGAAAAATGCCGTCATAAGTTCCAGCAAAAATCATTGTACCACCAACAGCAAAAGAAGTGACTCCACCACCATACGGCCCATTAGTTTGTTGCCAGGCATTCTGTGCAGATATAGTAATCGAAAGAATAAAAACCATGAGAGATATTTTAAGGATTCGCATTCTACACTCCAATAAAATTATACTTAACAGAAACTTAAGAAAATAAAACGTGAATGTCACGTTAGATTAAGATTAAGAGTATGAGTAAGAGAAAGAAAGGCGTATTCTTACTCTTAATCATACTCTTTCTCTTACTCTTACTCTGTGATTCTTATCCTTGTATTTCACTCATCAATCCATTAATTTGATGTTTCGATTTCTGACTAAAACAAACAAAAAAACAGGAAATTTGCTCTGATTAGTGTAATTGTCATTCCGGCGATTCCGACATAGTCGGAAGAGTCAGGAATCTGGTTCACCAGAACGCCCCTCAGATGCTGGACAAGCCAGAATGACAACACTCTCGTTCCAAGCTAATTGGAGTAATAAGTAAAAATTCTAACATTTATTAGAGTATAACTAAGGAAAATTATGTCTAATGATTTTAAACAAAGTCCCGAAATTGATGAGATAGAAACCAGAGAATGGCTTTACTCGCTTGATTATGTTTTTGAACACGCCGGACCAGAAAGAGTGAAAGAACTTTTACAACAGCTTCAGATACGAGCACATAAAGCCGGAGTTCAAATTCCTTTTTCTGCAAACACTCCGTATATAAATACAATTCCGAGAGAAAAGCAGCCGCCTTTTCCGGGCAACCGTGAAATTGAAAGAAGAATAAAATCACTTCTTCGTTGGAATGCTATGGCAATGGTTGTTAAAGCAAACAAGTTGGAAGCAGGTATAGGAGGGCACATTTCGACTTATGCAAGTGCTGCAACTTTATTCGAAATCGGTTTTAATCACTTTTTCAGAGGAAGAGGAAATGGATATGAAGGTGATCAGGTTTACTTTCAAGGTCACGCATCTCCGGGAATTTATGCTCGTGCATTTCTTGAAGGAAGAATTTCAAAAGAACAATTAAAAAATTTCAGAAACGAATTTGCAGAAGGTGGTGGATTGTCGTCCTATCCTCATCCATGGCTGATGCCAAACTTCTGGGAATTCCCAACTGTGTCAATGGGACTCGGACCAATTATGGCAATCTACCAGGCAAGATTCAACAGATATCTTGAAGACCGTGGATTAAAGAAAGATACTGGTAGCAAAGTCTGGGCATTTCTTGGTGATGGTGAAACAGATGAACCCGAAACTCTCGGTGCAATTACTCTTGCATCAAGAGAACAACTTGATAATTTAATTTTTGTAATCAATTGTAATCTTCAAAGGCTTGATGGACCTGTTCGCGGAAACGGAAAAATTATTCAGGAACTCGAAGCTGCTTTTCGCGGCGCAGGTTGGAATGTGATAAAAGTTATCTGGGGCGAAGATTGGGATCCGCTTCTTGAAAAGGATAAAGATGGAAAACTTATTAAGCGAATGGGTGAAGTTGTTGATGGTCAGTACCAGAAGTACACAGTTGAAGATGGTGCATATATTCGAGAACATTTCTTTGGTGTTGATGAAGAGTTGAAAGATATGGTTGAAAATATGTCTGATGAAGAATTGAAAAAAATGAAAAGAGGCGGACACGATCCTGAAAAAGTTTATGCGGCTTACAGCGCTGCGGTAAATCACGAAGGTTCGCCAACAGTTATTCTGGCAAAAACAATTAAGGGTTACGGACTCGGTGAAAGTGGTGAAGGCAAAAACATAACTCACCAGCAGAAAAAATTAAATGAAGATGAAATGAAAGAATTTCGTGCACGTTTTGGAATCCCGATTTCTGATGAACAGATTATTAATGATCCTTTCTTCAGACCTGATGAAGACAGCTCTGAAATAAAATATCTTACTGAAAGAAGAAAAGCTCTCGGCGGTTATCTTCCTTCAAGAAAAACAGATATTAAACCGTTAAAAACACCAGATGAATCTCTCTTCGAAGAATTCTATAAAGGAACTGAAGGTAGAGAAGTTTCAACGACAATGGTGTTTGTAAGAATTCTTGCTAAACTTCTTAAAGACCCTGAAGTTGGAAAACTAATAGTACCAATCGTTCCTGATGAAGCGAGAACATTTGGAATGGAATCACTCTTCAGACAGATTGGAATTTATGCGCATGCTGGACAGTTATACGAACCTGTTGATGCCGATAGTTTGCTTTATTACAAAGAAATTAAAAACGGACAAATACTTGAAGAAGGAATTACCGAAGCTGGCTCTATGTCTTCTTTCATTGCTGCAGGAACTTCCTATCTTACTCACGGATTGAATATGATTCCGTTTTTTATTTATTACTCTATGTTTGGATTGCAGAGAGTTGGTGATTTAGTTTGGGCTGCCGGTGATGCCGGAGTGAGAGGTTTTATGCTTGGTGGAACTTCCGGCAGAACAACATTGAATGGCGAAGGTTTGCAGCATCAAGATGGACATAGTCATCTTCTTGCTTATGCAGTTCCTAATATGGTTGCGTATGATCCTGCTTTTGCATTCGAGCTTTCAGTTATTATAAGGAACGGAATAAAAAGAATGTTTGAAGATCAGGAAAGAATTTTTTATTACATTACTTTGATGAATGAAAACTACCCGATGCCTGAAATGCCTGAAGGTGCGAAGGAAGGAATTCTGAAAGGAATGTACAAGTTCAAGTCTTCATCAATGAAGGACACAAAACTGAAAGCACAATTATTCGGAAGCGGAACAATTATTAATCAGGTTCTGCACGCACAGGAAATTCTTGAGAAGGATTACAATGTTTCAGCAGATGTGTGGAGTGTTACTAGTTATAAAGAATTGAGAAGAGAAGCACTCGATATTGAAAGATGGAATATGCTCAATCCAGATAAAAAGCAAAAAGATTCATACATCACGCAAATACTTGCGAAGGAAGAAGGTGTATTTGTAGCAGCTTCTGATTATGTAAAAGCGTTACCCGATTCTATTTCAAAATGGTTTCCTCGTAAATTGCATTCACTTGGAACTGATGGATTTGGAAGAAGCGCATCGAGAAAAGCATTACGGGATTTCTTCGAAGTTGATTACCGTCATATTGTTTATACAACACTCGGTGCTCTTGTTAAAGAAGGAAAAATAAAAGATACTGTTCTGGAAAAAGCAAAAAAAGATCTGGATATAAATCCGGATAAATTAAACCCGATGGTATCGTAGATAAGATTGAATAGCCACGGGCTTTAGCTCGTGGTTAACATAGCCAGGCTATAAATTGGTTTTAACCAAAACCTATTTTTATTTTGGCTAAAGCCAGGAAAATATTGATGGCTAATTTTTCCCCGACCTGAAGGTCGGGGCTATTTTGATTGAAATAAAAATCTAATAAAATAAATGGCAACAGAATTTAAACTACCTGAACTTGGTGAAAATATTGAATCAGCCGATATAGTAAATGTGCTGGTAAAAGTCGGCGATTCGATTGAAAAAGAACAATCAATTATCGAGATTGAAACTGATAAAGCAACTATAGAAGTTCCATCGAATGTTTCCGGAAAGATTACTGAGGTACTTGTTAAACAAGGCGATTCAGTAAAAGTCGGACAAACAATTATTAAAGTTGATGAAGGGGCTTCGTCTGACGACTACGCCCTCTTAAAAGGGTTAGACGTTAAAGGAGAATCAAAAACTGAATCAAAGTCACAAGCTAAAGCAGAGATAAAGAAAGAAGAGAAAAAACCTGAATCCAAAAAAGAGATTAAAGAACAAACTCAAACCGGTTCAGGAAATATTGTTGAGTTCAAAGTTCCGGATCTGGGCGAAAATATAGTTTCTGCTGATGTGATTAATGTTCTTGTTAAAGTTGGTGATACCATTGCAAAAGATCAGGGTGTAATTGAGATTGAAACCGATAAAGCTACTATTGAAGTTCCTTCTTCAGTCGAAGGAAAGATTATCAACGTGAATGTGAAAGCCGGAGATAAAATAAAAGTCGGCGATATACTTATAAAAGTGGAATCAACTTCTTCAATTCCGGCCGCTAAAAAAGAACCGGTGAAAGAAAAAACAGAAGAAGTTAAAATTGAATCTCCTGCTGCAATTGAAACTCCAAAAGGAGAAGTAAGTGAAATGAAAGTTGGTGAGCATGATGATCAACCGCCGATATTAAAAGGCTCCGCCCCTGCAGCTCCTTCTGTAAGAAGAATTGCCCGTGAACTTGGTGTTGATATAAATAAAGTTCCGGGTTCAGGTGAGAGTGGAAGAATTTCGATGGATGATGTTAAAGCTTATGTGAAAAAAATAATGCAAGGTAAAGGTGAAACTGCCGGATTCGGAATCAAGAAAGAAACTTTGCCGGATTTCACCAAGTATGGAAAAATCGAGCGAATTGCGATGAACAAAATTCGTGAGAAGACCGCAACTCACCTGAGTTATGCATGGTCAGTTATTCCTCACGTTACACAATTCGATAAAACTGATATTACTGAATTCGAGAAAGATAGAAAAGAACTAAGTAAAAGAGTTGAAGAGCACGGTGCAAAGCTGACTGTAACAGGGATACTTATCAAAATTATTTCTGAAGGATTGAAAAAATTCCCCCAGTTCAACAGCAGTATTGATATGGATAAGATGGAAGTCATTTATAAAAAGTACATCAACATTGGAATTGCTGTTGATACGGAGAATGGTTTGCTTGTTCCGGTTATAAAAAATGCTGACAAGAAAAATCTTATTGAAATTTCAGTTGAGTTGAATCAGCTTGCGGCAAAAGCTCGTGACAAAAAATTATCACTAGATGAAATGCAGGGCGGATGTTTTACAATTACAAATCTCGGCGGAATTGGAGGAACTTATTTTACTCCAATAATAAACTCGCCTGAAGTTGCAATTCTTGGAGTTTCTCGTGGTAGTTATGAGCCCATTTATAATAAAGAAGGAAAATTTGAACCAAGATTAATGCTTCCGCTTTCTCTTTCTTACGATCACCGGATTATAGATGGTGCTGATGCAATCAGATTTTTACGTTGGGTTTGTGAAGCACTTGAAGAACCTTTGAAAATTTTTATGTAAGTTACAATAATTTTAATAGAACGCTGATGACGCTGATTGAGTAGATCAGCGCAGATCAGTTTAATCTGCGTCATCTGTGTTCTATTTTTAAAAGAAACTAATATGAGTGAACAAATTAAAATATGCGTAATCGGTGCCGGACCGGGTGGTTACGCCGCTGCTTTTCTTGCAGCTGATCTTGGAATGAATGTAACATTAATTGATAAAGAAAAAAATCCTGGCGGTGTTTGTCTTTACAGAGGCTGCATTCCCTCAAAAGCATTGCTTCACGTTGCAAAACTTCTTGATGAAACTGAACATGCAAAAAACTGGGGAATAGAATTTTCGAAACCGAATATAAATCTTAATAAACTTCGTGAATGGAAAAATAAAGTTGTTGAAAAATTAACAAGCGGAGTCGGTTCAGTCGCAAAATTCAGAAAAGTAAATTACATACAGGGAACTGCATCATTTAAAAATTCCAAAACTTTGTTCGTTGAAAAAAGTGATGGCACAAATGAAGAAATGAGTTTTGATAAAATAATAATCGCAACAGGTTCGAGGATTACAACTATTCCATCACTTGATATTAAAAGTAAAAGACTACTTAATTCAACTTCTGCACTTGATCTTCCGGCAATTCCAAAATCACTGTTAGTAATCGGCGGTGGTTATATCGGACTGGAACTTGGTTCAGTTTACCAGGCACTCGGTTCAAAAGTTTCTGTTGTTGAAATGCTTGATGGATTGCTTCCCGGTGCTGACCGCGATCTTGTTTCCCATCTCTCGAAAAGATTAAAAGAAAAATTTGATACTATTCTGCTCAACTCAAAAGTAGTCGAGATGCGGGAATCCGTCCCTTCGGGAAAGGAAGTGAAAGATGGAATACAAGTTAAGATTCAGGATGCAGAAGGAAAGATTACAGAACAAATTTATGATTATGTTTTAATGTCTATTGGAAGAAGACCTGATACAACCGGGCTTGCATTAGAAAACACAAAAGTAAAAGTAAACGAACGGGGATGGATAAAAGTTAACAACCAGATGCAGACAGACGATCCTGATATTTATGCGATTGGTGATATTGTTGGTGAACCGATGCTTGCGCATAAAGCTTCACACGAAGGAAGAGTTGCTGTTGAAGTAATTGCAGGACACAAATCAGCATTTGAGCCAATGGCAATTCCTGCTGTTGTCTTTACAGATCCGGAAATAGCGTGGGCAGGATTAACTGAGAATCAAGCAAAAGAAAAAAAGATTGATTACGAAGTTGCGAAGTTTCCCTGGGCTGCATCTGGACGAGCAGTTACATTAGACAGAAATGATGGCGTAACAAAAATTTTAGTTGATCCATCTTCACAAAGAATTCTTGGAATTGGAATTTGTGGTCCCGGTGCCGGTGAATTAATTGCAGAAGGTGTTCTTGCAATTGAAATGGGCGCAAACTTAACCGATCTTAAACTTACAATTCATCCTCATCCTACTTTATCAGAAACAATTATGGAAGCCGCAGAAGTTTTCTTCGGACAGAGCACACATGTTTACAGACCGGTAAAAAAATAATTATTTGATCTCAAAGAAAAAGGCACCCCATTAATAACAGGATGCCTTTTTAAAGAAATACTGTTCGAGAATTTTATTTGATCAGAAGCATTTTCTTCGTTTGATAGAAATTGTTTGATTTAATCGAATAGAAATAAATCCCACTTGCCAAATTTCCCGCATCAAAAGTAGCTGTGTAAGTTCCTGACTGTTTTTCTTCGTTGACAAGTGATGACACCTCCTTGCCTAATACATCGTAAACCTTCAGAGTTACCATTCCGTTTTCTTTCACTGAGTATTTTATTTGTGTAATTGGATTAAACGGGTTAGGATAGTTGTCAAAAAGCTCATTCTCAATTGGAACGCTTTCTTCATCACTTACGCCTGTTAATTTTTTGAATATGATCGTTGAGTCTGTTTCATATCTTCCTACTGTTTTAATGATATATTCTATTCGTTCAGATGGTACATAATCAAACTGAAAATTAAAATCGATTGATTCGCCCGGGAATATCTCTGCATAATTCTGATCAATGCTGCTAAGCAGATTTTTAACATCTCCCTGCAGACTGTGAACTGCATCAAGCAAATTAAGTGTTCTTGTTCTTGCAGTTCTTATGTTTCTTACAACTGCCAGATAATCAAGAACAAGATCTTTATTTATTTCTATTTCAAGATTTCCTGACGGTACATTTCGCAAACTCTTTGCAATAACACTTCTTTTAGGTCTGAAAAACATTCCACCAATCGGTGGGTCATCCCCATCTTTACTTTCAATACTTCCATCAATGTTAGTTTGTTGTGCACCTCTTAAAGTAATAGACTCCTGATCTTTAATTGGATCAGTACCACCTAATACAATATCGCCGTCACCATCATCTTCGGGTGATTGTGAGCTTCTGATAATTGTTAATACGTCTCCATCTGTTAGTGCTATATCAATTGAATCCATAGATGTAAGGATGTCGGTAATATCTGTTTCTCCATTAAGTAATACAGTTACAGGTGCTGTTGATTCTTTATAATTTATTATTTCTCCTTCGTCATTCACAGCTACAAGTTCGTCTGCTTTTACTCTGGTTACAATCAGTTCAGCATAATCCAGCCATGTATGTTCTGTCTGTGATTCGTGAATACGTAGATTTATTTGATTGCCAATTGGAGTTATTGGATTTTGGACAAGATAATAATCTGTTACATCAACACCCGGATTGCTGAGTGAAGTAATTAGCAGTGGATTATCATCTGTCATTTCTCCATCAACTTCAAAGGCAATGGTAGGGCAGCTCGGACAAGGTGAAGCCATATTTAAATTAATTGTTTTTACATACTGTAAAGAAGGTATGTAGATATTTTTTGCAGTGCAAATTAGATATGCTGCAGGTCCTAAATCCCCACCATAGTTATCAGAATTAGGCCAGTTGATTATACAGGGATTCCCAATTTGCGTATATGTAGCACCGTTAAATGTCAGACTTCCCTCATCATCCCAGAAAAATTGTGTTTGTCCACTACCTTGTGATAAGTAAGCGTATACTGATCCACTTCCTCCTCTGCAGATGGGATTTGGACTTTGGACCAGACTACTAATAATAGGAGGAATTGCAGTGTTAAAAGTCATCTGTTTATATCTCCAATCTTTCTGATAGCTATTATAGGAATCATTATAATATGGTTTATGTTTAACACGATAAACCAAGTTTGTAGTTATTGGTAAATCATTATATGGAAAAATTGCACCGGTTATTCCGGATGGACAGTTAAATTCTTGACTTTTTATGACGACGTTATTCTGCAATATTTCAATTCTAATTTTTGACCAATCGGTAGCAAGAAAAGTAAATTTATGTTGTGAATTTGGAATCTGTTCATAGGCAAGATCAAATACATCCGAGCCAGCCAAGTAACGTTTTAAGCCATAACTGGCTGACCATCTGTCTGCTGTAGAATTTTCAAGTATTATGTGACCAGATTTATTGTGATTATAATAAGATAATCGTTGGGGCAGCTGAAAGGCACTTGGGTGGTAACTCGAGTATTTATAAGAGCATACGTATTCACCAAGAACTGTAAACTTATGAACAGCATTATAGTAACTATCTGATACCATTAAATCTCCTGTGGGTAACTTACCAACATCTGTAATAATAGAGTTTTCAGGAAATTTCACAAGATTGACTACATAAAAGATATCTGTATTTACAAAATTAACATACCCATAAAACAGCATTTTTGAGTTTGGATCTATTATCGTTGCGTAATCTGTTGCATTTTTGTCACATACTACCCTTGTTGGATGATTGAAGTAATATGTTTCACCCTGATAGTTGTATTTAGTTACAATATTTCTCATGCCCCAATTTTTATCTGTAACTATTATAGGACCTTCTTCACTATCAACTATCCAGAATCTTTCCTTCCCAGCTTGACTTCCTCTTGTGTACATAATATCGGTAGGACTTTTTACATAATTTGTAATAGGTGCAATTCCTGAATAGCCGATTATATTTGACCCAGGTATATAGTCTTCCCTTAAAAAGCAGATAAGCCATTAAAATAAAACAGATTAAGTAAAAAAAGACTGTGAAATAAATGCAAGAATTAATAGATTAGTATCAAAAAGCTTGCAAAATAATATGATAAAGAAAACAGAAAAACAATCACAAATCAGTATGTTCTTTAGCTTAAGGGACACATTAGATCAGAAGCATCCGTTATTCATATTGGCAGAAAAAATAAACTGGCAGCAATTTGAAGAAGCATTCACACCTCTTTACTGTTCAGATAATGGACGCCCTGGTCTGCCAATTCGATTAATGACAGGACTATTGATATTAAAGCATCTTCGTAACATATCAGATGAAAGTGTAGTAGAGCAATACTCTGAAAATGTATATTATCAATATCTGTGTGGGCAGAATGAGTTTACAGCCAGGAGAGCTTGTGAGGCAAGTGAGCTGGTTCATTTTCGCAATCGTATAGGTGAACAGGGAGTAGAGTTAATATTGCAGGAAAGTATCAGGATAAATGATCAGGACAGATTTGATCCTGATGTAAGTATAGACACAACAGTTCAAGAAAAAAACATCACCTATCCGACAGACAATAAATTACACAGAAAGATAATAACAAAGTGCAAAGCCATAGCAGAAAAAGAAGATATAGCTTTGCGTCAGAGTTACATCAGAACACTGAAGAAATTGGCAATAGATCAGAGGTTTCGTAATCATCCAAAGAATCACAAGAAAGCACGCAAGGCAGACAGAAAAGTAAAGACAATAGCAGGAAGATTAGTCAGAGAATTGGAGCGTAATTTAGAGCCTGACAGTCAGTATCAATCAGACTTGGAGTTGTATAAGCGGGTGTTGGCTCAGAAGAAAGAAGATAAAGATAAAGTATATTCAATACACGAGCCTGAAGTAGAATGCATCTCGAAGGGCAAAGAGTCAAAGAAGTATGAGTTTGGTAATAAGGTATCAATAATAACAATACAGACAACTGGGGTAATAGTAGGAGCAATGAGTTTCAGGAATCCATATGATGGTCATACACTTCCCTCAGCAATAGAACAGGCAGAAAGGTTATTGGGTAAAGCCAGTATAAAGACAGCAACAGTAGATCGTGGATACAGAGGAGTCAGTAAAATACTTGTCCCTATGGGAAATGAGGTGATAATACAAAGTCCGAAGCCGTTTAATGATAAAACACAAACCAAATACAAACAGAATAAATTAAAGAAACAGTTCGGTAGAAGAGCAGCCATAGAGCCGATAATAGGACACTTGAAGTCAGATCACAGAATGAGACGAAATTATTACAAGGGGATAATAGGCGATTCAATAAATGTAATGCTCTCAGCAGCAGCATTTAACTTCAAAAGAATGATGAGAAAGTGGTCATCATATTTTTGGCTTTATATTTATCGCAGTATTATTTTGCCAATACGGTTTGTCATCAGTCAGATTACAGACTCCCAAAAAGAAATTTGGGTTTTTAAGGGTTGACTATATAAGCCAACTTTACTATTTTTTTGTTGCCCATATCTGCAACATAAATATATCCATTATCGTCCATTGTGATTGCTTGAGGGTAAGAAAACTTATAATTACCTGTATGATCACCATAAGATTTGATATCATTTGAGTACTTTTTCGAATAAACAATCCTTTGCCAAATCGGATCGAGTGTGAAAACGGCAACATCATCAGGCCAATTGCTTCCGTACCAGTACAATTCCATATCCAGTTCAGAGTCATAAGCATATAATTGTCTTTCAAAGTATTGGTTTGTTACCGCTCTATTAATTTCCCAAATGTCTGGTTCAACATATTGTTTCATTTGAAGCAGGCTGGAATTGCTGTAACGGACTACAAATGGATATGGAAAACTGTCGCCTTGTTGTGGATTTATGTTTACGCTATTTAAGAAGTCTATAATTTCAAAATTTTCTGAAATATCAGGTATAATCCACTGCCCGTCTTTCTTTTTTAGTTTTATTACATGGTTCGAATTTGAAAAATCTTCTACCCCATTAAGAATTACTAAACAATGTACAGTCGCTTCGTCTGAATTCAATTCGTAAATATCTTCTGTTATTAAATTTATATCCGAACAAATAACACTAGAATTATGCGTAAATGGTTTTTGTTGAGTAAATTTTTCTTTAGAATTATCTGATTTGTTACTAAAATATCTTCTTAATAGTAGTGTGTCTTTGTTTCTAATTGCGAAATTAAGCTCTTTAATAAACTGAAAAATCTCTACCTTTCCATCATCAACAACGGGCTGTACAGTCTCTATTTGAGCAAGAGATGAACTAAATAAAAGAAGAGAAAAAAGGATTAAAAGTTTTGTTTTCATTTTAGTCTCCCTTTTACTTGTTTAACTCTAATTTAAATATGTTTAATTCTATATCACTAGGGTTGCATTTACTACCAGAAGTTATTTGCCCCACTTTAGATTTTATGCCGGTCAAATAAATATTACCGTCAGGCGATAACAAAAAAGGATCATGAAAAAGTACAGTACTGAATTGGTTTAACAGTCTGCTTTCAAGTTCTTTCCTGTCTAAAGATATTTCAGTGATTTTATTATCTTTAAAGTCAAATATCTTAAACAAAAATGGTGTTCCTGGTCCTGAGCCAGCATAGTAAAGCATATTTTGGCTGTCTATTCCAAGTAAAGGCATAGATGTATTTTCGGGCAAATTGGTATGAAGACTAGCATTGAGCTTAAGTGATGCAGTTTGAGTGATATTCCCATTATTCAACGGTTCGAATTGATCTATCCACAAAGCATTTCTTTTATTCGATGTATCACGTTTATAAATGTAACCAATTGCATCTACGGTCAAATAATCGGTTCTGCCAATGAATTTCCCATTTAAACTATAAACAAAAGTTAATCCTTTATCAAAATAGCCAAAATTCACAGGTGAATATGGGGTGGTTCTTATTAAAATCAGATTCTTTGAACTTATTAAAATCCCAGTAGTCCTTTCCATAGGATATGGTTCATCAAGCTTAAAGTTATTTATTACTTTCCCATTTTTATCATATTTCATAAGACGATAAAAAATCTCACCTTGGGTAATTAGAATATAAAGATTCATATATTTGTCAGTTTCTAGATGAATCCCATAAAGTGATTCTTCAGGTATAAATCTATTATCTATATTTACCAGCCTGCCCTTAAAATGTTCATCGTCAATTTTTATTTCAAATAAAAAATTCAATTCGGAATCATATTTAATAATTCTTTTAGAATATTTATCGCATACATAAATGCTATTTTCAGCGTCAAAGATTATATCATCAGGGACAAAGCCAGATGGGATTGAAGGTTTAAGTTGCAAGTTCTTCCCTAACTCCCCGGGATCATCTCCAAATTTTATTTTGCCCTTAAGTTCCTTAAGTTCAAAATCCTGTGAGTAAACATTGCCTAAAAAGATTAATAAAATTAATACTATTTGATAAAAATATTTTAACTTCATTTCACACCTCTTTGTTTAATTTGTTGGAACACGATAAACCTTAAAGGTCCAGTCGTTCCAGGCTTGAGACCAATAAGTAAATTGACCACCATTTGTTGTTGTTCCAAAAACGCCTAATCGCGTCTTATTCGCACCTCCTTCAAATATTTCTACTATTCCAATGGAGCTGACAATTTTCCAATTTTTAATATTAGACCCATCTCCGATTTTTTCGACTATGATCCCAGCATGATCACGCGTACCATCATCTTCCCAATCAAATAATACAATATCTCCAATATTAGCAGAATTGAGGTCAGTTATTTCGGTACAATCATAAGAAAGACCACCCGCTCCGGAGTAAAATATGGCACCTTCCCAAGGATCATATCCTGCATCATTAACAGCTCGTCTCACTAATTCATAACATACAAAACCCGCCTGATATTCTGCCCCTGGATGCTGAGGTCCATTATCGTATTCTTGATAGCCAGGGAATCCACTTCCATTAGGTTGACTAGGTTCTTGATACTGATTCCAACTAGTTTGTCCCCCAACAGTTGCAAGGTTTAGTTTATCTATATAACGAGTTTTTGTTTCAAAATTCAACTGATTATTTATGAGAGGTCCGGTTAAAGCAGCGGGAGTCCAAGCAACTGCAGTAGTTATATTTTTCTTACTTGGGTCTGCTAAAGGATCGTCGGGATAAGGTGGTATGAAGAAAACAGGGCATCCATACAAAAACTTTTCTGCTTGATTAGTAATTTCCTGCGGTCCTGTGCTATCCACTGTACTGGGTGGTGGACACTGGCTACATAGTATTAATAAAAGAAATGGTGTTAAATATAAAATTTTTATTTTCATATAACCCCTCCGATATAATTATGAAAGTTGCGAGAGAATTTTTCATCACTATTTATTATGATAATTATTTAAGCGTATCAAAAATTATTCCTGCAAATAAAATTGAAAAGGCGGATGAATATCAAGCCAGAAAGTAAATTGTTATGCGGTGCTGTTAATGTATTTCCGAAACGGAAAAAATTATTCCTCACATTTGAGAAAAATACATTAATTGAAGAGACACCAAGTTCCCTTTGTTGATTCCGAACAAGTCGGAATGATGAGTTATCATCAATTGAATCAGTTGATTTATTTCAATATGCGTAACCATTCGCATTGTTTAAGAAAGCCTGTTTTGATAATTTTCCACCTCAATAATTAGAAATTAAAAGAGACAAAAGAATATTTTATGACTAAACCACAGATATGGGTAGCAGCATTTTTAGCAGCGTTTATTTTACTTTTTATACTTCAGAAAGTAACGAAAAAAGAAGAAGCTCCATCACGTGATCTTTCCTCCCAGATGAATAATCAAATGACTGAAGAAAATACAACGGAGTTAAATGCAGCTCAGCTTATTTCAAATTTTGGCTGCACCAATTGTCACGGCAGTGATCTTGCGGGAACTAAAATGGCTCCAGCACTAAAAAATCTGTCTCAACATTGGGGAAAAGAATCTCTTCTGAATTATTTACGAAACCCAAATGATTTTATGGATGAAGCACGATTTAAAGAATACAGAGAAAAGTATCCAAACCAGATTATGCCTCCGTATGGGAATAAAAATATTAAAGACCTCGGAAAGATTGTTGATTATCTTTTACAGAAGTAGTGTTTCTTTTTTAAAAATATATTTTGAAACTACTTTTTGTAACCCTGTGTAATTTTGTGGATCTCGTGTTACACCTGGACTGACGGCACTAACATTATCTCAATCATCACTTTCAACTTTATTCATAAGATTAGAGCTTATCAACCTTAGATTACATTCAATATCTAAAATAAAAAGTTAATTTGCCTTTGAGTTTCTTTTTAAATAGTTTTGAGCATATGCTCATAATTTATTTTTAGGAAACAATGCCAAGACCAAGAAAACACAGAAGAATCTGTTGTAATCCATCAGCATATTATTTCAAGCCTCGGGAAATTCCAATGTATAAACTACAGGAAGTTGTTCTCGATCATGATGAACTGGAATCATTGAGGCTGGCTGATTTACTTACCTACTCTCATGAAAAAGCAGCAAAGAAAATGAAAATTTCCAGGGCTACCTTCGGACGGATCGTTGAAGCTGCACGAAAAAAAGTTGCTGATGGAATCTTAAACGGTAAGGCAATCAGGATAAATGAAAATCATTAACTAAAAACTTAATATAATGTTCTACTCAAAAACGGAGATATTAAAATGAATAACCAGGCAAATACTTTCAAAGGGAAAATTGCAATTGCAACGAACGACCAGCACAGAGTAACAGGACACATTGGAAGGTGCAGAGCCTTTATGGTTTATGAAATTGATGGTGAAAAAATTGTGAATAAAGAATTGCGAGAGAATAATTTCACTAACCACAGAAGAGGTGGTGAACATCACCATTCTCATGGAGAAGGCGGTGAACACAAACACACTCACCTGATTGAAGGATTAAAGGATTGTAAATATTTAATATCAAGCGGAGGAGGATGGCGAGTTGTCGAGGATTTAAAGCTGCACAACATTTCGACTCTCTTCACAGATGTTGAAATGATTGAAGATGCCGTGAATATGTTCATAAAAGGTGAACTTAAAAATGAATCGAATTTAGTTTGTGACCATAATCATTAGAGCAGAAAATATGTACGGGGAAAAGCTAACTTCAGCTTAAATTTGGTATATGAAAATTAAATGTTTTCCAATCGTACTCATTCTTTTTATTGCGCAATTCGTAAACGGTCAGAGTTCCGTTTTAACTGGAAAGATTATCGATTCAAAAAACGAAAATAACATTCAAGGGGCTACTGTTTTTATTTCCTTCAACTACTTCACATACACCAATGGTAATGGTGAATATAGAATAGATGGACTCTCACAAGGACTGCATGAAATTAAAATTTCCTGTCTCGGATATAAACCTCTTTCGACACAAATAAAAATTGATTCAACTTCTCTTCAAAAAGATTTTCAGCTTGAGCCATCATTAATCGAATTGGATGAGGTTGTTGTTAGTACAAACAGAACAGAAAATTATCTTCGCAACTCCCCTTTTGCTGAATTAGTAATTGATAATGATGAAATTCAGAAACGACCAGCAGTTTCATTAGCTGATATTCTTCAGAATGAACCGGGAATTTCTTTAGTGCGTGATGGAATTTGGGGAACGGAACTCAACATCAGAGGTTTAAGTCGTGAAAATATTGTCACATTAATAAATGGAAACCGGATAGTAACTTCAACAGATATTGCAGCAAGATTATCAATGATTGATTTAAATGATATTGACAGAGTTGAAGTTATCAAAGGCGCTTCTTCTTCAATTTACGGATCCGGAGCCACAGGTGGAATTGTAAATATAATTACAAAGTCACCGCAGTTTTATAATAAATTCTCTCTTAACGGGAATGTGTCAGGTGAATATAATACTGTCAATGATCTTTCAATTTTCAGCGGATCTTTTTTGGGTGGCAGCTCTGTCTGGTCAGCAAAAATTTCCGGCTCATACAGAAATGCTAAGAACATTCAGACACCAATCGGCGAATTGAAAAATAGTCAGTTTGAAGATTATACTTTTTCCGGTGCATTGAATATTTATCCGTTTGATAATCACAAATTAATACTTGATTACCAGTTATTCAGAGCAGACAATGTTGGAGTTCCGGGTGCTTCAGTATTCCCCGATAATGCTGATGTCAGATATCCCTTTGAAAGACGTCAATTGATTTCAGCAGGATATGATATTCAAAATATTTCAAAAACATTTTATAAGCTTTCAGCAAAATATTCCTATCAGCTTATTAACCGTGATGTTGAAAACATCCCTCACACCGTTCAGAATATTCCGGCATCGGGAAATAATCCTGCGAGAAGAATAAGTGTTTTAAAAATCACACCGGGTGCTGATCACAAAAACAATAATGCACAACTCCAGGGAAATTTCTGGTTGTTCGATGATCATAATCTCGTTGCAGGATTGGATTATTGGGATAGAAGTTACAATGGCGAGCGTGAGAGATATCAATTGATTGAAGTTCTTGATTCATCTGGAAATGTTGTCAGCACAACAACCCGCACAATCGGCGAGAAACCAATTCCGAATTCAAAGTACAGCAGTCTTGGAATTTTTGCTCAGGATGAATTTAAACTTTTTGATGACAAATTATCGACCACGATTGGCTTGCGTTATGATTACATCAAAATCTCCGCAGAGGAAACTTTAAATCCACTTTATGTAATTACAAATGGCAATTTAGATACATCTCCTCCCGGTCAGGAAGTTTTGTGGGAAAGCACTGAAGCAAACAATTCTTCTTACAGTGGAAATCTTGGTTTCATTTATTCAGTCTTTACTGATCTGGATTTGACATTAGGATTAGGTTCTTCGTTTCGTTCACCATCTCTTGAAGAAAGATTTCAATACATCGATCAGGGAAGCGTTGTTCGAGTTGGTAATCCTGAGTTAAAACCTGAGAAAGGTCTCACAACAGATTTTGGTATCAGATATTATTCAAACAATCTTAAAATAATTTCAAATGTATTTTACAGTTACTACAATGATCTTGTAACAGAAGTTCCCGGTACTTTTGATGGAAGAAACGCTTTGATAAAAACCAATATCGGTGAAGCAAGAATTTATGGATTCGATTTCCGGACGGATTATAATTTCTGGAAAGATTTTATTTTTTATTCAACAATTTCGTACGTCAAGGGCGATGATTTAACAAACAACGGATATCTTCCACAAATTCCGGCTCCAAACGGAAACGTCGGATTCAAGTTTGGTTTGTTTGACTATTTGAATACTGATATTTACCTCACACTTTTTGCTGAGCAGAATGATGTTGCTGAAGGTGAAATTACAACTCCAGGTTATGTAGTATTTAATTTTCTTTTGAATACTACTCCGATAAAGTTTTCAAACATAAGTTTCAGAATTTATTCCGGCGTGGAAAATATTTTTGACAAATCATACCGGAATCATTTATCTACTACAAGAGGAAGTATAACAATTGAGCCGGGCAGGAATATATTCGTTAAATTAGCTGTGGAGTTTTGATGTTTTTTACCCCTGTCATCACGAGCGGAGCGAAGTGATCTCCTCCTAAATAAAGTTAAAGATTGCTTCGGTCGTTCCTCCCTCGCAATGACAAAGGAAAATAATAGTAATTAATAAACAAATATCCTTATGACCTGGTTTTTCATTGCACTGCTTTCATCTTTTCTTTCTGCGTTTGCTGCGATAACTCAGAAGAAAGTTCTGTTCAATCTTAATCCAGTTCAGTTTTCGTTTTATCTTTCAATCGCAAACCTGGTTTTGTCTATTCCCTTTTTCTTTTTTGTTGATTACAACGCGATTAACTTTTCTAATCTATCAGTGCTGTTTATAAAATCTTTGATTGGCGTTGCTGCATTTTTATGTGTGATGACTTCTTTGAAAAATCTGCAAATAAGTAATGCACTTCCTTTGCTTGCATTGACTCCGGGATTTGTTGCAGTGTTTGCTTTCATTTTTCTTGGAGAAGCACTAAAATTTTATGAAGTTCTTGGTTTGATTTCTTTAATCGCTGGAACTTACATTCTCGAAAGTAAAAACCTGAAAGAAATTCTTTTCCCGCTGAATGTATTTTTCAAGTCGAGGTATCATCAATACATTCTTGCTGCACTATTGTTGTTCACTGCTTCATCTGTTATGGATAAACTGCTTGTAGCAAAAATGAATCTTACACCAATATCATTAACAGCATTTCAGCACGTTTATTTTGCTGTGCTGTTCTTTATAATTTACTTTGCGTTTAAAGGAAAGCTTGAAAATCATTCTCCGAAAATAAATAAAACCGATGTTCTCTGGATTTTATTAATTTCCGTTCTAACTATTGGTTATCGCTACACACAAATTGTTTCAATAAGTCTTGCTTCAGTTGCACTGACACTTGCAGTGAAAAGAACTTCCGTTTTGTGGGCTACAGTTATTGGCGGAAAGATTTTTAAAGATACAAACTTACTGAAGAAGACAATAGCTGTTCTTTTTATTCTAGTAGGTGCAATTTTAATATTGAGGGATTAATATTTATCCTGAATTTATTTCAGGATCTTAATGTGATATCTCCAAAGATGCTGTCCAAAGGACTCCTTCGGAGAAACAAGCCTGCCTGCCGGACAGGCAGGTTCAGCATAAATGAATTTGGCGGAAAGATTTTTAATAATCAAGTGAAACTCACCTTCGAGGTGAGTCTCACCTTTAGTGATAAGAAACTTACGCTACTGTTATCTCTTTGGTAAGATAAACATCCTGGATAAGATTAAGCAGCTTCACACCATCTGCCATCGGACGCTGGAAAGCTTTTCTTCCTGAGATCAATCCCATTCCGCCGGCACGCTTGTTAATAATTGCAGTCTTTGCAGCTTCGGCAAAATCATTTTCACCGGAAGCACCACCACTGTTTATCAATCCTGCTCTTCCCATGTAATTATTTATCACCTGGTAACGTGTTAAATCAATTGGGTGGTCAGTTGTTAAATCTGTGTAAACCTTCTTACTTGTTTTTCCGAACTTCAAAGCGTTGTATCCGCCGTTGTTTTCTGGAAGTTTCTGCTTGATAATGTCTGCTTCAATTGTAACACCGAGATGGTTTGCCTGTCCGGTTAAATCTGCTGACAGGTGATAATCTTTATCTTTCTTGAATTCAGAATTTCTAAGATAGCACCAAAGAACAGTTGCCATTCCAAGCTCGTGAGCAAACTGAAATGCCTGGCTCACTTCAACGATCTGTCTTGTGCTCTCATCTGAACCGAAATAAATTGTTGCACCAACAGCAGCAGCTCCCATATCAAATGCCTGCTGAACTCCTGCAAACATTATCTGATCAAATTTGTTCGGGTAAGTTAACAGCTCATTATGATTGAGTTTCAGAATGAATGGAATTTTGTGTGCATATTTTCTGGAAACCATTCCAAGCACACCAAGTGTTGATGCACAGGCATTGCATTCTCCTTCAACAGCGAGCTTAACAATATTTTCAGGATCGAAGTAAACAGGATTTGGTGCAAACGAAGCACCCGCAGAATGTTCAATTCCCTGATCAACAGGAAGAATGGAAACATAACCTGTTCCGGATAATCTCCCTGTGTGAAGAATCCAGTTTAAGTTTCTAAGAACATTCGGACTTCTGTCAGTTTGTAAAAAAATCCGGTCAACAAAATCAGGACCGGGTAAATGCAATTGTTCTTTTGGAAATTTTGCTTTGTAGCTTAACAACTCGTCAGCTTCTTTGCCTAGTAATTCCTGAATCTTTTTTAACATAATTAACTCCGTATAGAATTTTTAGTAATGATTAATTTCAATGCCAAGTAGTTTAAAAATAAGGTTAATGCTGATGAAGAGAAAGTCTGAATGTCGGTAGGCAGGAGTAAGAATTAGAAAGGACTTTTAAGTCAACAAAATCAGCTTTTTGCTGAAATATCATCAAAGATATTTAATGCCTGAAATCTCGCATTTTCGATGAACCATTTTCCTGTATCCATTCCGCCGCAGACAACACCAGCAAGATAAATTCCCGGGATATTTGTCTCGAATGTTTTCTCATCGAACGAAGGAATTTGTTCCTCATCTTCTGAAATTTTTATTCCTGCTTTTTTGAGAAATGAATAATCGGGATGATAGCCTGTCATTGCAAATACAAAATCATTTTTTACTGACGCTTTTCCTGATGATGTTTTGATCTCGACTTCATCATCGCGGATTTCTGATAATTCAGAATTAAAATATGCTTTGATACTTCCTTCTTTAATCCGGTTTTCAATATCCGGTCGAACCCAGTACTTTATACTATCTTTCAATGAAGGTTCTCTTACAACCATAGTAACCTCCGACCCGCGCCGAAAAGTTTCCAATGCAACATCAACAGCAGAATTTCCTCCACCAACAACCACTAATTTTAAATATGCATAAGGATGCGCTTCATCAAAATAATGTTTTACTTTTGGTTTATCTTCTCCGGGTATATTCATCAGATTAGGAAAATCATAAAATCCTGTTGCTATAATTACTTGCGTTACATCATAAATATTTTTATTGCTGATTACCTTGAATTGATTTGCCGATCCTTCAATACTTTCAACTTTTTCATAAGTTTTGATATTAAGATTCCATGCGTCAGCAACCCGTCGGTAATATTCAAGCGATTCTTTTCTTGTAGGTTTATCGCTATGAGAGACAAATGGTACATCTCCAATTTCCAATCTATCTGCTGTTGAAAAGAAAATCATATTAGTCGGGTAATGAAAAAGTGAATTCACAAGACAGCCTTTATCAATTATCAGATAATCAAAATTTCTTTTCTCAGCTTCGATACCGCAAGCTAAGCCAATCGGACCTGCTCCTATTATTATAATTTTTTTGTTGTTCATCTTCTTTTCTTCAGAATATATTGTTGTAAGATAGCTTTTTTAATAAAATAGTTCGAGTCAGAAATTCTTTAAAATAAAAAAGGCGGTGTAGAACCGCCTGATTATAAATGAAAATATTTTATTAGTCTATAATTTCAATTAATGCACTTGCTACGGTTTTATCATCTTCATCGAGAAGGAACACTCTGTAAAAACCTGCATCTTCAAATTCCATATCACTCTCATCGTTCCTTTCGAAGAAGATGTATTTCATATCTCTGTCAATTGTGAAATAGAATTTTTTGTAGTATTCAAATTTTCCTGTTCTGTAATTATACAGATCATATTGTATTGCTACATCTTCGAGTCTGAGTGGATTATCAGCTTTTACCATAACAGTGATATGCCCTTTTGTGAATCTATCACTTACTCCGATTTCTCCATCGTAATCATCATATCTTTCGCAGAAATACATTACCGGTTCGGATTGAGCGAAGAGATTTGAATTAATTACCACAATAGAAATGAACATTGTGAGAAGAACGAGGAAGTTTATTTTTTTCATAATTGTTCCTTTGTGAATTTATTATTTGAATTAGTGAATTGCATTCTCCTTGATAAAAATCGTACCGTAATTATTTGCTTAATTTTCTTGAAATTGTTCTAAAAACAAGTTATTCAATAAGTACAAAAGTTAATTTTACATGCAATTAATCTTAACATCTAAGAATTACAGATCAAATATATAATCATTGTCCTGCAACAGGAAGAATTCAATTTGATTTCGGATGATAAATTCCAACTTTTATTTATTAAAAACAAATGCACCTGCTAATGGGATTGATACATTAATACATTCGCATTCCTTATATTTAAACAAAAAGTAAAAATCTAATTTTTTAACTTGGACAAAAAGTATACGATCATCTGTAATTGGTGTAATCAATCTGCTAGTATTATCTGGGTTCATGGACACGGTCAATGTTCAGTTTGCGGAATTAATATTGATGAATGCTGCAGAGGTGAAGGGGCACATCCTTTAACCACTTCCCTACCACCTGTCCGGCATCCGGCAACTGCCGGATTAACGAAGACGGAAGGAAAAGGGAAAAGGAAGAAGAAATAAATGAAAATGATTAAACATGTCTGTTTCGATCTGGATGGAACTCTTGTCGATTCAAAGGATACAATTCTAAATAGTACAAAAGCAGCTTTAGATCAATTAAAAATCACTTACGATTTAGATGAAGATGTTTTCACAAATATGATAGGAAAACATTTCGTTGATATTTTTGAAGAATTAAAAATTGATGTTCCGGACTTCGATAAATTTATTACTATCTACAAAGCTCTCTACTTCGATTATATGGATTCATCCTATCTTTATCCCGGAGTTCAGCAATTACTTCAATATCTGAATGAAAATAAAATTAAAGTTTCGCTCCTCACTACCAAAGTTCAGGATCAGGCGGATAAAATAATTGATTATTTTGAATTAAGATATTCGTTTGATTATGTGATGGGCAGAAGAGACGGATTAGCACACAAGCCTTCACCCGAACCTCTGCTTTTTATTTGTGACGAATTAAAAATTAAACCATCCGATACATTGATGGTAGGTGATACTGAACTTGATATTCAGTGTGGAATCGGTGCTGGTGCAAAAACGTGCGGAGTTTTATTTGGTTATAGAAAAAAAGAACAGCTTGAAAAGGAAAAACCGAACTTTATTATTGCAAGATTAAACGAACTTAAAACCTTTCTGGATTAAGAGTATGAGTAATAAAAAATCTTACTCATACTCTTTGTCTTTCTCTTATTCTTACTCTTCCTCTTACTTTAAAACCATCATCTTTCGTGTTTGCATAAAAGCACCCGACTTCAGAGTATAGATATAAACACCGGATCCCAAATTGCTCTTTAAATCTTCAGTTGAAAATTCGACAGAGTAATTCCCCGCTTCTTTAAATTCGTTAACAAGAACTGCTAATTCAGAACCGAGTAAGTTGTAAACTGTTAACTTCACCTGACCGGCTGCAGGAATTGAGTAATTGATAACAGTTGTGGGGTTAAACGGGTTCGGATAATTTTGTTCTAAAGCATATTCTTTAACGAAATCAAATTCAACCATTTCGGCGTTCAGGATTCTGAACGTTCCATCAAAATCAATTTGTTTCAAACGGTAATAAGATACTCCGTTGATTGGATTTTTATCTGCAAAGCAATAATCTGTTTGCTCAGTAGTGGTTCCTTTACCTTCAACACTACCAATTGAAATCCAGTTCAGATTATTTTCACCATCATTGCCGTCTGCTCTTTGAATTTCAAATATTCTGTTATTCATTTCTGATGCAGTTGACCAAGAAAGCAAAATATTATTAGAATTCGCCACAGCAGTGAATGAAAGCATTTCAACCGGAATAATCTGATAAACAATAATTCCAATATCATCAACATACCAGCCATCGCGTTGAACAGAACCATCAGAATTAAGTTGAAACCTGATTTTATTTTGTGCAGCTTTGTAGGAAGCAAGACTTATTTCTTCCCTTACCCAATTGGTTCGTAAACCATCATAAAGTGGTTCTCCATTTGGCTGAAAACTTCCAACTCCAGGTTCGGTATATTGTCCTTGCAAAGGATACCAGGTTGATCCGTTATTTGTGGAGATGTCAACCTGACCATAATCCCAGTTGCTTTCCATATCATATTTTGTCCAGAATACCAATCGCGGATTAACGTATGCTGTCAGATTTATGGCAGTTGTCAATGTCATCGTTACAACGGCATTACTCAGATAATTTCCGACTTTACTATCAGTATAAGAATTTGGTGCAGTATGAAATGAAGTTGTTGTTGCTTCCCAGAATTTGCTGTTGTTACTCGTTAATGTCCATAAGTTCGGTGGATTATTCGTAGTATCGGCAAAAACCAAAACCGGAGTTCCAATAATTAAACTAATTGTATCTTTTCTTACAACACTTGAATTTAAACTGATGACAAATTCGAGTTTAATTTCTTCTTCAGCAGGAGCAGCCGCAGAAATCGTAAAAGTCAATGGAACGGTAACCTGTGCTGATGATCTTGCCTGAATGGAATCCATTGCAGCATTGCCGGAATTAATCGTTGCATAACTGCTTAATGAGTTGACTGTAATATTGACATTGTATCCAGTTGATAATCCTTTGTTCCTGAAAGAAGGAAGCATATTTACAACATCACCAGGATTAAAATATTGTTGTGAAAAGTTAGGATTTTGCAAATGGATTGATTCACCAGCTACCCATGCATAGTAAAGATTTGGTAATAAGTTTTCAACAGCAAGTGGAATAATTTCACTTTGTGATGGCCAGAATCCGGTTGTTCCAACTTCAGGAGTCATCGCAAATATTTTCCCGTGATTGTTAACCAGATCACCATCATAAGCAAAATCATCGCTTGTTCCTCTTACGTTATATCCGACTGTTTGCATTGCCGTTCCGGCGGAATATCCATTATATGCAGTTATATCATTTGCAAATTCAAAGAATGTTAATGAGTCTGCTGTTACCCATGGAAAACATCCATAAGGGTAAATCAAATAATTTCCGTAAGTGTGATAGTTAAGTGTGCAGCTTATATTTTTTGTTGAGTAGAAATCTCTTATTGCTGCAGTTTCATTTTCTGAGAAAGCAGATGAACCACGATAAGTGTCACTGGAAGGATCGGTGCTTGAACCACCGTAGGATGAATTCCAATAAGCAAAAGGTCCATAATTTCTGTTTAAGTCGATACCATAACTTCCACCATTATTCTTTCTGTTCTTTCTCCACATACCACCACCATTCGGATCCGTTTGTCTGTTATATTCATATCCATCAGGATTCAGTACCGGTACAAAATACATTTCCCGGTTGTTAACTAAATATGTTGCTTCAGGATCAGTTCCATAATTTTCAAGTAGATAAAACATAAAGAAAATCATCTGCTCCATGCTTTCAGGTTCTCTTGCGTGGTGAAGTGCTGTATAGAGAATCTGAGGTTCAGTTTCACTTAATGAAGGATTATCAGAAATTTTAACCATGTAAATTGGTCTGCCTTCAACCGTTGTTCCAATTGAAACTTTTTGAGTAATTAAATTCGGATACTGATTGAACATTTCATCGAGCTCTGCATTAACTTCGGCGAGAGTATAAAAACCACCCATCGTTCCATAATTAAATCCGGTTATTCCAAAATCCTGTTCCACTTTTTGCAGCTCAGCATTTTTTTCAGCTTCGCTCATTTTAGGAAGGTTTGCATAATGAGTGTACCAATCATCAATCAAAATTTCATAATTAAAACCGGTGGATTGAAGAATTGTAAAATCACTTTCACTGATAAAAACGTCAATTGTGTTATCCTTGTTGAAATTAAAATGATCGAACTGCATTCCTGCATCAACAAGACTTTGAATATCACTTCTATCGTTCAGATATATTTTAACTTCTTTGTAATTCTGTCCGAATAAAACAGACGCAGCAATGAAGCACAGAACAATGATTAGTATATTTTTTTTCACGGATACCTCACTCCAATTTATTTTAACAATTCATTAAACTAATTTGCAAAATTATTTAACACTATCAAATAAGTAAAACTAAATTCTTTTTTGTAATTGGATTGAAAAGCCGTGTTTTGTAAGAAAGCTGTATGAAATCTTAAACAATTACTGGGAAGTAAATCACTATCAAATGTGAAGATAATTCAGAATAGTGTAAACGAATAACAGCTATTCTTTATAAATTCTGTGGTTTTAAAATGATCCCGATATTTTTGTGACCATTGATTTTTACTGCGATCGGATCTTTAAATTTCAGATGCTTGGCAAAATTTAATTCTTCAATCACAGGTTGATTGAGCAGCCAATCCCAATCAATAAAACCTATTTTGCTGGATGCATCAACAGTAAAATAACCGATACGGAAAGAAGTAATATTCTGAAAAAAGTGTGAGCCTTGTGAAGGTTCTACTTCAAAATCTTTAAAGCCAGATTCAACAATTGCAGCAGCACCAGAAATCTGATCCCACGTAACAGGAATTCCAAGCCAGGGGTCAAGCGATCCCCATCTTCCGACACCAATTAAAACATAAGGTCGTTTTTCATTCAATAATTTGGAATTAAGTTTGGCAAGTTCTGCCGCAACTTCTCTGCTTTTACTTCTGTCAAACCGGCTGTGATCAACAAACACCAGATCATATATAGAATCTGTAACACCGTTACCGAGAACCTGTTTGCTTTGACAGATTAAATCTTCTTTTTTAAAATCTATTTTTAGTTCATCAAATTCCTTACTAATAACCAACGGTCTCATCTGCAGCATCGCAAATTCTTTTGGTTTGTCCGGTTGAACATTCAGATTAACAGCAAACTCAATCTCAACAGTTGAACCCATTCCCCACGAACCCAATCCTAAAAGCAAATCAAGTATTTCTGAAAGAGGAAACATCCTATGTTTAAGTATTGGTGCAAAAGTAACTACTCTGATTCCATCGCGCGAGATTCCGTCATATACTGCTTCATCTGCAGGCGAGTAAGTAGAACCAACATTGAGTAATGTACCATCGGATTCGGATTCAGAAAGACTGTAGGTTTTCACGAGCGGATCTTTTGTCGATTCAGGATGATGGACGAGTTTTCCGTTCAGGTCGAGAGCATAAAATTCCTGTTGAGCATGTTTCAGTGTGTCTTTGGTGGAAAAAAATTGAAGCAGATGTTTCGGATAACGCGGACAGAACCTGATTGAATTTCCACCTTGCACAACAGTTTCACCAAGTCCGAGAGCAACCATTGCAATTCCATCCTCGGATTTTTGCGGTGCAACAGGATAAAAGTTGAAAGACTTGGCAACTCCTGCAAAATCAGGATAAAATTTTCCTTTGTGTTCTGATCCAACAAGTCTTTGAACAATAACTGCCATCTTTTCTTCTTCAAGACGATATGCAGTCGCTTTCATATAATCTTTTGTTTTTTGATGATATGTTGAAGCATAAACAGCTTTGACTGTATGAAGCAGTTCATCTAATCGTACATTAATATCAGAGTTACTGTTCGGCAGCATATATGTCTGGTAAACACCAGCAAAGGGTTGAAATTGCGCATCTTCAAGCAAACTTGATGATCTCACTGCAAGAGGTTCTCTGGTTATTTCAAGAAAATCATAAAGCTTTTGTTTTATCTCTTTTGGAAAATGATATGCCTCAATAAATTTCTGAGTGATTTTAACATCCTCGTTTTCACTAAAGGCATAGTTTTCAAGATTATTTTCATTTATAAATTGATCAAAAACTTCTGTGCCGATTACAACTGCAGATGGAACTGATATCTCAACTCCTTTAAAAATATTTTTGATGTTATAATTGGCAATTAAAGTGTTGATAAAACCAAGTCCCCGAGCTTTCCCACCAAGAGATCCGCCGCCAATCCGTGCAAAACTATTTTTGGGATCGAAAGTTTCCTTTTTAAAATCCAGTATTACTCCTTTAATTCCTTCTTCAAGGTAACTATGAATAGCAGAAATAAGAACCTGCCTGAGATGTTCCGGTGAATCAAAATCAGAAACCTTTCGTGGTCTTAGCTGATAAGCGAGATCAAATTCTGTTCTTGCTTTCAACCATCTGGAAAAATGATTTCCTTCAGCATGATGAAGCAAACTTTCTTCGGGAATTTTAGCAATCTGATCGGCAAGTTCTCTTAAATTTGCTGCTCGTCCAACCGCGGTTCCATCCCTCAATTCAAAAATAAAATCTCCAAAACCAAAATGCTCAAGCATAAATTCATGAAGGTCGTGTAAAAGCCGCGGTGAATTTTTATGAAGGTAGGAAGCACCAATATTTTTAACTTTTGCAGCGAGAATCTGGTCACTTGTTTGAATAAGAATCGGAATATCTTTTTGTCGTTGTTTAACTGCCGTTGCAAATTTTAAACCAGCTTCGGTATCCCGAACACCATAATGTCTGAAATTATTGTCTGTGATAATTCCAAGTACATTGTCTTCATACATTTCGAAATAATGCCATGCTTCTTCATAAGTTGTGCAAAGAAGGATTTTCGGTCTGGCTCTCATTCTTAAAAATTTATGAGTGATGTTAATTCCTTCCTGAATAAGTCGCTGCGACTGATTAAATATCTCCGTGTATATCAATGGAAGATAGGATGAATAGAATTTAATGTTATCTTCCACAAGAATTATAACCTGAACGTCAATGTTCTGAGTATCTTCTTCAACGTTCATTTTATCTTCAATATATTTAATTATTCCTATGAGGAGATGGAAGTCGCCGTTCCAAATAAAAATTCTTTCAAAAACAGAAGTATCATAATGAGTAGTAAGTTCTTTTCGTTCTATGTTATCGTAAGCAAGAAGTATAACTGGCAGCTTGACTGCTAAATTCTTAACCTGGTGTGCGAACTTAACTACGTGCATATCTTCAATATGAAGCGTGGTGATAATCAAATCAAAATTGTGTTCTTCTTTCAACAATTCAATTGCTTCTTCGCCTGTAGTAACGTGAGTAATTTCCGGAGCCTGGCTTAGATTAAGATTTTGATATTCGCTTCTTATTAATTCATATAATCTTCCATCTTCTTCAAACAGGTAATAATCATAAATGCTGGATACAAGCAGAATATTCTGAATCTTGAATCGCATCAGTTTCTGGAATTTTTTAAGCCGGGCATGAAAAATGTTTTCGAGCTTGATTTCTTTTATTGAAAATTCTTTATCCATTTTTTGATAAATTATTTTAGGTTTGTTTTTTATTACCAGCTAATATAGAAAAAGAAGAGGTGAAATGCAGTCCCCAATTAACAATGAACAATTAAGAATGAATAATTATTAAAATTTCATCAATGTTTTTAATATTGATTCATGAATTGTAAAAAAAAAGCGGTTAGAAGAACCGCTTAATTGTTAATTGTAAATTATCAATTGTTAATTATACGAGTCCCTGATCAATCATTGCATCTGCGACTTTTAAGAATCCGGCAATGTTTGCACCGTTAACATAATTCCCCGGCGTTCCGAATCTTTCAGCAGTGGTAACACAAGTATCGTGTATCCGGATCATTATTTCGTGTAAGCGTTTATCAACTTCTTCCCTTGACCAAGGCAGCCGCATACTGTTTTGCGTCATTTCCAATCCTGATGTAGCAACGCCGCCAGCGTTTGATGCTTTACCGGGTGAGTAAAGAATTTTTGCATCACGGATAATATTATAAGCATCAATTGTTGTTGGCATATTCGCACCTTCGCAAATACACATACATCCATTCTTCAATAATTCTTTTGCATCTTCAGGGTAAATTTCATTTTGAGTTGCACAGGGAAGAGCAACATCAACTTTTACTTCCCAGGGTTTTTTACCTGCGAAGAATTTTACTTTAAATTCTTTTGCATAATCTTCAACAATATCTTTGTTGCTAGAACGCAGCTTCAACATATAATCAATCTTTTCACCTTTTATACCATCGGGATCATAAATATATCCATCAGGTCCAGAAAGTGTTACAACCTTTGCACCGAGTTCAGTTGCTTTCCGGACTGCACCCCAGGCAACGTTTCCAAATCCTGAAACGGCAACAATTTTTCCATCGAAAGAAGTCTTTTTAGTCTTGAGCATTTCTTCTGCAAAATAAACGCACCCAAATCCGGTTGCTTCAGGACGAACAAGTGAACCGCCCCAGTTCAATCCTTTTCCGGTAAGAACTCCGGTGAATTCATTTTTTAATCTTTTGTATTGTCCATAAAGAAACCCAATTTCTCTTGCGCCAACACCGATATCTCCTGCTGGTACGTCAGTGTCTGGACCAATATGCCTGAAAAGTTCAGTCATAAAGCTCTGACAGAAACGCATAATTTCATTATCGCTTTTACCTTTTGGATTAAAATCTGAGCCGCCTTTTCCTCCTCCCATCGGAAGGGTGGTTAATGAATTTTTAAAGACCTGCTCAAAGGCTAAAAATTTTAATATTCCAAGATTCACTGATGGGTGAAAACGAAGTCCGCCTTTATAAGGACCGATAGCACTGTTCATTTCAATTCTGAAACCGCGGTTAACCTGAATTACCCCCTGATCATCCATCCATGGAACACGGAACATAATAACTCTTTCAGGCTCTACCATTCTTTCAAGAATTTTTAATGATCTGTATTCAGAATGTTTCTCGACAACTACCTCGAGTGATTCGAGCATTTCCTGAACTGCCTGATGAAATTCCGGTTCGCTGGGATTTTTAGTTTTAACATCCTTTAATATTTTTTCTGTGTATTCTGACATATAAACCTCTGTGTATTAATTGTTTGACTTGTTGTGATGAATTTTTTGTAGTTAGAATTCTATATTCAATACCCCCATTTAATGTAAATGATAAATAAAAATATTTTTTATTTGTCATCTTAAAATTACGAAATAGGCTAATCAAAACCTTAATTATCATCACAAGCAATAAATAATTTTGATAAATATCACTTCTGTCATTTACTGATTTAACATAAATAATAGAATATTCTGCGTTTAATTGATAAATTGCAATAGTCTTTCTTCCAATTATTATTTGAACAGGAGTTTTTATGGATAACACTATTCTTAAAGAAAAAATCAAACAGGCAGTTGAGATCTTAAAAGAAAAAGATATTGATATGTGGTTAACATTTGTTCGTGAGAGTTCAGTAATGACCGATCCGGCAATGGAAATGGTTGTTGGAACAAACTCAACCTGGCAGGCAGCTTTTTGTATAAACAAAGATGGTGACACAACTGCAATTATAGGTTCGATGGAAGAAGGAAATTTTAAAAAAGCAGGAGTGTTTAATAATATTATAACTTATCTAAAATCAATCCGCGAACCTTTCAGAGAATACATTGCAAAGAAAAATCCGAAAAAGATTGCAATTAATTATTCCAAAACTTCCGTACTTGCTGATGGTTTAACTTATGGAATGTATCAAATCCTTCTTGATCATCTTGAAGGAACTGAATACAGAAACAAACTAATCAGTTCTGAAGAAATTATATCAGCATTGAGGGGAAGAAAATCTCAAACAGAAGTTTCATTAATGAAAGAAGCGATCAACGAAACACTGAAGATATTTGATGCAGTAACGAATTTTATGAAACCGGGAATGACAGAAATCGATGTGGCAAACTATGTGAGAAAACTCTACACTGAAAAAGGTTACGAAGCTGGCTGGGAAGAAGATCATTGTCCTGCTGTTTTCGCTGGTCCGAATCCAAATGGTCCACACGAAGGTCCCAGTGATAAAGTAATTAAAAAAGGAACAGTAGTTAATATGGATTTCGGAATTAAGTACAAAGGTTACTGTTCTGATTTGCAAAGAACGTGGTATATATTGAATGATGGAGAAACAAAAGCACCAGCACCAGTACAAAAAGGATTTGAAGTTATCCGCGATTCAATACAAAAAGTTGCAGATGCAGTCAAGCCCGGAGTAAGAGGTGTTGATATGGATACGATTGCAAGATCGTACATAACGCAAAACGGCTACCCGGAATATCCGCACGGACTTGGTCACCAGGTTGGTAAAACTGTTCACGATGGAGTTGCGGGAATGTTTCCAGCATGGGAAAGATATGGCAACGCACCATTTATTCCATTGGAGGAAGGACAGATATTTACAATCGAACCAAGACTTCCGATTGAAGGTTACGGAGTTGCAACAATTGAGGAAGAAGTAATTATCACTAAGAATGGCTGCGAGTTTATTTCTCCTCCGCAAAAGGAATTGATTTTAGTGAAACCATAATTGAATTAAAAGGTGAGACTCACTTATTAAGTGAGTCTCACATAAAAATATGCAAACACAATCTACAGACGCACATCCTGAAGTTGAAAGAGTTTTAATTTCCCTAATTAGAAAACTTTCTAGAGAAGAAAAACTGAATCAGACTTTAAAGTTCAGCTCATCAATAATTAATCTTTCAAAGCGAGCTATTGCAAGAGCAAATCCTGAGTTGAATGATGCTGAGAGGAATATTCTTTTTGTTCAATATCATTATGGGCAGGAGTTAGCTAATAAATTAAGAAACTATCTTAAAAACATCTTGAAAAAAGATTACTTTAGCAAAATTAATTTTTTAGTTATAAGCTGAAAAGATGTTTTCAAAGTATAAAAATAGATTCCACTGCCAAGTAAATTGTTTTCGAATGAGAGAATGATTTCATACTCGCCTTTTTGTTTAAACCCTTCTTCAACTGCACCAACTAATTCTCCAAGTGAACTGTAAATCTCTAGTGAGACAAAGTCGTCTTTCGGTAAACTGTATTTAATTGTAGTTACAGGATTGAAGGGATTAGGAAAATTTTGATACAAAACTATATCTTCAGGAATAGAATTATTATTTGTAGTATCTGAATTAATTTCTTCAATATAATTCTGAAATAATTCCACTAGCTCAGGTGAATTAAATTCATTAAACCCATAGCCATCAGAATTTATAACATCAGGATGAAGGTATTGCCAGACAATTGATGATTTTGTAGACGATCTTTTTATATCTTCAATCCAATCTGTATAAACGGCTAATTTATTTTCCTTAATTCCGAATTCGCCAAGCAGACAGGGTTTGTTAAATTTTTTTGCAATTCCGTAATGATCTTTTATCCAAGTTTTACCGGCTTTTGCTGAAAGTCCCCATCCGTTTGGGTAGCTGTGGAAAGAAACATAGTCAATGTTTTCTATTTGAGAGTTTTCATAAAAGCTCGTTCCTTTATATCCATTAAAAAGAAAGTAAGAGCTATTATACATCAACTCGACATCTGAATAAAGATTTTGATAAACGTCATAACCATTTTCACCTGTTGTAATCAAATGATTTCGATCTATTGATTTTATGAAAGAAGATATTTCTTCATACCAATTTTTAATTGCGTTAAAATCTTTTTCGGGATTTTCGGCTTCATTCATAATTTCCCAGGATAAAATTGTAGGATCGTCTTTATACTTTATTCCAGTAAAAGTATTTGTTCTGTCAAGTAACAATTCAATATGGTATTTGAACCACTGTTTCAGAGAATCGTTTACAAAAAAATCATTGTGAGAATAATTATCGGAACCATTCAGCTTTATTTGATTTGCCCACTTGATGTATTGCGGTATTCCACCAAAAGCAGAGTAATTATTCGAGAGAGTTAGTATGAGATAAATTCCTTTCTCTTTTGCTTTTTGTAGAACATAATCGAGCGCAATCAAACCTGATTCCTGCACTTCATAAGGTGATTTTCTTATCACAGAAGGATTTGAAAAAGAAGAATCTTCATAGAATGTCCACGTACGAATTACATTTACACCAATAGTTACTGCTGATTGAAATACATCATTAACAATATATCTTCTTTCTATTTTACCTGCTTCACTCTGAAGATAATAAGCATTAAAGCCGAAGAATTTGAATTCTTCGTTATTCAAAATGAATATATCTCCTGATGTTTCAATGAAGCTATTCTGCGGAAATACTATGTGAGAGACTATTGATAATAATAATATTATTATTTTCATTTCTTTTAGGAAATTATAACCTTCAAAATCTAGAACTCTGCTATCATCGCATAGGACTTGTGCAGCAGCTTAGTGTATTCCTCAAAAGAAATTTCAACTGCACCGAACATCTTTAAGTGTTCAGTTATATACTGCACGTCGAGAAGAACAAATTTTTTTTCTTTCAAATGTTTCAGTAAAACAGCAAGCGCAGCTTTGGATGCCTGAGAAACTTTCGAGAACATACTTTCACCAAAGAATGCACCGCGGAATGTAACTCCATAAAGTCCACCAACAAGTTTTTCGTCTTTCCACGTTTCAACTGTGTGAATGTGTCCAAGTTTTTTCAAACCACTGTAAGCAGATTTTAATTCTTCAGAAATCCAGGTTGATTCTCTATCCGAACAACCTGCAAGAACTCCTTCAAAATCAGTATCAAATCTTACTTCAAAGTTTTCATCTTCAATTGCTTTTTTAGCAGAACGAGGAATATTAAAATTATCAAGGGGAATAATTGTTCGCACATCAGGCATGAACCAATTAATGATCCCTGTTTTCGAATCAGCCATAGGAAATGCACCGCTTGCATAAAGCCGTATCATATTTTTGGGTTTCAGCAGCTCTTTTGTATCAATATATTCTTTACAGTTCATACAATTCTTTAATTCCAACTAAACTTAAAAATTGTTTAACTATTACCCAAGTTAGTTATTGGTTTTTAGTCCGTGGTTTTAGTTTTTTAGTTCCCAGTTTTAGGAAGTTTATTATAGATTTCAAACCAAATGGCTAAGAAACAAATAACAAATCAACTCTGACGAATAACTACCAACTAATAACCAAAATCTGAGTAAATTTACGCCTCAATTTTGAATTCTGTTTTTATATATATCTGATATGAACAAAAAAATAGCAGTTGTTGCACTTGGTGGTAATGCTTTGCTGAGAGGCAATGAACTTGGAACAATACAACAGCAGGAAATAAATACTTACAACACTTGTGTTCATCTGGTCAAACTAATTAAAGAAGGATACAATCTTGTAATTACTCATGGCAATGGTCCGCAGGTTGGCAATATTATGCTAAGAAATGAAGCTGGTTACAAAGAATATAAAATTCCGCAAATGCCAATTGATATTTGTGTAGCTGATTCCCAGGGCGGTATTGGATATATGATAGAACGACAATTGAAGAATATTCTGCGTGAATATAAAATTAGAAAAAATGTTGCTACAATTGTTACACAGGTTTTAGTTGATAAAAAAGATCCGGCTTTTGAAGATCCGACCAAACCAGTCGGAGGATTTTATTTAAAAGAAGAAGCTGAACTTCTCGCAAAATCAAAAGGTTTGATATTCAAAGAAGACCCCCGGAAACGAGGATGGAGAAGAGTTGTTCCATCACCAGAACCAATTGATATTCTCAACAGAAAAGTTATTCGTGATCTCGTTAAACATGGTAACATCGTGATTGCTGCCGGAGGCGGTGGAGTTCCTGTTTATATTGACGAGGAAAAAAATCTTGTTGGAATTGAAGCTGTCATTGATAAAGACCTTGCTTCGTCATTACTTGCAAATGAAATCGGAGCCGAGATGTTTTTCATTTTAACTGATGTTCCAAATGTTTATCTGAATTTTCATAAACCTAATCAGATTAAGCTTGAGCAAATTACCGTCAGCGATGCTGAGAAATACTTGAATGCAGGTGAGTTTGCTGAAGGCAGTATGGGCCCAAAAATTTTAGCAGCAATCAGGTTTGTTAAAGAAGGAGGAAAAGAAACTATTATCACTGAGTCAACGCAGCTTAGTAACTCCGGTTACGGAACAAGAATAATTCATGATAATAATCAGAAATTTTTATTATAATTATTTTCATTAAGTTTATTTTTTCATAGACGAGTCTGTAAAATAATTTGTGTAAATGGGAATTAGTATTAAAGAACATTTTTTAATCTCTGGTCAAAAATAATAGATAAATGAGATAAAGCAACAGCC
>WBZY01000070.1_pt1 | contig 113364 bp, 182 predicted proteins | sample 5204191 | NCBI WGS metagenome assembly WBZY01 (sample SAMN12344363, study PRJNA552823) | activated sludge metagenome | biome: Activated sludge suspended growth; feature: Anammox Sidestream; material: Wastewater; isolation source: activated sludge from anammox sidestream of wastewater treatment... | reverse complement strand
ATGCAATTTGCGTGAAGTGTATCAAAATGATACACTCCACGCAAATGGCGTGCCAATTGTATCAAAATGATACACTGGCCGGATGCTCGCCCAGCGGCCAGCGCATGCCGCGCGCCCAGCTGGGCGAGCATCCGGCCAGCGGTTCCCAGCTGGCCGGACTGCGCCGTCACAACCCACCCGAATCGTACAACCAGCAAACTCCGCATACCAGCTACAACCCGCACGAACCGAACGACCGGCCAATCCGGCACCTGCGCTACAACCCGCACGGATCACCGAGTCGGGATGGTCCGCACAACCCGAACAACCCGCCGACTCCGCACAACCCGCCCGAACCGGGCAGACCGTACCTCGTTACAACCCGTGCGACCCTCCGAGTCCCTACAACCGGCACAACCTAACTACTTGATACAACTAGACTTTCGTAGTTGTCAAGTAATAGTTTGGTAAAAGTTGGGTTGTAACAATTATTCATGGTGGAGTTGTACCGATTGTAACGTGAATGATTGTAACGAGTTGGGGAGTTGTATGATTCAGGTGGTAGGAGTCGTGCCGGTTGTAAGTTCGGATTGTAACGAAGATACGGGTGGGTCTGATTGTGCCGGATTGACGGGGTATGCCGGTTATGCCGATTCCGCGCCCTTTCGTCGCGCGTGCGCCAGCCGGTACAAACCTGAACGCGGTTAGAACCCACCCGCGTCCAGCGACCTGACTCAGCCAGCTCGATGCAAGACGCGGGATGGTGCGCCTTGCCTGCTCTCCGCGCAAAGAGTGCGCGGAATCGTGCGCGAACCTGAACGCGGTGTGGCTTGTTGAGCCTTCCCGGCGCCATTTGTGCGTTGGTGTGCCATCCAGGCTGAACGCGGTCAGAATATTCGGGCGCCGGGCAGTGTTTCACCGTTTCATTGAGTCATGAAACTGGCCATTCCAGTGAAACTCATCGCAGAGACAGCTCTTCCAGGTCGACGGTCGCCCTCTCGGCGAACCGACCCTCAACCACACAGCGGACGACATTGCCGCCATACCCCTGGACATCCACGATGGTTACCGGCTGGCCGAAATACTCGTACAACTCGATACCCACAACGATGGGGATTTGCTTTTTGGCACTTTCGTGAGCCTTGGCGACTTTCAGCCACTCGTCATGCAGAGACATTCGTTCACCTTTCATACGGACACCTGGATGTTCAAGACTCGGTGCCTGAAAGCCTGCTCAGCTGTCAGGGCGCCACGCATGTGCTCGTACATTCTGTTGTCCACGATGACCAGCTCACGGGCCTCCCTATCAATCACACGCCACACGCCACGGTTCCCGGCCCGAATCCAGAGTGGGGCTCGCCAAACTGGCGATGTATCCAGCAAAACGATCCCGGTGATGTCGCCACCATCCCGGTGCCATCCGGTGCCGGGGCTCGCGCCCCTCGGTGTGACCAGCAGCGCGGTGCAAGACTTGACCGGGATTCCCAGCTCGGCAACAAACGCCTCACAAATCCCCGGCGCGTCGAGCCGCTTGTGCTTGAAGTCAGGCTCATGGTCGAACATCGTCCACAAGTGGGCGCAGGTGTACTCGTCGAGCCACTCTTTTATGGATCGGATCACTGCGGGAATCCTATTGCTAAAAGCCGGTGGCTCAGTGGAATGCCATGGAGTCCGTACGGATCAGGATCGAGGGATAAATCTGGGATCTGCTCTGCCAGCTCGTCGCATTCAGCCTCCAGCTCGTCGATTTTGTCTTTGAGCTGGGCAATCTCGTCCTTCAAACCTTCGCGTTCTCGGCGAAGATCATCAACCTCCCGCAGCAATGAATCAATTCGCTCACTGAGGGAACCAATTCGGCTTGCATCATCACCATGGGTGGCGACTTTGGCTTCAAGTTGCTTGATACTTTGGAAAAAGCTCACTTCAAGCTCCTCGCGTACTCGATCGCAGCTCGCCATCCGGCCTTATCTGGCTTGAATCTGGCCAGAACCGGGCCTTCTTCGTAGAAGTGCGGGTCCAACACCGGTATTTCATCGGGCATCGGCACTGTCACAAGGATCTTTCGACCCTCGAATGTCGTGCAACCGAAGTATTTCACCATCAGAACCGTGGCATTGAAGTAATCAACACGGTCCAGGATCACGAACCGATGCGGATTTGGCATCGGCGGACTCGATGAACCGCTGCTCAGCTTGAACACTCCCATTAGGCGAAGTCTTCCTTTCGAGCCAGCCTGTATTCGGTGTCCGTGGCGACTTTGACGCAACCGGTGGAGTATGGGTTGTCTTTGCAGAGCCGATAGTGCTTGTGTGCTTCTTTTCGATTCGTCGTTCGACCGATGTAGTCAGGGTACCCACGACCATCCGGCGACGAGCCATCAAACAGCAGGAACCAGATTACCGATCGGACACCCTTCTGTCTCATGACCACACCCTAACGACGGCAGGCACCACAAATGCGGCAGACATTCCGCCAACTCATTCCTCGAAAGTCGCACCGAGTGTTGATGCGACTCATCCATACATGCCTGCACTGCCGCCTCTCAGTACGTGACTTGACTTCGACAACAGCACGGCGACCTGTAGACGACCAGTATTGTTGACTCGAAGTCACGATCGCGTCTCCGATGTGAGATCAGGATTGGGGAACCCGCGCTCGAACACAGTCTCTCGCTTATCAGGTACGAAGTCGGCTTTGTGGAACTCATGCCATCCGAATCCAAAGCCATCGACACGCTCGTTGAATTGCACGCCGACTCTGTCCATCCTGAATCGGACAGGCCGGATCAAAGCCTTACGGCCAACGAAGCGGATGTCGTTGCCGACATACGAACCCTGGATTACTTCGCCATAAACGTCAGCCACTTCAATCTCCTCAAAAGACGCTTGGACCATGAGTCTTGAATCGGTTTCAACCGTGCTGGTGGCAGGTTAAAAGCATCGTGTATGTGCAGTGAGTAAGGGCAAACAGTGCAGCACCGGCGCGACAAACCAGCACCACACCATGGGCAGATGTTCATTTTGGCCCTCGAACAGAAAATACCCCACACCACCAGTGACGCCCATGCCCCTCCGCGACTGCGAACCCACACCACTTCCAGCTTGCCAGCAATATCCTGCGGTGCGGGCGGCTGTCCATCCAAACCTCAAACGCCTCTTTGGGCGCCGGGGTGCTACAGTAACACACAACTTCCATGTACGGGTGGCTGTAATTGTGGCTCAATCGCCCAACGCGAGCCATCCTTTTGGCTTGCTTCTCAGCCAACTTCAGCATAGTCGGGTGCTCAGTTGTCGTCAAGCCCTGCTTGTCGCGTTCTTTGGCTACCAATTCGAGGATTATCACGAAACTCTCCAGACCCTGTATCCAGCCTCTTCTTTTCGGCAGGAAAACTTGCGATCATGCATCTTGCCAGCGATATAGCAAACAGTGATGAATGTTTTTGGTGCTTGATCGATTGGCACAAAAAATGAGTCACCAATGTCCATCCCTTTCCAAGGATACTTATCACGTTTGGAGCGTGTTTTAGGTGCTGGTATGTTTTTGTCAATTGGAATCATGCAATCCTCCAAACTCGTATACCACCTTCAACTGAAGCGTACGAGAACTTTCTGCCTAGTTCTTTGCCCATACGATAGGTCTGCATCTTTTTTGGTGCCTTATTTTCTGGAACGAAGAATGAGTCACCAATTTCCATCTCCCGCCAAGGATATTTGGCAGGGACACCAGCAGTATTTCGTGGAGGGGGCACATTCTTTTCAATCTCAAACATCAATCATGCTCCGTTAAGTAGTTTGTACTTCATGTCACCCACACTTTCAATCCGCAGTTCTCACACTGAGCTTCTTCGCTCTTGATGTCTCCCTCGGCTCGATTCGCATCGCCGCACTTAGGGCAGTCCCATTCAGTGTAATCGTAGCCTTTGACTTCAGGCAGCTCACATTCCCAGTCACTCATCGGGGCACCGCGCAGATGTTGCATTGACCTTCACCAGCTCGTGCTGGCACACTGGCGCCGCACCACTGGCAAAACCCAGCCTGCTCGTTGATCTTGGTGGCCACGAGCCTCTCGATGCCGTCCAATGAAACCTGCATCAATTCTGGCTCGATGGCTGCCACATCAAGAGGGAAGCCATGCTTCACGACATACGCCTGAGCCAGCTCGTAGCGACTCAGCGACATCATTTCTCGTGTGCCGCTGACTTTTGTTTTCGGGTTGTCCACCATCCTGCTGAAGTTGACCTGCGACGGCTGATACCTGGAACGGGCCAGCCACTCGTAGGCTTCACGCTTGACCGTGAATGCCGCGAGAACGTCATCCTTCAATCCGATCAGGTAGATGTACTTGGAGCGTGCCATCAGGACTTCTTTGGTTCGATGAAGACCCAGTTACCGCCAGCTGTCCGAACCTTGGTGTCCGGGTGCAGCGGGCGACGAATTGTACGCTCGACATCTTCGCGAGCCTTTTTGTGGCCCAGCACCAGCGTCCCGCTGCTTTGTGACGCACGCACAATGCGAGTTGGGAACTGGTACTTGCTACGGTAGAACTTCTTTCTCTTCATTGGTGTCTCCAGGTGGGAGGGAGTTGGCAGGACACTCAAGTGTAACACACGATCACTTGGTTGTCAAGACAGTATCTCCATCAGCTCTTCGAGGATCTCGATCTTGCCCTGGTCTCGCTGATAGTCCCAAGCGTCAACTGGGCCAGTGTTTTCACGAGCGACCTTCAGCTTGTCTTCGGCCCACTCGCGAAGGGCATCAAGTAAGTTCACTGCCATGCTCATGTTTCTCGGTAATATCCGCAGTCCTTGCACTGTTGATGGTCAGTTGGCCAGCGACCCATCGGGTTGGAATGCCATCGCTCTAAGTTCGGATGCTGACAAATATGCTGAAGGGCACTTAAATGACCTTTCAGGAGCTTGATCGCGGCTTCGTGCTGTGCAATCTCAGCTTTCAACTGTTCGTGTGCCTGTTTGATCTCAGCAGGAGTTGTCGGCAGATTGAGCATTAGAACTCCAAGCAAGGCCAATGAATCGTGAAGCAAAATGAGGTTTGCGTTTCGTGATCGAATGTAACATACGGAGTACCCATCTTCACGTTTTTCCTCTCGAATGACAGCTTCCTGACCAGAGAATCTCTAGCCGGGGCAACAAACAGAGAATCAAGATTGTCGCTTTCCAACAGCATAGGAAGCTCTGACTTTTTGATGTGGAAAGTGCAACTGTACATTGAGGCGCCTTCACAATCCTCAATGATCGGAGGGAACTGTTCTTTCTTCAATTTCTGCACTTGATCCCGCAGCAGATCACGAGAAATAAGCGGCTTGAGACGCTCTTTGATTTGTTCTTTGACCGACAACTGAGATTCGATCGGATCACCGCCACCATAACCACCAAATTCGCTGCTCATCGGATGCTCCTAAATGATTCCAAGACCACTGCCACAAGTCACACAAAAACGAAAGTCATACAGCCATCCACGCTCATCACGCACGATGTTGTGAGGGCACTGCCCCTCTGAATGTAGTCGCTCCGCTTCAGCGATCTCAGCTTCAGTAGCGGGGCGGACTGTACTGGCGATAATATGGCCAGCGATACGCTCGGTAACTGTTTCCAGGAAAGCCATACCAGCTCCAGTAAATGTCAATCGAACCATCCGGGCCACGAATCACTGATCTCGTGAACCCACCTTGATTGTAATTGGGCTCATGGTACACGTCAACCGTCGTATATTGCTGGACTCGTTGGCCGTCTTTGTGCGTGTAGTACGACGGCGCCGTGATCCAGTCAGCATTGACTGTTGCCGCCAAAAGGAAAAACATGAGGACGGGGCACGTACTGTCTAAAACGGTCTTGGCCCCGAACCTCATGCAGCGCTTTAACGACATCGTAGTTCTCGAATTTTGTTAACTCGGCACCACGTTGACACAATTTCCAGTATCAAAGCCTCAGCGGCTTCGTATGTCTGAACAAGTCGTCCGTTGATTTCTATGGAGTCAGACCGAACTATGACTTCAAGCGTTAGACCCCGCCACCACGAGGAACCTGTTGGTCGGAAATACATCAAACAGTGATACGATCGGACTCTTTCCACCTGAAACATTTTCGGGCAGGCATGCGCCATCTCAAACAGCTTGTCTTCAACTTGGTTGTACAAACGACAAGCTTCATTGTGGCGAGAGTTTTGTTCTTCAATCAGTGCTTTGAGCTTGTCGATCATCTTCGTAGTGCTGCTCCGATGCGAATGGCCAGCGTTCGTATGTCTTGATACTTGTCAAGGATCTCGCCAGCATAGGCGAGCATCAGATTCATGTTGGAGTCGCAGTCACCAGCACGTCTGAAATCCGTCCTGTACACGAGAATCCTTTTGCACAGCCCGTGGGCTATACCAGCCTCGAACGCTGTTCCAGAGTCAACGTCGGCGCCGTCTGCATTAACGACTACGGTGTGAGACGACATTAGCTCTCGACAGCAAGCTTCCATGATGTCTCGCGAATGGATAATCCCTTTGCAGAACTCTTGTGGTACTGCAATTTCCTTATCAGGGTAGAGTCTACGCAGTTCAGCTGCCAAGGCAGCATTCCAAGCTATCTCGGCAAACGTGAACAGCGGCCCGGCTAGGTAGATTTTCATTGCTATTCTCTGTATCGTGCGACGGTTGGATCTTCTTCGCCCATCTCATGGATGAACTTTTCGTAGAAGACATTCAGGGCTGTGCCGTAACGGTAGTTGGCGACCTTGAACTTCGCCAAAAACATGTCGATACGAGCAAATGACCACCCATCGAACAAATTCGGATTCAATTCGATCTTCTTTTCCTTGCAGAACCGCTCAATCAGGTCCGGCGTCGGGTAATCGAAGTGAATGATGTGCTCGAATCTTCCAGGGCGTGTCAGTGCCGGATCGATTTTGTCAACTTTCTCGTTGGTCGACACGATGATAACTCGACCTTCGCGCTTCTCAAGCCCGTCGAGGCAGGTGAGAAACTGAGATGTCAGCGGATTTCGGGTCTCGTTCCTGTCTCGCAAGATATTGGCGTCGATGTCGTCAATGAAAATCAACGCATGGTTGGCGTTGAGCGGATACCCTTCCGCGAGAAGCTTATTGAGTTCAGACAAACTCAGTTGGTACTTCCCTCGCTTGTACTTCTCGTGTGCTTCTTCGCCGATCCATCGCATCGTCTCGCTCTTACCAACCCCAGGCGGGCCAGCAAGGATCAATCCAACGTTGCCAAATCCCTTGGTTGTCCCAAGAGCATTGATGGCTTCGTAGAAATTGAACACAGATTCCTGAATTAGGTCATAAATCTTCTGAGGAAGTATCGGTCGTCGAATCTCTCGCGCCTCGTACAGTGAGCACAGGTGATTTAACGTTTCCTTGAAGGCACGATAAACGTGTTTGATTTCTTCAGGCTGACAGAAGACTTGTAACCCAGCCATACCGCGATCGACGATCTCGATCTTGTATTCGTTGTCTCTTTTGAGCACGAATTCACCTGAGCTGCTGCCCTTTCTTATACGGGCTCGCTTGCTCGGCAGCGGGCGTATTTTAGCCTCCAACAACAGGTGGTTAACAACGCCATCGGCTTCCCACATAAAGAAGCGACGATTGTCTTCTTTCTTTTCAGCCACAAAGATACTCCGGGTAAATGACTCTATCTACAAGACTTGTCATATGGTTGCGTTTTTGTCTTGCCACAGCGTCGACAGACCCTGTCGCAAATCTTTGGTTCACCAAGGAACATGAACATGAAAGCGATTGGCAAAATCAGCCAGCCTATGTTCGAGTCAGCTCGAATGTTGATTGGCTCTCCCCAATCATGACCCAGCAGGCACTTCCAACACATCTTTCGCCTCCGCAGCGATCTTGTTCAGCATCTTTGCGAACTCATTGAGACCCTCTTGGTTGTCAATGTGGTATGAGCCGACTGCAAAGCCACCACACCATTCAAGTGGGGACGGCGCACAGCAATGTCCCTCGACTCTGACCTTCTTCCCAATTCTGGAATGCAGTTCCATGGCGTAGGCGGGCGGGATACCTGGACCTTTCGCTGCCCAGTAGTACCAGTACCGAGTAAAGAACCAGCATTGTAACTCGCCGCGAACACACGTTTTCACTTCTGGGTGCTGGTCGCGAAAGAATTCAAACCGCTGTGCTACGATACCAGCCTGCTCAAGTTCGGCTGCACAGGCATCGTCGATATCAGGTTTACCAGCGAGATTCGGAAAGAAGTCTGTCATAGCAAATGTGTTTGGATGAATTGAAGAGGGTTGTGAATGTCAGTTCTGATAAGACCGTGTGGAGCCATGAAGGCTTGCATTTCCCTGTCGACGAGTAAAGCTTCTTCCTCTGTCTGGTACCGACCGACTGGATTGTACTCTTTCTCGCGTACAATCCAGTAGTTCAAGACTTCGATGTGTGGATGACGCTCTCTCAGGCGACGGACAATATTGGAGTAGTCGTCAGTTCTGTTGCGGTACCATGAATAGAACGCACAGATTTCAAGCGGCGAGTCCGTCACAATGAAATCCGCATGCTCATAGTACCGTCGCTCAGCGTCGTATTGGCGCCAAGTGATCTCCAGTTGTTCTGGCTCTCCAATGTGATGCTTGTAGAAGGCCCAGTATTTGGCTTCCTCAGCTATGAACTGTGCTTCATGACGAAGCCTCTTCAGTTCGTGCGTGATTCCGAGGGCGAGTGTGCTCTTACCTGTCCCCGGCCCACCGAACAAGTTAACTACGACGGCTGGCATTCATGATCCTCAAACCTTGCGAGAAACGATCAAGTTCGACTTGCTGCTTGTAGGCTTCAAGCTCCTGAAAATCCAAACCGCGAAGCTTGTATTCCTCCAACATGCTCCAGTAAATGTCGGGCGCGTACTCTTCAGTGTCCCTGCCAAATTGCTGGTCAGCAGCTTGCTCAAAATCCATCAAAGCCATGTCGCCTTGTGGAGCTGGTGCCTGTAAAAAGAGGGCGTCGTCACGCATCTTTTGCTGGGCTGACATCCTGTAGATCAGCTTGATGGCGTTTGTCAGATGTCGATGGCCCATATCTCGGAGCTTAATAGGCTTTCCGTCCTTCATGATCCAAGTTTCGACTGCGAAGTCAGAGCGCCATTGGCCCAGCTTCTTTCTCTGGAGTCTCTCATTGACTGAGTCGTGCGTGTGAAAACCGAACATGAGCATCAGCTTCTGAAGCATTTGTTGTACGCCTGGATAAAGAACAAATCGAATTCTTCCTTGCAACACTGAGTCATTGGTGGTAGCTCATCCATGTCGAACCACTCCCAGCGGTCGTGCTTGTGTGGTTCCATGACTCTTGGTTCCTCTACGCTAATACAAGTGAACATGTGAGTCAACCACTCAGGCAAGCTATCGTAGTAGCCCAGGTAGTTAAGCTTTCGAGGGGCCGTGATTCCTGTTTCTTCATACAGTTCGCGCTCAGCGCACCTCAAAACAGTCTCGTCGCCATCCATCTTGCCGCCTGGAATCTCCCAAAGCTCCCGTTTCAGCTTGTAACCAAGCAGAACTTCAGCTCTGGGATTGAACACAATCACTGACGAAACGATCTTTCTCATTTGTCCTTCCAGGCGTCGAAGACTCTTGGATTTTTGGACCCCTGAACAAGTGCTTCGATTTTCAATCGTGTCTCCGTACTTGGCTCATGCATGAACACGATTGTATCGACTTGCTCTGGTAAAGGGTCCATACTTTGAAAGCTTCGGCAATAAACATGCCCCAGGCCAAGAGGATAGCTCTTAACGGGCGTATTGTCGCCGATGCAAAGAATACGGACACCGCTCTTCACGTCTTTCAGTAAATTGATCATCAGAAGTCCCACTTATCGATGCCCATTCTGACTGCGGCGACCATCAGAAAGAAGGACACCAAGTAAACAACGGCGCCTACCCAGAACGCGATCCCAGAACCTGTGAAAGTCTGGCTTTGGACCCATGCCAAACCGAACGGCATCGCTGCAAAACCAGCCACCATCTGAAAAGAGTTGAACAACCTCATCCGTCGTATCCTCCAACACCATGTCTTGTTACTTCGGCGCCACAAATGTCACACTCGGTGTGTGAGTCGTTGTTCCCGCTGGCGTCCGGGTAGTAAGTAGTGGAAGGATGCGGGCACCCTTTACGAAATTCAGCACGCTTCCTCTGAAGCTCAGCGCGGTCTTTTCTGTAAGACTCTTCGAGCCTCTTCTCTTCGTGGTCGCAGTCATCGAGCAAGTGCCGTATTCTTCGTGTCTGTTCATAACGAACAGCGATGTACTCGCTCAATGACTGGCCATGGTCGGCGTCCAGTTTGTTGAAGTCCTTCTCAAACGTGGCGAAAAGCTTTTTGAAATCAATCATACCATCCCCGGTGGAACGTCAACTTGTGGCAATTGAGGCTGAAGCGGGTCACCAAATGTCAGTTGTCGAAGCCAAAGTTCGCCTGTCCATAGCAGTTTGAATCGATCTTTCCATGAAAGCTTCCAACAACTGACCGACTCGATGCCGTCTGGTGAAATCCAAACAGGCAGCGGTCGATATTCAGGCTGGTCTTTTGCCAGCACTGCATTCGCAGCTAAAAAGTCAACAGGCGTCATGCTACCTCCGATGCCATCTCAGTGTAACAGGTCCAAGACACACCGTCAAGCAGCAGGCGCCGAATCCGTAACGTTGTCGGGCGAATCCAACATTGAAGGCTTCCCATGGCCAGCTCCAAACGATGTCATCAGGCTTTTTTAACACGATTTCTCTCCGAGTCATAGTGCTGGATCGTGATTTCGTCGCTGATTTTGTAGTACATGATGGCTTCCTGGTCGTAAAACTTAGCCGTCATGTCGGCTATCTGTGCGATTTGGAAGGCATCTGCCGCGATTCTGACCGGAATCATACGCTCCGCGAACAACTCTCCACTTGGCGAAACCCATTGACCCTTCGTTGGAGGCAACACCGTGAGACCGCCCGTGATGCGGCGCACGCGACGGTCCCACTCTCGGTGCTGCTTCGTGCGAATCGGTTTACCTGCGTTTGTTTGGCAGGGCACAAGGATCTCGTACAGGGTCACCAACTGATCCTTAAAAAGTGAACGGTATGAGTACCAGGGCGGTCGACAATGTCATAGCCATCAGCCGATGTCACATACTCAAAGTTCTGATGTTCTTCCTGCTCCAATGTCGCAGTGAAGCCAGCTTTTTTGAGCTTCGACACAAGCGTCTTTGTTTCTTTGTACTCTGGATTTGGTTCCCAACTGAACGGAGATTTGACTCCGTAACATTCATCCCATCGTTTGTCGTCGTAGCTGCACCGCTTCCATATCCTGTTGCACCATCCTATTCGGATTTCCTTTAGTCCTTGCTTGTTGAGTTTTACAAGCAGCTCGCCTAGTTCGTTGTCGAGAAGTGTCTTGGCCTTCTCGTTATTGTCGGCATGCCATTGACGAGTCCATTCTCTGCTCTTGGCTTCAGACTCCGCTTTATCACGCTCCTCTTTGGCCTTCTGTTGGCGTGTTTCCGCTTGTAGCTGGCGTTTAGTGACCATCAGTATCCCCTCCGATTATCACAATGTTGCCGTCTGCTTGGATCAGTTTGCAAACGCATTCGATCTTGGTAGGCGTGTTGATGAACTCGACAACAAGACTTTCGCCTTCGTGGATGACGATAGGCTTCTCGAACTCGATCTTGGTTATTTTCGTTGCTTCCATCAGACTCCCCATCTCAGTGGGACAAGATTGTGATCTTCACTCAAGTATACTCCGTCAACACAGGCTTTGCAACCTGTGAATAGACTTTGATCAAGGAATTCCAAACTGTCGACGCCTGGAATACTGGTGCAACCCGCGCCTTCGATTCTGATTCCATACCGACAAGCATGCCTTATTTCGGGAAAAGTAACCCGAACATGCACTTGCGAGGCATATTTCTTCAATTCAGGCACCAACGACGCCATGGTAACGCCGCGAACAATCGAATCATCCACCAGAACGATGTTTCGACCGATGATTGCTTCTGGGATGATCGTGTACTTGCTCGAAACACCGTCTTCAGCAATGAAAGTACGCTCTGAGTACCTGTTTCTCATGATGGCTGAAACAATCGGGATACCAGATGCCTCAGACAATGACTCAGCTGCTGCGATCGCTGACTCAGGCACAGGGACGATGCAATCGATACCTCTTCCATTATTGGGTAGCTTGATGTGCCGACCAAGTTCGCGTCGTCGATTCCAAACACCGCGACTTGACACATGCGAGAAGTAAACATCTTCAAAGCAACATGGGCTAGGATTCAAGTCCTTGGTCAGTGTCGTTTGATGAATTTTGCCTGTCATCAGGTTGATAAACCAGCCAGCAGGCAGTAAAACCCAGCTCAGAGATATGTCGGCAACTGTTTCAGAAGCAGCAACAAGCCGCCCACCTGATGCAGCGTAATAAAGTGGGTGGAATCCATTAGGATCTCGGCCAGCAAAGATGGTGCCGTGACGCATCCACAGGAATGAGTAGGCACCATTCACAGTGCCGCCGTGATAGAGAGCGTGGGCCAGTCTCTCCGTGTCTCCATCGGCAACCTCACCATTGAAAGCCAGCCAAGCGTCTTTGTACTTGAAGGGCTGCCGAGGAGAATCTTGAGTGGCGTATCTCACATGCCCGATGCCCGGCTCTCGAACAGAAATGAGATCATGCACCCGCTCAGCGAATTGTTCTGTGTGCGCAGACACAAAACCACAAGCTGTGAAGCCACGATGCTGGACTCGTTCCAGCATTTCTACAAGATTAGAAGAGTAGCCACCAACAATGCCGCACATAGTTGCTCTACTTTGAATGCCGAGTCAGGTTTAGCTCTGATCATGTCAGTATGGTTTGGCCATACTTCACAGAAAACCTTCCTGGCTTTCTCTATTGCTTCCAAGCTCGACTCGGCTTCAACCGTCGTCTGGTTGAAGCCGAGTGTTACTTGAAACTTCATCGCAGCCAGCTGGGCAATGGCGTCGGTGCCGGGCTTCGTACTGGTTCCGGCGTGATGGGCGGCGACCGCTCAGCAGTCGTGTGCTTCTGCACTTGAACCTTCTCCGACTTGATCTTGCCGCTGGGAGTCAGGCGCCACACCTTCAGTTCACGGGCGTGATTGCTTTTGAGCTTCGATGCCACCCGCTGTCCGGTGAACTCGAAGTCTGGAGTCTTGAAAATTGACCCAGATGCAGGGCCGAGATTGATTCGGATCTTCTCGCTGATGTCGTCGGCAGTAACTTGGCCGTTTGTTGCAGCCAAGACTAAAGCAATGTTGCGTGCCTCTTCCAGTAAGACAGCACGATTCTGCGCGGCTTGGGCCATACCAGCCTGTTTCAGTTGCTCACCTGTTGTCATGGTTACCTCTTATGCTCGTCGGTGCAGTTGGCGAAAGCTCCCTTGTACTTCCACTGGGAGAACTCTTTAAGACGCTCGTTAAAGTAGTCCCGGTTGCGTTTTCCGCATTTAGGACAATCGTAAACAACCTCTCCAGCGTGCCATTGGTCCCCACCAGTACAGCTATATGGACGCTCGTACCAGTGAGTTTGGATTCTGGTAAGGTTTTTGACCTTGGTTTTCTCTTTGCAATGCAGACAGGTTATGAACGACTCGCTGACCGTTACAACAAGGTTTTCTTCAGCCGATTTCAAAGCCTCTCGGCAGTCTTCAACCTGTTGTAGGGCTTCTTTATAGTTCATGGCTTGATTCTGTCACCATTACAAAGAACGATGAGGAAGGGCAGACCTTGGTAGGAAAGCTCTTCCTCATCGCGCGGGTGCTTCCAATACGTCTCTCCGCAGATGCAACAGACGCTATCGCCTGAAGCTCGTCGGAAATCAGTTGATGGCTTGTCGGTCGGCATCCGAGTACAGGAGCCGTTCGGCGTTTCCGGTTGCACGATAGGACTTGACCTTCTCAGAAGTACGAACCAATGCCTTCTCGAAGCTGTTCGTCTGAGCCGTTGTTCCGGCTTTGAAGCCAGCTTTGCCACCTTCAGCCAGTGCGTCGATGTCTTGGCCGAGGAAAATGAAGTTCCAAGCGTACTGTTCCGACTGCTGTCGGATCAAACCGCTCAGTCGCTCTTTCGTGTAGCCGCGACCGCTCTTGTTTTCCATTCCATCAGTCATGATGACGAACACGACTTTGCCGGGTCGTTGCTCTTCTGGCATCTCCGACAGACGCCGACCCAAGGTCTCGATGCCTTGGATGCAGGCTTGATACAGAGGAGTCATGCTGCGTGGCCGATAGTTTGAATTTGTCAAACGGAAGTTGAGAGCCCCTCTGTCGACCAATATCTCGAATGGATCTTGGTCATCAAAGATGACTACCGACAAAACAGCCTCGCCGGGCGAGTTTTGCTGCTCTTCCACGAAGGAATTGAACCCGCTAATCACTTGGCGGGCCTTTTCTCCACCCATCGACCCTGATCGGTCGATAATGAAGAAGAGTTCAGTCAGATTTTGATTGGGCACTTGTTTTCTCCAGGATAAAGTACGACAACCCTTTCGGGTTGTCTTTGAAAAGACAGCCGATTTTGGTTTACTTCACTTCGTAGCGGGTGTTCTCGATGATGCACCACTCCACAGTGCGAGGATCGACTGTCTTCAATCCTGGCCCGGAGCCGGTGTTTTCAACATCCAGGAATTGAATACGACCAAACTCGTCAGTCGTCCCGTAATGCCGACCAATCATCACGCGCTCGGCGCCAGCGGTGGCGTCCTTCAGAAGCGACGAAAGCTGTCGGCGAGTGACCTTTTTGCCGTTGTTCAAGAGCGTCTCGACTGTGTCGACCAACTCCGTGTGCTCAGGCTTCTTTCGGAAGGAAATCGTCATCGCAACACGCGCCGAGCTAACGATCTTTTGAACCATCTCGGTGCGAGTGACCTTTTTCGTGTCAGTGAACTGATCGGCGGTTGTGAATTCCGCTTCAAACAACGGTGGGTCAATGGCCCATCGCGTGCCTTGGTCGTTTTCCACGACGACCTGATCTCGGTCGATGGACACGACACGACCATAAGAGTTACGCGACCAGTGGTCGCCGGGCTTCAGCTTGTGCGAGTTGGACTTCTTCGTTTGTGTGGCGACGGTCATTCAGGGTACCTCCGGGTGAAAGAATTGCTACTTCAAGTGTAGCACACAAAGTTCATGGATTCAAGTAGGGTAAAACAATTTCGTACACACCTTTTTGATGGATGATCGACCACCCAGCAATCTCGTTGTCAATGAGAGCGTGCATCAATGAGATGTTTCGGTCAGTCAAATCAGTCCGCCTGTCGATGTAAGCCATTGGGATTAGCTCGACACCCTCATCTGTTTTCGTTGTCGGGATTCCTGAGATCCCGCAGGCTTTGAAAACGTAGACAACGTGTGGGCCAGCTACAATTTGCCCTTGATAAGGCAGATGCTTGGCCAAGAGACCTGTTTCCTCGAACAGTTCTCTTGCCGCTGCAATCTGAGGTTCTTCACCTTCTTCGATGTGCCCGCCTGGGAAGTTCAGCTTCCCAGCTTGCCAATCAGGACGATTCTTCCTGATCATTACAAGGCTATCGTCGATTGGTGTGTAAGTGATTGAGTATCTTGTCATTTTAGTGGAGGCGGCGGGAATCGAACCCGCGTCCTAGCCAAGCATTGGGTTTAGTTCACTGTGTGCCTTTGCCCTTAGCATCCTGGTAGTCGAAACCAGTTCGCCCCCTAACGATCATGGCGGACGGTGATCTTCCAGCCATTCGAGTCGTGAATCATCTGTTCTTTTTCAACATTCACGGTCCCGTTAAGTCTATGATACACCGAGATTCCATGGTTAGCAAGTGCCATTATCGCATTGGCAACTTGAATTAGCCCATAACAGACAAAAACGGCGGCAAGGCAGGCCCAAAACACGGGTTAGACTCCGACGAGAGGGGATTTTCCAGTAAGTTTGCTGCGGACAGTGTTGATTCCTTCAGCAACGATGACCTTCAACCCGCCAGTGAACATGATCGCGGTGATTGTAAGATCAATTGCTGTGATGAACATGATGCCCTTTGGATTGACAATCGCGTCGGTACCTTCGGGGATTGGAAACGAAACCAACTCGGTATCTGATTCCAACATCCGTTGCTTGAATTGCTCGAAGGGCGTTACTGTTCCGTTCACTTTCATCACGGCGCCGAACAGCCCAACTACGTACTCTGGGTTCAATGGCTGTTTGACAGCGAATGTGACTTGGTTGTCGGGGATTTCAAGGACCGCGCCAGCGTCGTTAGTGATCTCGATGAGCTTCATTTTCAGCCTTTCTGTTGAGTTTTGATTCATACATGTCAGCGACTTGGCCAAGTTTGGTCGCCAAGTCAATCTTTGCTTGCTTCTGGTCACCATCCAGTCTCAATGCGTCGGCAAGCGTTGTCATTTGGTCACGTCGCAACCCTATTGACTGGAGGGTGCAAATTTGCTCTACAGGTGTGAGCTGATCTCTTCTCTCCTCGAACAGCATCTCGGCCCGCTCTAGACGAGACAATATCTGTAGGATTCGAGTCTGATGGTCAGTCATTGAGTTTTGTCATCACACCGGGAGGGCAAAAGTTGTACACTGGAATTGTATCTGCAACCTGTTGCACTGCCACAATTCTCGTGCTATTGTCGAAGGCGACAGAGTGAATCAGGCTGCGTACGTCACACGGCTCACAGTAGCATTGTGAAATCGCCGACCACTGGCTGTTACTGGCCAGCTTCTTCTGAATTTGGAACACTCGTTTCACTTGGTTCCTCCTCATCTTCGGAGTTCGGTGTGTCAAATGCCGCAACAAAACCATCTTCCAAGTTGGTCACTCGTGCATCCAGACCTTCCAAGGTCTGAAGAATGAACTCTGTCGACTCGTCGTTGACTTTCTCGCCCGCCGACTTTAGCAAGTCCAAGACAAGCCGTCGCCGTTTCCATGTCTCCAACTCGTTGACACGCTTTTCAAGCACCTTCAATTTGACTTCGTTTTCGGTGATGATTTGAGCCAACGCTCCCATGATGTGGCGTACACCTTCAAACTTTTCGTTGACTTGCTTTGGCCAGCCTTCGTCAACGTCTACGCTGTGCTCGTTCAGGAAGTCAATGACTTCATTGAGTCGACCACGCACACCAAACACACCTACGTGCTCAAGCATTTTCGTTTCTCCGCGAGTTGTCGTTGAAATTCTTTGTAAAACTCCAGTTTATCATGACCTTCTCGCTTCGACAAGCGCTCGTAAACTTCATGGTCATGAAATGGTCGCCATTCCCCTAGCAGCTCAAAGGCTGTGTCAGGTGACACGTCCATTGACCTGCGCTGCGGCCAGATTGCATCGAGATACGCTTCTCGTTGATTGTGGTTGTGCCCATAGACGTGCATCCAATTCTTATGTGACCCGTCCCAAAAGCAGTGGGCGTAGTGACTCAGATACAGTTTTGTGTCGAAGAACTTAATGGTCCGTTGAGACCAAACTGCCCCGCCAAAAACGCGCCGACACTTTGCCTCTTGGTCATGGTTCCCCAGTATGAATTGGATGTGACGGCATCGTATTTGCTGTCTGAAGTACCCGATTCGCTTGCTGAATCCAAAGTCGCCGAGGATTATGAGCCTGTCCTTGCGATCAACCTGCTTGTTTATGTTCTCCAACAGTAGGCCATTCCACTCCTGGACATTCGGAAACGGGCGAGAAGTGATGTCCATGAGTTTCTCATGGTCAAAATGTGGGTCGGCGATTAAATGCGTCTTCATGAAGAGAGTGTATTGATTGCTTGGATCATTGATGAGAGTTGTGCGAAGCCTGGACCAAAACGATCAACAAACTCACGCACCTGAAAGTCATTCGATGTGTCTTCCAATTCGTCGACAGCGTCTAGAACCGATCCTATGTAGGTATGAAGGATCTTATTCAGTTTTGGCAAGCTATCGCCACATCGTTTGGACAACTCAGGGTTATCGACCTTCCACTTGTTGACAGCAAGCTGATGTGCTTCTTTGTGGGCGTTTGAATTGTTGAGTTGCTCTCGAAGATGGTTGAACGCGGCGCCAATCAGGTTATTGCATCTGTTTTGTGCATCTAAAATGGCAGCAAGGTACTGTTCAGTGGTTATTTCCGTCGCCATGTTTGATGTACCTTCTGAGAACTCTCTTTATTTGGTTCAAATGAAACATCGCCGACTCCTCGCCCTCGCTCAGCGTATCCGTTACCTCATCAAGGAATTCGATGATCTGCTGAAACGTCATGGCGAATAACACTTGACCCGTGGTCGACGATTTCAGTGTCATATAACTGAAGTCGACCGGGGCGCCTTTGTTATTTGAACCGTTGTCGTTCGGTTCTGGCTCTGGTGGAGTAGGTCTTAGTCCAGGCATTTATTCCCCTCGTGCCTGGAGATGCTGTCGAATTGAACTGAATTCATGACTCCATTTTGCACTTCAATGGGCCAACCATCCAGTCGGCAGCCTATCAGGACCATTGACGCATGGATTTCCCAAGAGATTTTACCATACTCTGGGTGGGAAATGTGAATCAAATCTCCGCTGATGACATAAACAGGCCCGCCTGTGAACTTCAACCATGCCTGTGAAGTCTCATCAACATCACCCTTGTGCTGGTCTATTTGCATCAGCTTTCTCTTTTGATTTGACATAGGCTTGGATGACTTCTGATTCAATCCTACTCCAATGGCGTGCGTCGATTACTGTCACGATAAAGAATCCTTGCTCTGCGACGATCACACGCCATACACCTGAGACGCGAAGCATAGCCGCGACTTCAGGTGGTGGAACAGCTGATGGACCCAACTTCACAAGGGTTGTACCCGCCCCAGAACCGTATGGGTGGTATACTTCCCACTCACCGAGCTTGTGGGGCGGGTGTAATTCAAGGACTCTTGAGTCTATATGCGCCGTCTGGTGCCAAATGAAAGTCATTATTCGTCCTTGACAGGCACCAGCATGAACGTTTTAAGCTCAGCTGAGTCACGGCCAAAGGCCAGACTGGTCCAAACACGATGAGCTTCCTGCTTATTGACCCAGATGGATGCAGAACCACGATCCACTATCCATGTATTGATCTGTCCTGGGACAGTACGACGGAGCCACCTACCGTCTTTGTGTTGGATCATGTAGGCACGAAGAGCTGGGGCGTCATCACCAACTAGCGGGTTGTCGCCGCCCTTTGGGACATGGATGTTCAGTGGCCCGATATTGATGTCGACGCCGCCATCTTGTGGCTTTACATCATCGATCCATTCGATGAAGACTGTCACACCCGCGCGGGCTCCAGCTGTCTGAGCCCTGTACGCGAAACGAGCTTCATCTTTTCGCGTCAAGAGAACCAATCCGGGACGTTTGCCCGTGAGCTGGGCATAATAAAGGGCTTGACCGATACCTTCGGCCCACTTTGAAGCAAAGTCGACTTCAAAGGCGGTCGTGGTGTTAATCAAATCAACACGGGTACCGTCCCAAAGTCTTGATTCGACTTGGGCGTTGTAATTCGGCGCCAGTCGACGGCAGTGCTCAGCTTCCGTGTCAGCAAAGCACACAGATGCCGTAAGTAAAAAAGCAAGTGTCAGCAACGATCGCATTACAGGTACTCCTCTTCATCGGTTTCGTCGAAATTGAAGTCATCGAACTCTTCTTCGAGCAAGTCGTCTTCGTCATCGAAGTCATCATCGTAGAAGCCGTCGTCTTCGTAGTCGTCTTCATCGAAGTCGTCTTCGTCATCGAAGTCGTCTTCGTCGTCATCGTAAAGCTCGTCGGCCAAGTCTTCGCAGTCCGAGCAAAGACCAAATTCCAAATGAGATGGCTCAATCCACATCTCACAGTCTTCGCAGCGGCTGAGCAAACCTGCCTCTTCCAGGTCTTCGATGAGCAACGGCTCATCATATACTTCGAGACCAAGGTCGATTACCTGTTCAGTAATCGGACCCCTGGTGCCCTCCAGTTGCTCTGCCAGCTTTTCCAAGTCAGTGAAATCAGCACCACTCGCAGGAATGAATTGCATCACTTTTCTCCTAATTGTTTGAACATCTCATCGAGTACGTTTTTCTCTTCGTCGGAAACTTTAGCCAGCTTCCCGACTTGGTAGCCTTTTTTGAAACCAACTCGTTCGCCCTCCGCGAAGGCTTTACGAATCTCTTTCTCCAAGGCCACAGAGCTTATTGTAACTCGTGTCTGACTGTTGGCAAGCGATGGATTTGCCGATACCTTTCGAGCCCAATATCGATCAGAATCACTCGACACTTGCCGCTCCTGTCTCCGTCTCAGGACTCAAGTCAAACACATGCGTGTGCTGGTTTGGGTTGTTGACTACGTTGATCACGTAGGCGCGTGCTCCAACGCGGACGCCAACCATCTCGATCTCGTCATTCTCAGCCATGATCTGGCGTGCGCGTTTGACACTTGGGATGTCATAAAGAGCCCGATGAACAAACGGCTCTAAGAAGACAGGTGCAGTTGATGTTCCGTCAGGTGTACTGACCCGCGTTTGGATGACGCATTTCTTTAGCATGGAACTCTCCAAGTGGAAGGGTAAAACTCCAGTGTAGCACACCGGCAGTGGCAGTCAAGCACCTGATAATTTGATCCCGATCGGGATAATTTGTGTCCGGGAATGTCCGCATTTGGCCGGAGACCCTATCAAAACAAGCGTTTTGTTACCGATCGGGATCAGAAGGCATGGCCGGATATGGCCGGATCGTGGCCGAATTCATTCTAACCGCGTCCATGAAAACTGTTACAACGCGGTCCAAAACGCTTACAAATGGTTGGTTTACAACAATTTTGATGATTTTTCCGATTCTGAGGATTTTTCCTGGTCAAAAAGCCATTTTCGGCGTCTATTAGAGGTACGAAAGGTTTACTAGCTATGTCGAAGACAGCTCCCAGCCCAGACAGCCCCGATCGATGCCAAGGCGTTGGTCGCCATGGTGGTCAGTGCTGGAATGCTCGCAAGCCAAACAGCCCCTACTGTGAGGTATGCTCAGCTGGAGCACACGACCAAGAGGCTGTGAAAAAGCAATGGTTGCTGGAGCAGTTTGAAAAACGCACCAAGATCCATTGCCAAGCAGGAGAAGAGATTCTTCTTCTGCGAGAAAACTTGGGAGCGATCAATGCTCTTATCGCCGCACGACTAGCTCTTGTCGTGGACCCAGGAAGCGTGATTGCCAACTCAGGCCCGCTTTCACAACTTTTGCAAACAGCAGACAAGATCACAACGTCGCTGAACAAACTTCAGCGAGAGTCAGATCAGCTGCTGGCAAAAGAAGCGTTGATTCGCTGGGGCCAGATGATTGCTATGGCGGTGTCCGATAAGATCAGGGATAAGTTCGACGGCTGGGAAGACACAGTGTTAGAACTAAGCGATGAAATCGGGAAGCTGATTGCTTCGGCTTCAAACAAGGAATCTGACGATGAGCGTGTATGACGATCTGGTTCCTAAACCAGAACCAAAACCCACTCCGGCGCCAGAGCCGAAGCCAGTGATCAAACCCGAACCCACCCCGGAGGTAACTGACGTGAAATCCATTTTCAAATCCAAGACGATTTGGGCCAACTTGGTTGGTGGAGCAGTAGCTTTGCTCGCAGCCATCCAAGGGAGCGACATCGTCGCTGCGAACCCAGAGTATGCTGCCTATGCTGCAACGGCAATGGCTGTACTCAATCTGTTCCTGCGGTTGGTTACCGACAAGCCAGTGTCTGTCACCGGTAATTAACCCAACTTCCACAACTTGTCAGGCTTTGGCCTGCTAAATCGGAGAATCATTCATGCCTGGATACAACACATCCCCATCTGGTTTGTCGGCGGCTGCTGGCAAGCAAGATGCAGCGTTGAGCATGGCCAAAGCTGGATCTGCAAAGGGTTCAAGCGGCGTATACAGCGACCGCTCTGAGTCACCTTCTCGCGGCCAAGCTTCCATTGCTTCCAACTTCATCAACAAGTCCGCATCTCCACGTCCAAGTGGTTCGACTGCTGACACCGGTCGCGAGAAGCCATAAGGAACCCCCTTTGCTTCCTCAAGCTGAAACAATGAGCCCAGCGGGCCTTTCAGGCCCGCTGGCTCCCTTCGTTCAAAGGAACCGAAATGGAAACTCCATATTTCGACAAGGCGAAGCACCAGCCTCGAACGCAAGGTCAACGCTTGAGAAACCAGCTGCAAATCGTAAGAGAAAACGCTGGGGCGGCTATAGCCCCAAACGTCGAATCAAAAGACAAAATGGTGCCCCAATCAATTCCGAGAGCCGGGATTCAAAACCCAGACGCACACATCGCGCCTCCCGCAACAATGGTCGCAATGATGCAGCGGCGCACAAGACTACTCTGATTGAGACCGGCCCAACAACTCGATGCATTCATTGTGGTTCAGAAGTCGTGTTTACGAATGAGAACCGCTGTGAGAATTGTTTTGCTGACGACCAGGAAACTTGGCACGGGCGGTCACTGAATTTGCTTCTTCACAAAGAAGGTTAGACAATGAACATTGAGCGCCGTCCTGTTTATCAGGGAAAGGATCTTCCTCCTCAACAGCAAAATGGAATGCAACAGAAGCCATCCAACCAAAGTAAATCCGATGACACGGTAGAAGTTCGTCGGATGACTCATGCAGGGAAGCCAAGCAACCCATACAAAGAGGAAGACTGTTGTGGCTAAGGAAAAGTTTATCCAAGCAGCAATCCAACACCCCGGTGCTCTTACTGCCGCTGCAAAAGCGAAAGACATGACTGTCAAGCAGTTTTGCGCACAGGGGAAAGACAAACTTTCGGCAACGAACCAAAAACGCTGTAACTTGGCAAAGACCCTTGAAAAGGTTCGGCCTCGTAAAGGCAAATAACTTGATCTACTTGTGATCAAGGGAGGTAAAATGACGCCATCAGTCCGAACCCTGTCTTATGCACTGATATTGATGCTGATTTTGTCTGTCATGTCAGCACCGACCCAGCATGCGAGCGCACAATTCACCGCAAACGGCAAGCTGAATCATGTTGCAGGGCAAGACGACACACCAAATGTCGAGAAGCCAGAAGTCGTAATCGAAGCTCCCAAGTCAGTCAAAGTCGGGGACATGATTGTCATCGATTTGAGCAAGAGCATCGGTACTGGCTTCGACATGATTATCATCCCTGAGCCTCCACAGGTCAAGGTGTTCGACGACGGGAAGGTAGTCGTAACTGCGACGGGCTACAAAACAACCGAGTTTCTGGTCATTGTGGCCTGTGCGTTGGACGGTAAGTCTGATGTGAAAACACAAACAATAAAGGTGGTTGGCCCACAACCTGTAGTGCCGGTCAACCCAGGCGAAAACATGCTTGGCAAGGTTCAGGAATGGTGTGCCGGTGTCACATCGCCGACGCAACGTGATGATGCCATCAAACTTTCTCAATCATTTGCCTCTTTGGCTTCTGTGATTGAGAACGGCACCTTTCAAACTCCTGCCGAGATCATTGCCGCAACAAAGACTTCAAACAGGGATGCGCTCGGCGCCAACTTGGAGCATTGGATTCCTTTGCTTGATGGCTTGATGAACGAGCTGAAGGCAATGTCAAAGGCAGGCATGCTTCCTGACGCAAAGTCGCACGGACCTGTTTGGAGATCAGTATCCGAAGGCTTGAAAGCATATGCTGAGAAACTAGCCGAGAAATAACTCGGCAAAGATCGGAGACGGCCATGAATCGAAGGGAGTTCATAAAGACCGCCAGCGGCATTGTAGCAGGGACGATGGCCACGCCGATCATACAGGCGGTGCAAAAAGAGGATGGCATAATTTACGCTGGATGGATTCCAGATAAAGAAGCCGTTCAAGAGTGGAAGGCGAAAACTAATCGACCACTCTTCAGCCAACAAGCAAGGAACTTGAAAGGATCAGGAGCTGGTCGTCGAGTCTTCCTGTGGAAGTTCCTTGAACAAGCAATGAAAAAGAAGTTGCCCGCACACGACCAAGGAATTGGTGATTGTGTGGGCCAAGGATGGGCTCGCGGTGTAGATGTTCTGGGTGGAGTTCAGATTTTCCTACACGGCAAGGCAGAGAGATGGGTTGCTGAGACTTCTTCGGAAGTGATCTACGTTCTGAGTCGCATGGAAGTTGGTGGAGGTAGAATTCGAGGCGACGGTAGCCACGGTGTTTGGGCAGCTGAGGCTGTTCGTGAACACGGCACGTTGTTGATGCAATCATACCTCGATGGCAAGTATGACTTCACAGAATACAGTGCTGCGAGAGCCAGAAGATGGGCGCACAAGTGTCGATCTTGTACGTCATGGGGTGGTGGCCTTCCAGATGAGCTGGAGCCACTAGCCAAAGAACATCCTGTGCAAACAACGACCCTTGTCACAGGATGGGAACAAGCAAGAGATGCTGTCGCTAACGGCTATCCTGTTGTGATTTGTTCTGACCAAGGATTTGGTAAAAAGAACTTCACAAGAGATGAACAGGGATTCCTAGCACCGAGTGGTACTTGGTACCATTGCATGCTGCTTGCTGGTATCGATACATTGAGTGAGCGGCATGGAGGATTGATTATCAACTCATGGGGAGGAAACTGGCTTGATGGACCAACACGCTGGGATCAGCCCGAAGGCTCATTCTGGGTTGAACCAGATGTCATCGACAGCATGCTAAAGCAGGAAGACAGCTTCGCCATCTCAAACTACAAGGGTTATCCAGGGCAGAACAACTTGGACTATCGTCTATACTAATGAGGGAACCAAACCGATCGGAGACTTGTTATGGTCGCGTTGGCCCCACATTACTTGAAATGGCTCAGAGATGAGCAAACCAAAGAGCGAGCTAAATTGGATCAGATGCTGGCTCAGTTGGTACCGAGGGAGATTGATAATAATGAAGACCCTGTTCCTGATGTGTGCCCTCGTAGCCACATCACTGTCACTGGTGAATGCCCATGAACCTTCAGTCTATGACGCTCTGGTTGAGATTGAAACGCTGGATTCGATCTATTCTTTCAAGATTGACGAAGAAAGCCCCTATCGACTGGAACTCAGAGGTTCAAGAGATAGTCGACATAGCGAACGACGCCCTGGACAGTTCGGATGGGTCGACCCAAAGTCAACCAAACGAACCAAAGTTGAGTCTTCGGGAAAGGCTACGGAACAAGATTCCGGGTCTCCGCAGACGGGGTTGATTGTCGAAGCTTACACCGGCCCTAAATTGAAGGCCGATGAGATCCCGTACATTGACAAAGAAGGATTCCGAAACAACAACTACGGGATCATGCTCACTGCTACATGGTGCCACTGGTGCCGTAAAATGTACAAAGATGCAGTCGAGCCCCTGCGTGCTGAAGGATTCAAAGTTTACGTTATCGATGTCGATGAGTTTCCTGACATCAAAGACAAAATTCATCGTCTTGACACATCTGCGGAGAAAATGGGACGAATCGTCCCGTGCTTTGTGGTGCGGCAGGGTGGAAAAACTACGAAGATGTTCAGTGGTTACGTGACGGCTGACACACTTCGCCCACACATGAAGAAGCCTGAAAAGGCGGACGATAACCAACTCTACGATCTAAGGTGAAACCATGACTGACCGTGAAAATGTTGCCCAATTTCGCACTGTGATGAAGAAGGCTTTTGCTCATCAAAAGCAGGCCGGATTCGTCGTCGGCGAAGAGGCGGCAAAGATTGAGAAACTGTTTGAACTCGACGTGAACGACAAGTGTGTCGCTCGCGATGGTCGTGTTCTCTTTTTCTGGCGAACATTCCGACGCCGTGTCGCGGTGCATTATGCTCGCGACCACAGGGTGCCAGTTCGCTGGCAACTTGATTGGGAGAGTGTCTGGCAGTGGATTCTCGATAACTGGCAGACCATCATCCGAATGATCATCTTCCTGGTTCCTTTGGTTGTCTAAATGGCCGAGAAGCAAAAACCGCCGCAGCTACCCAGCATCCTGACACAAGGTATCAACTTTGCGTTAGCCTATGCAAAATGGGTAGCTGCCGGTAAGCCTCTTCGACCGCTAGACCAAGTAGAAGTTCTGTTTGATTTCTGTGCTCAATGCCCAGTCAGACAGTTCATTCGAGTGAATGAGACAACAGGAAGATGTGCAACGTGTGGGTGCTGGCTACGACGAGAAGTCAGTGGTCGTCCTAACAAACTGAAGTGGCCTACCGAAGGGTGCCCTCACGGGCTTTGGCAGGCTCAAGTCCAACCAGAAGAAACATCACCACCTGCCGAGTGATAGGGCATGCTGTATGGCAAGAGATTGTGAAAGCTGCCCAGACGCAGGCAATACTGGAAAGAAACCCAGGAGAAAAACAATGCCACAACCGCGCGAGTCAGTCGTTGTCCAGATTCCATTTGGGCACTACCGGACAAAGATTGACATTTACTACGGCGACCCTGACACGCCAGAACGTTCGGCTCAGCTATCTGCTGGGCTGAGTGAGGCGACAGTCAGGCTGGCGGAAGGGGCCAAGTTCGATGACTGCATGATCCTTGTCAGGCAGTTAGCGGCAGATGGATCGGTGGTCAATACGTATTTGTTTTGCAAAGACGGATTGAAACCGTACAACCCAGTTTATCACAAGCTGGGGACTTGCTGCAATGAAGAGTTTGGCTTGGAAGAATTCGAGGAGCCCGAACAAGAGACTCCATTTGAAGACGCCGACGAGATTGAAGAGCATCTGGATCTGGGTGATGACTTGGATCTTGGTGACGATCTTGATATCGGTGACGATGACAATGAGACCGTGGATGTGGATACGCCCAGAGCATAAATGCCACCTGCCAAGGTCGCCTGAAGCCAAGCGCGTAACTTACGGTCTCACTCACAAGGTGCATGATGCCTGTTAACCTAGCCAACTCCATTGGAGAAAGTATCAGGCTTCATCTACGCTCGTCTACGATCACTTCCTGTTCGAGATGGGCACAAGAGCGCCGAGTCATGGGAGGAGATTTTGCAGGCCCGTATGGATTCAAATACCATCCATGGGCTCGCGAGCCTCATGATTCAAAGGCCAGCTGGAATGTATCGATGAAGTCAGCACAGATGGGGCTGACAGAAGTAGGCATCAATCGAGCATTCTACACACTGGATGTTTTGAAAAAGGATGTTCTTTACGTTCTGCCAACAATGATCAATGCTACCGACTTTTCAAAAGCAAGATTCGGATCTGCATTGCGACTGAGTCCCTATTTGAAGCAGCTGTTTACAGACACGAACAATGTGAATCTGAAACAAGCCGGGGCTGTGACACTGTACATTCGTGGTAGTCGAGGCGATAGCAACCTGAAGTCGATTCCTGTTTCTGAATTGATTCTCGATGAAGTCGAGGATATGGACCAGGATCAGATTTGGTTGGCGCTTGAACGAACGTCTGGTCAATTGACAAAGAATATCTGGGCTATTTCAACCCCAGGACTACCCAACAAAGGTATACATAAACTGTTTGCACCGAGCACCCAAGAGCATTTTATGTTTCGGTGCCCGCACTGTAGCAAGATAACAGAACTTGTATGGCCAGATTGTGTTGAAATCATCGGTGAGTCGGTTAATGACCCTCGCTGCAAAGAGTCGTTTTTGAAGTGCAAGGAATGCAATAAGAAGCTGGACCAGAGTAGCAAGCCAGAGTGGCTGTCAAAGGGAAAGTGGGTCCAAACGAACGACAATGGTAACAAAGAGTATCGTGGTTTTTATATCAACCAACTGTACTCCTACACAATGACAGCTGGCGAAATTGTAGTCGCATACCATCGAGGTATTGGCGACGAAGGAGCCATGTCAGAGTTCTACAAGTCAAAGCTTGGTATGCCGTTCGTACCAGAAGGTGGCCAAGTAACAAGTGATCAGATTGATCGCTGTGTAAAGAACCACACAAAAGAAGATCCACGTCCAAAGGTTGGTGGCCAACGCCTGATAACCATGGGTGTCGACCAAGGTGACTGGTTGCACATTGAAGTGGACGAATGGTTCTTTGACGCACTAGGGCGGGATGTGAATGCCCATGCCTTTGCCAAAGTAGTTTGGCACGGTAAGTACAGTGTGGCGAATGACAATGCTTGGGAAATGCTCGCACAATTGATGTCAGAATGGCAAGTTCTGCATTGCGTGCTTGACGCGGACCCAAACACAAATGACGCCAGACAATTTGCTCGCAGGTTTCCTGGATACGTTACCTTGTGTCGATACAGAAGAGGCGTCCCTCAAAGAGAGCTTCAAGTATCTCAGACAGACGAATTCAGAACACAAATTGTGACAGTCGATCGAACAAGCTGGCTGGATATCGCCTTGGGGCGATTCAAAGTAGCAACACCGCGTATCTCGTTGCCAAGAGACGTGAACATCGAATACAGAGACAATGTCATGAATCTGGTTCGTACGTACACGAAGGATGAAAATGGCAACCCCCGTGCTGAGTATGTGAACACTGGAGCGGACCACTATGGTCATGCTCGCTGTTACTCAGAGATAGCTCTGCCTTTTGCAGCCAGCTACATCAAAGGTCAAGACATCAAACGCTTCCTATAAAGGGCACGCCATGTCGCAAAATGTAAAACAATATCCGCTGGAAGCACTTGGGAGTGTCAATCTGACATCTATTGCGACAGCGTCAAGACTGACAAGTATTCCGGCAGGGACTGAAGTTGTGCGCGTCACTGCGACAACACAAAACGTCCGTGTCACATTTGACGGAACAACTCCAACGGCATCAGTTGGTGAGAGAATCGTCGCCGGTGGTGAGACAAGAGAGTTTATTGTCACCAACCCGGAGAAGATTCAGGTAATCCAAGAGGCAGCTACCGCAGCTCTCTTTGTAACGTACTTCCGTTACAAGACAACCGGATAAGCGTCTCTCTTTACCATTCAACCAGCAACCGGCATCGACCGCCGAGGTAAGTGATGGCATACACACCGCACAGCCAACAACGGCGCATTATTGACAGCCGCCACCCCAACTTCCTTGTGGATCACTTGGAATGGGAGAAATGGCGTCTGACTTATCGTGGTGGTCGAAAGTACATCGACAAATACCTTGAGAAGATCGACCGTCAAGAGGATAACTGGGACTTCGAGGCACGCAAGCGAATGACTCCGCTGCCAACCTTTGCGAAGGCAGCGTTGAATGACGTTCGCAACTCGATTTTCCAAAGAATGCGTGACATCGTGCGCCGCGACGGTAGCCAAACCTACCATCGTGCGATCAACGGTCTCGACAACGGTGTTGACTTCCGTGGCTCGACCATGAACGCATTCATGGGTAACAACATTTTGACAGAGCTACTGGTGATGGGTCGCGTAGGGATCTACGTTGACAGCCCAGTCATCGAGCGAGATGACGGTAATGCTCCGTCACTAGCTGATGTTCGTCAGTCAGGTTTCAGACCATACCTCTACCTATATCAGGTAGAAGACATTTTGTCTTGGAGATGTTCAAAGCCAGAAGACCAGAGCGAGTTTCAAGCTCTTCTTCTACGAGACACCTGCTTGGACTTCGATCAAGATACACTACTTCCGCTGCAAGCGTTTGAGCGATTCAGACTTCTATGGATCGACGACTCGGATGGGTTGGTTCGTTTGCAATTTTATAACGGAGATGGTATTGCGGTCAATCGAGATGGCAGCCCAGCTGTGGAGCCTATCGTTTTGAATTTGAATCGCATTCCATTCGTTATGCCAAGCATAGGTGATAGCCTACTTCGCGATGTGAGTCAGCATCAACTTGCTCTTCTGAACTTGGCATCGCGCGATGTGGCTTACGCAATGAAAGCCAACTTTCCATTCTATACAGAGCAGCGAGACCTGCGCGGAGTGGGAGATCACCTAAAACACAACGTCAATCCCGATGGCACAGCAGAAGCTGGTGGCCAACCAAATCATCTTCGTGAGATCCAAGTAGGCGTGACTCAAGGTCGTGCCTACGACATTGGTGCAGACAGACCACAGTTCATCAGCCCTCCTAGCGAGCCACTTGAAGTTTCGATGAAACTTCAAGAGAGGCTTGAAGGACAAATCCGACAACTTGTAAATCTGGCCGTAGCAAGTCTGGCCAGCAATCGACAATCCGCTGAATCCAAGTCGTTCGACAACCAAGGTCTTGAAGCCGGTCTATCGTTTATCGGCCTTGTCTTGGAAAGTGCAGAACGCAGAATCGCTGACTTCTGGGCCAGCTATGAGAGTGAACTTGTTCGTTCTCGCCAGATCGCAACGATCAAATATCCTGACAGATACTCACTGAAATCAGATGGTGAGCGTATTGATGAAGCAAAGCGTTTGACTGAACTCATTCAGCAAACACCTTCGACCACGGCTCGAAAAGAGCTTTGGAAGTCAATCATCACTGTGCTGCTTGGTGGCCGAATCAGTGTCGACTCAATGAACAAAATCTTTGAGCAGATCGATCAAGCAGGCTTCACCACAAGTGACCCAGAAACAATTATCGCAGCTGTTGAAGCTGGATTGTCAGGTGAGGAAACAGCGTCGTTGGCTCTCGGATTCGAGCCTGGAGAAGTTGATAAAGCTCGTGTTGACCACGCTGCGAGAATCGCACGTATTCAACAAGCACAGTCATCGGGCCGTGAGGCCGCAAATCAGACTGGCGACGGCGGTGACGGACTGAGAAACCCAGGTGCTCGCGGAGTATCTGATTTAGATCCGAATAAAGGGCAAGGGTCTGCGAATGCAGAACGCGCGCGGGCCAACAACGCTGATTTACAACCAGACCGTAGACGCAGACGACGTGGAAAAGGTCGTGGCTCAAATGGAGACGAGTAATGGCAATCGGTGAAGACATCTATGGGTCTGTGCCAGAAGCAACAGACTATTTTGCCTCACGTCTCCATGAGCATGCCTGGACAGGAGCAGTCCCAACAGACCGCCCCAAAGCTCTTCTGGCTGCTACACGGATCATTGATTACTTGAATTTCAAAGGCGAGAAAGCAGCAATACATACTCTGCTTCTCGCCAACGGCTGTGCTTGTGATGCAAGTAGTGCATTAGAGGCTGGCTGTGTCACGAAAGAACAGCTTCAAGAGGCTAGTCTTTCACAACCACTTGAGTTCCCTCGCGGTTCCGACACCGAAGTGCCGGAAGCTATTCGACGTGCGTGTTATGAGATTGCTCACTCGCTACTCGATGACAAAGACCCGGAGCTGGAACTTGAAAACCTTGGTATCACAAGTCATGGATTTGCATCTGTGCGAACATCGTACAGTCGCAGTCATGTCCCGATCGAACACTTGATAAACATGGTTCCAAACGCTATGGCGTGGCGAATCTTGAAGCCGTTCATTCGTGACGATGATGCAGTGAAACTACGGCGCGTTTCTTAAACCAGTTCGCCAAACACCAGCATAGGCGAATAACGCACTGGGCAACAGCTGGGTAGCAAAAGGTAACCATCCAATGTTCCAAAAGGAAGTTTTTCAAGCGACCCCTGTCATTTCTCTGTACGACGGCGAGTATTCTGACGAAGACCTCGCTAGTGCGGCAGCCGAAGCGGCTGCTGAGCTGACTGCCAGCAAGAGAGCAGCTGAGGCAGCAGCCGCAGCAGCGAACAATCCTGACTCTCCTCTAGCAGGAGATCCAAATGCGCGTTTCAACACTGAGCAAGTGAACAAGATCGTGCAGGAACGCTTGGCGAAGGAGCGCAAAAGACAGACCGAAGAAAACAAAAAGCTTCAATCGAAGCTGGAAGAAGTGTTGGCCACTCAAAGCTTGACTGAAGAAGAGCGAGCCAGTCTGCAAAGCACCATCGAAGACATGCGAAAGCAGAGCCGCACCAAGGAAGAGCAGGCCAAACACGAGAAGCGCCAGCTTCAAGAGGAGTACGAGAATCGACTGAAGGATGCAGTTGACAAAGCAGGCTACTGGGAGGCGGAATACCGATCCCAGACCATCAAGCGTTCGCTGATGGACGCCGCCGTGAAGCATGATGCTTTCATGCCAACGCAAGTTGTTACAATTCTCAAGGAATACACCAAGCTGGTGAAGCCGGTTGATGAAGCTGGCAAGCCCGTCGAAGGTGCAAGCCTTGAGCCGATGGTTGACCTGCCTGACATCGACGCTGAGGATGGCAAGGCAATCATCACACAGAGATCCCCAGACGAAGCTGTCGCTCGCTTGAAAGAGTTGCAACCCAACTTGTTCAAAGCGAATGTCGTCAGCGGAGTTGGTGGGAACTCCTCAACCGGTGGAGTTACACCGGGTCGAGACGGCAAGGTCGATGTTTCACAACTATCGACCGCGCAATTCATGGAACTCTACAAGAAGAACCCGGAGCTTGTAGGAGCCCGCAAACGCCGTTCTTTCTAATCGGGGATCAAACGTCCTGATTTACAACCGCACAATTTGTGCGTAATCCACCATTGGAGAAAGAAAGAGATGAATCCTCTTTACACAAATCCGGTCGTATCGCTTTATGCGAACGACAACGACGCCATGATTCCCGAAATCTGGGCTAACATGGGTCTGGCAATCCTCGAAGAGAACATGGTCATGGCCGCTCTGGTCCACCGTGACTTCTCGCCGCAGGTTGCTTCGTTCGGTGACGTGGTCAACACCCGTCGCCCTGGTCAGTTCAAGGGTCGTCGTAAGGGCGACAGCGACAGCGTCTTGACTCAAGACGCGATCACGAACAACGTTCGTGTTCCGCTGGATCAGCACTTCTACGTCAACTTCGTCATCAAGGATGGCGAGGCATCGAAGTCCTTCCAGGACTTGATCGACCTTCACCTGCTTCCTGGTATGCAAACCATCGCGCGCATGATCGACCGTGCGTTGCTTGGTCGCGTTCACGCTTACTTGGTCAACAAGGTTGGCTCGCTCAACGGTTTGACCGGCTCGAACGCAAAGGCAACCATCTTGTCAGCTCGTCAAAAGCTGAACGAGAACAAGGCGTTCTTCCAAGGACGCCACGGTGTGGTTGACCCACGCTCGGAAACCGCTCTTTTGAGCGAGGCTTTGTTCATCAAGGCCAACGAGAAGGGTGACGACGGCACCGCTCTGCGTGAGGCAAGCTTGGGTCGCGTGCTCGGCATCGACTGGTGGCTTGACCAAAACACTCCAAGCATGTTGCTGGAGAACGCAGACGTTGAAGTGACCGCAACTGACGCCAACGAGGCGGCAGGTCAAACGGTCATCAGCGTGACTTTGACTCCAACTGACGGCGTCGGCGTGTGGGCAACCATCGCTGGTGACGACCAGCCACACTACGTGACTGCGTTGGCAACCAACGACACCATCACTATCGATTCCGGCCTGAAGGTCGCGGTTAGCTCCGGCGCCGTTGTGACCTACTACGGCACAGTCTTGGCACAGGGTGCTTACGCAGCCGGTGAAAACAAGGCTCTGATCGTTGACGGTTTCGCAGCTGGCTTCCCACCACAAGTGGGTCAGCTGATTGCGATCGGCACTGGCGCCAGCCGCCGTGTTTACACCATCATCGAGTCGGAAGTGATCAACGCAACCGACCAGAGCATCTTGCTCGACCGTCCGCTTGAGTTGGCTGTGGCCAACAACGAGCCGCTGTACCCAGGTCCAGCTGGATCGTTCAACTTCGTCTTCCACCGCGAGGCTCTTGCTCTCGTAAGCCGTCCTCTGGCTCTGCCAGCGGCTGACGTGGGCGTTCGCTCGCAGGTTGCAGTCCACAATGACGTTTCGATGCGTGTTGCGATGCAATACGACCTGACAGCTCAGGGCACGAAGGTCACTCTGGACTTGCTGGCTGGTGTGGCCGTTCTCGACACCGATCTTGGTGTCGTGATGCTTGGCTAATCCAACCGCGCTCAACACCCGCTACCGGTAGCGCCTCGTGCGCTACCGGTGCGGGTTTGTTTTCTAATACGGAAGGGCAGGTGGCGGTATGCCGACAGGGAAAGACGACTTGAGCAAGGTTATCGCCGAACAAGCCGTGCAAGGCGAAAAGATCAACAACATCGAGAAGTCTTGCGAAACAATCAGGGAGTGTCTTCTAGGTAACGGTAAGCCGGGCCTAGTTGTCAGAACTGACCGGCTTGAGCAGCGGGCTAAGCTACAAAGCAGAATCTTCTGGCTGATGTTCGGAACAACATTCGCCATCGCAGCAAAAGCGATAGCAGAAATGCTAGGATACTCAGTTCCATAAGGTTGAGTCATGGCTATCAACGGTCCTGGTAATTTGAATCGAAGACTCGACCAGACGCTTTACATGTTGAAGCGTCAATATGGCGGGACCATTTGTATCTATCAGATGGGAGACATGGTCGTCGACCATCTGACAGGTACAAAAACTGTACCGAGAACTGTAACCAAAGTCAAGAGGGCTATCATTTTGCCAGTCAAAGTGGCCCGCGAGGTTGTCAAAAACATCTCGGTTATTTCAGCCAACAAAGCATTCATCGTTGGTGGGAACTTTGACACAGGGACAAGGATGTTCATCATCGAAAAGACAGACGCACCCGATCTTGATCTCGGCGAAAGCGATTGGGTTATGTACCGAGACCGCCGTTACGAGATCAAGAGCTTTGAAGAGTACGAATTCGACAAAGCATGGGTAATCATTGGTAAACAATTGAAGGGTGAGATCCCTTCACAGATTCATCACCTTGCCGCTGACAACCTTATCCGCTTGGAACAAAGTTCCGCTGTGGTGTAACTGGGAGCACTATCTATGCCTCGGCACCATCAATACCAAGCTGGTAAACAATTTATTAGCGGCGATAGTAATGTTGAGCATCAATATCAGTCTGGGGCTCTGTTCATAAATGAAGTCATCGACACGACATTCATACTTGAACATGAAGCTTCAAACAATCTGATCTTTGCTCAGTTCCTCAGTCTTGATTCTGTTCGCGCCGTTCCGGTGTTTGTGAAACAGTCTTTCAACGACAAGGGAATCATCAACCGAAACATATCCAGACGGATAAACCAAACGCTCTACAGCCTGAAAAGACTCTGGGGCGGTTCATTCTCCATTTACAGCGTCGGAGATGCAACAGCGAACCATCTGGATGGTACGCAGGCGGAACCTGCGACAGTTGTCCACGTTCGTCGAGGAATAATCCTTCCCGGAAAGCATGTACGGGATGCGAAACAAACAATCTCGATGATTTCGGCCAACAAGTCGTTTGTCTTTGGAGGGACTTACGACCGCACAGCAAGGACGTTTATTGTCGACCGTGTGGACGCGCCGACACTTAACCTCACTGAGAGCGACTACATTATCTATGATAATAAGCGCTACGAAGTGAAGGAATTTCAAGAGTTCGAGTTTGACTCAGCGTGGGTTATTTCCGGGCAAGCGGTCGAGGGAGAGATCCCAAGACAAATACGCCTTCTGTCCGCAGACAACCTTATCAGACTTGAACAGACTGCAACAAGGGTGTCATAATGGCCACACAACCCGACCCAAATTGGACAAGATGGATCTTCGCGTCGGTCACTGAGCATTTCGCTTCCAATGTGATGACGCCAAATAGCATTCCATTTCTTACGGAAGGGATGCATGAGAGGGATACTCAATTCATGGAGGCGCCTGATCGAGCAGAGATTCGTATCAACGGACCTTTTGCGAGGGAGTTGAGCGTAAACTACTGGCGTCTTTGGGTAGACATAAACATCCTTGTGACTTCCTATTTTGGATCACAGCAAAAGGATGTCTACACGCTCGAACGAAATCTCGGACTCATCCATGAGTTCGCAGACGCTACCATCCCGATCCTACGCCACGGAAGTGGCGTTGTCGACGATGGGACTTTACTGGGTTGCCTGCGTCCCAGGTCAGACAAAAACGACAGCATACGGATTATTCACTTTGGTCAGCTAAACAGCACTGATAGGCTGAAGCAAAGTCAAGTGGATGGCCGTTATGTAATGTACTTACACACATAACCCAACTGGGAGAATAAACCCATGGCACGTATCGAACTTCGCGATGCCACAATCCGTATCAAAGACGGTCTCGCTGGGACAGCGCTCATCAATGAGATGACTCCCGGTGCGTCGGATACTGACGTAGGCATCGACAACATTTCTTTGAACACTGTCAATGCGTACCGTGTTCCTGTCGGTGCCCGCTTTACAGTGAGCACTGCCGGTAACGTGACTGAGTACACTGTCACAGCCCGCGTTGAGAGCGCAGGCGTTGACGAAGTGCAATCTCTGTCGGCGTCAGGCGCGACTGCTGGCACGTTTACATTGACATTCACTCTGGCCGAGGAAAGCGACCCAGACGGTCTTGGTCCTTTCACGACAGCTGCGATCGCTTACGATGCAGCTCCTGCTGCAATCCAAACAGCGGTTGACTTGGCTTTGGCAACTCTGCCAACTTACGTCGCTGGTGACATCACTGTCGCCGGTGCCGGTACAGCAGAAGCCAACCCAACCACGTTCACCTTCGATGGTGACAGCGTGGACAATGCCAACCATCCGCTGGCAACTGTCAACGGTGCTGGCTTGACGGGTGGTGGTACAGAAGCCATCACTGTTACAACCGAAGGTCAGTTTGTTCAGCAAACTACCAACATCACTTTCACACCTGCTTGGGGCACACCAACCCCAGCCGACAATGACACCATTACGTTCACATCAAACCAAGTGGAAGTCAAGATCGGCGATGGCAATGTGACCTACACCGAGAACAAGGAATACGAGTACGAGCTTGATCGTGGCGTCCTTGACACGGTGCGTGAAGGTGACGAGCAACCGATGGACGTGACCATCGACTTCGTCTATGAGTTCGTGACAACGGGCACGAATGAAGCCATCACTGTCGTTGATGCTCTGAAGGGCAAAGGCGGCGCGGCTGAATTCGTCAGCTCTTCAGCGGACCCATGCGAACCTTACGCTGTGGACATCGAGATCGAGCACGATCCAGGTGCTTGCGGTGGGGCTCAGAAGGAAATCACAACCTTCCCTGACTTCCGCCATGACACGCTGGAATTCGACTTGAGCGAAGCAACCATCTCGGCAACGGGACGTTGCAACGCAACTGAGCCAACAATTGTTCGCGAAGCTGCGTAACTGAACTGATTCGTGGCGGGCCGGGAGTGGCCCGGCCCGCCTTTCTTTTCTTTTTGGGAGATTACACCAAATGCCAATCAAGATTGCTGGTCGAGAAGTCGACACAAAGCTACCGGAGGATTTCATTGTCCTTCGCCCTGAGACAGAGGGTGAAATTGTCATCCGAGCGCGAGCGTTTCGCGACTGGGATGAGTTCAATACTCTGTGCCCAATGCCGGAGCCTCCTGGCCGCGAAGAGCGCGGTCGCGGATGGGTTCCTAATTTGGAAGACAAGACCTACAAGCAACGGATGCAACAACGACAGCTTCAGCAGCTGGGCTGGATGATTGTCCAGTCGCTGTTTGAAGTTGAGTGGTCGACGATCGACAATGACAACCCCAAGACGTGGACCAATTGGGAGAAGGAATTGAAGGACAGCGGTTTCACTCAGATCGAGTGTAACCTCATCATCGCTCTCGTTCTAGACGTTAACGGTCTGAACGAGCAGAAGATGAAAGAGGCGCGCGAGTCTTTCTCACATGGTCGAGCGGTGGCTCAAAACGGTTCAAGTTCCCCGACTTCCGAACAGGAAAGTACGCAGTCTGGCGAGCATGTGAACGACTCGGAATAACGCCGCCTGAGATGCCTAAGACCCCGTTCAAGACACATTGGAATGACTTGTCCGGGATTCAACAGGCCGATGTCCTAGCGTTTGACCAGATCCGTCAGCATGACGATCAAGAGTGGGATGCAAAACTGGTAGGGGCAGGGATGCCCGCGCCAAAGCCAGCGAAAAGATCCAGAAAACGCTAACGACAAGGGTGCGACTCGACCATGAAATTCACAGGCACCTTTCGCAAACCACGTTTGCTTTTGAACCGCTGGCTACAAGAGACAGAGCGACGGATGCTCAACGAATTGAAGAAGGCAGCCATTGCTTGGCTTAGTGCTTCTACAGCACCCATTCCATCATGGAGTGGTGCATCTCTTGGGACATTCAGCGAGCTGGCGGCAGAAGTAGGCTTCAATATCAACATCACTACGACATTCAATGGTCGTCGTCTTGGTTTAGGCCCCGGTGCCGGGGCCGCAGCCAGCACGGGTCGGTTTGGTGGGAGTATCCAAACTGGCCTGTTCACATTCGAGTACACCACTACGTTAGAGCACTTGATCTTCAACGAGTTCAACAATGCTAACGTAACAATTGACCCGAAGGTATTTTCAACCTTGAAGCGTCCTGGTCCATATCACTTCCAGGAGAAGGGTCAAGCTGCTTTCCTTGCATCTGTATCAGGTGTGAGGCTACCTAGTCCAAGATTCACTGTTCACTCGACGAGGCGAGTATAATGGCTGAAATCAGACAGGAGCTGGGGATTGATGTAAATCAAGCCATCCAAGCTCTCAACAATCTGGATCGCCGACTTGAACAGTTCGGTGGGACGTTGGACAGGATTGCGCAGAGCCTTCGTACTTTCAACACGGCTGCCCGTAGAGCTTTCAATCTAGGGAATGTCACAGGCGATTTGGATCGTGCTGCGACATCAACTCGAACTGTTGTTCAAGGGTTTGCTGCTTTTGCTCAGTCAGCAGATTCTGTTGGATCGGCTTCACAAACTGCCGCTAATGGGATCAATGCTGCTGCATCTGCATCTCAAAACGCAGCCACTGCTGCCAATTCTCTTGGCACATCTGCAACTACAGGAACTACACAAGCTGCATCTGCTTTCCAACGTTTTGGTAGCGTTGTAAGCTCAGCATCTAGTCGAATTCGTAGCTCTTTCGCCACACTACGATCAAACTTCCAAGCTTTTGGCGCCCAATCACAACAAGCCATAGGTAACTTCACCATAGGGTTTCAAACCCTAGGGCGTATTATCTCTGCGCAGTTTCTGATTCGAGGAATCAATGCTATCGGTAGAGCTTTCTCTGAAGCTACATCCGATGCTATTGACTTCCAACGCCAGATTGCAGCTATTCAAACAATCTCTCAGGGGGCATTCAGAAACTTTGAGCCAGCTGCTGAGGCTGTTCGTCGAGTATCTGACGCCTTCAACTTGCCACTTGGTGAGGCTGGCGCTGGTCTGTACAACATCATTTCGGATCAGATCCAGGGTGCCACGAACCAAATCAACTTGTTGGAGCAAGCTGCTGTATTGGCAAAGACAGGTCTCGCTGACCTTGGTGAATCGGCAGCGTTGTTGACAAGTACAATCAACGCCTTTGAACTGAGCGTTGACAAGGCTGAGAACCTGTCATCATTGTTCTTCAGAACAGCTGACTTGGGTCGAACAACCGTAGAGGAGTTGGGTAAGAGCTTCGGTACGGTTTCGACTCTGGCATTCGAGGCTGGTGTATCTGCTGAAGAACTGGCAGCGGCATTTGCTACAATCACGATCAACGGTGTGGATACTGCAAAAGCAGCCACACAGTTGCGTGGTATCTTGAATGCGCTGATCAAGCCAACTGACGATCTTCAAAAGGTATTTGAAGAAGCTGGATTTTCCGAAGGTGCTCTCGCTGTCGAGACATTGGGTCTTGCTGGCACATTGGACTTGATCAGCAATGCTGCAAATGGTAGCCAAGCTGCCATGGGTAAATTGATTCCTCGATTGAGAGGTATCACCGGTCAATTGATATTGAGCCGTAATTCGGGTGAAGAGTTCAGAAGAACTCTCAGTGAGATCCAACGTTCAGCTGATCAGGGCATCCAGGAAGAATTCCAAATCACAATCCAAACAGATGCTGAGCGTGTAACAGCAGCGCTGAACCGCTTGAGCAACGTGCTGACGGTTGATCTAGGTCAAAGCATCCTGAAGGTGCTTGCTTTCTTCCTACGCTTTGAAGGTGTGATCAACGTAGCTGTTCGTGCTCTTCAAATTCTAGCTCCGGCTCTTACAGCCGCAGCTGTTGCATTTGGTGTCTATGCTGTTGCCGCTGGTGTAGCAGCGGCTGCTAACACAGCTTTCCTAGGAACGGCTTTCAGACTACTTGGTGCCTTTGGAGGCGTTCCTGCATTGCTTGCAGCAGCCTTCCTAGGCACTATCGGTGTGATAAACGCAGCTCGATCTTCTGCCCAAGCAGCTTTGTCTGAAGCAGAACAAAGAGCCCGTCAAGCATCAGCCGAAAGACTGGCCGATGAGCGTCGTGTCAGATCAGAGCTTGTTCGACTTGAGCAAGAGGGCATCCGTGACAGAGTTAATGCTGTTACGCAGTATGTCGTTAGCATCAGACAGTCTCTGGGCCAAGTTGTAGAAGCCTGGAAGACATCCAATGACGAGATTGTCAAGGATACTGAGACCGTTCTGAATCGAGTTCTCGATGCTAACAAAAACCTTGTAAGCGGTCTGAAAAAGGAAGCAGAGCAAGCTGCTGAAGCACAAATTGCATCAGCAAAACGAGTAAGCGACATCAGAATCGCTGCCGAAGAAGCTGTATTCAAAGCCTCCCTACGTGGTCGTAGTGAGACTCAGCAAGCAGCGGCTTTGCAGGAGCGTGCTGCTGACCTTGGACGGAAGGCGGCTGAGGATCTTGCTAAAGCACGCACTGACTCAGACATCGAAGCTGCTTTGGCTACAGCTCAAAGAGCACAATCAGCAGCTCAAGAGGCGGTTCAAACAGCCCAAACATCTGGCAACCGAGCATCTATAACTCGTGCGCTGCAAACTCAGACAGGGTTGGCAGACCAACTTATTCGGGCTGAACAGCAGTTGCAACGTTCACAAGCGGCTCGTGAACAAATCGCCAGAAGCCAAGCAACTCAGGAAGAGGCGAGAGTCGCTGCCCTGGAGCGGGCAGTCGAGAAAGCTCTTGAGCTTCAAAAGACATTTGATACAACGGCCAGCCCAATTGATCGTAAGAAGGTGCTGGACGAAATTGATGGGGCTCTTCGAGACGTTCAAAAACTGTCGATCCCAGAGGGTCAGAAGCTTAGTGCATCTGACCTGATCAGCTTTGCAAAGTTCCGAGCTGAACTTCAAGGTGCTTTGAAAGTAAGCGAAGCACAAGGGATCAATGTGCGCGCCATCTTGAGTGGTGACGCACAGAGAAACCTGTCAACTCAAATTGAGAACACAGTTGCGGAAGCCTTCAGAGCCGGTATCAATCGTGCCCTGGCTGCTGGGATTGACCCAAATGCTTTGCAACCTGCAATCGAGGCACAACAAACCAGGGGTCCACTTGAAGCTGTTGACGCTTTGACACAGGCATTGAATGCCGAACGAGATCGCCTTGTTCAAGTGTCGACCAACGCAGAACGTGTTCGTAGAGCCACCGAAGACTTGGCCACAGCAGCTGAGGCTGCATCCGCAGCTCTAAGTGAAGGTCTAACAATCACTGAGAATATTGTTCGACTGGCTCAAGCACCATCTCAGATTTTCGCTGAAACAGCAGGGTTCGTGACTGGCCGAAACGGTACTATCGGTCTCGATGAGGGTGCTGAGCGACTGAGACAGCTGGGAGAAGAAGCGGCTAGACTGCCTTTGGAGACCTTCGGTCGTTCTGAAGAAGAGATCAACAGCCGTCTACAAGACTTCAACAGCCGGTTCAATAATGTTTTGAACAGCTTGGATGCGGTCTCCCGTCGAACTTTGGAACCAAATATCACTCGTGTTAACAAGGCAGTCGAGATTGCACAGAAAGCAATCGATGAGGCCGCTCAAAAAGGTATCCAAACTGGTGACCAAATTGAGAGAGCCTATCAAGGTGCTGTTGATACTGCTGGCAAACTGGAGACACCAATTGAAAACAGTGCCACATCCGCTGGCAACTTCCAAGGTGCATTGAATCAAGCCGTGGCGCCGTCTGCACAGATTGCGTCTAACATGGCAGCAGCAGCGGCAGCTGCTGAGCGGGCTGCACAGGCAAGCTCACAGATCCAAGCTCCAGGTGGTGGACAAACACAGAATGCTGCCTTTGGCGGTATGATCAGATACTTCAACAAGGGAGGATTTGCTCCGCGTGGGACTGATACAGTTCCAGCTATGCTGTCTCCTGGCGAGTTTGTTGTCAATGCAAAGTCGACGCGAAGATTCTTTTCACAGCTACAGGCAATCAATGCTGGAGTCCAACCTCGATTCTTCCAGGATGGTGGCCCAGTAACCAACATCAACATTGGTGACATCAAAGTTTCATCAAGCGATGTTCGTAGTGGTGATACAACAGGTCGCGAAATAGCTCGCAGTCTAAAGCGTGAGCTGCGGCGCAAAACATCTTCATTGAGGAGATAACTTTCATGCGAAGCAGAATCAACCCTGACCAATGGGCCAAGGGTGACGTTTTCCGAGACGGTAAGCTAATCATCAACCAACGACTGGGGCCAGTTGTGGCTTCAGGACTAGGATTGCGTGGCTTGTATACTGTCGAGCACTGGAGAAACGGAAGACGATACAATGAGTACCGTCTGAAAAACGACATCACAAACGAGGGGCGTAACAAGCTCTTGGATGTGATGTTCGATGCAGCAACACAAATTACCATCTGGTATCTGGGAATAATTGATGATATCAATTTCTCGGCATTGTCTAATGCCGACACCTATGATGAAATCAACCAGTCAGGTAATGGGTGGGATGAATTCACAGACTATACAGATGCCAACAATGGGGACAGTGCCCTTACACGCCCAATATGGCCGACTGGCCCTGCGGCATCGCAATCAATCACCAACGCCACCCTCGCTGTGTACGACCTTACCGGTCCTGGTACCGTAAAAGGATTGTTCACAGTCGGGGGTGGCTCAAGTCCAGAGACTAAGGGTGACCACACTGCGGGGTCAACTCTCTGGGCAACAGCATTGTTCTCTGGAGGAGACGCCATTGTCCAGAGCGGAGACCAACTACGGGTAACGTACACGGTGAGTGCGTAATCTCCCTCGCCGGGGTCGGGAGTCGGCAAGGTGGCGGGCTCCCGCCCCACTTTTCACTTTTTCAAGAGGGTTTCAAATGAACCAAGCACAACTTGAGCGACGCGCGCGTTTCGCCGAGATGGCTCGTAGACAAAAGATCCGCGAGGCGAAGCGCTTTGGGCAAGGCCAGCTGGCCATTGCCGAACTTGTAAAGAATCCAAAAGGGCCTGCTTTGGGAGATGCATCCCGAAACATGCACTTGCGGTTTCCAAACCATGTTTCATTCTGGCAGGGCATGTTCCATGTGGAACACTGGCGGGATGGAAGGCTATTCCAGGTCAAGGAAATGCCAAACGGCATTACCAACCAGGGGCTGAATGACATTCTAGGTGTTCAATTCGACGCCGTGACCCAAAAGGCAACATGGTACATCGATCTGATCAACCTGTCTGGCTTCACGGCCCTGGCCAGCGATGACATCTACGATGACATCAACCAAGCCGGTAACGGCTGGGATACGTTTGAAAGCTACACTGACGCGAACAACGGTGACAGCACCACAACCCGCCCAGCGTGGCCCACAGACGCACCATCGGGTCAGTCTATCACAAACAGCTCGACACAAGCCATCTTTGACATCACCGCGTCCGGGACTGTCAAGGGGATCTTTGTCGTAGGTGGACAAAATGCACAAACCAAGGGCAACCACGCCCCTGGCACAACACCACCGAACATCTTGTGGTCAACGGCTCTTTTCAGCGGCGGTGACGTTGCTGTGACAAACGGTGACCAGCTGAAGGTGACTTACACAGTCAACGCAGCGGCAGCCTAATTCGGTAACTGAGCCGACCACCTTCGGGTGGTCGGCTTTCCTACTCGCAGGTTCCAAAATGATTACATCCAGGATCTATCATACGTCGGTCCAAATAGACGGGCGGGTTCAAGTCATTGAGGAACACACTGACGAACTCGGACACATACAATACATTGCCTACCTTGCTGGGCCAAAAGTGGATCTAGAAGCCCGGCTTGAGGAGCGCCGTTTGTATCTTGAAGAACAGATCAAGATAAAGGCAGTCCTACGTGGGATCAGAAAACTTTAGGAGCCTACCAGAGCTGACAGAGAAACTTTCATAGAAGAGGTTTTTCAAGCATACTCAAAATCTGAGGGTGTTGAAACAGCTCGTTTGGCAACCTATCTTCAAACTTTGACAGACGAAGAACTGTCTGGACTCCGGCTTAATAGACGAAAGCTTCAAGACGAAGCTTCTTTGTATGATCAAGTAACCACATTGAAAGGTGCTTAACCATGGCTGTATGGTATCTCGCATCCAACAAACACGCACTTGTTCCACAATGGGCCGCTTCAACAGCCTATGTGATTGGTGACTTCGTGCGCCAACTAGCGGCGCCATCCGCTGGTAACGAGCGTGTTTGGAGAGCTGAAAGCAATGGTACTTCAGGTGGATCAGAGCCAAGCTGGAATCTGAATAAGAACACCACAACCAACGATAACGGCATTACCTGGAGAGAAGTAACAGGGAATGCAACTTATGGTTGGAGCGCGGCAGCTGCGCGCATCAATATCTTCATGAATGGCGCTTCTAGCTGGAACGCCGCTGGTGATGATATCTACATGCACAGCAGCCACAGCGAAACATGGTCGGGTACAATCAATCTGACATCAAACGGTGGGTCCACAACCGTGAATCGCTTCCTGTCAGTGAATGATGCAGAGACAGCATTGGAAGCTGGAGCGACATTCACAAGAGTCACAGGTGGAGCGACATCCATCACAATGGCAGGGACAGCATTCTTCCATGGCTGGCATCTATCCAATGAAGTTGGTAACATCCAATTCATTGTTGGACGCTATATGTTTGAAGACTGCGAATTCACTATGGGCGGTGCTTCTGCCATCCTGTTCGGATTCAATACTACAGGTTTGATCAACCGTATTACTGAATTCCGAAACTGCACAACAAACTTCACACACGCGAACTCAGGATTCCAAATCGAAGGTGCTTCGTTCCACTACTTCGGTGGAGCTGTTACTGGGACTCCAACTAATCTATTTCGTGATGTTAACCAAGGCCCTGGTGGGTATGTTATCGTACGGGATGTTGACTTGTCAACAATCGATGACAACTTGGTTGTGGCACAAGCAGATACACGAATCGATTACTTGTTTGAAAACTGTGAGCTAAACGCCGCAGTTACTGTGAGTTCATCGGCGACCGTTGGAATTGGTGGAACGAATGTCAGGGTTGTCAACTGCGACTCAGCAGGGACAAACTACAACTTCCACAGTATCGATTGGGCTGGAACTATCACCAGTGAATCGACTATTGTTCTTAATGCCATAACAAGCCGTAAGATGGTAACAACGGCTAATGGGCAGTTTTTCCAGCCTCTATGCCTCGATGAGATTGTCATTTACAATGCGTTGACAGGCGGGGCTCTGACCGCGACAGTAGAAATCGTCAACGACGGCGTTACACTGGAAAATGATGAAGTTTGGATGGAAGTTGAGTATCTTGGTGACTCAGGCTCACCGCAGGGTTTCCTTGTGTCAACAAGACTAGCCGACCCAGTGTTTGGTACACCAGCAGCTTTGGATGCGTCAACGGAAGCTTGGGTTACAACTGGTCTATCGAGCCCTGTGAAGCAGAGGATGCAAGCTGTATTCACACCAGAACTAGAAGGTGTGATCAAGATCCGAGTATATGCTGCCCGTCCATCGTTGACATTCTACGTGGACCCGCAGGTCTTGATTTCATAGGAAATGACTTGCAGCCCACCGCAAGGTGGGCTGTGATCATATTCCTAGTCATCCATGGGCGACACCAATGAATCTCTACCAAGTCGGAAAACAATTCATCAATGATGTTGGCAGCGCCGAATATCAATCGGGGTCGCAGTTCATCAATGAAAACGGTGGAGCAGGTGGATTTGAAGTATCCGCCGCCAGCACCGTTACGTTTTCCCACTCGGAGTTGTTGAGCTTTCCAATATATGTTGCTGAGACGGTGGAGTTCAATGATGAAATCATACTCATCAACACACTTCAGCCTGAGTTGGAACAAACGGTCACCTTCAGTCATACAGCTGTTGGTTCCCCGCCGATAAAGAGATCGCTTTCCAACAATCTGACATTCACGCACAGTGCTAGTGCATCACTGTCCCTGCCTCGATTCATAGTCGTTCCGCAGGCGTTTATCCTGACACAGATAGCCTTCCCTGACTATGTATATGTCCTTGAACAGACTGTTGTGTTCGAGAATGTAGAGCCTGAGTCAATACTGACTCGGTCACCTGTAGTTGAACACACGGTATCGTTTGGTCATGCAGTTGCGTATGAGGGGAAGATCGATCTATGTCGATATTCACCAAACATTGGTGAGAGCACAATCGCAGCCTCGCCATCGCCGCCACCGGCGTCAATTACAGTCGTTAAGCAGAATTTCATCACTCTGTCTTATCCAACCGTGGCTCCGACTCACTCTGTCACAATTCGTGCGCCAGAGTATGGTGACAACCACCGTCTTAACTTCGATCGAATCAATCGAGAAAGTCGTGGTGGGTCGTTGCAGATTTTCTCAGACCCAACTTGGCCGAAGCAAGAGATACTTGAACTACAATTCACGGTACTCAAGGAATCGGAGGCTCAGGCTGTGATCGACTTCTTCTATGACACATTGGGTCAGGAAGTCAAGTTGGTTGACTGGTATGGTAGAACATGGCATGGGTTTGTAACAAACCCTGAGTCTCCTATCGTGCGATCACGCCGTGGAGTAGTGGATCTCTCATTCGAGTTTGAGGGAGAACAACAATGAGTGTAAAATTCGCGGCCCCTTGGCCAGCAATCCAAACCATCATCCATCTTCAGAGCCCAGAATTCAGTAACACTGAAGGCAACACAGCTACTGTCGCGTTTAAGAAGTCCGTAAACAATACGAAATACTCGTATGTTAAGTCACGGGCTTTAAGACGAAAGCTCCAAATCAGTTTCGACCTCCCTCAGTCAAAGGGGTTCGAGCTGCTTGAGTTTATCAGAAGCTACCACGCCGTTCAGGTACAATATACTGATGAGCTGGGCCAAAAGTGGATTGGGTATTTCATCACCAATCCCAATCAATTGCAGACACATTCTCTGGATGCAAAGAATCCACTCTCAATGTACGGGTGGGTGACAATTCAAATTGAGTTTGAGGGAACTCTACAATGAGAGCATTGACAGCTGCCGCACAGGCAGAGCTGGCTAAGAATCTTGGAACAGAGCCAGTAATCATTCTGGAAATTCAATGGACTGAGGGCGGTAGCTTCTTCCTCTACGGAGACATTGACTACCCAGACTCCAAGGTCGAAGGCCGAATTCTATCGGTCAGTGGCTTGGATAATGTCATTACCATCAATGGTGTGACACAGGCCACGACAGGAGAATCAGCCCAGCTTAGCGTGACATTAGATGACCGAGATGGAGTAATCAAATCTATCCTCGACCAGAATGACATCCACAAGAGACCTGTCTACGTATATCAATGGTTTCCAAATCTTGATTTCTCTGACAGATTTCTTCTCTACAAGGGACTGGTATCCAGCCCTCTTGAATGGCATGAAGGCGACCGCTCTGTTCGGTTTGATGTCATCAATGAGCTTGAGGATGCCGAAGTTGGATTCTCTGTCGAGGAAGGGGATATTGAATTCGCCCCGGATGATCTTTACGGCAAGGCATGGCCGCTGGTCTTTGGTACATGCATCCATGTGCCTGCGCTGAAGCTGCGCCAATCATTCTCTGGTATTCTGAGAACCGGATTTGGTATCCGAGACTTCACCCTGGCATGCAAGCTGGACCAGCTGAACAATATGTGCTGCCCGCTTGTGTTTACAGGTTGGGCGACCAGAAGAAGTCCTGCCCCTCCATTCTCCGTGGACCTAATCCCAATGTTCCAGGAAGAGCCTGGATGCAAGTGCCGTCGTCTACAGCAAAGAATCCAATGGGAGCTGGACATCACAACACAGTCAGGTTTTGAGTACGGAGAGCTTGAAATCATCAATGGGGAAATCTTCCCACAAAATACCACTATCACTCTCGATATATGTGGTGCTAAAGTAAGAGGCAGATTCAATGGATCTGTCTTCACAGTCTTCAGTTACACCCACCCAAAAGCCAGCGAACTTACCTGCCCACCAACCCAACGATTTCTGGGGTGTGGTGTCCGTGAAGGCGACCCAGCTGATGGTGGCACAAACTTGGGTGGCGGATTCTATGCCCAACGCGATCCAGTACCTGGATTCAATACAGGAGCCAATGCTGAGTGTGGTGTTGATTTCCAAGACAGAACAAACCTTGGGTGGGATTATCTGGCCACATTTCCAACAGCTGATTTCTTCTGGGCTGAGCCTGGATGCGAAGTGTTTCTAGAAGACACTGAAGAGATCGTCTATGTTGTGAATCTTCTTCCAAGCACAATTCTTCGTGTGGCAGCCTATCGTACATTCGAGAGTGGCGTACGCGAGCTGGTGACAGTACCATCGTCTTTGTACACGACACGCATCTCTGATTTCAATGGGTATATGGTCACAGAGATCGTCTTCACCAGAGAGCTGAGTCGTCGTGGCGAAGGCTGGGAAGATGAAGTCTATGTCAGCCAAACATCCAGTGTTGGCCCCAACACTGTCGATATCATGGAATGGTTGATCGACAAGTACACTGACTTCAGTGTTGATTCGACATCATTCAATGATGTGCGGACCAAAATTGATAACTACCCATCTCACTTCCCGCTGCTTGAGCGCCGAAACATCTTTGATGTGCTGAAGGATATTGCATTCCAAGCACGTTGTGCGCTGTATCTACGCAATGATGTTTTCACTCTGTTGTACTTGAGTGAGGAGCCATCTACTGACTTCACCATCACAGAAGATGATGTTCTTCCGAAGTCACTCATTCTGACTCATACTGAGACAGAAGACCTAGTGACAAAGTTTGTTGCCGATTGGAAGTATGACTACGCAATCGACGAACCAAACAAAGTCATTCTGCGTTACAATATCAAGAGATATGGAACGCAAGAGGAGACGTTTGACTTCTTCATCTACAACATCCGTGAACTTGTAGAGAAGTCAGCTACATTCTGGTTGATCAGAATGGCCAATACTTGGCGGCGCCTGAAGTTCAAGACTCCAATGAGTAAATTGGCGTCCGAGGTATTTGATGTGGCTGAAGTTACGCTACCTGATTTTAGTCCAAACACGATCAAGTGCATCGTGGAGAAGGCCACTTATGACTCGTTGAATCTGGAAATGGAGTTTGAAGTTTGGACTCCAGTTCGATCAGGAGAGACTACGCAGTTCATATTCTCATGGCCAGCCGAGATCGAAATAGACAACATCTGGCCTACTCTTGAAGACCAAGACTTGGGTAACGCTGGTGGTAATGGACCGAACGTTGATGTCACTGCCCCAGCTCTTCACCCACTGTCTCGTCCTGGCGCCTTCCAAAGCGCCACTCTTGAGAAGACAAATTGCAACAAGATTGCAGGTGCGGCATCATCACATATCATTGATGCCTGCCGAGACGATCACGGCGATAAGAGACCATCCGATAAGGATGATGTCAAACCAGAACCGAAGGTTCCTGGTGCTGGTGAATCTGATGTACCAGTCAATAAGAATCCGACTGGTGATGCACCTATTGGTGGTGCTACATGGATTAAGAACCAACACGTCAACGAGCAAGAGGCTGACAAAGCTGCCGAGACGGTTCGCAACGAACAAGCCAACGACGGCGGTGACGGGACCGAATCTGGTGTACCACCATCAGGCAATCCAATCGAACAGATCCCATGCAAGGAAGATTCAGATGATTGTGAAATTCGTTGCAGCTGGAGAGAGCAATTCATAACTAAGGTTGTGAATTCTATGGTTGGTATCACTGAAGACTGCGGTGAGACGGGTGTACCATTGAGTGGAAATGATTTGGGACCACAGACCATTACATTCAATGACTTGAATGCAGCCCTTGCAGCATGTGCTGCAATCCAGGCATTGATTCCACCATTCCCGCCTGGAAACGATAACTGCAAAACATATCCGACACCAGGAACAGTCGGCGTCCCAATTTCAGACCAATCAAAGTGGTTTGCCAATAATTGTGATGACCAAGAGGAAGAAAATCTCCAAGCATTGTCATACTGCCCATCTCCTGCTGTCGAGGCTGGAGAAGAGGGCGGTAGCAGCGATATCGCTCAAATAGGTCTTGAAGCAGGTCTGGGGGTTTAATCATGGGATGTCGATCATGCGGGGGTTCTCAAATACCTAGCCCCTCTACAATCATTACAGCCGAGCAAACTATCCTAAGAGACCAGAAGCCGGTCGCGGAGCCAGATGGGAGCTTGCTGTTCGACCGTATTGCACCTACAATGGTAGGGTATGTTCACGACAGAGCCAACCCTAACCGGTTGAAACCAGACCTTGTTCCATGCACAGAAAGGATTACCCTGCCTGTACTTGGGAGATCCGGTGTCTGGGTCATGAACCAGTGTAACCACTTGGAATGCCCTAAGAGAGGGCAGACAGTTGATGAGGAGATTTGCAGCGAGTGTCCGTTCCGAAAAGAACGAGCCGCGAAAACACGTCTGGGAGAAAAATGATGGCGAGGGTAAACAAAGATTGGGTCGATGCCTATTTCGATCATGGCATCGACATCTCCAATCGAAGAGTCTTTTTGGACTCTGAAATAGCGGAAGCGTCTATTGGCGCCGCCGTTCGAGGATTGTATTTGATGGAATCACAATCCAAAGAAAAGCCAATCGAAATCTTCATCTCGTCATTTGGTGGATGTGTCTACGAAGCTTTGGCTTTGTATGACATCATGAACACCATATCATGCCCGCTGCACACATTTGCCTATGGTAAATGCATGTCAGCGGCGCCACTAATCTTGGCTGCCGGAGAAGAAGGCCACAGGTGGGTTGCCCCACACGTAGCCTTCATGCACCACGACTGGTCTACGGATCTGGTTGGGAAGGGCAGCGAGCTACAAGCCGCTTTGAAGCACCTGGAAGAGTTGGGACAAGTTTGGACAAAGCTTTTGGCCAAACATTCCAACAAGGACTTCAAATGGTGGCACTGCCGGGCAAAGAAGCCTGCTGACTTTTATTTCTCGGCAGCAGAAGCTATTGAATGGGGGCTGGCCGACGAGATGTGGCTTGAGAAGCAATAAGCTACCATAGACTAAGGGCAAGCGATAGATGAATGTGCAGTCGCGATAGTCCTGTCTATGGTAGCTTCAAAATTGCCAGTGCGTAGAGAGCATGGCTTTGTAAACTTCTGCCTCGGCGCGGGCGTCAGATAAAGCATCGTGCGGGTTGTGGTTGACAACATTGAAGCGCCGACACAGAGACCCCAAGTTCACATAGTTGAATGGGATTTGAGCACCCTGCATGTAGTGCAGGTCGTTCAAAAAGATAGCCGTCGTCATTGTGTCACGAGCGTATGGGTGGAAGAAGTAGTTGAACTGATCCACCCCCAGCCACTCTTTTAGGAACCCTGCTTCGTACTGCCAGTTCTGCGCCAACGGGACAAGTGTCTTTTGATGCGGGAGGTTGAGCTTGGCCCACCACTCTTCGAGAAGCTCTTCAACTACCCATCGATCAGCAGCGTTCAATAGCAGCCAATCAATCGATATCTTGTGGACAGCAGTCGACCGGCTGTCAACTCGATGTGCATGCTCCGGCTTGATGTAATGAACGAATGGAATGACATCTTCCAGCGGTTCAATCTTTGAGTTCAATGGCTGGATTGCGATTTGAATGATTTCGTGATAGCCTGGAATTCTTCCTGTTGTCTCTACGTCGACAGCACAAAGAAGATTACCGTCGAGATGAACTAAACCATTAGGCAGTCTCATCTTTGAATACCCCTTTTCGGCAGGCTTCCAACCACAGGGGTCGGTCGATCTTGTTCAAGCTCAAACCTCTATCCTTGGCCCAAGCTTGGAATGCGTCTAGAACACGGTCTGGTTTGTAATCCCTGCCAACCACGATTGGTGAGTCATTCTCATTCAGGTACGTGATGAAATCAACAAGCGCACCAAGCAGAAGAGAACGGCCATTGTCGTTTATCTGTTGATGCATTTCTCCACCTGTAAAGCAAGAGCCATTTCAGCAGGTGATTGTCTCGGTCGACAACCAGTCCCGTAAATCCAGTCAGCGAACTGCTTGGCTTGTTCTCCTAGATCCCGAATGTCACCAGACGCGCCGAGAACGTAATCCCAGCCATCATAGTTGAGAAGTGCCTTGTCAGGATTCAATTCATCCGGTGTCCCTGGACGCTCATCAGGACCGAAGCCTGGACGCACGACTTTGATCAACAGCCCTCCACGAGACTTTATGCCCTCTGCCTCATTTGGAAAACGTGTGTCAGGAATGATGACAACCTTGACACCAAAGTCTGTGTTCAGCACGTAGTCAAGCCACGTACGCTGGTAGACTTGCTCACGGACAGCATTTGTCCCCATCATGATCCAAACATCACGAGGAGACAGACCCTCTGGATGCTCAGGGCTCGCGAGTCGTTCGAGTTTGACTTCACGAAGCCGTTCTCCCTCGGCGGTATCGTAGAACTCCGGCTCGCGAAGCCCTGCCCATCCATAGAGTTCATGGCAGATTTGTTTCAGCTTCCAAGCGAACGAAACCTTCTTAGCCGTGACTTTGTACTGCTTCAATTCCTTCAGCAAAAAGTTCGCGAAGGTGTCCTTCCCTGTCCGCTTGTAGTGACCCAGCCCAATGTAGTATGTCATCATCTTGATCCTCGATTTCGATAAAGTCCCCGCCGTTCCTCTGAGCAAAGACTGATTGGTTTGAAGGGAATCGATCAACCTCCACTGTCTTGATATACACAGCAGCTACACAGTCGCGGTTGGCCCACTCTGTGTACCTGTAGACGTTAATACGCATCGGGATTTCCTTCCCGTAATTTGAGACGACCTTTATCGCGGATCAAAGGTGCGCGACGAAGCTCATCGGGTGTTGGTGGTTCCTTCGGGTCAATCAACAGATTCCCAACAAAGGTTGTGTTTTTGGCATCAAACCCGCCAGTTGGGAAATGGTCTGGAAGACTCATGCTCACGCGCTTCTTCGACCAAAAGCCCCGCTCTTCCTCAGCGAGAGTCTTAACAAATGCGTTGTAGAAGTCTCGCCATGGAACAGACGCCCCTGGCTTGTAGACACAACGCTCTTGAATGAATACTTCAAGGTCCGTTCGCTGTTCTTCTTCGTAGCGCCGCTTGCTTGAAGTGTTGATGTACGGAACACGAAGACGGCTCTCAGGTGGTGGGATTTCAAGGTCACACAGAGTACGCATGAAATGCGGTGCTTCCTCGTCCAACCTTTGCATAAGAACCGCATGTGGAATCTCGGCTCTTTCACTCGCAGCAAGAGACGGAACATGGATCATGGTTGTGCGGGTGTCCCCAAAAGACACCATGCAGTCTTCACGGTTGTTTGAGCACTGGATGAAGTGCAGAGTGTTTCTTTGTCGGAACACGTCAGTTCGCATCGCTCGGATGGCAATGAAATCATTCGTGGTCCAGTCTTTCATTCGAGCGCGGGCACGCGCGACATCCTTACCATGTGGACTGACTTCTTCAATGACAGCCAAGACACAGTTGGCCAGCTCGCCATTGAAGTCGTTGTCACCCTTCAAAGCTCGATCAGCAAATTCGACGCCTCCAGTAATCAGACGTGCGATGGCCTGATGCAAGGTTGACTTGCCAGTGTTCTCATCGCGTGAGAACAGAAACAAGTATGGCAGTTTGTCAAATGGATGACGCAGAAGACTTGCGATCCAAAGCTGAAGATAATGACGACCGGTTCTCACGCCGTACTTAATCCCCCATGGGTGTTCTCGTACAGCTTGATCAAGGTCTTGGCCAATGTGATCCAGGATCTGGTCCCAGTGCGGGTGTTGTGGAGCCTGATCAAAATCCAACTGGGCGGGCTGGAACTTCCATTGTGCTGACTTGAAGTTCCATTGTCTCTGGCCTGGGTACTCAGGCTGGAAAGGAAGGTTAACCAAGGACCATGAAGTTTGTACTGCATAGCCCAAGTAGTCGTCTTGTTCCTTTGCCTTGAGACCATTCTTTCCCAGAACCTTTTGGACGTGTATCAGAGGGTGTCGCACCCAAGTGCCACTCGAATCCCAGATGTACCAGCCAGACTGTTCGCCGTTAGGCGTGTTGGTACAACGACAGATTTTGTCCCATCGTTCGTAGTCAACTTCATCTTGCCCGCCGCTGGTTTCAACACCACGAACGATTGTTTCCCACCAGCCACCGCGTTTCTCATTCCAGTTTGCACCGGGCTTGTGTTCGTCCTTGCTGAGTTGTTTCATACGGAGAACAACTCGCCCCTCGCGCTTGCTGACCTTGATTTCTGACTTTCTGTCTCCGTACCTGTCAATGTTGATCTCAAAGTCAACACCAAGCATTTTCAGTGCTCGAAGTGCCTCTTCGAGAGTATCAAAAGCGTAACCGCCTTCAGACAATTCGGAGCCACCAGCAATACGTGCGGCCACATCGAGTGTTGGCTTTCGATCAAAGAATGTTGCTACCCAGCCGTTGTCTTGGCGTTCCCAAGACTCGTGTTCGCGAACATCCTTACCGAATCGATAGAACTTCCAGCCTCTTCCTGGCAGCGGAAAACCAAAACAGTTTGGCTTACCTGGATCGCCACCCTCTGACAGTGTATCGAAGAACCCGTTGTACTTACCGGGATTCTTTTGCATGATGAGCTTCAACCCATGCGTGTGGGTTTGAAGAAGACGATAATCTTGGTGCCAGATTGCTGAGTACCCGGCGTCACCCAAATCATTGATGACTTCGTCGTGCTCTGGCGTCAGCTTAACCTCGCTACGGCTGTTCGCCAGCACGTCGAACTCATCTTCGTCATGAGCTTCGATGCCACGAACTCGTTGCTTGGCACGGCGCCGAGTCACGACTTCAATATTGTCTTCCCAGTATTCAGGGAGATCATTTGGATGCAGGATGCTTGAAGCGGCCTTGACCTGAGTGTAGCCATGATTCTGTTTCGTGGCATCACGGTGCCACACCCACATGTTTCCACCACAGGCGTCAATTGCTGTGCTGAAGTCAAAGCCTGCATGCTGAGACATCATGCCAAGTACAGTCTTGGCAAGAGCTTGGTGATGCGTGTGGGTCTTGGTTGGGACGCCGATATTCTCTGGATCGGTCGGGTCGCAAAAGTAGACGTAGAGATGGAGACCTTTGCCGCGCGTCGATAGTCGGACTTCAACCCACGGGATGGCACAGGCCGCTTCCTGGACGTTCTGCAACTCATCTTTGGTAACGCCAACACCGGCAGCATGGCCAGTGATCGCGTCAAAGTCGAAGGCAACCCACTTGGATCGTTTGGAAGCCCAGTCCCACCCGGTCATGCCGATAGCTTCAGCATGTTGCTCCAACGACCAGTTCAGTTCATAATCATGCCAGATGGGCTCTTCCGTCATCGCCTTCTTCGGGATTCGGATGTGCCACCATTCGTGCTCGCCGTCTGTCCAGGCGTTGTGCTTCCCTTCAACCGGCTCGCCACCTTCCGACGAGACGTTGATTTGCAGCTCCATGTTCGGATTGTAGCGGGCCAACAACTCCGCGTTGTTCAGGTCTCCACGCTTCGATTGGGTCTCAAAGAGCTGTCTGACCCGTTCGGTTACTCGTGCCATAGATTCGTTGTCTCCGGTAGAATTGGTCTTTCCTCTAATAGACGCCAAAATCGGACTTTTGACCAAAGATTCTCAGCAGTTTACCATAAAAAGTACCCTTTCGACAAGCGCTTGATTGGAAACTGGCCTCAGTTGGTTCGTAACTCCTTGCCGCGTTTGATGTAGGGTATTGAAGGTCGATAAAGCCGAGTCTACACTTTCCCCTACTATCTATCATTATACGCGCGAGATTTCACGAGAAATCAGAGAAAATGTATACCCGTAATGTCCGAACCCAGCTGATGACCTAGGATCGTTAGTGACTATTTTGACGAAAATAGCAATTTTGGCGATTTTTTCTGGTCAAAAGACCATTTCCGGCGTCTATTAGATGTACGATGGAATGCTCGCAAGATATCCGGGCAGACCTGATCGACCCCGCGCCAGTGCTTCTGCGGCCAGTCAATCGGCTGAGCCAAGAGTACCTGGACATGGTCGCCGACTTCGAGAAGGACGGCCACTTTGGTAACTCGATACTCGTCAGACCCCGCGATGGCGGGAGATACGAAGTTGTCGATGGAATGTACAGATGGACAGCAGGCAATGAGGCTGGCCTGGAGTTCTTTCAATGTGTTGTCCGGGATATGCCTGACGACGAGGTTCTCGTTTGGCAGATCAAGTGCAACGCAACCAGAAAGGATACCGACCCGATCGAGTTCGCTCGACACTTGAAGCGGTTGATCGACCTGTCTCCCAAAGTGAATACGCTACAGGATCTGGCCGAGCTGACGGGTAAGTCCCGTAGCTGGGTCTGTGAGATGCTGTCGCTAAACAATTTGATCCCCGAATACCAGAAGATGGTATCGCGCGGTTTGATCACAATCGGTAATGCCCAGCTTCTGGCGAAGCTGAAGCCTTACTTGCAACCAAATCACGTCCAGGAAGCCCAGATCCAATCTGTTACGGAGTTCAGAAAAACTGTCGCGGCGGCTGTAAATGACTTCCGCGAGAAGTTGAAGTCCGGCAGGACGGAAGCTTTCTGGTCTGAAGAAATCAAACCTTACGTTCGCAATCTGACAGAGATCAACAAAGAGTTGAATGACTGGCAGGTTGGTGCTAGAATGATTGCTGCCCAAGGGTGCATTTCACCACTCGATGGCTGGAAGTTAGCCGTCCAGTGGCTGATGAACATGGACCCAGACATGCTGGCGTTTCGCAAAGCGAAGATGCAACGGGCAGAACTGGCCAAGCTTGAAGAGCTGCAAGAGCTTCGAGAGCTGCGTGAGGAGAGGAAAAAAACAGGTGCTTGATGGTGCCTGATGTTTGCTGTATGATGAGTGAAGCTTGAGTTTCCTACTTTCCGCATTTGGAGTTTGAACAACGATGAGTCAAGATTTGATCCCAGCCGATGTATTTGTTGACCTTCCGTCGACCGAAATCGATGAAGGTTCCTTTGATGACGTTGCCACGTCGACCGATTACTTGCAACGATTGCAGCTGATCTCGAAGGGCAAGTACGTCGACTCCCGCCAAGCTCAAGGTGGTGACTACGCAGTCATCATCGATTCCGAGACCTGCCGGGTTCTGGGCGACAGGATCGACCTGTTGGTATTTGATCGCCGTCACAAGGCCATCGACATGTCGAATGTCGATCAGGTGCTGGTCTCATACGATCCAGCATCGGACTTGTACGCCGACATCCGACAACGATCTGGTGAGAAGGATTCCGGCTGCCAGTATGGAGTTGAATTCCTGGTTGCCGAACGCAGCACTGCCAAGATGTATGGTTTCTTCTTCGGCACCAAGTCGCTGCGCCGTGTCCTTCAGACCATGTACGCCTACATGCCTTTGTCGGCACAAGACATCGAAAGACGCGGATTGACCGGCGTCGAGCCTCACGGCCCACTGCCCGTCACCCTCACGTCAAAGAACGTTCGTCAGAAGACCTATTCGTGGTTTGTTCCCGAATTCCAGGACTGTTCGACGCCGTTCTCGAAGAACCAGCTCCCTTCGCCCGAAAAGATCAAGGAAGAAATCATCAAGTTCCGAAACCCGGACAAGGATGAGACCGCCGTCGTGAAGAGCGAGCGTAAGGGTCGAGCGCGTTAACCACCGACACAATTGTCGCGTTGGAGCCCGCTCGAACGTTCTGGATTCGAGCGGGCTTCTTTCTTTTCTGGTTGACAAACTCGATTCTCCGTGGTAAGATTCAGTACAACCTTGGAGATTCAGAATGCGAACTGTTTTGCTGGCACTGGTTTTGACATTGACGCTGGCTTCGTCCAGCATGGCTCAGGAAGGTGGATTGATCGGCTTCTATGACGCGATGAAGCAACAGGAGTCGGCAGTCGAACAACACCCGCGAGCTGGACAACCGATCGAAACAACGGAATTGGATCTTGGTCCAATCCCACCATACTTCGCCAAGCGGTACCTGCGAGGCGAGCAATACTCCCAGTGGGCTTTGCTCTGGAACGCATACCAAGAGGAAGTCGTACAGCGGAGTTACCGACAGCGGGTCGTGTACGGAACCACTGTCACAACGAACAAAACAACAAACGGAACGACTGTCACGACTACGCCGCGCTTCTGGGTATTCCCTGAAGGCACACCCGGTGTGATCAAGTACAACCCGTTCGTTCCGCCGAAGAAGTAAACATTGCGGTGAGGGCCGGTGCCCCAGTGGGTTTCATATGCCCAACTCCGGTGGTTCGACTCCACCCGCCGCAACTAGCAACCGAACGCCAAACGAGGGTTATCAATTGGCTGATTTCACCCCTCAACCGGCATAAACTTGTTGCTTTTAACTAGCCGATTAGCTCAGATAGGCGCAGAGCAGGACTCTTACAAAGTCACGGTCGGGGGTGCGATGCCCTCATCGGCTACTTGGAGAACATCATGACCACAACCAGATTGAAACGCAGGACCATTACAACTTGAGGCGCGCTAACACTGCGCGCCAACATGGCTCCGTAGTGTTAAGGCAGCATCACCGGCTCTTAACCGGATGGGTGCTGGTTCAAGTCCAGCCGGGGCCACTTTAAGGCTCCGTGGTGTAATGGCAGCATTTCCGACTTTTAATCGGTTCGGTGCAGGTTCGAGTCCTGTCGGGGCAACTTTGGTCTCATGGTGTAATGGACAGCACAAGGGTCTTCTAAGCCTTTAGTCCGGGTTCGATTCCTGGTGGGACTACTATGCTGTATTTGAAGTACAACGATCGTCGAGCTGGAGTGTTTGTTCGACGCGCCAACGATACGGTCTTCCTTCGGGACGACGAGAAAACAAAAGAGGCACCCCCGTGGTTCAATCCTAAAGTCTATGACAAACAGACTCGGATGACTGACGACTGGACAGGGGTTGACTTCGGTGAAGTCGAGACACAAGCTTGGGAATGGTTCAACGAACATGGTTCCAAAGTCGCAAAAGAAGAGGCAGGCCCAGAGCCGACGCCCTTGGATGAAGGCCGTGAAGGAATTCACGAAACGTAAGGACCGCGCCGCAGTACGGCAGGCGTTGGGCCATGAAAGATACGAAGACATCCCAAACAACCAGCGGTTGAAGGAAGAAGACCCCTGGGCCTGGGATTAACATACCCGTCGCGTCACTCATCATGACACGCATAAAGGACGGGTGAATGTCCTGCGGGTGTGATGGACGGCACGCGAGTCTACGAAACTCGAAGACCGGGTTCGATTCCTGGGTGGGATACTTATGGCAATCGTGAACTACCACGAGAAGTGGTTGTACTTGATGGAGCCACATACCGCCAGCCGCGCGGTGCATGAGGCTCTTATGAAGGATCGCAACTGCCATTACATTGACCAGCACCATGCAACGCTGGAAGAAGTAATGGACAAAGCGACAGAGCCATTGCTTGGGTACGATTGCGTTTGTACGGTGAGGAACCCTCTCGACTTTGTTGTGTCGAGATGGCGCCTCGGTAAAGGACACAGACTGCCCTTCGCGGAGTGGGTGAAAAAGAATCCAGACCAGCTGCATTCAAAATGGAGCGGTCTTTGGAAAGCTTGCAACATTGTTTGCTGGTTCGAGAATCTCCAGAATGATTTGAACCATGTGTTTGATCGCAGGGTTCCACTGGAGCATAATCACCTTCATCGGACCAACAATAAACAAGCGTGGGGTTCCTACTACGACAAAGAAACATTCGAGATCGTCGTTAATCACTTTGCTGACTATGTCAGCACTTTCGGTTACGAAAACACCTTCATCGGTGACGGCGTGATCGCGACATCAATCAGCAAGGCAGCCAGAAAGAATAGGCTGAGGAAGATTGGTTATGGCCGTCATCAACCGGAGAGATAAATGGGTCTTTCTGTGCGAGCCACATACGGCGAGCAGAGCGACTTCAGAAGCATTGTTGAAGCTAGATGGGGCGGAACAGTTTGGTCACCACCATCAAGATTTGCTGCAACTGACTAACGCGAACAAGACCGGGACAGTCCCGTTGCAGAGCTTGGTAGGCTATGACATAATCTGCACAGTCCGTAATCCACTTGATGTGCTGGTTACTCACTGGTGGATTAGCTCAAACAGTCGGCGAGAGGAATGGACATTCGAGCAATGGATCACATTCAATCTGAACAACCAGATTGTGTATACACCACTGCATCGACAGCTCTGGCAGCATTGCAATAGCTTTTGCTACTACGAGCATTTGCAAGATGACTTGAATCACGTATTCAAGCAAGACGTGCCGCTCGGTTACGACGAGCAACACAAGACAAAACACAAACAACATTGGCGAGCCTACTACAGCGATGAATCGCTTGAGTTGATACTGATGTACCACCAGACGTTTCTGGATCACTTTGGGTATATCATCACAGCTCGCGACATGGTTGTGGATGGGCAAGTTCGAGATCGCAGACGCAAGCAAATAGGTCAAGGTCGGTATCACTGGCCGAGATCAACATGACCCCGTGGTGGAACTAGGCAGACACGCCGGTCTTAGAAACCGGAGCCTACGGGCATACAGGTTCGATTCCTGTCGGGGTTACTTTTGGCCGTGAAGTGTTACGGCAGCACACGTCCGTGGTAAGGACGGAGATCGAGTTCAATTCTCGACGTGGCCTCTTGACACTGACAGAATGCGATGTATACTTGAATCAGCTCAGCAACAGATTGCTGCTTCAGTTCGATTCTCCTCTGGTGAGGGCTAGTCTCCCGTGAGGGCTAGTGAAGGGTTCAATTCCATCGCGGTGGTCAGTATCTGGGGCACACGGGCCTGCTGAGCTTTATGAAAACACCAAACCTTGAATGGCTGCGAGCAAAGAGTGACGAGACCATAACCGCCAAGCGGCGAACATGGGAGTCACGTTGTCGGCAATACAAGGTTCAAGAGAGCATTGGTAAGTTCTCCGGGATGGGGACAGTTTACTATGCTCTGTTTGGAAATGAGATCATCAGCAAGCATAAGAAGCGGAAGCCCGCTCAAGATGCTTGCGAGAAACATTCGAGTGTAGTTCGGTAACAAAGCGCGTCTTATTAACGTGCAAAGCGGGTTCGACTCCTGCCGCTCGGACTGTGTATGTGTTGTAACAGGCAGCATTTCACCTTGTGACGGTGACGGTACGGGATCATACCCCGTCATACACCCTGGCAGCGTAGCTAAAGCAAACGCCCTGTGCGATTACCTTGCTGGCGACAGCCGACAGTGTAGGGTTATCGGATAAGCACCAGTTTCATAAACTGCCATATGTAGGTTCAACTCCTACCGCTGCCGCTTGACAATTTAGGTGCCGAAAGGCTAGGGATTGGTGGCCCGAACAACAAACTACCAGGGATGATAACTGCCCCTCAGAGGCTGTGAAGGCTGATCCCAGCTGGAGCCTCTGAGAATTTATCTAGCGGTAGAACAGGGGATGATTCGCGTGTTTTGGGAACACGAGCACGCTGGTTCGATTCCAGCTCGCTAGACTTCGCCGAGTAGACTTCAGAGAGATTGAGAAACGCAGGGGAGGAACAACGGCGCCTTAGACACCCGCCCCGTTGTCTCGGCTGGAACGCGGAAAGTTAAAACGGTTCCAGGGGGACAGCGTACACGGTACTCTTGAGAGGCGTAGGCACACTGAGCAGGTTTAACAGCCTGTGATGAGGATGTCTACACTCGGCAATTTACGACTCATTGGTCCAGCCCGGAGTGGACGTTGCCCTGTCACGGCAAAGATCACGGGTTCAAATCCCGTATGGGTCGCTCATAAGCCTCATTGGACTACTGGCTATGTCGTCGGCTTCTCAGGCCGGAGAACCCAGATCGATACTGGGATGAGGTACTTGAGTAAGGGGCGGTCACATGGGATTTGTCAGGCCCAAATTCCCAGATCAAATCTGGGACGGGTTAACGGCAAACCCAGACCGTATTAACCCCTCGATTGTTGTTACGCCAAACGCGCAAGACTGGGATCAAATCGCAGCTGAAGTTGTTGCGATCGAGACCTATCTCGCTGGTTTGCCCGTGACACCTGATGGTGATAAGTTTTCTCTGTACTCAGGGGAGGCAGAAATTTCACTATCAGGTGGCCAGTGGGTCTTAATGCAATCCACTGGCCTGCTGACAATCGCAGACAATACAGTCTCCGGTAAAGTCTCAGGTCTGGCTGTTACCGGGGGAGGAATTGGAGATTCAATTGTCTATCTGAGGCAAGGTAGAATTGTTTCTTCTGACTGGACGAACACAACTGGCGGAACTGAGTTAGTGCCTGGCGCTGACTACTATTTGACAACCAACGGAGGGATGAGTGTCACAGCACCACTGAGTGGTTTCCTTGTCAAGCTTGGGCAGGCTCAAAGTGAAACTGCCTTCGATATTGACATCAGTCCTTCAATAAGGTTGTAATACAATGGCAGTGAAGAAAGCAATCGTTCTTACAGGCGGGCAGCTCGAACAGCTACAAGCCGGTGATATCCTGGACATCGGGAATATCATCACGAAAAACAACAACAGCGGCGGGGCCATGGTTATTGGCCAGCCTGTTTTCGTCTCAGGTGTCAATGCAGATTTGGCACAGGCAGACGCACAAGGTACAATCCGAGTAGCAGGGCTCGTGGCCGACATCAGTGCTGCGGATGCGTCTCCGGTGAATATCTTGACGGATAGCATTCTGGAAGCGACAACTGGCCAATGGGATGCCGTGACTGGCGAGACTGGTGGTTTGACGCCGGGCGCCAATTACTTCCTGGACCCAGACGCACCCGGTATGTTGACTCAGACGGCTCCGTCAGTCGTTGGCGACTTTGTTGTCCGTGTCGGTCACGCTTTGTCAACGACCGAGTTCGAGATCGAAGTACAACAACCAATCAAACTGTGAGCTGACAAATGGCTGGTTTACAGCCCTTGACAATCGAAGCAGGGATGATACAATTGATTGGTGACCGGCGAACGGAATTACGCCGAATCAATCTTGGTCCGATATCACCAATAGTTGTGACTTCGGACACGATTGTAGTTCAGTTCTCGTCGCACTTCCTGGACGGGAATGGTGGAGGGACTAAGAACGTTGACTTCATTTTGGGAGGAGTGGAAGGCGATTTGCTTGTGTTGTTTGGAGATAATGTTCGGGTGAGAAATAACGGAAACGTTGACTTCGGTCCCAACATGCTTTTCAACAACCCTCGTAAATCATTGACACTCCTGTTTCGGAACAACTTTTGGTATGAGTTGAGCAGAACATAAACACCATGGCTCACGGCGAGGCGCCGGTCTGCAAAATCGGCTTTTATGGGTTCGACTCCCATCTTGGTGTCTTGTTCAAGGTAGAGCGTGAATATCCGTTTATTACCGTTGGAAACGGGGCGATGCTGTCGTAAGGCAGCAAAGTCATTGTGCGGGCATACCTTGAACGACTATGCGGTATAGGTGTTAGTGGCAGCACGAATGCTTGCCAAGCATTAGGCGCCGGTTCGACCCCGGCATATCGCACTGAATGCGTCAGTAGTGTTTAACAGCAGCATGCCTGCCTTCCAAGCAGGCGGTCTCGGTGCAACTCCGTGTTGACGTACTTAGGAGAAAATGATGCCCGACAAGTATCGTAGCTGTCCTGTTTGTGAAATCACTTGGGAAGGCGGTGAGATTCCAGACGGATTGATAGCGGCGAACCCGGAGCATTACAACACCCGCGAGAAAGCCGAAGAGGCAGCTCGCAGTTATGGGTGGACGCCTGAAAACAAAGCAAAGTTCGGCGCCAATGTAATTGGCGTCGAATACTCATGGGACGACCCGAATCATTACGACGGAGTCTCCGAGTGGCGATGCACGTCATGCGGGGCTCGGATTGGTCGTTGGTCCGGTAAAGTCCTTGGGGACAAAGAAGCAGAGCAACCATTTGGTGCAGTAGCTTAGACAGTAAAGCTCCGGCTTGAAACACCGGCGACGTAGGTGCGAGCACTACCTGTACCACTGAGAACCGAAGGTATTGGGTTATCGGTCCCCCACACACACGCGCTCTCTTTTGAGTTCGAGTGGGGGCCTGACCCCAACATCAACTAACTTGTTCTCTTATTTTAGCGCCTGGTTGGCAGAATGGCCATGCACCGGTTTTGTAAACCGGCAATAGGGGTTCGATTCCTCTACTGGGCTCTTACGTCGCCGTTGGCACCCCGTGACGGCGCCAGCACTTCACGTCAAGGTAGCTGGTCTATTGGAGTCAGGAGCTGGCCGACCATAGTTCGGCTACCTTGGCGGAACGGGGTTAATGTATCATGTATGATGCATTAAGCCGGTTAATGTCCAATCTATGAGTCATTAAATGGGTGGACCAAACGACAGGTACGAAGAGCGGGCTGAGAGAAAGCGCGCTGCCGAGAAAAGGATCACAGTCACTTACGAAGATGTTCAAGGTCTGATCGACGACCTCGTTGAGGAACTTGACTACGATCTTTGGAAAGAACTGTTTCCACTCAGTGCCCAAGCATCTGGAACTGTCACAAAACCGGTAGCGTTGTTGATTGAAACTACCAGAAGACATTTGAAACAATGGGGTGTTGAGATGATTCGCTAGAGAGATATCGCGTTCCGCTACACAAAAGGTACTGGGCCGGGCGGGCAGCATAAGAACAAGACAGAGTCTTGTGTGATTGCCAAGCACATACCGACAGGCATCGAGGTAAAGATCGATGGTCGGAACCAGCACCAAAATAAGCGGGCCGCGATTCGGCAACTGGAAATTGCAGTCCAGGAGCACATCGACAAACAACGAGCCGCTGACAAAAAGGCTCGACGTGACAAGGCGATTCATGAACACAACCGCATCCGAACCTATGACTTCAGTCGCGGTATAGTGACTGACCATCGAACAGGAAAGACAGCGTCGATCAAGGACATCCTTGAAAAAGGATTGCTGGACAAGCTTAGATGAAAACTCGTGTTTGTTCCGACTGTGGTAGAACAGAAGGGTTGAAGCCCTACCTGTCCTTTCGCAGGAACTACACAGTGGTACTCAGGCTTGTTTATGGTCGGCTTCTTTGTCAATGGTGTCGAGCCAAGATGAAGAACGCAGAACGAAGATGAGACGCAAACAATACAAGGCAATCGGCATCGATCAAGACTTGGATGCTACTTGCCATTCCCGCCCACCAGGGCACAACCAATCACGCAAATGCAAGGTCTTCAAAAGGAAGACAAGTAAGCGGATGCGTCGAGTCTTGAAAGAAGACTTAAACATGAGACTTTCATCATCCAGTTATCGTTCATCGTATAGTTCGTGAACAACGAACAGTGCGCTGAAAGTCTGGGTGGTGTTCCCTTTCCCTGTCTGTAAAACAGGCGTTGTAAAACGGAAGGGTGGTCCAACGAGTGGTTCGATTCCTCCACTACCCACTTCACTTTGGAAGGTAAAGCAGGCGCAGTGGAGTGCCGACTAGCCTTGAAAGCTAGGATACTCTTTAGTGGGTACGGGGTTCGAGTCCTCTGCCTTCCGCTCGTTGGAACCTAGACGAATGTTGGTTTGTCGTGCTTGTCCGCTAAACAAGTCCGGTGTAAAACCCGGCGAGGGTTCAATTCCCTTGGGTTCCGCTTGGAGATTACAATGAAGCTGAAAGAAGTTCACGCGATCGAGCAGCTGATCAAAGATCGGCGCGAGTCATTGAGTCGGGAGGATCTCAGTGAATTCGAGCTTGACAAACGTGCTCGTGCTTTGATGGTCCTGATCAATGCTCGTGACGAGCTTGTGAAGATCGGAGACCTGAAGGAACCATCAGTACCATTTATCAAGACACGAAGTCCGTATGAGCCCCGCAAGCTTGTTCGGCAATTTCGATAATGATGCCTGGGTGCGCCAATTTGGCAGAGCGATCTGTTTCAAAAGCAGGTGGTTGCTGGTTCGAGTCCAGCTCCAGGTACTCCGACAGTTTAACTGCTGGCCAATGCATCTGATGTGAGTGTGGCCTGCTGGGTTCGAGTCCCGCTCAGGAAGCTCATATCTGGGTCTCAGTTAAACTGTCACTTGACTATCGCACAATTCAGTGTATACTTGATTGTGCCTGTCTGATCGTGAGCAATCATGAAAGGACCAAACAATTCGTTGACAGTCTAATAGCTGCGGCGGACGCTGCCACCGGGACAGCGGCACAAGCTCAACGACGGGCTTCCCTAGACAGACATTTGATGTTCGCGGGGTACCCATCCTCGCAACCTATTGCACGGTCGTATAACGGTAATACGGGCGGCTGTTAACCGCTACGATGCAGGTTCAAATCCTGCCTGTGCAGCTTTTTATTGTACGGTGGCCAAGCAGGTGAAGGCACCCGTCTGATACGCGGGAGATACGCTGGTTCGATTCCAGCCCGTACAACTTGGAGACTTATCATGTTCACATTGCAACAAGAGCGTTGGTGGCAGCAACAGGCTGTCTAATACTACGCGCTCTTGGTGTAATGGTAGCACGAGTGGCTTTGAACCACTAGGTCTGAGTTCGATTCTTAGCGGGCGTGCTTTTTTCACATTCCCGTGGTGTAATTGGAAGCATCACTAGCTCCAACCTAGTGGGTCCGGGTTCGAGTCCTGGCGGGTTTGCTTTTAGGAGACTGATATGCCAGTCAAAGTTGTCAAGCGTGGTGAGAAGTTCCGCGTCGTTGAGCCTAGTGGCCAGATTGCAAAGAACAATGCTGGTACAGCGGTTGATGGCGGCGGATTCGGTAGCAAGGAAGCTGCGGCGCGACAAGCTCGTGCCATCAATGCGAATCTTGGGAAGAAGAAATGATGACCGAAGATCAGGAACGCGAGTATCTCACTAGCAAAGGCTGGGAGATGCCTTTGTCAGAAGAAGACGGCTGCGAGACCTGGAGGTTGCCTCCAGAACTCCGTCGCGATTATCCTGAGCAGTTGGTCAGCCGAACGCAGCATTACTGGGACCGAGAAGATGCGGTTCGATTGCAAGTTTTGATGGACAGGATTGGTCCCAAAACGATCAGGGAAGACTACATTGAAATCAGCAAGGAACTCAGAGAACATGACGCTGCAAGGCAGATCATCGTTCAAAAGCTGAGAAACCTTCAGAACAAGTGCAAGCATCCCAATTCCGCGACATGGAAAGATGGGATGGAATGCCCTGACTGCGGGTTGAGAACAGATAAATAAATGGGCCGGTATGTCAAGGGGACGATTAGCCTTTGCAAGGCCGATGTGCTCGGTTCGATTCCGAGTCGGTCCACTGTACCCCTCCAGGGATAGCATCCCTGGATCACCGAGACGACAGTCTCGGTTCTTATGCCTCATTGGACTACTGGCTATGTCGTCGGCCCTTCAAGCCGGAGAACCCAGATCGATACTGGGATGAGGTACTGGTTAACCAACTCGTTTCTTCTCCAGGAGAAAAACCACAATGGGAATTTTCGCAAGCTTCCTGGCGGATGCAAAGTCGATCGACATCACAGGCGACAAGACTCCGCTTGACAGAGCTATTCATCGTGACATCCAACCAATCATTGCCGCTGGTGACGTTGATGCACCTGCCGGATTCGGCGCGGTCAATGAAGTTCAAACTTTGATTGCCAGCACCGCAACTGCTGGTACGTTCGATCTGAGCATCGGGTTCAGCACACCACTGGGCGATGTCTTTGTGCTCGTCGAGGATATCGCATTCGACGCAGCGCCTGCTGCGATCGAGGCAGCAATCGACGCAGCCGTTACAGCAGCCGGTACAGTCCCTGGATGGGCTGACGGTGACATTGCTGTTTCCGGTGCCGGTACTGCTGAAGCAAACGATACAGTTCTGACTTACAGCGGCGATTCAGTTGCCGGTCGTGCTCAACCTCTCTCAACTGTCGACGGCGCCAACCTGACTGCTGGCGGTGCGGAAGACATCGAAGAGACCACCCCAGGCCAGAATGTCCGTGCTCCATGGGCAGTCTTCTCGAAGTACAGCATTATGACCTTTGGTGGCACACCACCCGCTCAGGTGGGCGGTTCCATCCCAACGCTGGTTTCGACCATCGACCGATCTCGCGTTACCTTCTCTGACGCCACTCTGCGGGCTCTGGCTCGTGAGGCTGAGCTTCAGGACAAGATCGTCGGCCTGGAGGCGGCATTGCTTGCTGCAATGAATCTGAATCCGAATCCTCCGGCCAGTTCACAGGGCTAATTGGCCCTTCTACAATTTGATGCTGACCAAAACACCCGTACCCTCCGGTGCGGGTGTTTTCTTTGCTTGTCGGTACAAGCCGCGTATGGTATAATGGCGCCATGATTCCTAGATCCGCTTTAGTTACTCAGCCTGCGCTGTCCGTGGAGAATCTAGTTGTCGCGTGCTCTCAATTGTTTGATCACAAGGTATCTGATGGGATTGACAAGTCTCCTCGCAAACTGTCAGATGCCGAGAAGTTTCTGTCCCTGATTGACGCGATGCGATCTCCAGGCGCCCCGGCGAGCCTGCAACCAGACCTTCTGAAGCATGTGACTTTCTCTGTCCTTACGGTTGGAGAAGAGTACCACATGATTTACATCCTTGAGATTTGCAGCGGGATGTCTTTGACGCTTGCTGAAACAAAAGGTCGTGGTATAATGGCAGCTGTCATTACTGGTACTCTTGACCAGTGGCGGGACGCCGTTGCCTTCGGGTGCAACAAGCGAGTTGATTTTGAAATTCGATCTTGTTTCAATCAAATCCATTCGTTGTTTGTCGGGGCCGGACTAGGATCGGTCTGGCGCGGGTACAAGCAAACAAACGATGGTCCTGAACTCTTTCATCTGACACACGAGCGATAATGACAACGATCAAAGAAGAGTCGAAGTTACTTGAAGTCAGCCTCCACACTGAGACCAATCGCGGTTTGCTGTTGGCCCACAAAGTGAAAATGAGGGTGACGCCGACTCGCATCTTCTTTGAAAAATCTCCCTTCGCTCTGAAGGATGAGATCAAGTCGATGGCGGGTGCCAAGTGGCATGGCTTCGATGAAGCTAACCCGATGAAGATTTGGTCGATTGACAATTGCCAGCGAAACTGGTTCCAGCTGAAATACCTGATGAACCAAAATCCGTATGGCTGGTTCGAGCAACCGGTTAAGGACTTTCATTTTCGCGACTACTACGTCGATGGTAAGAAGGTCTCACCAAGAGACCACCAGTTCTTTTTAGCGAACTGTGGTCTGACCTACCATTATCAAATTTGGGCGGCTGAGATGGGTACAGGTAAGACCCTCGCCGCGCAGATGGTGATGGAGCATAGTGGGATAAAGAATTGGTTCTGGGTCGGGCCATTGAAGGCCATCGAGAACATCGAGATTGAATTCGAGAAGTGGGGATTGCCCGCCGATCTCAATCTGTGCATGACGACATACGAACGGCTGGTCACTTATATGAGAAATCGCCAGCCTCATGACCCTGTTCCACAAGGTGTTATCTTCGATGAGTCTTCTCGTTTGAAGAGCCCAACAGCACAACGATCGCAGTCAGCCCAGGAGCTTGCCGACTTGATTCGTGACAAGTATGGGTTCGATGGCTACGTTATTCTGATGTCGGGTACACCGTCTCCCAAATCACCGTTGGATTGGTGGAAGCAATGTGAGATCGCGTATATGGCTTCCTTCGTGAAGGTTCCCAGAAAGCTTTGAAAGAGCGACTTGCCTTCCTTGTGAACCAAGAGTTCGATGACGGCATTGTCAAAACTCTCAAGGGATGGAAAGACGATGAATTGAAATGTGCTGAGTGTGGTGACTATGAAGATGAAGGACCACACGCCCCGCCTGACTCGTTCGATGACTTTGAAGAGTTCGATCGAGCTGAGCCATGGCACAAGTTTCAACCAAGCGTCAACGAAGTCGCCTTCATGTATGAACGCCTTCATGGTCTCGTGCATGTGCTGCATAAGAAAGATGTCCTGGACCTTCCAGACAAGGTCTACGAAATTGATGTCTGCGAGCCCAGCCCTAGTGTGATGCGTGCGGCTCAGGCATTGATGGAAGCAGCACCGAATGCCATCACAGGTATGACTTGGCTTCGTGAAGTCAGCGATGGCTTCATGTACAAAGACGAGTTGGACGGTACAACAAAATGCAATATCTGCAATAGCGCTGAGCATCCAGGTAAGATCGCGGAGTGGTTTGATCCAGAAGATCCTGAACAGGGATTTGATGCGATTGACTTCCTCGACCCTGACTTCGCAGCTCGATTGAAGACAAGGTTGATTCCTTGCAAGAGATGCGATGGCACACAGCAGATGAAAAAGTACAAGCGTATCATTCGCGAAATCCCTTGCCCAAAGGAAGAGAAACTGGCAGCCCGTTTAGAGGAATGCGAAGAGACTGGTCGCATTGTTATCTTTGCGGGTTTCCAGGGATCGCTTGATCGTATTCAACGTCTTTGCCATAAACAACATTGGGATGTTGTTCGCTGCGACGGTCGCGGATGGCATGTTACAACCAAGGATGGAAAGGTTGTCAAGACAGATGAACCATTGAAGTATTGGAAGAACAGAGACAACGCCAAAGTAGCTTTTGTCGCCCATCCTCAGTCTGGAGGTTTGAGCCTCAATTTGACTGAGTCACGAATGGCTGTGTTCTATTCAAATGACTTCAATCCAGAATCTCGGTCGCAGGCCGAGGATCGAGTCCATCGCATGGGGATGGATGAGAACAGAGGATGCAAGATAGTTGACATCTATCATTTGCCAAGTGATACTCGCGTTCGTCAGATTCTACGCGATAACAGGAAGCTTGAATTGATGACGATGGGTGAGTTCCAGGCATTGCAGATACAAATGCAGTCGGCTTAACGAAAGGAACTTACATTGCCAAGCCTTACAAAGAAGCAAGTGTCAACAATCAAACAAGAGATTGTTGACGGGCAAAAGACACAAGACGAAATTGCCGGAGAGTTCGGCGTCACTCGCGGAACTGTTTCAGCAATAGCAAGAGACAAGATGCACACGGATGTCCCCTGGCCACAACAGCCACCAAAGAAACCTGCTTCTGGGCAAAGAAAGAAGCTTCCACAGCACGACCCAACCAATGAGAGAATCCTTGAGCTAGAAGCTGAAGTCTCCCACCTGACTGAAGAACGAAACCATGCGCGTCGGGCTGCAAAAGCCAACTCGAAGTACATGGGGCTTTTCAAAGCCGCAACTGAAGTCATCCAAGAGAAGATGTCGGCGCCGATGAAGGCTTTGCCGAAAGCGAAGCGGCTGACAAGGAAGTTCACAGTCGAAGAAGATTTGGTTCTTCACTTGTCAGATGGACACCATGACCAAGTCATGACTGCCGAAGAAACTGGAGGGCTTGAAGAATACAACTTCCCAATCTCGTGTGCTCGCGCAGAGAGGCTTATTGACACGACCATCGAGTACACTCAAGTCCATCTCTCAAACTACAAGTTCAGAAACCTTTGGATTCTGGCCAATGGTGACCACACCAGCGGCGAGATCCATGGGCACGAGAAACGATCGTACTTCCGCAATCAGTTCAACAACTCGCTGGCCATTGGACAGCTGCATGCCTTGATGATTCGAGACTTGGCAGCTTACTTCGAGCAGGTGAATTGTGTTTACGTACCTGGAAATCACGGTCGCCGCACGATGAAGAAAGACTACTATGGTGCCCATGAAAACTGGGATTACTTGGTAGCAAAGACAGCACAGCTGTGGCTCCGGGATGTAGAGAATGTTGACTTCCTCATCCCCAACGCATTCAGCGTGAATCTCGACATTAACGGTGTTGGCTTTCACATGTGCCACGGTGATGACATCAAGAGTAATCTTGGAGTTCCATTTTACGGGATGGTTCGTCGCCAATCGAAACTGATGTCATTGAACAACATCAGCAACAGTCTTCGCATCCGGTACTTTTGCATGGGACACCATCACGTTGCAGCTTCGCTGGCCGATCTAGATGGCGAGTTGCTCGTCAACGGCGCCTGGCCCGGCAACGATCAGTTCAGTTACAATTCGTTTGGTGGGTACCGAGAACCCTGCCAGCTATTGCATGGAGTCAATCCGAAGTACGGCGTCACCTGGAGGATGCTCGTGAGACTGAAGCATGAAGCTGAGAAGGATGGACCGCAACGCTACAAGGTGGAGATTTAATCTTGGACAACTACATGCGAGAACACTTCTTTGATTGGTATTCCAGCCGCTTTGGCAAGGAAGCCAATCTGACTGACGGGCACACATTCATGCTGTTTGAAGCCTTTCGGGCTGGCTATGAATTGAAGTGCGACAAAGTACAAAACATGGTGGTGCATTCGCCGATTCAAGTCCGACAAACACCTGAGACAGCAAAGGAACTCGGTCGGCGCCTCCGGGAAATGAGTGATCGGCCTCCACAGCCGATGGATTCTGGGCCAGATCGAAAGTCAGCTGACGATTTGTTTCCTCCCAGCGGCGTTCGGCATCGCCAGCCATTTGAACCCCGTGACCGGGATCATCAATAACCGATTAGAGCGAGCCGGGTAACCTCAAAGCCGCAGGTATTAGGCGTGGGACGTTGGTGCGGTATCCGCGTCTCAGTTAGACCTGCCCGGCTCGCCCCTTACAACGATGTACGACTATCCAGTCAGTGACGCAATTTATGAGATCCCTTTGCAGGAGATCCATGCGTCAGATGATTTCAATTGTCGTGACATCTTTACGGTCGCCAGCGTTCGTGGGCTGTGCGAGTCAATCAAAGAGTTGGGCAAACTGATCGAACCGATCATTGTTCAACCTATGGAAGACGTACCACAGTCAGAGCGTGTATCTAGTAAGAAGTGGAGGGTAGTTGCTGGCCATCGAAGGTTCAAAGCAGTTCAACTGATACCGTGGAACACGATTGCTTCACGCATTGTCACTGGCTTGACAGCTATCGAGGCTGCCAGATTGAATCTGCTGGAGAACATCGAACGAGAGAATTTGAACATCATGGAGGAAGCTCGATCTCTCGAAAAGGTTTGGAAAGACGCGGATGAAAAAGAGCTGTCCAAAAAGATCAAACGACCTGTCAAGTGGATTCGTGTTCGCCGTCTCCTAGTTGAGTTGCCGGAAGAAATTCAACAAGCAGCTGCGTCTGGCAGGTTGTCACAGTACGACATTGAGTTCATTGGTAGCGCCGAGGAACGGCGCCGCGTAACTGTAGCTGAGCAGATCCTTGCAAAGAAAGCTGGGAAGCAAGTCAGTTCTCCGCGAGCTAAGAACAAAGTCTACAAAAAGAGCAAGCAGCGAAGCGGACAAGAGATTCGACAGATGCTGGTCCATATCATGGAGCTGTCGAAGATACACAAGTGGGATGCATCTCAGGTTGCAAGTACCCTAGCTTGGGTGCTTGGGAACATCTCTACGAAAGAACTCCTAGAAAAAAGATTGCCGTTGCACCACGATGAACACATCTTCGATGACTGAAACCGCTGACAGCCTCCGAGAAAAGGGAGGCGTTGACTTGACAAAGCTGAAACCCGGTGTTAAGATTTGGGTAGAGACGACAGCTGGCATCTACGAGATGGTGGTTGTCGACCCAAATGTCGGGCTCGTGTCGGTCAAAGCCACAGTGCCGCCCTTCACCGCCCAGAGAAGTATTGAGATCCTGTTTGAGCAGTCGATCTGGGATGACAAGGGGAGTATTTTCATCCCCTGCTGGATCGGCAAAGCAATGCGGATGGTATTCCGAGATGACCAGGGTCAGCTGTTTGCTACCCACTCGGTTGAGTCCGCCAAAGTCGAAAGTGCAGATGGCAGTTGGTCTTACGAAGTCTGGGAGGATCAAACATGAAATTCTAATTTCCACCGCTTGACAGAGACCGGTCTTTAGTGTAAAATTGAGTGTTCACGCGAAAGCAAAAAGAGACAAAGGCGAAAGCCAAACCTTTCAATTGCCGAGCTGGCAGTGGAGATGAGAAAATGACTCACGGCCCGGAAACGGGCTAAACGATAGACGGCAACCGAATGCCGAGGGTTATCACTAATCATGACAAACCCCTCGTCAGATCACTTGTTGCCAATTACCGGGAGGTAGCTCAATGGCAGAGCAAAAGTTAGAATGCTCGTCCTCGACTACCTAGTTGGTTCCTCGATCGAGCGCCAACCGATAGAAGACGATTATCAAAGGCACTTTAGGTTGCTGGTTCGACTCCAGCCCTCCCGGCCTTGTCCAACCGACTGTGAAGGGTTATCAGCACCATGACTCCGCTACCAATTACCCTTAACAACAACCTTGTTGGACTTATTGAAACACGCAGTCGACTAGATTAGTGGCAAATCACCCATGTTGAATGGGAAGACGCAGGTTCGATTCCTGCATTGACTGCAAACGATGCTGAAGTGTAATGGCTGCACACCAAAACATCTTCTGCCAATCCACTTGTTAGCAATAACCGAACGTGTGGAAGGTTATCCTCTGTTAAAGGGGTAGACCGGGTTCGATTCCCGGCAGCATCGCTTGGGCAACCGAAGTCGCCGAGGGTTATCACTCCACTTTCAATGAAGAACGAACCCCTCACTGACACCCACTTGCTGCCCATTTTGATTTTCACTTTTCAACACTGAGTTCTGATTTCACAAACCTGGAGACTTGCCTATGAGTAAGCGTTCCTTGAAGATTGCTGCATATAACAAGGACTGATCGCGACGACGGCGCGGCCACGAGCACAGCAGAGGCTTGGCATCCTCTAGATACGAGCAGGCTCCGCATCCTGCTGCTGGGAAAGCTTGTGCCTTAACGACCATGCCCGATGGGTAATTCGGGTGACGGAGTTGTAGTTCCCTGGTGGGAACACGTTCAACCATATACTCACTGCTTGCAGTCGACGGTCACGAACGTTATCGTTGGTTCGACTCCAATCAGCTCCGCTTGAACAACCGAAAGCCAAACGAGGGTTATCACCAACCATAAGATGAACTCCCTCAACCGGCGTCAAACTTGTTGTTCATTTTGACTTTGGGAGATTACAGGCCAACCGAACCGTAAGGGTTATCTTTGTAAAGTTTCACCCTTAACGGACAAACTCGTTGGCTTCCTTTTATCTGGGAGAGATGTGTCATGGCATCACGTTACGCTTCACACGTTCAAACAAAGCAAACTCCGCAGTCACAAGCTGTGCGTGGCAAGTCGCAGGTGCAGAACAGCGCCGGAGGTTTCACCTTCAAGGTGACGCCGTTCGTTCGGCTTGAGCGGTTCCTCATCCTGGGCCACGAAGGCGGCACGTATTACGCCGGTGAGCGAAAGCTGACACTGGATACGGTCGACTGCATCGATGACTGTCTGCGCGAGAACTACACACAGACCGTCGACACGATCGTTGACATCAGCACCGGTGGTCGTGCGCCAAAGAACGACCCTGCCATCTTCGCGTTGGCGTATATCGCTGGGCACCACAAGGGAACCCCTGAGGCTACCTACGCTTTGTCGAAGTTGAACAGCGTCTGCCGAACCGGCACGCACTTGGCTGACTTCCTCAATGCCGTGAAGAACTTCCGTGGTTGGGGCGACAGCCTGAAGAACGCCGTCGCGGGATGGTACCTTGGTCGCTCGCCGTTTGCATTGGCAAAGCAGGTAACCAAGTATGCCCAACGCAATGGATGGTCGCACCGCGACATCCTGCGTAAGGCCCACCCACAGGCAACCGGCTGCACCCAATCGGTGTTGCAGTATGTTGCTCAGCACGACAAGTGGGTCGAGACGGTTTCCGCCGACAGCAACATTGATGTGAATCAATACTTGCTGGCGGTCGATGAGGCAAAGACTGCCGATAAGAATCGTTTGGTCAAGCTCATCACCGATCACGGTCTTGAGCGCGAGCACATCCCAACTGAGTTCCTTCGCGACCCGGACATCTGGAGCGCGTTGCTACCAAACTTGGGTGTGACAGGCATCATGCGTAACCTTGGTCGTTTGTCCAACATCGGGTTGCTGAAGCCTCTCGGATCGGCTACCAAGCTGATTCGTGAGAAGCTGACGGACGCCGAGGCGATCAAGGCACAGCGTGTTCACCCTGTGACAGCTTTGATTGCCCAACGGCAATACCAGCAAGGACGTGGCGACAAGGGAAGCCTTACTTGGACTGTTGTTCCTCAGATCGTTGATGTCCTGGAAACTACGGTCGAGCTTGGATTCGATGCCGTCGAGCCAACCGGGAAGAACTTCTTCCTGGGTCTGGACGTGTCGGGTTCGATGAGCAGCCCATGTGGTTCAACTCCATACTTGTCTTGCTGCGATGCAACTGCCATCATGGCGTTGATTGCAGCACGGACTGAGCCGAACTACTACATTCGTGGCTTCACCAGTGGTAACGGTGGCTGGGCAAGTCGTTCAAACACCGGTTTGCACGACCTTGGTATCACTGCCAAGGACACGTTCAAGTCGGCGATGGGCAAGACCCAGAAGCGAAACTTCGGTGGAACCGACTGTTCGTTGCCAATGCTGGATGCGATTGACCAAAAGCTCGAAGTCGACGTGTTCTGCGTGTACACCGACAACGAGACCTGGGCTGGAAAGATCCATCCTTTCCAAGCTCTGGAGAAGTATCGTCAGTTCAGCGGTCGACCTGCGAAGCTGGCGGTGTTCGGAATGGCAGTCAACGATTTCACGATCGCGGACCCATCCGATCCTGGTATGATGGACTTCGTCGGGTTCGACACGGCGTCACCAACCGTCTTGGCGGACTTCGCGAAGCAATAGAGTCTCAACCGATGGGCTAATGCCCTCTTTAAGCCCGGCAGTGTCTTCTATCACTGCCGGGCTATTTTCGTCTGAAACACGCCCGGCAAGGCTCATCTGCTTTGCCGGGCGTTTCTCTACTTGATGGAAAGCCAGTTTCGATTATACTGGTGTGTATGGAAACATTGGATTACGATCCAGCCTTGTGGGCTGTTGAGAAAAGTGACTTCACCCTGGAAGAGATCCAGGATCAAGTTCTGCGCGGAACGAACGTCTTCATCGACTCCGAGACGTGTGGTCTTAACTCGATGATGGTCCTATGGCAATTCGCCATTGATGACGGACCAATCTACCTTCATAACATCTGGAAGAAGCCAGTATGGTTTACCAAGCGGCTCTTCGAGATGTTGATGCAGCTGAATTACATTGGCTTCAACCTCTCATTCGATCACTTTCATGTCGCCAAGATTTATACGATTTGGAATCTTCTTCCTGATGATTGGATTCCTGAAGACCACATTGAAGAGATCGCTCTGCATTTTGAAAGAGCAGGCATGGACGGTCCCTGCATCAAGCCAAAAGCCGCCTGTGATTTGTTACTACACTCCCGAAAGGGAGAGTTTCAGACCCTCATGGCGCGAGCAGATATTCGTATTAGACGAGTACCGACAGTCCTTGCCTACGCCCTGGCCAAGGAACTGGAGCGACGAATCGAGATCGACGGTATCTATTTTGCTAAGGCCAAAGATCCTGAAGCTCCACGATGGATGGTCTACGACAGAAAAGACCGAGAAGGACTGATCGACGCTGACTTCAAAGACGTAGTCTTGAAGTTCAAAGCTGCTGGTGGTTTGAAGTACCTTGCCGAGTATGTACTGAAGCTCAAGCCTCGATTCCATTTCGACGATGTCGAGTTGCCAAGGGAACAGAGCCCACCTGACAAAAAGCTAGGGTTTGTCCCATACGCTCTCGGTATGGCTCCAGGCGGCGCCAAAGACGATTGGAAAATCTACGACAAGACCAGAAAGGTTCGGGGGCATGCGTGGCCATTCTGGATAAAGAAACACATCGATCACTGGGCCAGTAATCTGAATGCTCGCGAGTACGGTTTCTATGATATCGTTTACACGCGAGCCTTGTACGATTACTTCTCGCGACCAGAACCCGGAGATGACGATAGCGAACTGGCCTGCATGGTCGGCGTAGTTCGTTGGCATGGTTTTGAGATCGACGCTCCAGGGATGCGTAAGCTTCTCAACAAAGCACGCGCGAGAGTCAATGCCTCGCCTGTCAACATCAACTCTGTTAAAGCTGTCCGAGAGTATGTTGAGGCAGCTCTTGATTCCATCGAAGGGCTACCTCTATCCATCTCGACACGCAAGGCCAACTTGATTGCCGTGTCAAAGATGTGCATCGGCAAGAGCGAGCATGGAACTACTTGCACCAAATGTGATGGAACGGGTTGTAAGCGGTGCTGTGGTAAAGGCATCATGGATGCAGACCGAGAGATAGTGTACGACAGCACGGGCGGAATCAAGATTGGAAACCATCCCGGCGCCGCACTGGCCGCTGAGCTTCTGGAAGTGAAAGCGGCGTTCAAAGAGATTGAAATCTTCGAGAAGCTTTTGCAGGCCGGTCGATTCCATCCTGACTTCTCAGTCATTGGTACGTTGTCGACTCGAATGTCTGGCGGTGCTGGTGGTTTGAATGCTCAAGGTATCAAACACACCAAGGAAGTACGAAAGCTGTTTCCGCTGAAGTGGGAAGGGGCTGTGCTTTCGGGTGGAGACTTTGACTCGTTTGAGGTTGTGCTTGCAGCGACGGTCTACAATGACAAAGATTTGATCGAAGCGCTGACACGAAAGATCGAATGCAAAGGTTGCCCGCACGGTCAAGTCTGCCCACAATGCGAGGGTTCTGGTCAGACCAAGACTGGCCACAAGTGCAAGTTCTGCATCGAAGATGATGATAAGAATGCGACTGGAAAGTATCGCTGCCCATCATGCGGAGGCAAGGGATGGTTCAGAAAGAAGATCCATGCTTTGTTTGGGATGGCGATGTATCCTGGCCGCTCCTACGAAGACATCATGGCGTCGGACGGCACATCGTTTGACATGTACACGCGAGGCAAGTCCGGTGTGTTCGGCATGATCTACGGCGGCGACTGGAAGACACTTGTGAAGAACTTCGGCTTGGAAGAGCATGTTGCTCGTGAGGCTGAAGAGCGATTCTTCAAGATGTTTCCAGGTATCAAGCGAAGCCGCATGCGAGTGACCAACATGTTCAACTCGATGCGTCAGATCGAGGGTGGAAATGTTGTCTGGCGCGATCCTGAAGAGTACGTCGAAAGCTTCCTTGGTTTCCGTCGATACTTCACACTCGAAAACAAAATCTGCAAGGCACTGTACCAGCTGGCGAGAAAGCCACCGAAGGAATGGCGTGACAAAAAGTTCACGGAAGTGAAAGTTGTACGCTCGATGACAAAGGGTGTCCAGAATGCAAGCGGGGCGGTTTTGTCCGCACTGTACGGGGCTGCCTTCCAGATTCAGAACGCCAATGTTCGAGCAGCGGCGAACCACGAAGTACAGTCACCGGGTGGGCAGATCACTAAGGCGTCACAGCGTAAGATTTGGGATCTGCAACCGCATGGTGTGCATCCGCTCTACGTGGCGCCATTGAATGTCCACGACGAAATCATGGTGGTGAATGATCCTAGTTACACAGACAGAGTCGCTGAAGTCGTAGCAGAAAGCGTAGAAAGCTTCCGAGACCGTGTGCCCCTGATCGGCATGACTTGGAACAAGCAACAAGAGAACTGGGCCGAGAAGAAGGGTGGGTCGGTCACAGTCAAAATCCAAGCGCCGGAGATGGCATGAAGTGGCTCGTCCTGAAGAAAAGATACGCAACGCAATCATCGACCGACTCGACGGGCATGGCTGGGGCTCCCAGATCATGCACGGGAATGCCTATCAGCGTGGTGTCCCAGACTTGTATGCCATGCATAAAAAGTACGGCACACGGTGGATTGACGCGAAGGTTGAAGGCCGGTACAATTTTACCAAAGCCCAAAAGCATACTTGGCCCAGATGGCACTTCAAATACAAGGTTGGGATTTGGATTCTGACTAGCGGCAGTGAAGAGCAATACCAGCTCTTGTTTCAGCCACCAAACTGGTTAGAATATTGGAAGGACAAATGGGGCGACCCTAGAAACTTTCTGGACGGTCCAGACATCGATTCGATACTAGACACGATTGAGGGATGAGATGGAAGAAGTTGTTGAGATTCCTGAAACAAGCCTTGCTTACTACATGTCAAAGGCTTATGCCGTGGCTGCAAATAGCCTTGACAAATCGAATCAAGTTGGAGCAGTGCTTGTCAATCCTCGCACGACGGAAGAGATTTCTTCCGGCGTGAACAACTTCCCTCCAGGTGTTGTTTGGAATGAAGATCGTGCTACAAAGCGACCAATGAAATATCGCTACTGCGAACACGCGGAGCGGTGGGCTATCTTTGAAGCCGCAAAGCAGGGTAAGAAGGTCGGTGGCTCACATATGGTTTGCCCGTGGGCCGCATGCTGTGACTGTGCAAGAGCAATGATTGTGTCGGGAGTAGAAGTCTTTTATCTACATCATCAGCGGATGCTGATGACTCCAGACAGATGGAAAGACGACATGAATGAGGCTCTAAACATGCTCATGGAAGCTGGAGTTCTTATCCGATATCACAACGGCCCAGTGACAGCAGTTACCCCTGTGCTGGTCAATGGTGTCCGGTGGAGCCCCATGGACAAGCCAATCACTGAGTACGGAGATACGAGCAGCTGGGCAATAGGGATGGATGGATGAAAATCGTTCGGCAAATCAACTCCTGGACATGCCTTCCAGCAGCAGTCGCAACACATTTGTATTGCTACTGCACTGACCCGCTGGGGATGCTTTTTAAGCATCTGGGTCACGATGGTAGTGAGATTGTTCGCGACGGCAGTGATCCGATGCGAAGACTTGGATTTCATCACCAGGAGATGTTTGAGATTGCTTTTAAGTCACGTTATGCAACAACGCAAATTGATTTAGTGCCGTCATCTCGACCCAGCATCAATCATGAGCCTCATGTATTCAACAAGATCCTAGGTGAAATTAGCGAGGAAAGGTTTGACAGGCACCTGAAGACAAGCTTCGGGTGGATTTCAGCTATGACTCGGCGCGGAACAGGCCACGCTCTCGCCTATGACTACGCGACAATCGGTGACCCTACCACAGGGGAAATATTCACATACCAGTCAACACAGGACTGTGAGTCTCGTGGGCTCTATTTTATGAGCCTGTTTCGACTGGACTCAATGGAGCAACGTAGTTATGGCGAAGATTGATTACGAAAAAGAGAACATGGATCAACTGGCTGAAAAAGTCAGACAAGGGTGTGGAAGGACTCGCGACGAAATGATAGAGGGATACATTCCTCTTGTCAAAAGTAAAGTCACCAAGTGGTTGAATTTATACCCTTCATTGGAGAATGCAAGAGATGATATGCTCAGTGAAGGGTATCTGGCAGTTGTTAAAGCAGTCAACAGTATTGCGACAACGCACATTGACAATGTAACAGCTTATGTGTCAGTGGCCATTGTTCACCACATCGGTGACTTCCTTGACAAAAACTACATCATCCGTGTACCGTGGAGTTCTGATGAAGACCCACCGAATGTAGAGCCAATCTTCGAGCCTTCAGTTAAAATCGCTGAGCCTGGCGCAGTCCTGGAAATCATGGACATGATCGAGGCGGCTTGCTTAACTGATGAAGATCGGGCTATTGTCGATCTCCTGTCTCGTGGGTATACTGAGAGGGAAATATCCGCACAGTTGGATATTCCGCAGAGCACCGTCAACATTCTGAGGTATGAAATTCATGAGCGATACTGTCGACTTGAGCGTTGTTGATACGATCATCCTTGACATCGACGACACTTTGAACTCATTGTCGCTCGTGATTATGGGGTTCTTTGGTTGCCCAGTCGGCCCCTATGATTATGACAAGTTCCCAGTTGAGCTGGGCTATGATGTCATGGCGGCTGTCAATCAAATGCTTGAGCTGGCTGAAGATGAAGCTTGGCAGTTGAAAGACTTCTGGAATGCAATCCCGCGAGAGTTGTGGGCTGAGGCGCCGCTGTCTCTTGAGAGCAGTTATCTCCTGGAGAGATCCGCCCAGCTGGTTGGTGAAGAAAACGTGTACTTGGCCACATCACCAACAAAGTGCCCTGAGTCACATGCTGGGAAGGTTGAATGGATGCATCAATTTCTTCCAGAATGGATTCATCGCCAGTATTTTATCACTCCTAGAAAGTGGAAGCTGGCGAACGCAGAATCGCTTCTGATTGACGACTGCGACGACAACATCGAATTGTTCAATCGCAAAGGACAAGGGTTGATCGTCCCTCGCCCCTGGAATGGCTCACATGGTGTGAACACTATGGAGTATTTGACTACACATCTTGGAGAACTGGAATGAATAAGGTACTCTCTTGCTTGGCGTTGCTGGTAGTTGCTGGTGTCTGTTCGTTGATCACCTTCCGAGCTTATCAAGCTGCTACGGCCACAAATCAAGCGGCTGCTGAACTGGTGTTTGAGTTGCTGGAAAAGAAGACGGCTGAATACAACGAACTAAAGCAGGCTCACCAAGAGCTGGCCATTGAATTCAGCCGCTTGTCGTTCGAGGCTGAGGATGCTATTATAGCAGTTCAGCTCTACAACATGGTGGTCCGCAGTCAGGGTGAGTACATCATTCTGTTGCAGAACACGCTGAAAGAAAATAGCATACCTGTACCAGCCAAACCAAACTTGGAGCAGCAATCATGCCCACCGCAAAGGGACAACAGCGCCGGGAATTTCTTCAACTCGCCAAGACCTACGAGCCAGATTCCAAACGCCCTTCCAAGATCGCCGGGTGGTTTGTGTCCGAGAAGCTTGACGGGACAAGATGCTTCTGGGACGGTGGTATCACACGAGGAGTTCGGACAACAGATGTCCCTTGGGCCAGCGTAATTGATCCCAAGACTGGCGGTAAGAAGTCGAAGGTCAAGCCCTACGCGACCGGTCTTTGGTCACGATATGGCAACCCGATCATGGCGCCGGATGAGTTTCTGAACCTTCTCCCATGCTGCCCACTGGATGGCGAGCTGTGGGCTGGGCGCGGCAACTTTCAACTGTGCAGATCGATCTGCGGCGGTGACGACCCAGACCCTCGATTCATGGATCACATCGAGTACGCGGTCTACAGTTCACCAAGACTCGCGTCGGTCCTGGCTGATGGAGAGATTAAGAACTCGAACTTCCACTTAACAGTAGACGACGAATCATTCTGCAAGTGGGCTTGGGGAAAAGCCAACGAAGACTGGCAAGACCTATTCAACTTCGCTGGCAATGACACATCATTTGAAGCCGAACTGCGGTTCATGATGGCATCCTTGGACAACGGGCCAGAAAGTAAGTGTTATCTACATCGCCAAGTAAAGCTACCAGACAGTGAGCCAGAGGCAGTCGCTGCTGTTAACGATTACCTGAACACTGTAATCGAGGCGGGTGGCGAAGGTGTAATCATCCGCAACCCGAAAGCAACTTGGACGCCTAAGCGTGTGGCTGACTTGCTCAAGTACAAGCCATACAACGATGCAGAAGCTGAAGTTGTCGGGTTCACCAGCGGGCGTGAGACCGACAAGGGCTCCAAGCTGTTGGGAATGATCGGAGCCTTGATTGTTCGTTACGAAGGTAAACGACTTGAACTTGCTGGTCTGACTGACGAGGAACGACAGTTCAAAACAGAAGTCATGTCACGGTATGCTGCGGCAATGCCCGGCGCAGACATGCCATCAGATTTTGAAGGAAAACATTTCAAAGTCGGCGACTTGGTCACATTCAAATACCGTGAGTTGTCCGACGACGGCATCCCCAAGGAAGCGCGATACTGGCGCCGACCGATGCCGGAACGCAATGCGTAACCCCTTTGAGGAGAGCCATGCGAGCACCTACCTATATTTCTCCATCTGCATTTATGCTTTGGGAGAAAGAGCCTGAAGAGTACATTCTTCGACATCTGGTCGACCAACGGCCACCAAAGACCCCGCAAGAGCTTGCTGCCGCTGTAGGGTCATCGTTTGATGCTTGGGTCAAATCAAACCTCCATGCGAAGTTGTTTGGTCCAGGATCTGATCCACGATTCGAGTTCGCGTCGATATTTGAAGCACAAGTTGAGCCGCATAATCGCGACAGGGCTCGCGAGATGGGGCTGCGCTGCTTTGATAGCTACGTTCATACAGGATCGTATGACGAGCTTCTGGCTTTGATGGAGAACGCCAAGGAAGATCCTCAGTTCGAGTTTTCCGTCAACGGCACACTCAGCGGCGTGCCAATGGTAGGCAAGCCAGACTTGAGATTCCTGACTCAATTCGACATCCATATCATCCTTGACTGGAAGGTCAAAGGCTACTGTTCCAAATGGGGAGCGAGCCCTGCGAAGGGTTACAGGATGGTTCGCGATGGGCTGGAGTGGCCAAAGCCCAGCCGTGGTGCTGGTAAGGCCCACAAGCTATACGAGCCTATCGACTTCAAGGGTCTTGAAATCAGCAAGACACCCATGGAGCTGTGTGACAAAGATTGGGCAACTCAGTTGTCGATCTACGGTTGGCTTTTGGGAGAGCCAGTAGGCGACGAGAATGTGGTCATCTGTATTGACGAGATCCCATGTAAGTCTCGCCAAGATGACAACCTGCCACCGCTGATGCGCGTAGCGAATCACCGCGCCAAGGTGAGCCCTGACTTTCAAAAGGATCTGTTTCATCGGATCAATGATCTTTGGTCACGCATCCAATCTGGCCACATCTTCACCGATGTCGACCGAGAAACAAGTGACGCACGGATGGTTGCCATCAGTCGGCGTGCCGTAGGGCTGGCGAGTGACGGTACGTTTGAAGAGGATTTGTTCAATGAAATTTCCAGACCTGGGTATCGCAAATGAAGTTCGTGCCGACAATACGTCCGGCTATCGAACGTGACGCTCCATTTCTGGTTGACATCGATGTGAAGTGTTACGACTACGCATGGCTCGACGAAGACTGGGGTATCGTTTGGGATGACAAAGACACATCCGTGCATGTTGCAACTGTTTATGGCACGCCTGTTGGTTTTGCGGTGACTGAGAGAATAGAGCAAAAGGACAGGCCAACAAACCATATTTACAAAATTGCTGTCAAAGAGCAATTCAGGGGCAACAATGTCGGAAGGATGCTGTTGGCTGTTGTCTATGATGAAGCTCAAAAGTTGGGCATGAAGTACCTAACTTTGGCAGCGCCTGCGACGGCGACGATTAAGGGACATCCACGGTATTGTCTTCCGTGGATCGAGAAGATGGGATTCAAGGCAGTCCAGATACTGCATGACGATCTATCTCTCTGGGGACACAAGGAAGACATCATCATTTTTCAATTTGAGGTAAAATAATGTCACGAAACTACCGTGGTCGGAAGATGATCGGTAAGCGTGTCCAAGTGAATACGCTTCGCCCCGCTACTGAGCGGGTGATTATCAGGGACAGAGTTATGCGAGCCATCAGACGCAAGATGGTCAACGACGGAATTCTGATGGACAGGTCATCGCGGCCTAGAAAGTTCCAGTTCAACTGGACATTCGGAGAGCTGTCAGGTACAGTGTATTCTGACAGCAAATCGGAAGCTCGCGCTTTCATCAAGCGTGATCTTGGTATCTCTGCAAAGAAGCGTTTACCGATGGAAGTAGCCATCGAACGCCGCCACAACCCACGTTACCAGGAGGCTCTGAACCAAGAGTATGTCAATCTACAAGCCTGCACTTGAGCGTATGTCACAGGCCAAAGTCACAGGTGCAACCTGTGCGGCCTTGTTTGAAGTCTTGAGCCAGAAGCTCCTGGAGACAGGAGCCACGTCAGGTGAATTCAAACTGGGGTACATCCCAGCTAACACACCGCCTGAACAGATGCCGCGAGACGGAGAGTTCATTCCTGAGATCATCTTGAGGCTGTCGTAGGAGACCTGCCTATGCCGTTTGGTTACTCTGTTTTGGCTGACGCTTATGAATGCAAACCCGGAGCATGCGATGATCTGGAGTTGCATTACAGGTTTCTGGAGCGTCTGGTGGATGAACTTGGCATGACAAAGATGACGAATCCAATTGTCGTCCATGCACCACAACAACAGGGAGTCGAACTTTTCCCGGACAAATCTGGTTGCAGTGGCTGGATTGCTTTGATTGAGTCGGGTATCCAAATACACTCGATCGAACCAACCCGATTCATGACTCTCGATGTTTACTCATGCAAAAGCTTTCTTCCAATCACCGTCGAGAGTATGATTCGATTGTTCTTCCAGCCCCAGCGACTACTGACTTCAGGGCCAATCCCTAGAGGGGTTGATTATTAACTAAGACATCGAGGAAGAGATGCTCAACGAATTCATTCAACAGATCACTCAGTTTGTTCACGAGCAGGTACAACAGAACGAACTGTTCAAAGGTGGGTTGATCCTTGGAATAGGCGCCGCTCTTTTGAGCTACGCGCGAGCTTGGCCAGCGACAATTTGGGGATGGTTTATCTACCACTTCACAGTCGAGCTGGATATCCCAGAAGGCACTGAAGCCTTCCGCTGGGTAGACAGATGGCTTTCCAAGCACAAATACTCTGTCAAGCACGCTCGAAGATTGACTGCCACGTCTTCTAAAAAGGGTGGTATACTTGTTCCTCGCATATCACCAGCGCCGGGTCGGCACTACATGTTTGAAGGCGGGCGGCTGGTCATCGTGAATCGAACAAGAGAAACGTTGGAAGCTGCGAATAGTGGCAAAGCCTACACTGAGTCGATATCGATTCGTGTGATTGGTAGGAGCCGGGCTCCAGCTTTGAAGATCCTCGATAAAGCATTCTCTTTGGCTGAGAAGCCTAAGAGTGTGGTGCCTGTCCACTACTGTGATGACTATGGCACATGGTTCCAATTGACTGAGAAGGCACCAAGACCGATCAAGAGTATCGTCTTGGATGCTGGTATGAAGGAAGAGATTGTTGAAGACGCGAGACAGTTTCTGTCTCGTCAGCAATTCTACACGAGCCTAGGTGTGCCGTGGCGCCGTGGTTACCTGTTCTACGGCCCACCTGGGAATGGTAAGACATCCATGATCTTCGGGCTTGCTTCAGAATTGAAGATGGACATCAGCTATCTCAATCTGAAGGAAGTGACCGACACAACATTGATGCGTGGTTTGTCCGACATCCCATCCAACTCGCTGCTGGTAATTGAGGATATTGACTGTCTCTTCAGTCCAGACGATACTAGAGAAACTAAAGCCTCGATTTCATTCGCGGCTTTAATCAACGCCTTGGATGGCGTTGCGTCGTCAGAAGGTCAGATCATCATCATGACGACAAACAAAAGGGAACGACTCGATCAGGCGTTAATACGCCCTGGTCGCGTTGACAAGGAAGTCGAATTTGAAAACGCGACAACGGCTCAAGCGTGCGAGTTGTTCCAGCTGTTCTACCCCGGAACAGATGTTGCGGATTTTCGTAAGGCATATGGGGCCTTGACGCAACGAATGAGCATGGCGGCATTGCAAGGTCATTTTCTGACACATGACTGTGATACTGCCATAAACCTTTAAGGAAACCTTTAGATGAGCCGACGTAAAAGTCCGGGTAAGCGGATTGATGGACCAACAAAATCAGGATTCAAGCCGCGAGCCCTGGTAGCACGTACCGACAACCAAAAGCATTACATCAAGTCAATTCACGCGAATGACATTTGTCTTTGCCATGGCCCAGCGGGGACAGGTAAGACTCACGTCGCATGCGGGCTGGCTGTCGAGCTTTTGAAGCGTGGTCAAATTGAACGGATTTGCGTTGCCCGCCCGATCGTAGGTGTCGGGAAGGATATGGGCTATTTGCCTGGAACAATGCAAGAGAAGATCGGGCCGTACTTGGTCCCTCTCTTCGACGAACTCAGCTACTACCTTGAGCTTACCAAGATCAAGCAGATGCTGGCCGACGAAGTCTTGCGTATTGTTCCTCTCAGCATGATGCGAGGAAGAACCTTCAATGATAGTTTTATCATTCTCGATGAGGCGCAGAACGCCACCCTCGAAGAGCTGAAGATGCTTTTGACACGCATCGGATCAGGCTCGAAGATGGTGTTGTCCGGCGACCTTTATCAGTCTGATCTGCCGCGCACACAACAGGGTGCCTTCAACTCTGTTATAGATGCTTTGCGACCGGTCAATGGAATCGGCATCGTTACACTAACGGACGCTGACATTGTTCGTCACCCGTTGATTGCCGACATCGCAAACCGTCTTTCCAAGCTGGAGAAAAGATGACGACAGTTAACATGTCACAATTCGCCCGTGATATCATGGAGCACAAGTATTCCAAGGTGCTCCCAGACGGGAAGAAAGAAACATGGGAAAACATCGCTTACAGAGTCACGAAGAACGTTCTCAAGGCATTGTCAGTCACAATGCGAGACAAGATCGCTCTTCAAACCAACCAAGCAATCATAGAAAGGAAATTCATTCCGGGAGGGCGATACCTGTACGCAAGCGGGATGCCCTACCACCAGACTCAAAACTGCCTCTTGATGAGAGCCATTGACAGCCGAGAAGGCTGGTCAAAGTTGTTGCACAACTCCGGTATGGCCTTGATGACCGGCGCTGGCATCGGCATCAATTACTCGGATGTGCGAGAAGAGTTCGCTCCCATCAGGAAGACTGGAGGAGTGGCAACAGGTCCGATTGCATTGATGCAGATGATCAACGAGTGTGGTCGCGGGATCATGCAAGGTGGCTCGCGACGGTCGGCTATTTGGGCCGGACTTCGATGGAGCCATTCAGACATCCACAAGTTCATTCGTGTCAAGGATTGGCCAGAATTTGTTCGTAAGCAGAAAGAGATTGATTTCAACTTTCCAGCCACGCTGGATGGGACAAACATTTCTGTCTGCTTGGATGACGATTTCTTTACTGCCTATGATGACAAAAAGAGTCCTGAAAACAGCATGGCTCATTCTGTCTACTGGGCGACAGTAAGCAGAATGCTCAAGACTGCTGAGCCTGGGTTCTCCGTCGACATCGGCCAGAATGCCGGTGAAGATTTGAGGAACGCATGCACGGAGGTTTGCAGCCGGGACGACAGCGATATCTGCAATCTGGGCTCAATCAACATGGCTCGCATTGACTCGTTGGAAGAGTTCAAAGAGATAGTTGATGTCGGTATTCACTTCCTTCTGGCTGGCACAGTCTACTCTGATGTACCTTACTCAGATGTGGATCAGGTTCGCACAAAGAATCGCCGACTCGGTCTTGGATTGATGGGTCTTCATGAGTGGCTTCTGAAGCGCGGAAAGCCTTACGGTCCAGACGCTGAGCTGGGTGAGTGGCTGAAGCACTATTCAGAGAGCACAAAGATCGCCCACAAGTACGCCAAGCATTACGGGCTCTCACGGCCTGTCAAGACGAGAGCGATTGCCCCTAACGGGACGATCGGGATCGTTGGTGAGACAACTACTGCAATCGAGCCCATCTTTTGCGTGGCCTTCAAGCGTCGGTACCTGAAAGGGAAAGTCTGGCACTACCAGTATGTCCTTGACCCGACCGCCAAACGGCTTATTGACTCAGGTGTGAATCCGAATACAATAGAGGATGCGTATTCGTTGAACACAAGGACACGAGTCGAATTCCAAGCTTGGGTCCAGCAGTTCGTGGATCACGGAATCAGCTCGACAATCAATCTCCCACCCTGGGGGAGTGAGAAGAATAACGAGAACACGGTCAAGGAATTCGGAGAGATGCTCTACGAATTCCTGCCGAAGCTTCGCGGTATCACTTGCTACCCTGATGGTGCTCGCGGTGGCCAGCCCTTGACTCCAGTCAAGTACACGACCGCCATAAAGCATGTTGGCGAAGAGATTGTTGAAGAGCAGATGAACGTGTGCGATTTAACCAGAAGCGGTTCATGTGGAGAGTAACATGCGATTGTCAGAGTACACTTTGGGAGCAAGGGCTACAGCAATCTACCGTCAAGATCGAGTCTTCGAGTACCCATCACTGGGCATCGGCGGTGAGATCGGTGAGTTGTTGGGCAAGCTGGATGCTGTCAGTTTGGAACTTGATCCGGTACCGATCAGAAAGGAAGTTGGAGACGTTCTTTGGTATGTAGCCAACACGTCGGAAGACGCTCAGATCGGGATGGAGAGTCTCTTCGAGGAAGACTTGTCTTTCGCGGATATCCAAGCCGTGGCTCCTCCCATCAGCCCGTTAAAGCTTGCCAGTTTCGCTGGCGAAGCATGCGAGCTGGCAAAGAAGTACATCAGGGATGATGACTCTGTCATGTCTGAGGAACGACGCGCAAAGGTCAAGACCAACTTGAGAAACATCTTGCTTGGTCTTGGGTCCATGTGCAACCGTCTCGGTCTGTCGCTTGAAGAAGCCGCAACCGAGAATCTGGCGAAGCTTTTGTCCCGTAAGGAACGGGGTGTTCTCCAAGGATCGGGCGATAACAGGTAACTTGCACTGTAACATCATCGATGTTACAATCACATAAAGGGTGTTACGATGGCTGGAATCACTGAGTTTTCCCTCGAAGGGGAAGCTGAGTTTGTTCGCGTCAACGACGAGAACCGTGTGAAAATCGGTGGCGAGTATGTCGAGCAGATTATTGCAAGACAATTCGATTTCCCCAGCATGGATGAATGGGATCAGATGCTTCGGCGTCTTGACCAACTGAGGCAGCAAAAGCTGGCCCCAGCACCGGGTGAACCTGACGTTGTTCGTGCTGTCAATCTGAAGATTGAAGCCGAACTGATGAGCTAGAAGCAGGCTCAGCTTGCTTCACATAAGCAAGCTGTCTGCGGAGTGGGCGGTGACCCTTCGGGGCGCCGCCTTTTATTCTTTCACTACGAGGAAGCATGAACACTTACCACGACTACAAGTATCTCGAAATGCTCGAACACATCATGGAGTTTGGTGTGGAGAGCGAAGACAGAACTGGGACAGGAACGAAGAAGATTTGGGTATACCCAATGCGATTTGATCTTCGGGAAGGGTTCCCACTCCTGACATCGAAGAAGATTCACTGGAAGTCTGTGGCCTACGAGCTTCTATGGTTTCTGCGCGGCGAGACCAACATCAAGTGGCTAAACGAGCGTGGGGTCACGATCTGGGATGAGTGGGCTGATGAGAATGGTGAACTTGGTCCAGTCTACGGCAAGCAGTGGCGCCGCTGGGAAGCTCCAGCCGCTATGGAAGGGATGACTCGATATCTTATCAGAGACATTGACCAGCTGACCAACTCTCTAAACCTTCTGAGGAAGAATCCAAACTCACGTCAGAATGTTGTGACGGCTTGGAACCCTGGCGAGATCGAACAGATGAGGTTGCCTCCATGCCATATGTTCTTCCAGTGGCAAGTCATGCAAGGGCGACTGAATTGTGCGATGTACCAGCGCAGCTGTGACAGCTTTCTGGGCGTGCCGTTCAACATCGCCAGCTACTCTTTGCTGACACACATCATGGCACACATGGCTGGTTTGGAAGTCGGCGAGTTCGTTTGGATCGGCGGGGATGTTCACATCTATCGCAACCACTTCGATCAAGTGAACGAACAGATCGATCGGATTGGCAAGATCAAACCTTCTCCGACTCTTCGGGTCAGTTGCAGTGCTCCGAGAGAAAAGTTCGAGGATTGGATCTTCGAGGATTTCACAATCCAGGATTACGATCCTCTTCCGTCAATCAGGGCTAAGGTGGCTGTATGACAAACATCTGTCGTGTAAGTATTCACAACAACGGTGGCTCTTCGTTTATTTACTTTGACAAGCTTCCCAATACTGGAGAGCTTGTTGACTTTATCTTAAACAGGACAAATCGACACGTAGCCAATGACACGCAGCTTCGTCGACTTGCTATGAGGTTGATTGAATCTGGACTTGAAGCTTCATTTAGTCTGGGTGCTGAATTAGATGGACCTGTTTTGAAAGTTCAGTTTTTCTCAGTTGTTTCCTGTAAAGGTCTGACCAAATGGACAGACATTTTGCAACCAAACATCTCCAGTTAGACCTTAGTATGCCTCGACTTTATTTGATAACCGCGATGTCAACGGATCGGGCGATTGGCAAGGATGGCCAGCTCCCATGGAGACTCCCGCCTGATCTGAAACGGTTCAAAGAACTGACCATGGGCCAATCAGTTCTGTTTGGTCGGAAGACCTGGGAAGCCGTCAAAGCTCTTCCAGGGCGTCAGATCATCGTCCTAAGTCGTTCCCTGGACGACACTACACGGGACTTGTGGAACCTGAAGCGGGCGAGTACAATAGAGGAAGCGACACAGCTTTGCCAGACGGAAATCCTGTGGGTGGCTGGCGGACAGCAGGTTTATGAGTTATGCTTGGGTATGGTCGAAAAGATGTACCTGACCTATATCCATGGACTGGCTGTCCCGGATGCCGACGCACACTTCCCGAAGTTCAACGCTGACGACTGGGAGACTGAGGAAGCGGAGCGGTTTGACACATTCAGTTTCATCACCCTGGTGAGGCGATGACGGGCAAGCTTTTGTTGGTCTTCATTTGCGGGTTAGTGGCTGGCTACATCATCGGACGGTGGAGGCGAGACAACTGGCTTTGGAGTCTGTGTCGAGCCCAGCAGGCGCGAGGCGACTACTGGTGCAACAAATACATGCATGAAGTCAGAGATGACTGGCCCTTTTCTGTGGATGACTAAATGAGACACGAGCTGTGCCAAGGTGATTGTGAGCTGTGGATGCACCAGCTCCGCGACCAGCCAATCGGCTGCATCTTTGCTGACATTCCCGACAACATAGGATTGTCGTACGACGCCTATGACGACAACCTTCCGCCTGAAGAGTACCTCACAAAAGTGGAGACATGGCTTGACCTATTCATATCAAAGTCGCCGACAGTCTGGCTCTCGTTTAATGCCAGATGGACAATCGATCTCGGAGCCATTGGTGTACGACTTCGATCCAAGTGGAAAGATGCCGGACTCGTTATCAAACCGTGCGTTCAAGTTTTCACTTTCGGTCAACATTCTCACACAGACCTTGGTAATAATCACCGACCACTATGGCGGTTTCAACGGAAAGGGGCACGTCTTTATCCAGATAGCATCCGTGTGGAATCCGAAAGACAACGCATGGGTGACAAAAGAGCTGATCCGAGAGGGCGTGTTCCAGGAGATGTCTTCGATTTCACGCGCGTTACAGGCAATTCTAAACAGCGTAGGTCTTGGCACCCCACCCAGCTCCACGAAGGTCTCGTGGAGAGATGTATCAATCTCACAACTGAACCTGGAGAATGGGTTGTTGATCCTTTTGGGGGTACGGGCACAACACTCCGTGTTTGTCGAGCATTGGGGCGAGCTTGCTCAATCATTGAAATTGACCCCAAATACTGCCAAGAGATCGCCAGAGAGCACGGAATGACTTTGCGTGAGGGTGGTAAATATTCCCGTTGGTGGCTGGAGGAATCTGATGCGAAGCAAGAGACGTGATCAGCAGAGGCATGCTCAACAGCGAGCACTGGCCCGGACGGGCCTGAACATCGGGCAGAGGCAACAGGACGCCATTGTGGATAAGATCCGCACAGGAGAGGCGGTCTTCGTAAGAAAGGAATCAAACAGGATTAGCGTATTCGACGTAGAATACGAAGAGACAACGTTGCGAGTTGTGTATGACAAGCAGCGTAAGTCGCTGGCAACCATCATGACCACGGATTTTCAATGAAAGACTTTCTAGGACAAACCATCAAATCGGGTAACACGGTAGTTTATCCCGGTCGTCAAGGTTCAAGGATGTGGATGAACCGCGCTATTGTCATCGAAGTCGTTGACAACAGCATCAAAGTACAGCGGGACGATGGCGGCATTCGAGTTCTTCGATGCCCTGATCGTGTTGTTGTCATTCAATCGATTGGAGAGTAACCTTGCCTCGATATGACATTAAATGCACCAGCTGCGATACTTCTGTTGAGATCGAGCTTCCTCGCGATGAAGTCAAAGAGAAGTACAAGCGGAAGTGCAATACGTGTGGCAAAGTACGGACCTTTGTCAGAGACTGGTCAGCAGGAATAGCAGTTTATCATGACCGCTATTCGCCAATGCACCCGCGAGCGGGGCGTGGTCGGGGCGGCGCTGGAATGGCAAAGAAATGATCCACTTCCCTGAAGAGCAAGAGTACAAGCGGCGAATGCGAATCAAGTTGCCGGAACCGGAAGGGTTCAACTTGAACAGGCTCAATGAAGACATGCCCGGCTTTATTGTTGTGAAGCCGGGAGACGGCGGCGACCCTCTTCTGAAAGATTTTCAACCGATTGTTTTGACTTGTATGCCAGATGATGGTATACTTGTTGAAGCACACGGCTTTAACTTCATCGAAGAAGAGCTGTGCCAATCCGATTTCGTTTTATCATTTGGCTACCCGGAGGAACAATGAAACTGAAAGTCATCGTCTATGCGTTGATCGTTGGCGCATGTTTTGCGTTCAACACCTGTTTCGATTCGATCAAACCCGCTATCGATGCGTCGTTGGCTGTGGATCAGTTCCAGGACAGCGAGTTCCCAGCACTGGTCATGCGGACCTTGACCCCGCTTGAAGACACACTGTCGTTGATTTCAATTGCATTCACCGCCATCATCGGCGTGATTTTGTTCCACAAAGACGCGGAGAACGCGATCACCCGGCTATACCGAGCACAAGACTGACTTCTGGTTTTGAGTACCCTTTTCACTTTCTGAGGAGCTTTGAATGAAACGTTCCGCTTTGTTGTTGGTTGGGCTGCTAATTTGCAGCGTGGGGTGTATCCGCCCCTACGATGTCCCTGAATTCGCTGAAGTACAGCATCACGAGTCCGCCTACTTGATCCCTCTCGAAGGCGCCAATCAGGAAAAGCAAACCAAGTTCGAGTCCGCCGACGCGCTGGAACAGAACAAGGTCGCCATCAAGCGTGTTCAAATCCCACATCGTTGGGTTCAGACTGGTCGATTCTTCCCGACAGCCGGGCACTACATGGACACCGTTCGGCTTGTAGTTGTCAACCGAACACCGGTCACACGCGAGTGGACAGCTTCATCAACAAGCGGCACCGGCAACAAGGACCAAGCAATCTGGCTTGAGTCGAAAGACTCGATCGGGTTCAGCTTGGGATTCAATTGCACAGCCTTCATCGACGAGCCCGACAGCAGCAAGTTCCTGTACTGGTATCCGACTACGAGCGCCGACACCACGGTCCAGAACGTCGACAAGTCCGTCGCGGGGCTGTCTGACGTAATGGACAACGAGATCCGGGCTCGTGTTGTCATGCTTGGCAACACGATATCCGTCAAGTATGACTTGGATGACTTGCGTGCCAGAAAGTACGAAATCTTGAATGCCATCCGAAACGGCGTACCGGAAGAGCGAGATGCTCAAGGAAAGGTTGTCCAAGAGAAGCTTCAAGGTGTGATCGAACACTTTGCTACTCGCGGAATCACGATTACCAATCTTGGCCAGTTCGGCGGCTTCGAGTATGAAGACCCAAACATCCAGAAGGCCATTAACGATACGTTCGTTGCCCAACAGGAGAAGGTAAAGACCGAAGCTGCCTTCGATGCACAGCAACGTAAGAATGATCGAATCGAGCTTGAAGCCCAAGCTGAAGCGGCGCGAGCACGCACGATCGCACAAGGTGAAGCTGACGCTGTGAAGATCGCAGCTGAGGCTCAGGCCGGAGCGATTCGAGCTGTGGCTCAGGCTACCAAAGAGGCGGGCAAAGATCCGCTGTTCATTCAGCTGAAGCAGCTCCAAGTCGAGAGCGAACGCATCACGAAGTGGAACGGTCAATACCCATCCACATTGATGAGCGTCGGCAGTGAAGGTGCGCCTGAGTTGTTGCTCAACGTGCCTATCGGTGCAGCCGCTCCGTAATCTGTCTACTGCGCGAGCATGCCGTCTCTTCGGAGGCGGCATGCTGTTTTTCATACGGGAGATTTTCAATTGACAAAGTACAATGATTTGCAGGCCATTGTGTTCATTTCCATGAAGTCGCTGTTTCGCTCCATGCTGGAAGACGGGCAGCCGCTACAAATGGTACAGGCACAAGCTTCCGCAATCCAACAGCAAATGGTCGGAAACGCCTTGCAAGTGGCCGCTGGGGAGAGTATACTTTCTCCTATACGAGGGCAACAATCACCAGTCGGGCCAGAACAACCGCCCGACGCCCAGCCCGAAGAACCAAAAGGAAACCCGTTTCTATGATCCTTGCTTGCTTCTGCGGTGGAATCATCGAGCTTGGCTTGTTGCTGATGTCATTGGGCGGCGCATGCCTTGCCTCAACGTCGATCACGTATCTGTACAACGCCTGGCGCTGTAAGATTCACAACTGCAAACACAACTGTGGGAAGAAATGAGCACTACCAAGATCACCTGTGAGCGTGTCAATTCAGTCGAGAGCCACCCAAACGCCGACAAGTTGGATATCATCCAAGTGTTGGGCTACAAGGTGGTGGCTGGTCGCGGCCAATTCAAAGTTGGCGACTCAGCTATCTACTTCCCACCTGATATTCTCATCCCGGAGACCGTGGCGGATGAACTGGGTGTGAAGAAGTACCTGAAGCATGCAGTCTACCCCGGAGACTTGGAAAAGACCCAATGCCGTGTGGCAGCGGCGCGCCTGCGCGGAACACCGAGTCATGGCTTTGTTCACGGCCCGGTAGAAGAGAGCGGCGTATTTGGCGCCGACCTGACAGGGCGATTTCAAGGTAAGAAGTACGAGCCACCAGTGCGTGTTGGCGCTGGTGATGCCCTACCTGAGCTGGTGTCATTTCACCACTACACATCGATTGAAAACATCCAGCGATACCCGGATGCAATCCCGATCGGCGAGCCATGCCGATACACTGAGAAGCTACATGGAACCAATTGCCGGATCGGGTTGGTTCGTGACAGCAATGGTGACTTCATCTTTGCAGCCGGGTCGCATAACGTCCGTCGCGACCAGTTCTGCGGGGAGAAGCAGTCATTGTACTGGGAGCCGTTGACTGAGCAGTTGATGCACATGCTGACCAACCTGTGCGACGAGAAACACAACGTCATTGTGTTTGGTGAAGTATTCGGTCCTGGCGTTCAAGACCTGGATTATGGCCAACCGACGCGGGCCTTCCGAATGTTCGACATCACCATCGACGGAGTGTACCAAGACTGGTTGGAAGTCATGCAGCTATCCGATGGCTATGACATCCCGGTCGTGCCAGTTCTGTATGAAGGACCATTCGACCCCACCATGGTCGAGGATCTGACCTACGGCGATACATCGATTGCGAACAAGGATCAGATCCGAAGCAAGTTCAAAGGACGAGAAGGCATCGTTGTGACCCCTCTGCGCGAGCAATTCTCGCCCGTGCTGGGTGGCCGGATGATCCTGAAGTCTGTGTCAGCTGACTACCGAGACCGAAAGGGCGCGGAAGACAATGAGTAAGTACGAGCTGCATGAGCGTTGGCAATTCCAACCATGGTACATCAAGGTGTACCGTTGGTCCAGGTACATTGTGCCAAGCTACTTTGTCGGCGTGTATCGAATCGTTGTGTGGCTTTGCCATGGAGCGGCGCCGGTTGTGTTTGAAGGCGACGATGAATTTCCAGAATTGAGGTTTACTCGCTGGGAAACATTCAAACACATCTGGACTTGCACGCGCAGCATCGCATCAATCGATGCTGGCAACTACATGACGACAAAAGAACTGATTGACAGCCTATGAAGTTTGGCATCCGCCACCTACTGATGGCTCAGCTCACTGTCGGGATCGCTATCCCGATGTACTGGCTGGCTGAATACTGCTGGCAGACGCACAACTGGTGGTTGCTGTTTGCTTTTGATTGTGTGATCCTGTTTGTCGCTATGATGGTTCATTGTTTCAGTTATGCAGTCAAATCTGGAGATGTAGCGGAATTCCGAAGCCGCTGTCGAGTTAAGGGGAATTGCCCCCAAGTCGGGTAGAGTGAAGCGGTCGTGCTCGAACTAGCTGCGATGACCCCGGCAGCCACCACGTCGCGGGAGTGGAGACCCGTACAGATATGACTAAATTAGCCCACTTGACCGTACGGTCAAGTGGGTTTTTATTTGACTTTTTTCAGCCATATTGTAGTCTTTAAGTATGAAGACGAACCCAATCAAACTTTGCCGCGAAGCTTGGAGCCGATGCATCCAGCATATTCGGGCCTCGAAAGAGAAAACGAAGGCGGCGAATCGTCGACTCCGGCATGAAACAAAGCTGGCCCTGAAACAGGGCAAAGAACCACCGACACTCGATTCGGGAGGCGAACGATACTGATGGTCGAATGTTTCCAGACACGAAAGGGCTTCCATCTCGGTATCAAGGATATCTTCCAAGAGTGGTACTGTGATGGTAAAGTTTGGCGAGTCTTGACAGAAGATGTCAAGACCAGCGAAGACTTCGGCAACAACTACACGTATGGTGTGGCAGACACATCGTTGCTTCTCACAAACTGGCTCCAATACCTACCTGGAGTCATTGAGTGGGACACATACGGCGAGATGTCCGTGTCCTTCGACATGGATGAAGTCGCTAAAGCGGGATGGGATGAAGCCAAGTTGGTCAGTGTCTTGGAAGCAATGGCCAACAAGGTCAACCGTTGCAGGACTGTGAAAGCCTACAATGTACCATGGTGGTACAGCACGCATGATGCGTGGGGTTCGCCGATAAATTATTGGCGATATCCGGCACTTTTGCCTCTCAAAGGAATGATTGATAAAGACTACCCAACCGAAATGGAGACAGTATGAACGTCCGATATATCTCGATCAGCTTTGGTTACTGGGGTGCTGGCGCCACTGGCGAAGAGGCGGTTAAGAACCGAATCAAAGCTGGTGCGAAGAAGCGAGACAAGGCCAAGCTGATCCGATTTCAAAGCGAACTCCCGTTCGCTCCGTCGAATCGTTTGGCAACCGATGAAGAGGCTGATTGCTGGGTTGACTGCCACGGCGGACTGAACTGGGTTCGGTGTGAAAAGGAAGACGTACTATGAAGAAGCCCCGTGAACTGACGCTTTCGACGCATGTCAAGCGATTTGTGTTTGACAAGGCTCGAACCGCAATCTACAATTTGAGTAATGGCGGGCTGATGGTCGGTGGCATCCCGAACCAGTCGCAAGACACGGACTTCGACTACACGGTCATCCTATCGCGAACTGACAACAAGCCGCTGACAAACCAGCAAGCCGAGTGGGCCGAAACAACTTTGAAGGCGATTGACTACGCACTGAGGTAAGCATGTCGATGCAGCATGATTTGCGGAGAATGAAAGCCGAGAAACAAGGACCGGCTAAAACATTCGATGAAGTATGCCGCGAAGCAGAAGCTTACGAGAAGGATGGGCAATTGTGGACAGCGGGAGTTATGTGGAATGTTGCTGAGTCTGTAGCCCAATCACCTGAGCAACGTAAAATGGCACGGGATCGCCGTGAACAGAATTCAAAGAAGAGGGCTCAATGAGCTTCGACACCTACGACGGCGCACGCATCGGTATGATTGATGACTATGTCATCACCGAGAGCAACATCCGGCCACGGGGATTTCGATTCGAGGCGAGCCGAGAGGATGGGGAGCCCAGCCTATTCGGAGATACACTCGAAGACCTACGTGCCGAGATCGACAACAGAAACACTGAGCAAGCGGACATCCATACGCTGGCTGTCCTGGTGGAAGAAGAGAACTTTGAAGAAGCCGAGCGGCTTCTCAATCGCCTGAAAAGTACCTACGGCGACGAGCATCCTGATTTGATCCGGTGTGAGAAGCTGATGAAATTCCTGAAAGGTGAACCGTTGTAATGGCATTCATTCATCGAACATTCTGTGAAGACTGCGGCGCCGAAGTTGATGATGTGTTCAAGCACGGGCCAGAAGTCTGCCCTGAGTCGGAGCAGAACCGTAAGAAGCGGAAAGCTGATAACGACAGCTGGGAGAAGGAATACAATCGGGTCAGCAAGGCTTGGGAAAAGTGGGAGAAGAAAAACCCACTCAACCACTGCATCCCATCGGTATCGCATCTACCGAACGAGATTGCCGTCGAAGGCCGGTGCATCCTGGTCGATGACGCGGAATACCCCGGCGAGTTGAACGATCACGGCGAGCCTGTCGCGGATTTTAGGAGCGGTGTGCTTATCAACCCGACTTGGGGAGAAGTCGCCCTGGAATTCGATAAGTGCATCCCAACCACTGGGGACTACCATCATTCGTTTCTGGAAGGTCTGCACCAAATCAAATCAAAGTCTGAACTGAAGAAGTACAACGTAGCTGGTGACGTTCTCGTTCTTCAGTTCTCGACTGGGAGCTAACCCATGAGAAACCTTGGACAGACAAAATGCCAGCGATGTCAGCGATGGCATCTTGGGTGCTTGCAAGAGAAGTGCATCGCGGATTACCAATGGCAAGAGCTGGTGGACTATGCCAAGGCCAACGGTCGATCCTGGAAAGCCAAGCTTCGAGAGGAGTGGTTCCAAGGCAAAGAAACGCTCCGGTGGGCTCGTAATCTGATTGGGCCGCGCGATTTAGACAAGGTCAAACTGGACGCCCAGAAGTACGAACGACGGATTCGAGGCAGAATTCTTAAAGTCTCTGCTTGACATCATGATTCCAGATAGTAGTGTTGAGTATTAACGCAACACACTTACTGGGAGACGAACAATGTTTGACCTTGACCTTATCGACCGAGTCTTTGAAGCCAAGCAGTACCCTCCGACCGCCGAGCAGCGACAGCTGGTGGAAAAGATCGCGGGTGCTTTCTACAGCCACCGTACTGGCCGCAAGGTCATCGTCTGCAAGGCAGTCGCTGGAGCTGGCAAGACGGCGACCAGCCTGGACGTTTACAACGTTCTGACGGCTGATTTGGCAGGCCAGTTCATCCAGTGCGTTGCCTTCAACGTCAAGGCCAAGGAAGAGATGATCTCGCGTGGGATGGACCCGAAGCATGCCAAGACTCTGAATGGCTTGGGTCACGCCAACCTGAATCGGTTTGCTCGCAATCGCGGATTGAAGCTGGATGTCCAGGATGGAACGAAAGTATCGCGTTTGCTGAAGCAGACTGACTCGCAGCTGGCCGAGATTGCTCCCGCCCGCCGCTTCGCAAAGAAGATGATCGACTTCGTCAAGTCGCACGGGCTGAAGGTATTCGACCGCCCGACGCTGGAAGGTCTGGCTGACCACTACGAAGTGTTCATCGACCTGACCTATGATGAATGCGAAGAGCAGTACAACATGGGTCTGGACGAGCTGGAGAGCCGCACCTATGAGTGGATTGGTCGGACCATGGTCGAGAACAACAAGATCCCGCCCAGCGGTGACTGGGTCATCGACTACAACGACCAAATCTATCTCCCGGTAGTCTTGGGAGTCCCGTGCTTCCAGAACGATTTGATGATCGTGGACGAAGCTCAAGACTTGTCGATTGCCAACAAGCGGCTGGTTGACAAGTGCCTGAAGAAGAACGGCGTCCTGGTCCTGGTGGGCGACGACTATCAGTGCATCTACGCTTGGCGCGGATGCGAAGTCGATGGGCTGTCGAAGACGCTGGCCCGTACCAACCTGGATATCGAAGCCTCGCCGCTGACCTACAACTGGCGTTCGGGCAAGCAGATCATCGAAGTGGCACAGAAGATTTGTCCTGACATTCAGTGTGGCAATGGTAAGGAAGCCGTCGTGAAGACTGAGTCGCTGGGCAAGTTTGAAGTCACGAAGCTGGAAGGTGACACGGCAGTGCTGAGTCGCTTGCGTGCTCCGCTGGTGGGCTACGCCATCGAGTTGCTCAAGGCCGACAAGCCCTTTACGTTTCAGTTCAGCTTAACGTTCCTTACGGACACGATCAAGCAGATTGCCGACAAGGATCTGAGCATCCGTGCCTTCAAGCGTCACTTGGCACAGTACGTTGAGACCAAGCGAGAGCTGTACACCCAGCAGGACGCGGATGCCGCTCTGGAAGACCTGGAAGACTTCGCCGCGATCATGGAAACGATCTTGGGCAAGGTGAACACGACTGACAAGGTAGCAGACCTGATCGACTACATCAAGGAACTCGACCGCCGCATCCGCGAGTCCGATGGTAGCCTGTGCCTGTCGACGATGCACGGCAGCAAGGGTCTGGAGTGGGAAACCACCTACCTGATCGGGTACAAGGAAATCGGCAACCGCGCCACGAAAGACTGGAAGATCACTGAAGCTCGCAACCTCCGATTCGTGGCGGTGACGCGAGCCAAGACCAACCTCATTTTCCTGGACGAAGAAAGTGCAGAATGAAAAACCGTCACATTGATTTCTGTTGTCTCACTATCCATTTGACTGCCCGCAAAGATGACGATCTGCGCCCATTCGATGCTGACATCTATGTTTGGGAATTCCTTGGCGACGATGGCATAGAACCAACAAAGGTCGGGACGTTGGAAGGGCATGTCATCCCTTTGTACAGATACAACAAGCTGGTTGATATGGCTCTTGCTGCCGACGACGAGAGTGCAGAGTTATTTAACTTAGTCAATTCTGTATGGGACGACTCGAATGGAGAGCTTCGTGAAGAACTCAACATCGACGAGAATGGATTCAATGGATTATTATGCCTTGAGTACATCGAAATTGATGAATCGTTCCGTGGCTGGGACATTGGCCTAGTTGCGTTGTCTGAAGCAATAGAGTCATTAGGTGGCGGGATGCTCTGTGCTGTTCTGTACGCAGAGAATCAGAAACTAAGAGACTACTGGTCCAGAATAGGGTTTGTTGAGAACAAATTGTATCCTGGTTTTATGGTCAACGATTTGACTCGTCCTTACCCTGAACCATCAGTGGACGGTCGCACAGAGAAAATTGCTTAACACTCTCGGAGATAACGATGATTAAGGCAACGACAAACGTCAAGCTCACGCCAACATGCTGCCCAGCCGCCACGATTCACATTGAGGCGGGGCCACGGGCGGTGTTCAACGCCTTCTTTAATGGGATTCCAATCAATGGGAACCCGAAGACGATTGATGTCCCTGAAGGAACTCAACCTCCTCCCGCCGACTTCACAGCGCGGGTTGTTTATGAACCCTCGCCCAAAGGCATCAAAGTCACGATGACTGTCTCGTATCGTGACTGGGTTGTCAAGCGGGAGAAGTTTGTAGAAACTACTTGACTTCGTCTGGTGGCGAAGTAGTATTGAGTAGCGAAGACAACACTACTCAGGAGCAACGAGATGAAATCGAAAGAAGCATTGGAACTGGTGAATGCCGGGATCAAGACCCTCAGCGAAGAGCTGGCCAAGGGTAAGAGCGAGAACCTGAAACGGTTCCTGGCAGTCTCGTCCAACTTCCACAACTACTCGCTAAACAACTGGCTGATGATTTACACTCAGCGGCCCGACGCAACCCGTGTTGCCGGTTACAAGACATGGCAGAAGCTGGGTCGACAAGTCAAGGGTGGCTCGAAAGGGATCAAGATCCTGGCGCCCCGGACTGGCAAACGCAAGGATGATGAGGGTAACGAGACCGACAAGGCATTCACCTACTTTACGACAACGTCTGTCTTTGACATCAGTGACACCGAAGGCGAAGAACTGCCCAGCGTGTTCCGAGTCGAAGGCGATCCCGGCAACAACCTGTTCGCTCTGGAAGCTCTGATCGGCAGCCTTGGCATCGAGCTGAAAGAGAAAGAGAACCTGGGTGGGGCGTTGGGACTGTCGTACGGCGGGTTGATCGAGATCCTGGATGATCTGAAACCGAACTTGAAATTCACGACGCTGGTCCATGAACTGGCTCACGAACTACTGCACCGCCAAGGGGATTCCGAAGGGATCACGAAGGCACAGAGGGAAACTGAAGCCGAAGCTGTCTCATTTGTAGTCGGTCAAGCGATCGGCGTGAACAGCTTAGGGCAGACAGCTGACTACGTTCAGCTGTGGAAGGGCGACCTGAGTCTGCTTGTGGCTTGCTTGTCGCGAGTCCAGAAGTGTGCAAAGCAGATCATCGAAGGGTTGCAAAGCTCACCTGTGGAGGTTTGAATGTTCGGATTGATTCTGGCCGGTTTGTATGTTGCGTATTCGGTTGTCTTCAACAACGTCCAGCTGACGCCCGCCGTCGAATCGACGCTTGGCTTCCTCTGGTGGTGGCACATCGCGTTCTCGTGTGTCGGGTTGCTCATTGGATTGCTGATACCGTTGATCGGCAGCCTCATCGCGATCGGCGGTAAAGGCAAAGAACGGGCTGCTGGTGCGGCTGTCGTTCTGGCTTCGCCCATCATTCTGGTATTGATTTTGTTTGCACAAATTCTGTTCCTTGGCGGTGTGTACGCCGTCGACAACGGAATCGAAAACGGTGAAGTTGTCAACCAAGGCAGCGTCATCGTCGGTGCGGCCCTGTACGGGTTTGCAATTCTCATGAGGCTATTCAACCGTGTCAACTCAAAAAGCGACTGAGAAGCCGGGAACCCACTGCGGAATATGCGGTAAGCCACTGGAGGGTAAACCGCATCCTGGAGCGGATGTTTTTCACATGGCTTGCCTCATGGAAGCCACCAAGCACCTTCGAGAGCGACCATATGACAAGCCAAGAGACAGCAACCCCGATTAACGCCATCATCACGACGGTGTGCTTGAATGTCTTCGCTCGTGCTCATTCAGTCTACTTCAGTGAGCTGAAGTCACGAGTGGAGCGAGCATCGGGTGGGCCGGTTGATGATTGGTTCCTTGTCTCGTCCCTGGAGCGTCAGGGCTACCGTGTTTCTCAAATCATTCCTTGGATTGTGAGGATAGCATGAACCGATACCCAATGGTCCTGGTGCATGAAGGGAAGCATTGCAACAACTATGTAGTTGCCACGAACAAAGAGGAAGAGGATCTTGCTTGGTTGGCCATGTTCAGGTTGCTCGACAAGTATGAGCACTACTACGACGACTACATGGAGCCAGATGAGCAGGAGCTTTACGAGCAGGCGAAGCGTGGAAACGCAAAGTCAGCTCGCTGGCTTTTGGAAACCCGGACTGACTATGAGTACGAGAGAGTCAGTGTGGAGCTAGCACATAGCCCGAAAGAGTTCTTAGCTTCCCTGGAGTCTGACGATGAGTCTTCCTAAGTGGCGGTATGTTCGGTACACAGACGACGGCTGTGCTGCCTACCAGTGCTTGAATTGCTACAAGCAATGGGAGGGGCGCAGCGAGCCTGGGTACTACAACACTACGAAGGAAGTGCCGGAGCCCTGTGAAGGAAGCCGCTCGTTTGAATACAGTCGTGGGGATGGCCAGCAATACACGTCTCACTACATCGATATCGATCCTCCCGTTTACCAACCGTGCTGGCACTTTTGCCCACTCTGTGGTGTCAAGTGGGACGGTCCAATCCGTTGTGACGTGGATAATGAACGCATGCTGGGACAGCGGAGACTGCGCATCGAGAAATTGATCCGGGCTCGATACGAAGCCAATGGTTACCGACACGAAAAAGAATACACTGGCCTGTGGTGGGTGATTCAAGAGCGAACAACTTGGAAGCGCGACGAGCCAAAGGATAACTGGGAAACAAAAGAATTTGCTCGTGTCGACTTGACTCGTGCTGCGAAGATGCTATTCTTTCTTCGTGAGACACAAGTAAGGCTGGACGCAGAGAACAACCAAGACAACCGTTTTTCTTTTTGCGAAGCGAGGCTTGTCACGTCGCCTGTGCGACCGCAATATGGTTACGAGATACCTGCCTGGAGATGTTCATAGCTGAATGCAGCGGGCGGCGAGGAACCGCATGGCCCATCACGGTTAAATGGTTCCCTGGTCCCAACTGGGGAACACGCCAACAATCGGGGCTAGATACCCCAACAAAACGCTGTATTCGGCAACTTACCTGGAGCAAGCATGAAAGAGTTGCAACAGATCATTGTCCGCGTGATGCGGCGAGAAGTTGAGCTGGCTCAAGAGCGGCACATCAAAGTTGTTGCTGAGCGCGCGGCGAAGATTGCATCGGCCAACATCTGGGATGACTTGCACCCAGAAGACGGCGTCGGCGGTATATCAATGAACCCCTATGCCGATTTGAGTCGCATCGACCAACGTGAAATCGAGTCTCGCAATGCGATGGCTCGAATGCAGCAAGCCTACAACCTTGCAGTGGATACCTTCCTGTCATGACACAAAGAAGCTACGCGAGATGGAGTGGTAAACAAATCTACGCAGTCTATGCTCAGCATGAGGATAGAAACCATCTGCTGGATTTTGCCATCGGTGACAAAAAGGACATCGAGGCATACTTCGATGACCGGGCTGCTTATGGTCTTGTGTTGGAACCGGTGAATCCGCTCATCATCGAGGAAGGGTATGCCGAAAAGCGTGACGCCATCCTTGAAGAGAAAAAGAAACTCGAAGAGCGTTTGAAAATCTTGGACCTTCGTCTGAAACGATACCATGACGGGAGCACCAATGAGCAAGTTTGATCCAATGTCGCTTGACTTTGCCAGCTTTGAAATGAACCTATTCGATGATGTATGCTCCGCGCTGCCACCGAATCTGGTTGTTCATTTCCGCCCAAAACCAGTCTTCCTGAAGTGGTTGGGGAATTACATTGGCGAGAGATTCACTGTCGAGTGTGGCGCCGGTCAATGCAAATTCACTGAAGCCATGCATGGTGTCGGAATCAAAGCACTGGCCATCGAGCCCCGTCCAGCTCCGGGTGTTGCGGCACGATGTCACAACTTTCTGTTCCCGATGACAGTCCAACGTTCGGCGAGCTTTATCAAAGACGCTGAGGTTGTGATTGTAGCAAGGCCCGATCACAGCGGCTGGTTTGCTGACCTGTGCAACTTGGTTCCTGACAGAGCCGAGCTTATTTACATCGGGCTGGAAAAGAATCTCGACATCGACATCCCGGATGATTGTGGGCTTGAGCTTCTTTATCAGGGAGCTGGAGAAGACGACGAGAATGTCTGGAGGGTGGTCCTTTGAAGAAGATCACGCCATTTACCGATACCGGTAAGACATGGGTTGGTGATGATGGTCACACGTACAAGACCCGTCGTTCCAAGGACAATCCAAGGATCACTGTATCGTTGAGCACTTACAAAGGTGGTTTTGCTTGCGATGCCATGCACTACTACTGTCGTATACGTGGTGATCGTGTTGAAATCTATGACGTGACAGACGACAGAACGCTGTCCTTGGGAGGGTACGGAAAGAACAAACCCACCATACACGATTTCACATTTGATGCCGAGCGGGCCGTCACGGAATACGAAGAAGACATGTCCGGCGAGCAAGTTGGGAGCGTCGGCGGGACAACAAGCCGTTTCAATACTGCCCTGGATGCATTCAAGGCAGGCATCGAGACAGTTCTTTCCAGATTCCAGGACACGAAGACAAAGCACTGGATTGTGACTTTCGATTACTGCGGCGAGAAGCTGGAGGGTCGAGAGTTCCGCTTGAATGACTTGAAGAATCTCCGAGAAACCATCATCAACGAATTTGAGTTCGAGTATTAACATGACCAGCACTGTGGCCTATCTTGCGGGACGAGGGCTATGTCGCCCGCCCGACTATGTGAAAAGCAACACGATGTACGAGACCATCGTCGGCTCCGTTGCCTACGGAGTGGCGGATGAGTTCAGCGACTTCGATGTCAACGGGTTCTTCATCCCGCCGACAAACATGCTATTCCCGCATCTGAATGGCCACATCCTGGGGTTCGGCAAAGATCCGAAGGCGCCGAAAGCGTACCAGCAGCATCACATCCAAGACCAGGATCGCGAGCGTGAGTATGACTTGAACATCTACGGAATCGCGACCTACTTTCAGCTGTGTTTGGACAACAACCCAAACATGGTTGACACATTGTACACGCCACGCGAATGCATCCTAACCAGCTCCTCAATCGCGGAGATGGTGCGCGAGCGCCGCGATCTGTTCCTGCATCGAAGGTGCTGGCCTAAGTACAAGGGCTACGCATTCCAGCAGCTCCATAAGATGGATGATAAGAATCCCGAAGAAGGCAGCAAACGCTGGAAGCTTCGTGAGAAGTACGGATTCGATGTGAAGTACGCCTATCATTTGGTTCGGCTTCTATATGAAGCCGAGATGATTCTGACAGAAGGCACCATTGACATCCGCCGACACAAGGAACACTTGAAGACAATCCGTCGCGGTGACATCCCCAAAGATGACATTCTCAAGTGGGCCAGCGAGAAGGAAGCGTACCTGGAGCGAGCTTTCGAGAACACGAAGCTACGGGCCGAGCCCGCTACAGCTGAAGTGAAGCAGCTGTTGCTGGAATGCCTGGAGCATCACTACGGAACGTTGAGCGCCTTGGAGACAGTTCGTGCTGTATCTGGTGCGGAGCGATCGGCTTTGAGTGACATCCATTTCATTTGTGAGAGGGTTCTGAATGCCCAGCACTGACATCGACGGAAGCCCGATTCTGATCATTAGCGTGGAAGAGGCGAGGGTTGCCAAAGGGGCCATCGCAGCAATCCAAGCTTTGGATGGGCTTGGTGAGTTGACGATTCATGACAAGGAAAAGTTCGAGAAAGTCTTTCAGAAATTCAAAAGATTCCTTGACGAAGTGGAATCCTGATGTAGTCTATAAGTAGAAGCGATCAACAACTTACTCTTACTGGAGTCGAACAAGTGACGCAACTACTTCTCATTCAGAATCACGGCGAAGCCCCTGTCGAAGGTTACACGGTACTCGGATACAGCAGCACGCGAAACTGCGGCGTCGAAGGCGCCATCGGGCAGTTCGGTTCCGGTGCCAAGCATGCCGTCAACCTGTGTCTCCGCAACGGTCTGCGGGTGTGGGTCTACTGCGGAAAGACTCGTCTCGAATTCGCGTTGGAGAAAGAGACCATCAATGACGGTCTTCGGGATGACACCGTCTTTCATGTCTGTTACAGGAAGGACAGCAACCAGAACTACAAGCGTGCTGGTTGGGTTCTCGACTTCGGCGTCCTGGATTGGGACAACGTTGGGATGGCTCTTCGCGAGTTCATTTCCAACGCACTGGACCGGACAATCAAGGAAGAGGGGAACATCGAAGAGGCTCGCAATGCCGGTCGGCTGACGGTCAAACTGGTTGAAGACAGCGACCGCCGCGCCAAGGCTGATTACACTCGCATCTACGTTGAAGTCAACGACGAAGTCCGGGAATACTTCGCCAACTTGGGCAAGCGATTCCTGCACTTCTGCAACAACCCGGAGCTGGCCAAGCCCGGTTTGATTGAGAAGCGTGCGTCCGGCCCCGCGCAGATTTACCGGGCTGGTGTCTGGATTCGTGAGTTCGGCGAAGACAGTGTCTTCGACTACAACTTCACGGTCGATGAGATCAACATCGACGAAAGCCGGAACAGCAGCGACTACGCTGTCCGTGCGGCTTGTGCTCGCAAGCTTCGCAATGCTCAGTCGCAGGAACTGTCTCAGGTTCTGCATGCTCAGCTGAACGCCCGTGCGGTGGTCGAGGCTGCCTTCGACGAAGACTACTTGACCGGTTATGGTGCTTTGACCGAGACACAGCAAGACCGCTGGAAGCAAGCTTGGGAAGCGGCAGCTGGCCCAGATGCGGTTGTTTGCGACAACCAGTTCTCGAAGGACTACGCCGAGAAGAAGGGTCACGTTTCCCGTCAAGTCCCGGCAAACTGGGAGAAGGCTCTTCGTCGTGCTGGTGTCAAGTCGGCTTTCGATGTGCTGAGTGTCGACGAGCGGAATGGTCGCACCCGGATCGAGGCGACCGACTACGCTCGCAAGGCAGTTGATTGGGCCTGGGAGCTGGTTTCGCTGGCCAACTTGGTAGGTGGCAGCCAGAAGCCGGAAGTGTTTTGCTTCCAGGAGATCACGAAGGCCGAGGCGTCGAAGCACGGTTATCAGAACAGCGAAGGCGTTCACATCCACATCGACATCGCCAATGATGGTCTGAACAACGAGCTGAAGAAGACAGCGCTGGAGGAAGTGACGCACTGGATCACTGGTGCCACGGACAACAGCCGCGACTTCCAGAACTTCTTACTGGACGCACTGGTGGCCCTGGCATGATCGACCTAGTTGTGGCTCTGATACTTGGCGTTTCTTTTCTGTACGTTTACGGCCTTTCAAAGTGGACAGGACTACTTCAATGAACGTTGCAAATCGGTTCAAAGAACTTCGGTCGGTGGTTGCTGGTGAAACCGGGCATGGCTGCCCTGGCGAGATCACACAAGCCACCGCATTGCTTGTGCTGGCCGAAGTCATCCAAGGCTCGACCATGACCATGGATGTCAATCTGCACAGCGATGTACGCAACCCGGTTCGGGTGCTTGTGGAGGAACGATGAAAGAATTGACAAGAGACGAAATTTCACTACTGCTGTATTTGGAGACACGAGCAGTAGATCACGGAGGGTTGATTGACCACCGACAAATGAACACCGAAGACTTTGCGAATGCAAGGCGTTGGAATGAGTTGGGGTTCATTGAGTTCGGTCGAGTTTACTCCAAGCACATTGAGGGGAACTTGTCAAACTGGGTTCACTTGTCTGACGAAGCCTTCGCACTGGCACATGTACTACGGCGTCAGCGGGCTCAGAGACAGTGGAGTAAGAGGCAGTTCTTAAAATCGGATGAACAATGATCACAATCGACAAAAAGAAAGTCGACACTGATAACATCGCACTTGCTTGCGTCCAGCTGAAGCATCGTCTTGGCGAGCTTGGCTTGTTCAAGACGATGCAAGCCATGGAAGCAACAGTTACAGCAGTCGGTTACGAACTAGCAGAGAGGATCGAGAAATGCAGCCAACCGAAGAACTCAAAGCACAGCTAAAGCTGAAGACCTACAGAGACCTGAATTGCATTTACAATACAGATGCTAAGGCCAGCGATGGGTCGATACTGCTGGGTCGGGGTGTCACGAGCGAGCAGTCAATCGAGGATGCGGCTCAGAAGCTCTTAGCATACGAGTTGTTTCTGTCGAAGCCAGCGCGAGAGCGGTTGCTTGAGACATTGCTGAACACTCCTCAGTGGAGACTATGCGATCACGACAAAGAGCGGTGCATCAGGTTGATTGCCGAGATCCTCTTGCAGGACAACCGTGTTCGAGGATATTAGCTTGACAAACTCGAATGGCAAGCTAGTATTGTTGTAGAGGGAAACAATGTCGAGAATGATCCAATTCGAGTACAAAGGAACGCAACGTCAAGCTCTTGAGATCGAGCCCGACGCCCGCCAGATCGACTGTATGTTTTGTTTCCAAGTGACCAAGGATGGAAAAGTCGATACCGGGCATCGAAGCTTCAAGGTCTACGAGATGCGGGATGTGGTCGAGATCGACCCGTCGCCTTTCGCCAAGCAGCTGGAGTCAATGAGATGATTTTGATTGAATTGACGAAGTTACGCATCGAGTTGCAGAAAGCCGCGCTCGATCTTGAGCTTGTTGAGAAATCCCAAGACTACAAAAACTTGGATTGCTCAAAAGCCATACCCGATCCGGTGCTTGTACGGTTGGAAAATATCATCCGAGACCTAACGGCATCGAGGAGAAGGGGCAAATGAACCGTCAAACAGCAAACCTTCGATGCGAAACGCTGGCCCAAACAACGGGGTTGTTGGTCCGGTCTTACTCAAAAGCGGGTGTCGAATACTTCCAGTTCGGCCCGCCCGATCGAACCATCATCACTGTTGCGACCTACCGCAAAGCCCGTTGCTTTGCTCAGGGGTTTGCAGCTGGCCGCGAGTACGAAAAACGTCCTTCGTTTTGGGACAACATCTGGAGCTACCTATGCCTAAGAAAGTCGTCGTGAAGAAGATTCCTGACATGGTTGAGTCCTTCGCCATGTGCGAAAGCATGATGGTGGACAGCCAGTTTGTTCACGAAGTTCTAATCGCCGTGTCGGAACTTCACGGGCGGATTTGCAAAAGGATTGCCGAGTCACACGACATGGCAGAGGCAACCCGCCTGTCCAAGTACCTGGAAAACATGTGCCACGTCTACAATGACATCGAGGCAATGTCGGCGGTTCTGGATGGTCGAGAACCAGATCCGGTGGAACTGTAATGGCAAACCTGTACAACCAGCGAGGGCACAAGATTCGGCTTGGCGCTTCCGGGATTCGGAAGGTGCTTATGAGCCCAGACAAGATCACGGATGCACAAAAGGAACCGGACTACGCCATGGTCTGGAATGACATCGATGGCAAGGAAGTGTACATCAGCCGTAGCGGACCCGGCCAAAGGTCATGCGAATTCAATGTTACGTGGTGGGAAGGCGACGAGCAGAAGAGTCAAGATTTCCAATTCAAAGATCGTGACAAAGCGATCGAACTTTTCATGAGGTTGGTGCGATGATTTGCGATCAGAAGCTTGTATTGTTTCAAGAGGGTGTTCCTCAGTGGGGAGTGGTAGCCCGGAACGAGCCCGATGTGCTATTCCAATCCAAGCGTCCGGTTGTCGTCCGGTTGATCAGCGACGGTATTAAATACATGACCAAGGAAGGGTATATTCGAGATCGTTTTGAGCATGACATGGATGTCGAAGTCAATGAGTACGAAGTCGAGCTGGCCGACATGGAGAATGAAGTCGCCCGGTTCGTTGTGTGCGGCGTCCTACGCGAGCAGCTGTCACAGTTTCCTGTCGGCAGCACAGTCGCGATTGGATTCCAAAAGATAAGGGGATTCTACACGACAACTGTCTGGGAGGTTGAGCGTTGAACGCCCCCATCATCCTGACAACAACGATTCATAAGAATGCGTTGAAGGATCGTGTCGCATTTCGTAAGCGACACGGAAAGCACGACAACGAGTACACTCGAATACTGGTTGATGCCTATGACATCATCCGTGTTATCGAGTTACCAGTGGATAGCGAGGCTCTTGACCCTTCGCCTATCTGCGAAGTCAGCTACGCGATGGAGCGTGAAGTCAAGGTCAAAGACGGCGATGACGAAGAGACACAAACACGCGATGTATCGCATATCAAAGTCCGACACAACCTGGATGAAATCTTCCAGCTAATGAAGGACGCCAAGGACCAAGACAAAGAGGATTGGCAACGATGAGCTACAGCCACCCGGCCACCAAACAAGACTTGTGGGTGCTCAGCAAATTCGATGGCGAGTTCAAGGGAACTTTCTGCGAGCTGGGTGCTTTTGATGGGTTGAAGCACAGCAATACTGTGTTGCTGGAGCAGCACGGGTGGCGCGGTACACTGATCGAAGCACATCACGAGTTCCATGCTCTGTGTGAGAAGAACAGAAAGCATGCCAAATGCATTCACGCTGCCATAGGCGATGGTCAATACCATACGTTGGTGGTCGGCGGGCAGTATACTGGGCTCATCGAGAAGATGCCTTCAGCATGGGTGAAAGAGCATTCCAAAAGACGCAATCAGATATATCGGGTGGCCACCGTCCCGCTGGCACACGTCATCAAGCAAGTCGATTATCTGAGCCTCGACACCGAGGGCGGCGAGCTGGACATACTTCGTGATTGGCTGAAGTCTGGAGGCAGAGCCAAAGTCATCACAATGGAATTCCGTTACGACAAAGAAATACTGTTGCAGACAGAGATCCTCTGTTCGCAATATGGATACTACATCGACGAGATCAGGGGGTTTGATTTATGTCTGGCAAAATGACCAACGACGAAATTGCAAAGCGGGTCACGCGAGGGACAACGACACGATGGACCAAGGTTCAAGTTCTGTTCAATGACGGGAAGTTTGCTGTCGTCAAGTGGCCCGGTGACAGCCGGGAGAAAGTTTCTCCATGGGTCAAGCAGTATTCGATTGACAAGCTTGTCGAAGGTTCCAGATACCCTGATGGCGAGACTGTCTG